>JAEEGH010010900.1_pt1 | contig 20745 bp, 10 predicted proteins | sample 9134181 | NCBI WGS metagenome assembly JAEEGH01 (sample SAMN16246544, study PRJNA631951) | gut metagenome | biome: gut microbiome; feature: rumen; material: DP-attached | host: Bos | place: Iran: Karaj | collected 2018-10
CGGCTATTTTATTGGTCGCGCCCGGCGGACACGCTTCTGCCAAAGAGGGACAGATCTGGTTTGGCGGGAAAACATTTTTCCATACAATGGAAACATGTTTTTAGTGCGCCCCGAAACCGTTTTCCATTGTATGGAAGCATGTTTTGAGCGCGACAATTGCCTTCGTCGGAAATTGTGTCAACAACTAAGTGCCTGTCCCTTGGTTGAGCTCTGGTTGCCCTGGTTGCCAGCCATTTGGCCGCCTGGGTCCGGCCGCTGGCCTGACGGGGGGAGGGGGCGGGATTTCGTGATACCGGGATTCCGGGCCGGCATTCCGGAAAACCGGAATCCAGGAATCCCCAAAACGCGAACGGGCAGGGGAAGAAATTTGTCCTTTCATGTCAGGAGGGAAGGGGATAGGATGAGGGGACGTGATATGAGCGAGTCGTTGTCAGAGAAGTTGCAGGCGTGGAAGGACGGGTTCCGGTGGAGGCCGTTGTCGCGTGCGGTGTGGACGGACCTGGCGTGGTGGGGGGTGATCTGTGCGGGGCTTTTCTATCTGTTCCACCTGCACGGGAGCAACCAGGAAAACTTCAATTCGCTGTTTTTATGGCTGAATAACCGCTGGAAGGGGGATTTCGCGTATTGCGCGCTGCTGCCGCTGGGGTCGCTGGTGGCCGCCTGGTTCGTCCGCAAGAAGATTGCGGCGGAGACGGCGCGGAGCGACTGGCGGGGGAGCCCGGTGCTGCTGTTCGGGCTGTTTCTGCACTGGTTAGGGATGCTGGTGCAGCATCCGCGGATTTCGGCGGCGGGCTTCATCCTCGTGGTGTGGGCGCTGCTCTGCCTGTTCTACGGCTGGAAGGTGGTGCGGCATCTGCTTTTCCCGTTCGGGGTGCTGTTTCTGGCGATTCCGCTGAATTTCCTGGATTCGATGACGGCGCCGCTGCGGCTGTTCGTGGCGCATGCGTCGGCGGTGATTCTGCAATCGCTGGGGATGGCGGTGGTGCAGGAGGGGGCGGGGCTGCATTCGGCGGCGGGCAACGCTTTCTCGTTCAACGTGGCCCCGGAGTGCTCGGGGCTGCGGTCGCTGTTCGCGATGTCGGCGCTGATGGCCTTCTATGCGTGGTTCACGCAGAAGACAATCCTCAAGAAATGGATTCTTTTCTGCTTCTCGGTGCCGGTGGCGATCCTGGCGAACATCATCCGCATCATGCTGGTGGTGGTGGTCGCGGCGCTTTTCGGGCAGGAGTTCGCGGCGGGACTCTGGCATGACTATTCGGGCTATCCGATCTTCATCGTGGGGCTGCTGCTGATGTTCGCGGTCGACCGGCTGCTCAACGCGGATTACAGGAAACTATGGGCAAAGCTGAAAAATCGTTGATTCCGACGCGGCTTTTCGCGCTGCTGGCGATCGCCCTGGCCGCCTACGCGGTGGTCTTCCACACGGGCGTTGTCGACACCGACCAGGCCGGGATCCGTCTGGAGCTGCCCGCATCGATTCCGCCCTGGGAGGGGCATGAGCTGCTGTTCTGCTCGTCGCGCTCCTGCGGCCATTCCTTCTTCGTGGAGGCCCTTCCGCGCGACGACGACGGCACGCCGACCGACGCCTGCCCGGACTGCGGGGCCCCGCTGTCGACGATGAACTGGGCGGAAGCGTCCATGCTTCCCGCCGACACGGGCCTGACGCGCTGCCTCTACGTGCCGACCCACGGCAGCGCGCCGCCCTTCCAGGCCACGATCGTGCTCTCCGGCAACGACCGTTCCTCCATCCACCGCCCGCAGGTCTGCATGACGGCCGCGGGGCACGACATCGAAGAGGAATACACGATTGCGGTCGACATGGGCGAGGGGCGTCCGCCGCTGGAAGTTCGCGTTTTGGAGATGACGCGCCCCATCGAGGGCCGCCCCGGCCAGCTGGAAACCTCCTACTACGCCTACTGGTTCGTCGGCAAGGGCCGCACGACCGCCTCCCACGTCCAGCGCATGATCTGGATGGCCTCCGACCGCATCCTCTACGGGGTCAACCACCGCTGGGCCTATGTTTCGCTGTTCGGCGCCCGCAATCCTGGCACGAAGGACCACATCCAGACGATCGCCGACATCGCCTCCCGCATCCATCCGGCCATCCTGTTGGACGACGTGGCCTCGCTTGGCGAGGCCGCCCCTGCGCCCTCCTCCGCCGCACCCTAGGAGTCATCGGTTTTTAGTTTTTTCGCACCCAATTGCATGGAGACACAGATAACATGACAGAAATTCTCGTTCCCACCAAGCGCCCCAGGACCCTCGTGACGGGCGGTTCCGGCTTCCTCGGCTCGCACCTCTGCGACCGCCTGCTGGCCGAAGGCCACCGCGTCATCGCGATGGACAACCTGCTGACCGGCAACCTCGACAACATCGCGCATCTGCGTTCGCGCACCGATTTCGAGTTCATCCATCACGATGTCTCCCGGCACATCGAGCTGCCCGGCGAGCTCGACTACATCTTCCATTTCGCGTCGCCGGCCTCGCCGATCGACTACCTGGAGCTGCCGATCCAGACGCTCAAGGTCGGCTCGCTCGGAACGCACAACGCGCTCGGGCTGGCCAAGGCGAAGGGCGCGCGGCTGCTGCTGGCTTCCACGTCGGAGGTCTATGGCGATCCGCTCGTCCATCCGCAGGTCGAAACCTACTGGGGCAACGTCAACCCCATCGGCCCGCGCGGCGTCTACGACGAGGCCAAGCGCTTTTCCGAGGCCATGGTCATGGCCTACCACCGCTACCATCACCTCGAGACGCGCATCGTCCGCATCTTCAACACCTACGGTCCGCGCATGAGGCCCAAGGACGGCCGCATCGTCCCCGCGTTCTGCTGCCAGGCCCTCAAGGGCGAGCCCATGACGGTGTTCGGCGACGGCTCCCAGACCCGCTCCTTCTGCTACGTCTCCGACCTCATCGAAGGCATCTACCGCCTCATGATGTCCGACGTCGACACCCCCACCAACATCGGCAACCCGCGCGAGCTCACCGTGATGGACTTCGCGAAGAAGATCAAGGAGCTGACCGGCTCCTCCTCCGAGATTGTCCACCGCCCGCTGCCCGTCGACGACCCCAAGGTCCGCCAGCCCAACATCACCAAGGCGCACACGCTCCTCGGCGGCTGGGAACCCGTCATGCCGCTGGAGAAAGGACTTGAGAAAACCATCGAATATTTCCGCACGCTGATTGAGAAAGGAGTTGTGTAATGATTCTGCGCTATCTAGACCTCGAAGGAGCCTCCAAGGATTTTCCGCTGGACAAGCCCGTGACGCTGGGCCGGTCCCTTGACGCATCCATTCCGCTGCCGAACGCCTCCGTCTCCCGGACGCATGCGTCCATCTCGGCGCAGGCCGACGGCTCGCTGGCCATCCGCGACCTCGATTCCTCCAACGGCATCTACGTCAACGACCGGCGCATCGACCGCATCGCCTCGCTGACGAGCGGCAACCACATCCAGATCGGCGAGCTCCATTTCGTCATCGAGATTTCGCCCAATCCCGAGATTCCGACCACGCTGAAGGCCATCCCTTCGCCGACGGCCGCCGCGCCCGCCGCCGAGGCGGACCCTGCGGCTTCTGCCCCCGCCGCCGAGCCTGCGGCCCCCGCTTCCGAGGCGGCCCCCGCCCCGAAGGCCCCGGACAACTCCGGTCGCAAGAAGATCGTCATCAAGCTGAAGTAACGCCCGGCCTGTCGCCGCCGTTGTTGCCGTTCCCCGCGTTTCCGATTGCATTCGCTTGCAATCGAAAGGCGGGGCTTTAGTTGCGCGGTGTCCTGATTTTGACCGCAGACAGGCGCAATTCCTCGACCGATATTATCGATAATATCGACATTTTCGATAATATCGAGAAAAACGCATTGCTTCCCTGCTGGCGGAGCGCAGGCGCGGTCGAGAATGGGATTGAAAAGGGGAGTGCTTTATATATACTAGAGCGACGCGCGCACGAATGGGATGATCCGGGTGTGTGCGCAGGAAGCGAGGCAAGCATGATGCGGTTGAATTCGAAGGCGTGGATGGGTGTTGCGGCGGTGGCTGCGGCCGGGGTGCTGTCGTGTGGCGTGGCGCGGGGCGAGGCCATTCTCCAGGTGTTCAACCAGAGCCACAACGAGATCGCGGCGCGCCTGCCGGAAATCGCCGAGGCGGGCTACACCGCGCTGTGGGTTCCGCCGCCGACAAAGGCCAACGGCGGCATGAGCGTAGGATACGACCTGAACGACCCCTTCGACCTGGGCAACAGCGACCTTCGCGGCACCTGGTCCACCCGGTATGGCACCGAAGCCGACCTGCACAACCTCATCGCCATGTGCCACCGCTTCGGCATGCGCGTCTACTTCGACAACGTCATGAACCACCGGTCGTATGACATCCCCGGCTACAACGAGTCCACACCCACGGATGTCTACCCCGGGATGTGCCCCGAGGACTTCCACGTCCGCACCACCTCGGACGGCTTCTACCGCAAGTGGGACAACGTCCGGAGCTGGGACGACGAGTGGCAGGTGATGTTCCTCGGCCTTTCCGACCTGCTCGACATCGCGCACGAGAACTACTACGACGAATACGGCAACGGCCCTTACAACGCGAATTTCGGTCCCTCCGAGGGCGGCTGGCACCTCAAGCCCTTCATCGTCCGCTATGCGTACCACAAGGAGGACACCTGGAAGCTCTTCGACCGCATGCCCTACCCCGGCAAGACGAACGACGACTACCATCCCGGCGACGGCGCCCTCCAGAACACCGACGGCGACAGCGGCCTCAATCTCTATACCGGTTTCGAGAACAAAGCCTGGAACCCCGACGACCCGGCGACGGCGGCGCTGATTTCGCAAAACGCGGCGTGGTTCGACGAGCACGACGCCCGCAACGGCGTCTCGATGAAGCTCATCGAGGACTTCCCGAATTTCTACAAGGAGCAGGTCGACGACTACCTCAACCGCGCCGTCCGCTGGCTGGTCGACCGCACGCACGTGGACGGCCTGCGGCTCGACGCCGTCAAGCACGTGCCCTACGACTTCTACGGCGCGAGCTGGGGCGACGACAAGGACGGCTCCAGCTACGGCTACATGGGCCAGGCCCAGTGGCAGTTCAACATGACCCGCGGCTTCCACGACTGGGAGAACCACCGCGACACCGTCTTCGCCATCGACTCCCCCCGCAACGACCTGATGGCGTTCGGCGAGCACCTCGGCTCGCCGCCGGCGCAAGGCCCCTACGTCTCCACCGGCATGCGCCTCGTGGATGACCGCCTCCGCAACGAGCTCAACTGGCGCTTCAGCGCGAACCAGCTAGATGGGTTCGACAACGAGTACGCCGGCAGCGAACTCGGCCCCGACTGCGGCGTCATGCACGCGCAATCCCACGACAACGACTTCGTGGACCGCAAGCCGTTGCACCACGCCATGTACTTCATGCGGCGCGGCCTCGGCCTCGTCTATTCCGACGGCAACAACCACGCCGCGACGCTCTCCGGCTCCGGCGGCGCGTTCCCGCGCTGGGCGCTGACCGACTTCCTCGGGCAGTGGGGGCAGAAGCAGATTCCGACGCTGCTCCACGCCCATGAGAACTTCGCCCGCTACGGGCAGTATTCCAAGTGGGCGCAGGGCAACTTCGTCGCGTGGCAGCGCGGCGGCGAAGGGAGCTGGGCCTCCATGCTCTTCCAGCTGAACTCCGGATGGGACTTCTGGGACTACGCCCACACGAGCGGCGATTTCCCCTCCGACGCCTACCTCTACGACTACGCGAGCGACTACGAACCGTACATGCCCCACAACGACAACGGGAACTGGGACGCCTGTCCATACGCCTGGGGCGGCGAAATCGCCTCCACCGTCAAACTCCCGCCCAACTCCTACGCCATCTGGAACTGGAAGAACCCCGACCCCTCCGCTCTCTATCCTTCCCCGTACCCCGAGTGCTTCGTCAACTCCGACGACCGCATCATCGCGCCCGATTCCCGCGTCATCACCATCCTGGAAGACGGCAAGATCGTCGACCCGGTCATGGTCGTCCGCAAGGACGGCGTGGACGGTGATCCCAACTTCAACCCCTACGGCGTCGCCGACACCAACGCCAACGACTACGCCTACACCATCGCCATTCCGCGCGTGACGGGCGGCACCAACGTCACCCTCGCCGTCAAGGGCGACGGCTCCGCCGAGACCCTCATGCTCCGCCTCGACGGCGGCATGGACTTCGGCAACGGCATCGAAGGCACCCGCCAGGACGGCGACCGCGCCGGCTGGAAGGACCTCCGCGACAATCCGCCGGGCGCCGCGCACGACTTCGACCTCGGCTTCGAAGTCACCACCAACTGGTTCACCCGCCGCATCTGGTCCGAGAAATTCGCCGCGCCCAATTCGGACTACTGCTGGATCGGGACGAGCGGGGCCCACACCTACCAGGTGACCGTCGGCTCCCCCATTACCGTCGAGACCAACGAAACCACGTACAGTGGGGCCAGCATCGAGGCTCCTGCTTTCGTTTGGCACCATCCGCTCATGGACACGGACCCCCTTCCCGTGCCCGTCGCTTCCGCAGCCTCGGCGGCCGCATCCTCCAAGGCCCCCGCGAAATCCGCCCCTCCGGCCGTCCGGGCCCGGGTCCCGCGCGCGTCGGCCGGGTGGATCGGCGCAACCTACATCTTCGCCGACGGTTGGTACAAGGGCGACGGCCAATACAACGGCGAGTGGACGCCCGGCAATTTCAACGGCACCAACCTCGGCACCGTCACCAACACCCTTTACTTCGGCGGCCAGGCGCAAACCTACGGTGAAAGCGACGGCAAAGGCAATCCGGCCCGCGTGCGCTGCAACATCCTTTCCGGCAACACCCTCGTCTCGACCCACACCAGCACGCTGTATTGGTACGACTACATCCCGAACAACAACTACTTCGAGAGCCGCACGGGCAACAGCGGCACGTGGGCTCCGCTCGCGATCGACCTGAGCGGGCTGGAGGACGGCGCAACCTATACCATGTCCGTCTGGTTCGAGGCGGACGGGGCGAGCAAAACCGTGTACGACAACAACGGCGGCGACAACTACGTCGCGACCTTCACCGTCAAGCTGGACGATAGCGGCAGTGGCGGCGGCGAAGGTGGCGGCGACGACCCTTCCCCCGAGACGCGCGCGACCTGGATCGGCAAGAGCTATGTGAATGCCAACACCACCTGGTACACCGCATCGGGCCGGGACGCCACCGACCCGGATGCGTGGTGGCCGGATGCCGGGAATTTCAACGGGAAGAATCTCGGCTACCTGCGGACCCTTGATGTGGGCGGCCAGGCGCAGACCTACGGGGAAAGCGATGGCGAAAACCATCCGTCCCGGATGGGGTGGAACCTCCTCTCCGGCGGCACGATCGTCGCGAACGGCTCCGTGCCGCTGCCGTGGCTCGTCTACACGAACAACAACAACTACTTCCAGAGCGGCGGCGAAACTTTCGCTCTGACGGCGATTGACCTTTCCGGGCTGACGGAGGGCACGACCTATTCGCTTGCCGTCTGGTTCGAGGCCGACGGGGCGGACGAGACCCTTTACGACAACAACGGAGGCGATAACTACGTCGCGACCTTCACCTACGGCGATGCGCCGGCCATCGACACCCGCATCATGCCCCAGTTCCAGACGGACGCCAACGGCACGACCATCTGGGCCAAGACCTCCCAGGAGCAGGGGGCCCGCGCCTTCCTCTACTACACCACCGACGGCAACCACTGGCCCGAAGGCGGCGGCGGCGTTCCGGCCAATCCGGCCACGACGGCCGTTCAAGGTTATTGGGTCGCCAATTCGGACAGCGGCTCGTGGTGGCGGTTCGACCTGCCCGCGTTTGCGTCCGGCACACCGCTCCGCTACAAGATCTCCGCGTTCCGCGAAATGGGCTACGACGGCAACAAATGGGGCACCATCTGGCCCGGCGACGCCGACGCCATCCACAACAAGAAGGTCATGATGAGCCTGTGGACCATCCCCGGCCTCGACTTCACCACCCAGCAGTACCACAAGCACCTCGACTACAACAGCTGGACGACCGGCTTCGAGGACGGCTACCACCTCGTCACCGCCCGGCTCTTCCTCAACCGCAACGACGGCGCGCCCGTGGCCAACACGTTCCGGCAGACCTTCTACCTCGACCGCCACACCCCGAACGGATTCTTCCTCTATCCTTCCGAGGAAACCCCGACCTTCGGCGACAGCGACTACGGCATGGTCATCAAGACCGACAACACCGTCGACCACGTCTGGGTCCACATCACCGACTCCGACTCCTCCAACGACGGCATCGGCAACGGCATCACCACCAACGGCGTCGTCGAATGGGCCCCTGCCGTCCAGCTCTCCCCCTGGACCCGCGAAATGGCGCAGGACACCGAAACCACCAAGATCTGGCGCTTCAACTACTCCCAGATCCCCCACACCGGCACCGCCACCATCCGCGTCCGCCTCTGCGAAGTCTCCTCCGCGCCGACCAACACGTGGAACCAGTCCAATCCCGCCCTCGACAACATTGAAACCCTCCACGTCACCGAACTCGTCAAGACCGCCAACACCCGCGGCCCCGAAGAGCGCTTCTTCATCGAGTGGCCCGACACGGACGGCACCCTCGTCGAAGCCGGCTGGGAGATCCGCGTGAAGTACACGGCGCGGATGGTCCAGGGCCTGACCGACGAAGAAATCTTCGAGAAGTTCAAGATCTACATCAACTCCACCAACGACGGCTCCACCGTCCGCGGCGACCTCCAGCCCAACTCCGAACTCGGCATGATCCACGACTGGGACTGGGGCGGGGACGGCAGCGGGCTGAACACGCTGAAGTTCCACATGCCCAACGTCTACAACGGCATCGACTCCTGGCGCTACGCCCTCACCGTCGACTTCGACAACGAGAATGGCAACGGCAAATACTCCAAGTCCGCCACCCGCCTGATCCACCACAAGGGCGCGCTGTTGCCCACCTGCATCATCACCACCCCGCCCGAGACCGACTCCGACGGCGTCAAGTGGGTCATCACGATGGAGGACTCCACCGCGGCGGCGACGAACAAGGCGTTGCGGGAGACGCCCATCGTCGTCCTCACCGACGCCCAGGCCACGAAGCTCGACATCGACTTCGTCTCCCCCGAGGGCTATGCCGCCTCCATCTCCGGCACCCCGACCTTCTGGCCCACCAACGACCTCCTCCGCCTCGCGGACGTCGCCAGCAACGGCACCACCATGACCTGGACGTTCGCCTGGCAGGTCACCAACGCCGGCGCCTACCGCTTCGAGGCCGCTGTCACCGCCGACAACTCCGCCCACAAGTACTCCGTTCCCAGCAACTCCGCCTCCCGCTCCGCGAACATCCGCTTCCGGCAGCTCGCCCGCGTCGCCGACACCAACGACATCGACTGGGACGACGACGGCATCTCCAACGTCCGCGAACACGATTCGATCGAACTGCCCAAGAGAACCGACGAAACGTGGACCCAGGACGAAGTCTTCGACTACTGGTCCACCGGCAAATCCGACACCTCCTGCCCCGACACCGACGGCGACGGCCTCCCCGACGGCCTCGAACTCGGCTACCGCACCGCCCCCGCAGGCACCGATTCCGCCTGCGACACCAACGGCGACGGCTGGCCCAACTTCATCGGCGACATCGACCCGCCCTTCTACAACACCCTTCCCAGCAAGGACAGCTTCGAGCCCGGCGTCATCTCCGATGCCGGCACCGGGGCCGACCGCACCCGCATGGTCGTCGGCTCCGTCACCGACCCCCGCAACCCCGACAGCGACTTCGACGGCATCCCCGACGGACTCGAAGACGCCAACCACAACGGCTGGAGCGAAGGCGACGGGAATCCCCTCCCCTCGGACTGGAACCCCTACAAGGAACACAACTGGGCCGACGGTAAGATGGCCGGCGAAACCTGGGAAGAAACCTCCCCCTGCATCGCCGACTCCGACGCCGACGGCCTCTCCGACGGTTACGGCGAAGACAAGAACGGCAACGGCTACACCGACATGGCCCTCCTCCAGCAGGACGGCACCCTCGTCCCCATCACCCCCGCCGACTACCCCGCCCTCGGCATTGGCATTGACGAGAAGAGCACCGCCAACTCCGCCTCCACCCTCGCCCAGAAGCCCTACACCTCCCGCGCCATCAACTATGACGTCCTCTTCGCCGCCTACAACGTGACCAATCCCGCCGCCAGCGGCTCCAAGCAGACCAACGGCTGGCCGCGCCTCGTCATCACCGAGACCGATCCGCTCTCCAAGGACACCGACCACGACGGCCTCCCCGACGGCTGGGAAAACAATTACTCCCTCGATCCCCTCAACAACGGCGCCTACGACTTCCGCACCGGCCAGTTCACCGACGACGCCACCCACGGCGCCCGCGGCAACCCCGACGGCGACACCTACATCCAGGGCGGCGAGGTCGTTCCCTACGACAACGCGGCGGAATACCTCGGCGGCACCAATCCGCGCTACAACGACACCGAGTCCGGTGGCGGCGGCTCCGACACCGAGTCCATCACCATCGGCGCCGGTGACGAAATCGGCGAGATCAACGGCACCAAGTTCTACACCGAGTACACCCAGTGGACCCTCGATGACCTCATCGCCCTCGACAACTATGACCAGGGCGGCAACTCCTCCGACATCTACCGCTGCAACGACGAGTTCAACTCCTCCCGCGACATCGTCGCGTTCTACTTCCGCGACGGCGGCGACCCGGCCGCCGGCGGCGACGGCAAGCTCTACTTCCGCGTCGACCTCGACGACCTCAAGGCCTACGCCGAAGACTCCGCCCTCAACATCTACGTTGCCATGAACTTCGGCAACTACGGCAACGGCATCACGTGGCTGCCCGACGACGTCAACTGCGAATCCGTCATGAAGTGGAACGCCGTCGTGGGCGTCTACGACTCCCAGAACGGCTGCCTGTACGTCCAGAACGGGCCGGAATCCTATGAGTTCAAGTCCGGCTACCACGGCGCCTATTTCAACAGCGAACTCGACATCGTCGCCTGGTCCATCGACCGCTCCGTCCTCACCGACGCCGACTGGAACGGCATGGGCGACAATCTCCTCTTCCAGGTCTACACCACCCGCGACTTCACCAACGACGACGGCGGTTCCGGCGACAAGGGCGGGCTCAACGACTTCACCGACACCATCGGCGACGACTGGCTGTGCTCCGACTACGGCCAGGACTGGAACTACATCCACCAGTACGGCAAGTATTCCACCTGCGTCAGCAAGGCCAACTCCAGCGGCTGGAACGACTGCGGCAAGCACGCCAAGCTCGCCATCGTCGCGCACGGCAACCAGGCCGTCGAGCCCGCCCACACCATGCACGGACTCGTCGACAACGGCGCCGGCGCCGGCTATCAGCGCCCGGTCAAGATCCACAACATCTACGCCAACTGCCCGATGAACCTCCACATCACGCCGACGCTGGCGATGGCGATGGAGTGGGCCGCCGTCGGAACCGAAAAGGACTGGTTCTCCGGTCCCGCCTTCAACGACGCCATCCGTGACGGCATCGCCAAGGGCGCCTTCGCCCTCCTCGGCTCCACCTACTCCGACCACGTCATCAAGTACTACCCCGACGCCTTCAACGCCGCCAACGCCGCCCTCGCCGAAGAAACCCTCAACGCCATCTACGGCCGCGGCTCCAACGTCGTCTCCACCAACATCTTCTGGCTCTCCGAGCGAGTCGCCGACTCCTCCATCCTCCAGAAGCTCTCCGGCATGGGTTACCAGGCCACCATCGTCGACCAGACCCCGCACCTCCTCGAATGGTTCGGCCGCGAGACCGCCCTCGGCAACGACGCCTACAAGATCCAGCGCTACTGGGCCTACGACACCGACAGCGAACAAGGCAAGGAAATCAAGGCCTTCGTCCTCTCCTCCGCCGCCGACCAGTTCCGCTTCGCCAACACCGATTCCGGCCTCTCCAGCGACCTCCGCCACCTCTTCCTCCGCCGCGCCCGCACCGGCGAGGCCGCCATCTCCTCCATCTTCTACCGCTGGGAAGACTTCACCTCCACCGAAAACGCCGACGGCTACGACCGCAACCTCCGCTGGATCGCCAACCACCCCTGGATCCAGGTCGTGACGCTCGACCAGGCCCTCTTCGAGCCTGTCCTGACCAACGCCCTCGTCTACAAGGACATCTCCGCCACCAACGGCATGGGTATGCAGGACTGGGTCCACCACGCCTGCAACGGCAACTACGACTACTGGTACTACGGCGACGCCTCCCGCGGCAACCACTCCCGCAACCTCGAATCCCTCTACGACAAGCAGTTCGAAATCCGCCAGGGCGAAGAGATGGCGGCCATCTACGGAGACGCCACCACCGGCATCGTCAAGGCCGCCTGGTCCGCCGTCGCCGGCATCACGAATGCCAACGTCAAGCGCCTCGCCGAGGCCACCATCTTCGCCTCCGCCTTCGAGACCGCCTTCCACGACGAAGACCAAAACAACCTCGACCGCTGGTCCTTCGGCGAATACATGGAGCCCGCACAAGACCGCGACAAAGGCCTCATGTCCATGTCCTGGCGCGCCCAGTCCCGCACCCGCCTCGCCGCCGTCTTCGCCGAAGTCGACGCCTGGGCCGCGGCCACCGACGGCCTCTGCGCCTACTCCAAGGACATCGATCTCGACGGCGAAGACGAATACATCCTCCGCAACGACGCCGTCATGGCCATCTTCGAGGCCGAAGGTGGCCTCATGACCGGCGCCTGGCTCAAGGACGGCACCAACGTCTGGCAGATGGTCGGCAACTTCGCCGCCCAGCCCGAAACCGGATACGAGACCCACTCCACCGGTGACACCACCTCCATCCGCGGCGCCGCAATGAAAGACAAATCCATCGACGGCGAACCCATGACCGCTACCAAGTACACCGTCACCACCGACACCGGAACCCTCACCTTCAAGAGCGGCTCCACCCTCACCAAGACCGTCAGCCTCGCCGACGCCGCCAGCGGCACCTTCGCCATCAACTACAGCGCCTCCGGCAAGGCGATGTACGTCCGCAACGGCCTCTCCCCCGACCTCTCCACCCTCCTCGTCCGCGGCCAGTCCTGCATCATCGAAAAAGCCTCGGGCAATTCCGTCAGCGTCACCACCGACAACGGAACCCATGCCCTCACCGCCGCCCTCGACGTCACCACCGGCAGCATCAACACCGGCGCGAGGGACAAGGACGCCGATTGGGACACCGTCAACATGCGCAACGCCGCCCACGTCCGCGACGTCGAAGTTTCCGGCAACGGAACCCTTGCCTACGACCTGACCTTCAGTGTCGGCGAATCCGCGTCCGTCCTCCCCGTCTGGTCCGAACTCCCGGCCCCGGCCCTCGTCCTGGGCGACACCTGGAGCTTCGAGCCCGCCACCCACATCCTCGAAGGCGACCCCGAACCCGAAATCACCGTCGAGAGCGACGCCACCGGCTACGCCTTCGAAAACGGCCGCTTCACCTTCACCCCCCTGGCCCCCGGCGCCTACACCTTCGTCTTCACCGCCGCCAACACCGCCGGCAGCGTCGATGCCACCCTCACCGTCTCCGTCACCTCCGTCACCCCGTACGAAACCTGGATGGAAGACCACGGCTATCCCGTCGCCCCCCCTGAAACCGATATCAGTGCCGCCACCGGCCGTTCCTACAAGTGGCACTACACCGCCGACATCGCCCCCGACGACACCCGCACGCTCGAAATCGTCGTGACGAACCCCGCCAGCAGCACCTTCACCATCGATCCCGCCTCTCCCAACCGCCTCTACGACCTCCTCTGGACCGGTGACATGACCCAGCCCTTCACCACCAATGAGCTCGGCAAAGGCGTTCCTTCCGCTCCCTACCCATTCCCCACCATATCCAACTGGTTCGGCCGCATCCGCGTCACCGTCCCAACCCCCTGACCTGCATTCCCCATTCCAGTGCCCCCCTCCCATCCTGCCTTCCGCCGTTCTCACTCCCATCGGTTCTGCGTGCGGCCGCTCCGGCGGCCGCGCCGCGTCACGTTTCACTTCCCTTTGCGTGCTTTAGTGCACCTCTAGCCCATGCAAAATTTTCGCGCATTCCTTTCCGCCTCCGTCTCCTCCCATCGTCCGTTACTTCTCGACGGCGGCACCGGCACCATGCTTCAGGCCCGCGGACTCCGCCCCGGCGACCTCCCCGAGCTGTGGAACCTGACCCGTCCCGACGACATCCTCGCGCTCCACGCGGCCTACCTTCGCGCCGGGGCCTCCATCCTCTCCTCCAACACCTTCGGGGCCAATCGTCTGCATTTCCCCTCGGCCGCATCCGCCGACGCCGCGCTTCCGCCTCTCACCGACATCATTCCCGCCGCCATCTCCATCGCCCGCCGCGCCATCGCCGAGGCGGGCCGCGAGGGCTCTGCCTTCGTCGCGCTCGACATCGGCCCATCCGGCAAGCTCCTCGCCCCCCTCGGTGACCTCGCCTTCGAGGATGCGGTCGCCCTCTTCGCCGAAGTCGTCCGCATCGGGGCGCGCGCCGGCACCGACCTGATCCTCCTCGAAACCTTCAACGACGCCTACGAAACCAAGGCCGCCGTCCTCGCCGCCAAGGAGGCCTCCGACCTCCCCGTCATCGTCTCCAACACCTACGACCGCGACGCCCACCTCCTCTCCGGCACCCCGCCCGAGGCGATGGTCCCGCTGCTCGAATCCCTGCGCGTCGATGCCATCGGCGCCAACTGCGGACTCGGCCCCGATCTGCTCCTCCCCGTCGCCCAGCGCCTTCTTGCCGCCGCCCGCGTCCCCATCCTGATCTCCCCCAACGCCGGACTTCCCCAGCTCCGCGACGGTCGCACCACCTATCCCCTCGATCCCGCCCGCTTCACCGAGCAGATGATGTCCATCGCCGCCCTCGGCCCCACCATCCTCGGCGGCTGCTGCGGTACCACGCCCGACCACATTTCCGCCCTCTCCTCCGCGCTTTCCTCGGCCCCGCCCGCCACTCCGCCCGCGCCGGATCCGTCCATCGCGGTCGCCACCTCCTGGCATCACGCCCTTCCCATCGGCCTGCCCTCCGCGCCGCCCATCCTCATCGGCGAACGCATCAACCCCACAGGCAAGCCCGCCTTCCAGGCCGCCCTCCGCGCCGGCGACCTCGCTCCCGCCCTCCGCGAGGCCGTCCTCCAGAAGGACGACGGCGCGCAGGTCCTCGACGTCAACGTAGGCGTGCCCGGCGCCGACGAGCCCGCCCTTCTCCTCCGCCTCGTCTCCGAGCTCCAGGCCGTCACCGAGCTCCCGCTTCAGATTGACACCTCCGACCCCTCCGCCCTCGCTCTGGCCCTTCGCATCTACAACGGAAAGCCCCTCATCAACTCCGTCAACGGCAAGCGCGAGAGCCTCGAAGCCGTCCTGCCCCTCGTCGCCCGCTACGGCGGCGTCCTCCTCGCCCTCGCCCTCGACGAAAAGGGAATCCCCGCCGACCCCGCCGACCGCCTGCGCATCGCCCTCCGCATCCGCGACGTCGCCACCGAGGCCGGCATTCCGCCTTCCGACCTCCTCTTCGACCCCCTCGCCATGGCCGCCAGCGCCGACCCCGCCGCGCCCCTCGCCACGCTGGAATCCTTGCGCCTCCTCAAGGCCCAGGGTTTCAAGACCAGCCTCGGACTCTCCAACATCTCCTTCGGACTCCCCCGACGCCCTCTCCTTAACGCAACCTTCCTCTCCCTGGCCATCCAGGCCGGCCTCGACGCCGCCATCCTCAACCCGCACTCCGCCCCCATCCTCGACGCCCTCCACGCCGCCTCCGCCCTCCTCCGCCGCGACCCCTCCTTCTCCGCCTACATCCCCGACGCCCTCGCCCATCCCGCCCCCGCCGGAGGTGCGGCTTCCAGCCGCACAGAGGGGGCTTCTCAATCGTCCCTTCCTTCGTCCTCGAGCGCCCCCCCCCCCATTCAGCATTCAGCATTCAGCATTCAGCATTCCCCGCTCTATTCCGCCATCCTCTCCGGCCTCAAGCTCCCCGCCGCCGAAGCCGCGCGCGCCGCCCTCGACCCGCCCGACCCCGTCGCGCCCATGGACCTCATCAACGACACCATCATTCCCGCCCTCGACGCCATCGGAACCGCCTTCGAGCAGAAACGCGCCTTCCTTCCCCAGCTCCTCATGGCCGCCGAAGCCGCCCAGGCCGCCTTCGCCGTCCTCCAGCAGCACCTCCTCTCCACCCCTTCCGCCGCCGAACGCCCCCGCAAGTACCCCATCATTCTCGCCACCGTCCAAGGCGACATCCACGACATCGGCAAGAACATCCTCGCCACCCTCCTCCGCAACTACGACTACGAGGTCCACGACCTCGGCCGCGACGTCCCCCCCGCCGACATCCTCGACGCCGTCCGCCGCTTCCACGCCCCACTTGTCGGACTTTCCGCCCTGATGACCACCACTCTTCCGGCCATGGAAGACACCATCGCCCTCCTCCGCCGCGAATCCCCCGACACCCGCATCATGGTCGGCGGCGCCGTCCTCACCCCCGACTACGCCTCCTCCATCCACGCCGATTTCTACGGCCGCGACGCCATGTCCTCCGTCCGCTACGCCGAGTCCCTCCTCCCGCAGTAGCGCGGGCTGCCGCCCGCGCGAGTTTGGTGGTTTGGTGGTGTCCTGCTGGCCTTTTTGGGCTTCTTCTCGGCCTCATTCTGTCCCAGCGTCCCAATGTCCCAGTGTCCCAGCCCCTGGGCCCCTCCCTCCCGCCCTCCCACCGCGCGTCGGCGCGCCCTCTCCGACCCTCTGGGCCTCTGTCTGAGTTTTTTTCTTCCCTCCTGCCTACCTCCAACCCCTGTTTTTCTCCATTTTCCCGCCCATTTTTTCCACTTTCCAGCTTTTCTCCCACCCCCGATTTTTTCCTTGCCAACCAGCCCCTCCTCACGTATCCTTCGTCTCGGATTTGGGAGTTGTCTCCCTCATCCAGGCACCTATAGGAACCAAAAACAACAAAATGAGGATGGAAATCATGAAAAAATTCGCGATCGCCCTCGCTGCTCTCGCAGTCATGGCTGCCGCTGCTTCTGCGGCCGTCTACTCTCAGAACGCCGTCGGCTTCATCAACGTCGAAGTCGGGGCAGGTGAACTTGTCGCGTTGACGATTCCCTTCGCCAACATGGCTGCCGATGATGGGACGTGGCTGTTTACGGACACCCAACTTGCCACAGATGCTCCGAACGCTTCGACCGTGTATTTCTGGGATGGTACGGGCTGGGCTCCTGTGAGCAAAGGCAAAAACGGCTTCAAGACTGAAAAGAAATTGGCCGCTGGTGAATGCTTCTTCTTCCGCCCCAAGTCTGCTATGACTGTGGTCATGTCTGGAGAAGTTCCCGATGAGGATTCGACGACTGTGTTGCTGAAGGGGGCTGGCAATCTGAGTGCCGTTGGTAATCCTTATCCGGTCCCTGTCAAATTCACGGATACTTCTTTGGCCACAAAGGCCTCGAACGCTTCGACCGTGTATTTCTGGGATGGTACGGGCTGGGCTCCTGTGAGCAAAGGCAAAAATGGCTTCAAGACTGAAAAGGAATTGGCCGCTGGTGAGGGATTCTTCTTCAAGACCAATAAGAATGACGGAGACACTCCGTGGGATGTCGAGAAGCCCTACGATTTTCCCTAAGGCTTGATAATCGGATTTGATAGAACGACAATTTAAAACAGAGGAGTTAACAATGAAGAAAATTGCAATTTTGATGGCCTTGGCGATGGTGGCAACGGCATCTTTGGGCGCTATCAACGTTGAATGGAGCTGCTGGGGTTTTTTGAGTGGTGTGGAAGGCAGTAGCCTGTACGCGACTGAGGAAGCAGACAGCATCCTGTGGGAACTGGTTTACACGTCTGGTAGCAGCATCGCAACGCCTGTGTTGGATGAGAGCACTGGTGCTATCTCTTATGGTAGCGATCAAGTTCTCTCCAGCCGTCTTTGGGAGAGTGGCTCGGCGGATGTTGCGGTGACTGATGTCGTCGAAAGCAAGACACCTTCGGCGCAATTGCTCATGGACATCGAAGGTGGTTGCCTTGACAGCGAAGGTGCTTCTTATAAGAATCTTGACTACACCCAGAGTTCTGGTGGTATCTACTCTGCCGTGTTCCAGTTTTGCTCGAACGGCGATGTCTACTATGCATTGACTGATCTCAATACGGGTATCAATTGGGCGAATGAGATGAGCGCCGCTGATCAGGTGTGCTTCAACATGGAAGAAGACATCAAGATTGCGACCAAGCTTGGCACCGTGACGACGGTTCCCGAGCCTGCGACGATGAGCCTGCTGGGCCTTGGCGCGCTGGCGATGGTTCTCCGTCGTAAGCTTCGCAAGTAAGATTCGACGCATTCCTATAGATGCTCCGGGCGGCCACCATCCTGGCCGCCCGATTTTTGTATTCTTAGCGCATTTTCAGCAATAGAATGGCTGTTTCCGGGAGGGCCCGGCTTCGTCCGGGCCGCAGCCTGAGACCGTCCCATGAACGACTCACCGACGTGCCTTGCGCCCACCCGCGACGACACGCGCCCCCAGAACGGCCCGCCCGGCGGTCGGGCCGTAGCTTTTTCCTCCCGCGTCCCTTCCCGCTCCTGGCGCTCCAAACGAGGTCTGTCCCCGTTTGGTCGTTTGGGCCTGCGCGCGAAGCGCGTGCCCCCCTCCGGGAGGGGGGTGGCGCGCAGCGCCGGGGGGAGTACTCGGCGCGGGCTCAGCCCGCGCAGGGCCCGGCTTCCTCCGGGCCGTGGCTGCGCGTCAGCGCGGCAATTTGCGTAGCCGGCCGTTTGGCTTTTGGGCCGTTCGATTGGCCGGGATTCAGTTTTTCCGGCATTCCGGCATTCCGACTCCCTTCTCGCTCCCTGGCGCGTCAGCGCCCCCTGACTCCTGACTCCTGACTCCCCCAAACGGGGTCTGTCCCCGTTTGGTTCCGTTTGGTTATTGCAGGCGATTTCGAACCCCATCGGGGTTCCATGTTGGTAGCCCCCGGTCGCCCCGAAGGGGCCACCGGGGGGTGGGAAAAAGAAAAACCACAGAACCCCGTGGGGGTTCCATGTTCGCGCCCCAGACGCAACGCACATGGAACCCCTCTGGGGTTCAGTTCCTTTTTTTGAACCATCCCCCGGTAGGCCGCTTCGCGTCCAACCGGGGGCTACCAACATGCAACCCCTCCGGGGTTGACGCCCCGTCCTTATGCCTCCTGCCTTCCGCCCCCTCCCTCCCTGTTTTTCTACCCTTTCTGTCCTTTTGTGCTAAAAACTCTTCCCCGCGTCCGGTTCTTCGCTTGCGGTCCGTATGCGCGCCAGGTCGGTCTTGATTGTTTGGACCGCGTCCTCTGCGCTGGCAAAACGGCGATAGCCGCGAAGTCGGGCCTTGAACTCGACCATCAGGTCGGCCCCATACAAATCCCCGGGAAAATCGAGCAAATGGACTTCGATGGGCTGGCGATAAAGGGCTTGTGACGGATCATGCAGATCCTTCACGAAGGCCCCGCCACGATATGTTGAGCCATCGGGCAGGAGCACATCCACGGCGTATACGCCGGGACCGGGGATGAGAATGTTCTCCGAAATATTCAGATTTGCGGTCGGAATCCCCCAGGTCCGGCCCACGGCCCGGCCATGCACGACCTTTCCGCGTAGCTGATACGAGCGGCCCAGCCAAGTTGCGGCCTCATCGACGTTTCCGGCCAGCAAGGCTTCACGAATCTGGGAGGAGGAGACTTTCTCGCCTTTCTGCGTCCGCACGGCAGACACGAACACGCCGCGAAGCGGACGCTCATGATCCGCCAATGCTGCGATTTTACGGAAATTCTGGGCGTTTCCCGCCCCTTTTGCGCCGAAGGTGAAATCTTCGCCGGCCACCAGCACCTCCACGGACGGCCAGAGCCGCCGTAGTTCCTGCAAGAACCGTTCGGGCTGCCATTGCGCGCGTTGGGAGTTGAATTCCAGGATGGCCACTTCGTCCAGGCCTTGCGCGAGCATGAGCTGTTTGCGGTCCTCCACGCTCCCCAGGTCGCCCAGAACAGATTCCCCCGCCCGCGCAAGCACCCGATCCACGCGCGGCTCGAACGTCACTCCCGCCGCCGACCCGCTCAATTCTTGCGCCTGCCGCACCGCCTCCGCAAAAACCGCCTGATGCCCGAGATGGACGCCATCGAATTCGCCGACAGCCACGGATTGGACCGCACTCCATTTACTCATGACGCGCCTCGGGGAAGCGGGTGGTGTGGTTTGATGGTTTGATAGAGCGAATTCCAAAATTCCGTAGCCACAATGGAAGGGCCCGGCTTCGTCCGGGCCGCGGCCGCGACAAAGCGCGGCCCTCCCGGAAAAGGCCATGCTATTGCTGGAAACGCTCTACTTTGAGGGTTTGGTAGTTTGGTGGTTTGGTAGTTTGGTGGTTGGATAAGGGTAGCCTGTAGGCCCAATTCAGCATTCATCATTCGGCATTCAGCATTGATTTTTTCGTGCCTTCCGCTTCCACAAAGGCTTTCACGGCCTCTTCCGGGGTGGCCTCGGGGTGTTCGCTGCGCCAGGCGGCGAGCTGGGAGCTGACCAAGGCTGCGGCGACCGAGGTCCCTTGCACGATCAGGTCGCCGACCATCGCGGTTCCGGGAGCGAGGACATCGACGAAGTCGCCGCGGTTCGAGTAGGACGCCACGCTTCCGTCCGCCGCCGTCGCACCCACGGCCAGCACGTTCGGGGCGGCCGCCGGATAGTAGCGTCCCAGCTCTTTTCCGTCGTTGCCGGCAGCCGCCACGACGACC
>JAEEGH010010902.1_pt1 | contig 20744 bp, 23 predicted proteins | sample 9134181 | NCBI WGS metagenome assembly JAEEGH01 (sample SAMN16246544, study PRJNA631951) | gut metagenome | biome: gut microbiome; feature: rumen; material: DP-attached | host: Bos | place: Iran: Karaj | collected 2018-10
ATGATATAATGTTGCTAATGTAACGAAACGGAGGTGAATCAATGAAGCAGTACGTCGTTACGGGCATGAGCTGCGCGGCCTGTGTCGCGCGGGTGGAAAAGGCAGTGAAAAAAGTCGAGGGCGTGGACGACTGTGCGGTGAGCCTGTTGACGAATTCGATGGGCGTCGAGGGAAGCGCCGATCCGGCGGCGGTGATTGCAGCCGTCGAGGGGGCGGGTTACGGCGCATCGGTCAAGAATGAAGCTAAAAAAGACGCGTCCGCCGATATGTCGTCGGACGAGGCGCTCTTGGAGGATAAAGAGACGCCCGCGCTGCGCCGCCGGCTTGTTGCGTCGCTGGGATTCCTCGCTGTATTGATGTATTTGTCCATGGGTCATATGATGCTCGGCTGGCCGCTTCCGGCATTTCTCGACGGCAATATGCTCGCCCAGGGCATTTTGCAGATGCTTCTTGCGGGCGTCGTGATGGTGATCAATCAGGCGTTTTTTATCAGCGGAACGAAAAGCCTGCTGGGCGGCGCGCCCAACATGGACACGCTGGTCGCCCTCGGCTCCTTCGCGTCGTTTGCGTACAGCATCGTCGCGCTGCTGGCCATGACCGGCGTTTCGGGCGACATGGACGCGATGATGGCGTATCATGAGGACTTTTATTTTGAATCGGCGGCGATGATTCTCGCGTTGATTACCGTCGGCAAAATGCTCGAAGCCCGCTCGAAGGGAAAGACCACGGATGCGCTGAAGGGGCTGATGAAATTGGCTCCGCGCACGGCTACGGTAATCCGGGACGGTGCAGAGACGATGATTCCCGCTTCGGAGATTATGCTCGGTGAGATTTTTGTCGTGCGGCCCGGCGAGCAGATCCCTGTGGACGGCGTCGTGCTCGAAGGCGCGGGTGCGGTGAACGAGGCGGCGCTGACCGGGGAGAGTTTGCCGGTAGACAAGGCGGAGGGGGATCGCGTTTCGTCGGCGACGATGAATCAGTCGGGCTTCCTCAAATGTCGGGCGACGCGCGTGGGCGAGGACACGACGCTGGCGCAGATTATCCGGCTCGTCGAGGATGCGGCGGCGACGAAGGCGCCGATTGCGAAGCTGGCCGACCGTGTGTCGGGCGTGTTCGTGCCGATCGTCATCGCGATCGCTGTGGCGACGGCGCTCGTATGGCTTGCGCTGGGCGCGGACATGGGCTTCGCCGTTGCGCGGGGCGTTTCGGTGCTGGTCATCAGTTGCCCCTGCGCATTGGGACTCGCGACGCCAGTCGCCATCATGGCGGGCAGCGGCGTAGGCGCGAAGAACGGCATCCTGTTCAAGACGGCGGCGGCGCTGGAAATGCTCGGACGGACGGAAATCGTCGCCCTCGACAAGACGGGGACGATCACGCGGGGCGAGCCGGAGGTCACGGGGATATATCCGGCGGCGGACGTTCAAGAGAACGAGCTGCTGCGCGTCGCGTTGGCGCTGGAGGCGAAAAGCGAGCATCCGCTTTCGCGGGCAGTCTTGCGCCATGCGGAGAAGGGTGGGCTTTTGCCAGAAGCGACGGAAAGCTTTGAGGCGATTCCGGGACGCGGGCTTGCGGCGACATTGAACGGGAAAAGCGTTTTCGGCGGCAGCCGGGCTTTCATCGAGGAAAAAGCGGTGCTTCCCGAAGCGCTTTCCGAACGAGCCGACGCGCTGGCGGGGGAAGGCAAGACGCCGCTGTTCTTCGCGACGGAAGAAAAAATACTTGGCTTCATCGCCGTCGCCGACGTCATAAAGGAAGACAGCCGCCGCGCCGTCGAAGACCTGCGCGGCATGGGCGTCAGGACCGTGATGCTGACCGGCGACAATCAGCGCACGGCGGAGGCGGTCGGGCGCGAAGCGGGCGTCGACGAGATCGTGGCGGGCGTGCTGCCCGACGGCAAGGAAAACGTAGTCCGGGATTTGCAGGCGAAAGGCAAGACCGCGATGGTCGGCGACGGGATCAACGACGCGCCCGCTTTGACGCGGGCCGACGTGGGCGTCGCCATCGGCGCGGGAGCGGACGTAGCCGTGGACGCAGCGGACGTGGTGCTGATGAAGAGCCGCTTGGCGGACGCCGTGGCGGCGGTTCGTCTGTCGCGGGCGACGCTCAGAAATATCAAGGAAAATCTTTTTTGGGCGTTCGTTTACAATCTCGTCGGCATCCCGCTGGCGGCGGGCGTATTCATCCCGCTGACGGGCTGGAAACTGACGCCCATGTTCGGTGCGGCGGCCATGAGCCTGTCGAGCTTCTGCGTCGTCACCAACGCCCTGCGGCTGAATTTTTTCCGGCTGTACGGCGATAATGAAAGTGGTATAATCAAAGAAGAAAAAACGAAAGAGGTGCAGACGATGGAAAAGAAAATGAAAATCGAGGGCATGACCTGCGGGCATTGCGAGGCGCGCGTGAAGAAAACTTTGGAGGCGCTGCCGGGCGTAGCGGAGGCGAAGGTCAGTCACGAGACGGGCACGGCGGTCGTCACGCTGAGCGCCGACGTCGCCGACGACACGCTGAAGCAGGCGGTCGAGGCGGAGGACTACAAGGTGGTTTCCGTCGGATAATCGTATAGACGGGAACAAAAAAGCCTTGACGCTTTGGATATGGAAGCGTCAAGGCTTTTCGTTTGCCGTAATTTAGTTTTCAGAAATACATATTCAGCATCGTGCCGACATTTTCATAAGCCATGGAACGGTTGATCGTGTTCGCCGAGTACATGCGCTTCGCCTCGGAAACGGAGGAACCGAGCATCGACGACACCGACGGGAACATTTTGTCGCTCTGCCGCTGGGCGTTTTCCGCTTTGCCCGCCGTGCGGTCGGCAAAGCCGCCCTTGCCGAGCACCGCTTCCACCGAGGAAGGATTCTCCTTCAAAGCCTTCGTGAGCCGTTCCGTATCCACGGAAAGCTCGCCGTTGGACTTGACCGAGACGCCGGCGGTTGAAAGCGACTTCGCGAAATAGGAAGCGTCGTTGAAGGAATTGCCGAGAGCGGCCACGCGCTTCGAGACGTCCTTGTTGTCCTTCAGGAAGGAAATGGTTTCGTTGTACGCCTTGGCGAAATCCTGCACCGCGCCGACGGCGGCCTGCGTGTTCTTCTCCGCGTCCTCGTCGGAGGTTCCTTCCGGGGCGACGCGGAAATTCGTGTTCTTGAGAGCGTTCGCCGCCTTGCCGAGGTCGCCCATGGCGGCGTCGTATTCCTTCGTAAACTGTTTTTTCGCCGCGTCATAGTCGGACAGCACGCTGGAAAGCGAATTGCGGTTCGAGGCGACGGCGGTCGCGTAAGAAAGCCCGGTGCTTGCCGCGCTGGAAATGCTCGACCACGCGGTATTCTCTTTCGAAGAGGAAAGCCCGCCGATCAATCCCTGCATCGCATTGTTCGACGCGCTGCCGTTCATCGACTTCGCGGCAAACTGATACATCAGCCCGGTGTTCCTTGCAGTTGCGCTGACAGTTGCCATAGATAAGACTCCTTTCTCAAAAATCCCTTGTCACATTCTTTCCTATATTATAATCCAAACATATTGGAATGGAAAGAGGGAACAAGAAAATTAACAACGTTTTTCGCGGCATATTTTCAGGCGTTCGGTACCGCTTTTCAGCGGACGAAAGATGAGGTAAAATATAAGACGGGTTTTGACCCGAGAAGGAGGCAAAACGGAATGCGGAAAAAAACGAAGATTATCTGCACGATGGGGCCGGCTACGGATAAGAATGGCGTACTGGACGCGTTGATTGCGGGCGGCATGAACTGCGCCCGGTTCAATTTTTCTCACGGCACGCATGAGGAGCAGCGCGGCCGGATTGAGGCCGTGCGCGCGGCGGCGAGGAAGGCCGGCGCGGTAATCTCCCTGCTGCTCGATACGAAGGGGCCGGAAATGCGCCTCGGCGAGTTTGCGGAGGGAAAGGTCGAGCTGAAAAAGGGCAGCCGTTTTGTGCTGACTGCGGACGACGCGCCGGGGGACGCGACGCGCGTTTCGGTAAATCATAAGAAACTCTATACTGAGGTCAAGCCCGGCGATACGCTGTTGTTGTCCGACGGTCTCGTCGCGCTGAAAGTGGAGAAAATTGAAGGAACGGATATCGTGACGACAATCCAAAACGACGGGCCGATGTCCACGCGGAAGCGCGTCGCGGCTCCGGGCGTGGCGCTGGGCCTGCCGCCGATCTCGGAGCAGGACGAGAAGGATATCATCTTCGGCGTAGAGCAGGGCATGGACTTCGTAGCGGCGTCCTTTATCCAACGAGCGGAAGACGTGCGCGCAATCCGGGCGCTGATTGCGAAGCACGGCGGGCACATGGAGATTCTCTCGAAGATTGAGAATCTGGAGGGCGTGAAGAATTTCGACGCGATTCTCGCGGAGTCGGACGGCGTGATGGTCGCCCGCGGCGACCTCGGCGTGGAAATCCCGGCGGAGGACGTGCCGCTGATCCAGAAGGAAATCATCGCGAAGTGCAACCGCGCCGGAAAGCCGGTCATCGTGGCGACGCAGATGCTGGAGTCGATGACGTCGAACCCGCGTCCGACGCGGGCGGAGGCCAGCGACGTGGCTAACGCGATTCTCGACGGGACGGACGCGATCATGCTGAGCGGCGAGACGGCCAGCGGCGACTACCCGGCGGAAGCGGTGCAGACCATGGCACGGATTGCCGAGCGCACGGAGCGCGCGCTTTCGTACCGTGAGATTATCGAGGGCGCTGGCGTGGAGCGGCACAAGACGACGGAAGCCATCGCCCATGCGACGGTGCAGCTCGCCTATGAGCTGGACGCGAAGCTCATTATTACGCCGACGGCCAGCGGCTATACGACGCGCATGGTGTCGAAATATCGTCCGAAGGCGGAAATTTTCGCCTTCACGGAGTCGGACGAGGTCGCCCGTCATCTGAACCTGCGTTGGGGCGTGGAGCCGACGGCGTCGCCGTCCCCATGGAAGGATGCGGACGAGATGGCGGATATGGCGGTGAAGGCGGCGAAAGAAAAGGGCTTTGTCGCGGCGGGCGACCGCACGGTCATCACCTCCGGCATCAAGGTCGCCGTCGGCAACACCAACGCCATCCGCGTTTACACCGTGAAATGACGTCGGAGAAAACAATAAAATTTTGAAGTAAGAAAGTAAGGATTTCTTGCCTCAGAATTTTTCATAGGCTTCAAATAATAGTAAAATCAACGAAGGAGAGATTGCCATGAACCAGAAAGCGGAAAAATTTGCGGAAATGCTGAAGAAACTCCCGGACGACAACGTATTTGAGACGCGCGAGATCGAGGACGACGGCGGCCATCTTGTCCTCTTCCAGTCGAGCCTCGAAGCGAAAAAAGACCTTTTCGTCCCGCTGGGCGTATTCATCGACGATTCGATGTTCACCGTCGTGCGCGTCGCCGCCATGCTGGACGCCGTGAACGACGGCAACCGGGCGCAGGTCCGCGACTTCCTGGCGGAAATGAACCGCCTTTACAAGTTCAAGCATTACGAAAATGACGACGGCGATATCCTGATCGACGCTACCATTCCCGCGGATGTGGAGCACTTCGACCCGGAGGCCGTCGCCATCGTCATCGATATGATTTGGGACCATTTGAAAGAACAGTATGCGGCGCTGGAAAAGGTCGTGCAGGGATAATAAAGGAAGCGATGAACACTGCGCTTCCTTTGCCCGGCTCCGTCGAAACACGGGCGTGGCCGGGCGATTTTTTGTTTTTCGATTTTTTATTCACGAATGGGAAAAAATATGGTACAATAAAAAATATTTTGGAGGGGCGTCATGCGAATCATTACGGGAAAGGCGCGGGGCGCTCGGCTGAAGGCGCCGAAAGGGCTTTCCACGAGACCGACGTCGGACCGGGTGAAGGAGTCGCTGTTCAGTATTCTCGGCGGTCGTGTCGTCGGCCGGCGCGTACTCGACCTCTTTGCGGGAACGGGTTCCCTCGGGCTTGAGGCGCTTTCCCGCGGCGCGGAGTACGCCGTATTTGTCGATCGTGCGACGGATAACATCCTAAGGGATAATGCGGAACATGCGCATCTTGCCGATGCGGTTCGCGTTATGCGCGGCGATGTGTTTGCGTCTTTGTCACGGCTTGACGCTGAGGGAGAGCGATTCGACCTCGTTTTTTGCGATCCACCTTACGCCAAAGGTCTTTGGGAGCGTACGCTGATCGAGCTCGACGCGTCGCCGATTTTATCGAGGGACGCGATGGTCGTCGTGGAGTGCGGCGGCGATGAGAAAAGCCTGCCTCCATTGTCGCGCCTTTCGCTTGTGCGCGAAGAACACTATGGGCATACGACGTTAGTGCGTATTTTTGCCGCGCGGGAGGACGATGTATGAGGAGAGCGGTTTGCTCCGGCAGCTTCGATCCGGTGACGATGGGGCATGTCGATATTTTTGAACGGGCCAGCCGTATGTTCGACGAGATTATCGTCGGCGTGTTTCACAATATTCGTAAGGAGCCGTTTTTTACCGTGGAGGAGCGCGTTCGTTTGATTCGCGAATCCACCGGTCATATCCCGAATCTTTCCGTTCATTCTTTTTCGGGGCTGCTCCCCGATTATATGCGGGAAGCGGGCGCCGAAGTCATCGTGCGCGGACTGCGGTCCGTGACGGACTTTGAGTATGAGCTTCAGCAGGCGCAGATGCTCAAGCATATCGCCCCGGATATTGAAACGGTGTTTATTCTGACGGGGCAGGAATACTATTTTGTCAGTTCCTCCGGTATTCGGGAGTTGGCGCTGTTTGGCGGCGATATTCACGGCTTGGTGCCGCAATGCGTAGAGGAAGCTGTTGTCCGCAAGATGAAGATGGACACGGTGCAAAAATAAATTATTTGAAGAAAGCAGGATGAAAGATGTCAGTAAACACGATCTTAGATGAAATCGAAAATCTCGTTGTTGACGGAAAGCGTATTCCGCTGACGAATCGGAGCCTCATCGACGAGATGGAGCTGGTGCATCTTGTCGATAATCTTCGTCAGGAGCTGCCTCTGGAGATTCAGAACGCGCAGCAGATCATGGACAGCAAGGACGCGCTTCTGAACGACGCCCGGACGGAAGCGGAACAGATTCTTGCAAACGCCCGCGAAACTGCGGATCAGATGACGGACGAGAGCAAGATTGTTCGCGAGTCGAAAGAAAAAGCGGAGCTGATTATGGAGCAGGCGGCGGCGCAGCGTAAGGAATTGATTGAGAATTCCTACCAGCAGGCGCGCCAGCTTCGCGTGAATGCAAGCAATTACGCGAATCAGGTGTTCGATCATCTGATTTTGAACGTGGGAAACGCTCTCGCGGTTTTGAACCAGGCGAGGGAAGAACTGCAAAAGATGCCGGTCGAGCCGGAGATGCCCGAGCCGGAGCCTCAACAGCCGCCGCAGCCGATGGCGCCTACGCAGATGGTAGGAGAGTGATAAAAAGAGCCTTTCCCATATACGGGAGGGGCTTTTTTATAACGGGGACAATCACTGCTTTATGAAATCGTGTCATATAATAAGGAAAAGAGGGGGCGCCCTTGGACAAGCAAGATATCCGAAGCTGGCTTGAACGCTACCGGCAGGGTGAAGCGACGCTGGAAGAGACCACGGAAGCCTTGGCGCGAATGCCATACGAAGATATCGGTTTCGCGCATATAGATCACCACCGCGAGCTGCGGCAGGGATTTCCGGAAGTCATCTACGCGGAAGGAAAGACGAAGGAACAAGTTCGGGCCATTTTTCAGCGGTTATTGTCGGAGAGCGGAAAGAGCGTGATGGCGACGAGGATTTCTCCCGAGACGGCGGCTTTCGTTCGGGAATCGGCGCCGGAAGCGAGTTATGACGAGGCGGCCCGTATTTTGTATGTGAGGCGAAATGTGGAGTCGCCGGACGATAATCACCGCATTTTGGTGCTGACGGCAGGAACCAGCGATATTCCTGTGGCGCGGGAGGCGGCGCTGACGGCGGAACTGATGGGGAACATCGTGGACGCTTGCTTTGACGTCGGAGTCGCTGGCATTCACAGGCTGTTCGCTCATGAGAATGAAATCCGCCGGGCGAGCGTCATCATTGTCGTCGCAGGTATGGAGGGTGCGTTGGCCAGCGTCGTGGGCGGCATGACGGCTCAGCCCGTAATCGCGGTACCGACCAGCGTCGGCTATGGAGCGAGTTTTCGCGGCTTGTCGGCGCTCCTTGCGATGTTGAATTCCTGCGCGGCGGGCGTCGCGGTCATGAATATCGACAACGGTTACGGTGCGGGCGTGCTCGCAAGCAAAATCAACAGAATGAGATGAGGAATAATCATGAAAGCGATTTATTTGGACTGTTTTGCGGGAATCAGCGGGAATATGCTGCTTGGCGCGTTTTTGCAGGCGGGTCTTCCGGAAAAATATCTGACGGAAGAATTGCGAAAGGTGCTTCCGAAGGACGAGTTCTCATTGGAGATTTCCGATGCAACGAAAAACGGAATACGCGCAAAATATGTAAAGGTGCTCGTTCATGGAGAGCCGGCGGAATTTCGTGCCTCGGATTCCAAGCATAATGAGGGCGAACATACGCATGAGCATGATGAACACGAGCAAGGTCATTGTCCGCATCACGAGGGCCACGTCCATCGCACCATGGCGATTATTCGCGATATGATCGAAAACTCGGCGCTTGGCGACGGCGTCAAGAAGACGAGCCTTGCGATTTTTGAGCAGTTGGCGAAGGCGGAAGGGAAGGTGCACGGCCTTCCCACGGACGAAGTGCATTTTCATGAAGTCGGCGCCACGGATTCCATAGCCGATATCGTAGGCACGGCCATTGCCCTTGACCATTTCGGCGTGGAAAAGGTGTTTGTTTCCCGGGTGAATACCGGAAGCGGGTTTGTCGAGTGCGCGCACGGAACGATGCCGGTGCCCGCGCCTGCCACGGCGGAGCTTTTGGCTGGCTTCCCCTTTTATCATGCGGCGGATGATAAGGAAATGACGACGCCGACGGGAGCGGCGGTAATTCGGACGTTGGCCGAGTTCGCGGAAAATCTTCCTGGGGATTTCCAGCCGGATCAGATTGTTTACGGTGCGGGAACGTGGGATCTTTCCATTCCCAACGTGCTTCGCATGTATATCGGCGATTATCAGGGCCGGGAAAAGCAGCGGCTTTTGATTTTGGAGACGAATATCGACGATATGAACCCGCAGGATTACGGCTACGTTTACGAGCGGCTGCTTGAGGCGGGGGCGCTGGACGTATGGACGACGCCTATCTTTATGAAGAAGAACCGTCCGGCGGCAGCGCTTTCCGTGCTCGTCGGCGAGGAGGAAAAGGAGGCCTGCGTCGACATCCTGTTCCGTGAGACGACGAGCATCGGGCTTCGCGTCGTGCCTGTCGGCGAACGTCTGGAAGCGGCGCGCCGGACGGCGTTGGTGGAGACGCCGTATGGAGAAGTTTCCTGCAAGATCAGCGCGTATAAAGGACATATCGTATCTCTTTCGGCAGAGTATGAAGATTGCCGCCGTTTGGCGGCAGAGAAAGACGTGCCGCTGAAAAAAGTGCGCGCGGCTGCCATTGCGGAGCTTCGCCGTAGGCTGGGAGAGTGACAACAAGGGGGATCTTATGGAAACGTCAATCGCGGTTTCAACTCGGCGCCCTTCGCGCTCGTGGAAAACTATTCTGAGAAAATATTTGATACTATTTTTGGGCGCGTTTATCGCGTCCATCGGGCTGGAGATTTTTCTCGTCCCGAACAAGATTATCGACGGCGGCATCGTCGGCCTTTCCATCATGGCGGGCGCAATCACGAAGCAGGAGTATGGTATTTTTCTCGTGTTGTTCAATCTGCCTTTCCTTTATCTCGGTTACAAGCAAATCGGCAAGGATTTTGCATTAGCGACGTCCGTTGCCATCGTTTTTTTGTCAGTTTGGACGGCCTATTTTAAGCCGATTCCGCAGCTTACCGACGACCTTTTTTTGGCGGCGATTTTCGGCGGTATCATCGACGGCATCGGCGTCGGCATGATCATGCGGGCGGGCGGCTCGCTGGACGGCACAGAAATCGTGGCGATTATCGCGGACAAGAAATCGGTCTTTTCCGTAGGCGAAGTCGTGATGTTCATCAACCTTTTCATTTTCACGGCGGCGGGATTTTTGTTCGAATGGGAGCAGGCGATGTATTCGGTTGTCGCCTACTATGTCATTTCGCAAACGATTGACGTCGTACTTAAGGGCATGGATGAATCGTATTCCGTCCAGGTGGTTACACGAGTGCCGGACGAAATCGGTGAGGCGCTGATGGGCGAGCTGGGCCGCGGCGTCACATACATTTACGGCGAGGGAGGCTACACAAAAGAGAAGAAAAAAGTGCTGTGCGCCGTTGTCACACGGCTTGAGGTGCAGCGTGTGAAAGAGATCGTGCTGGAATATGATGAGTCGGCCTTCGTCACCATCAATCTCGTCAACGACATCATAGGGGGCCGTTTCAAGAAAAGCGGACACTGACTAAAAATCCCTCGGCAATGGCATGAATTGACTTGTTCATTGTTTCCTTGACAAGGTTAAGGTCTGTCGCTATAATAGGCAAAGGTTGGTTTCGGATGGAAATGAGATTGAAGATAGGGGACCGGGAGAAAGCTCTCGGTTTCAAGGACGGGTTTCGTTTCGAGACGTCGGCGGAAGTGCTGGACATCTCGGAAGCGGACGCGCGTTTCCGAGGACCGCTTGTCGTGGAGGGGACGCTCGAAAATACGGGCGGTTCGTTTCGCGTTTTGGGCGAGGTTCACGCGACGAGAGCGTTCATTTGCGACCGCTGTCTTGCTGAGGTTGAAGCGCAGGAACGGTATCCGTTCACGGAAGATTTTCATCGGGATTGTGCCGCGGACGATTTGGACGCGAATGAGTTCGGCGATGATGGGATTGACCTTGCGCCGCTCGTGCGGGATGTGGTCATCGCTGCGCTTCCGATCCGAAATCTTTGCCGTCCCGATTGCAAGGGGCTTTGCCCGAAATGCGGGGCGGATCTTAATCAAGGCGATTGCGGCTGCGACCGGGAGGTCACAGATCCGAGGCTTGCAGTCTTGAAAGATTTGATGAAAAATGATTCTGATTGTGTCTAAGGAGGTGTATCGAAATGGCAGCGCCGAAACGTAAAATGTCGAAATCTCGTCGTGACAAGCGTCGCGCTAATTGGAAACTTACGGTGCCGGGCTATGTGCTTTGCCCGCAGTGCCATGAGCCGAAGCTCCCTCATCATGTATGCATGGAGTGCGGTTTCTATGACGGCAAGGAAGTTATCGCTCAGGGTGAGTAAAACCAAGAAGGAGAGCGGGCAGAGGAGCCTGCTCTCTTTTTGCTTGCATTTTAATTGGAAAGCAAGTATAATCAAACGATATGGTTGAGAAAATGAAGACCCGACCGGTTTTTTGCGTTGTTTTTGCGGGTGACGGTTCTTTGTTTTCCTTGCAATACGGGATATTTCTGTTGCTGGAATGTCCCGCCTACAGGAGGGATTCCTGATGAAAATAGCAGTCGACGCCATGGGGGGCGATTACGCTCCGAAGGAGATCGTTCTCGGCGCACTGCGTGCCGCCCGACAGTTTGATTGTGAGATTGTGTTGGTCGGCGATGAGGAAAAAATAAAAAAAGTACTTTCGTCTGAAAGAGATTGGGAAAAGCTAAAGATAACTGTGCGGCATGCCGGCGAAGTCGTTGAAATGGACGAACATCCGGCGGACGCCGTCAGGCAGAAAAAAGACTCTTCGGTAGTGGTTGCGACCCGTTTGGTGCGCGACGGCGAATGCGACGCGGTGATTTCGGCGGGCAGCACTGGGGCGGCGGTGGCTGCCGCTCAGCTGGTCTTGAAGCGGATCAAGGGAATCAAACGTCCGTCCATAGCGACGCCGATTCCGACGCCGCAAGGCGCCACTCTGATGCTGGATTCCGGCGCCAATGTTGATTCGAAGCCGATTCATCTTTTGCAAAGCGCGCTGATGGGCTCTATTTATTCCGAGCTCGTTTATGGCCATGCGTCGCCAAGGGTCGGCCTCCTCAATATTGGCGAGGAGGAGACGAAGGGAGACGAGCTTGCCCGAGAGACTTATCCGTTGTTGAGGTCGCTCGGGGAGAAGCAGGTAATCCATTTTTCGGGCAACGCGGAAGGCCGCGACATTCCCAAGGGGAATTTTGACGTGGTCGTTTGCGACGGTTTTGTCGGCAACGCGTTGTTGAAATTCGGAGAAGGCCTCGCGAAAACGATTATCCGCCTCGTCAAGGACGAACTGGCGAACGCCGGTCCTTTGGCAAAGATAGGCGCGCTTTTGGTCAAGCCTGCCTTACGAAAACTCAAAAAACGACTGGACGTAACCGAATACGGCGGCGCGCCGCTTTTAGGCGTGAACGGCTGCGTCATTATCAGCCACGGGTCTTCGAACGCCAAGGCGATTATGAGCGCGATTCGTGTTGCAAACGATTTCGCGCGCAGCAATGTATTGGAAAGAATTCAAAGCACCATCGTAAAGGAGGAGATGCTGCTCAATGACATCGACGACAATTGACGCCGGCGTCCTTGGCACGGGTTTTTACGTGCCGGAGCGCATTCTCACGAATTTCGATTTAGAGAAGATGGTCGATACCAGCGACGAATGGATTGTGGAGCGCACGGGCATTCATGAGCGACGCATAGCGCCGGACGACATGCCCGCCTCGGAGCTTGCTTATCGAGCGGCGATCCGGGCGCTCGCAGACGCGCATACTGAGCCGGAGGAGATTGACCTCATAATTTGCGCTACGCTGACGGGAGATGCGGTTTGCCCTTCGACGGCGAGCTTTATTCAGGCAAAGTTGGGCGCTTCCCATGCGGCGGCTTTTGACCTTACGGCGGCCTGCTCGGGGTTTGTGTACAGTTCCACCGTGGCGGCTCAATTCATCCAGAGCGGCGTCTATCGCCGGGTTTTGGTTATCGGGGTAGAGGTGCTCTCCCATTTTCTGGACTGGAAGGACAGGAACACCTGCGTGCTCTTTGGCGACGGTGCAGGAGCTGCTGTCTACGGGCCGGTGGAAAAGGGCTTCGGCATTTTAGGGTTTGACATGGGCTGCGACGGCACCGGAACAGGCGCATTGGGGATTGCGTCCGGCGACCGAGGGCGCGCGCTGGTTGCGGGCCAAAAACAGAACTGTGTTTATATGAACGGCGCAGAGGTTTTCAAGTTCGCGGTCCGCGCGATGGGCGCGACGATGAAGCGGTCTTTGGAGCGCGCCGGACTTCGTGCGGAAGACGTCGATTGGCTCGTTCCGCATCAGGCGAATATAAGAATTATCCAATCTGCGGCAAAACGTCTTGCTTTACCGCAGGAAAAGGTTATAATCAATATTGGGAAATACGGGAACGTGTCCGCCGCCTCGATACCGATGGCGCTTGCAGAGGCTGCGGGCGAAGGCCGGTTCAGAAAGGGCGATATCGTCGTTCTGGCCGGGTTCGGCGCAGGTCTTACATGGGCGTCCTGTATCATGCGATGGGCGAAGGAGGATTTGTAATGTTTGAAGAAAATGCGATTTGTAAGATGTTGGGGCTGAAATACCCAATCTTTCAAGGCGGCATGGCTTGGCTCGGCACGGCAGAGCTTGCATCTGCGGTGTCGGAAGCCGGCGGCCTCGGCATCATCGGCGCGGGTCATATGCCGCCGGATGTGCTTCGCGAGGAGATAGAAAAAGTAAAGAAGGCGACGAAAAAGCCTTTCGGCGTCAATATCATGCTGATGTCCCCCTTCGTCAAGGAAGTCATGCAGCTGATGGTGGACGAGCGCGTTCCGGTCGTAACGACGGGAGCGGGCAATCCCGGCGAATATATTCCAGCGCTGAAAGAAATCGGCACGAAGGTGATTCCGGTCGTGGCTTCCGTGGCGCTCGCGAAGCGGCTCGTACGCACGGGCGTCGACGCGATTATCGCGGAGGGTATGGAGAGCGGCGGTCATATCGGCGAACTGACAACCATGGCGCTTGTGCCGCAGGTCGTTGATGCGGTAAATGTTCCCGTTATCGCAGCAGGCGGCATCGGTGATTCCCGCGGCGTTTGCGCGGCGTTTGCGTTAGGCGCGCAGGCAGTGCAGATGGGCACGCGTTTTGTCATGTCAGAGGAATGCATCGCTCATGAAAACTATAAGAATCTCGTGCTGAAAGCCCGCGACCGTTCAACGGTCATTACGGGACGCACGACAGGCCATCCGGCACGGGTGCTCCAAAATAAGCTCACGCGCATCTATCTCGAGAGAGAGGCGGCGGGCGCTTCGCCGGAAGAGCTGGAGAAGCTCGGCCTCGGCACGCTTCGAATGGCGGCGCGGGAAGGCGACGTGGAGATGGGCTCGGTGATGATCGGGCAGGTTTCCGGTATGATGAACGATATCAAGCCGGTTCGCGTTATTTTGGAAGATCTTGTAAAAGGCGTCGCGGCGGCTGCCGAGAACGTGCATAAGAATTTCCGCTGACGAGGAGGTTTGAATGGGCAAGATTGCGTTTGTTTTTCCCGGCCAAGGCGCGCAGACCGTGGGCATGGGCAGGGAGTTTTACGATACTTACGATATTGCGAAAAAGCGTTTCGACGAAGCGGACGAGGCGTTAGGATATTCGATAAAGAAAATGTGCTTCGAGGGTCCCGAGGAGGAACTTCGTCTTACCGCGAATACGCAGCCCGCGATTTTGACGGTCAGCGTCGTCGCGGCGGAAATTTTGAAAGAACACGGCGTCGAGCCGGATGTTGCCGGAGGCCACAGCCTTGGCGAGTATTCCGCACTGGTGGCGGCGGGCGTATTGGATTTTCAGGATGCGGTGCGTCTCGTCCATAAGCGCGGGATGTATATGCAGGAGGCCGTTCCCGTTGGCGAGGGCGCCATGGCGGCAGTTATGGGACTTTCCAGAGAGGAAATTGTCGCAATCTGCGAAAAAATCAATGCCGAGTCGGCGGTGCAGGCTGTGAACCTGAACTGCCCCGGACAGACGGTTATCGCGGGTGCGACCAAGGGCGTCGAGAAAGCGGTGGAGGCGCTTACGGCGGCGGGCGCAAAGAAGTGCGTGATCTTGCCGGTCAGCGCACCGTTCCATTCGACATTGATGGAGCCTGCGGCCAAGAAATTGGCGGCGGAGCTTGACAAAGTGACAATCCGTGACGCGCGTTTCCCCGTGGCTTCGAATTATACGGGCAAATTGGAAACGAAAGCGGCGGAGATCAAGGAAAATCTCGTCTTGCAGGCGGCGCATCCGGTACTTTGGGAGGACTGCGTCGCGGCGATGCGTGAATTCGGCGCGGAGGCCTTTATTGAGGCCGGGCCGGGGAAGACGCTCGGCGGCTTCAACAAGCGGATTGACCGGAAAATCAAGAACATGAACGTGGAAGATGCGGCTTCCCTCGAAAAAACTCTTGACACATGGAAGGAGGTTCGCTAATATGCTTTTAGATGGAAAGTGTGCCCTTGTGACAGGGGCTTCGCGAGGCATAGGCCGCGCTGTCGCCCTAAAACTCGCGTCTGAAGGCGCGAAGGTCGCGCTGAACTTCGCCGGAAATGAGGCTGCGGCGGATGCCGTAAAGCAAGAAATTGAAGCGGCGGGCGGCGAGGCGATTCTCGTCAAAGCGGACGTCGCCAATGAAGCGGCCGTGCAGGATATGGTGCAGAAAACGGCGGACGCTTTCGGACGCATCGATATTCTTGTGAACAACGCCGGCATCACGCGTGACGGCCTGTTGGCGCGGATGAAGGAAGAGGATTGGGACGCGGTATTGTCCACGAACCTCAAGGGCGTGTTCCTGACGACGAAGGCGGCGGCGAAGCTGATGATGAAGCAGCGGGCCGGACGTATCGTCAATATGGCTTCGGTGGTCGGCGTTACCGGCAACGCGGGGCAGGCGAATTATTCGGCGGCGAAAGCGGGCGTCATCGGTTTTACGAAGACGATCGCAAAAGAGCTGGCGAGCAGGGGGATTACGGCAAACGCCGTGGCTCCGGGATTCATTGACACGGATATGACTTCGGGGCTTCCGGATAAGGCGAAAGAAGCTGCGCTTTCCGGCATTCCGCTGGGGCGCATGGGTACGCCGGAAGATATCGCTGCAGCCGTCTTGTTCCTCGTGTCGGACCAGGCGTCCTACATTACGGGACAGGTACTGAACGTAGACGGCGGCATGGTTATGTGATAGATAGCACATTTCTTGGAGGGAGGTGAATACAGCATGGCGACGTTTGATAAGGTCAGAGACATTGTTGTCGAGCAGCTTGGTGTCGAGGCGGACGATGTCACGATTGAGTCCACGTTTATTGATGATTTGGGTGCCGATTCACTGGATATTGTCGAGCTGATTATGGCTTTTGAGGAAGAGTTTAGTATTGAGATTCCGGATGAGGCTGCTGAAAAGATCAAGACGGTACAGGATGTTGTGAACTATATCGACCAGAACCAGGGCAAATAAGGAACTGGTACGCCTGGTATCCTTTCCTGTGAAAAGCCCCGTGATTGTTTCACGGGGCTTTCTGAGGGAAGGGGAAATGGGGGGTTACGTTTGAAACTTCCAGAGCTGAAGATTGGCAATAGAATAGCGAAAGTTCCTATCGTGCAGGGCGGTATGGCAATCCGCCTCTCGACGGCGCGGCTTGCCGCAGCGGTGGCTAACCAAGGCGGGATTGGCCTTATTGCGGCTTCCGGTATGTCGAATAATGAACTTCGATATGAAATCCGTTTGGCGCGTTCTCTGACGAAAGGCGTCATTGGTATAAATGTTATGGTCGCGGCGAAAAAATTCAGCGAAATCGTCAAAACGGCGATTGACGAAGGTATTGATCTCGTCGTGGCGGGCGCGGGGTTTTCCCGCGATATGTTTGGTCTTGGAAAAGAATCGGGGACGCCGATCGTACCGATCGTGTCTTCCGTTAAGCTTGCAAAAATATCCGAACGTCTTGGGGCGACGGCTATCGTCGTCGAAGGTAAAGAGGCCGGCGGCCACTTGGGGACGGACATTTCCGTCAGGAATTTGATTCCGGATATCCGAGCGGCGGTCAAGCTCCCCGTCATCGCGGCGGGCGGCGCGCTTCACGGTCAGGACGTTGTGGATTTGATAAAGATGGGCGCGAACGGCGTACAGATGGGTTCGCGGTTTGCTTCCAGCGCTGAGGCGAATTCCGCGCCGATGCTCAAGGAATTCTACTTGAAGTCGAAGGCGGAAGACATCGTGGTCATCCACAGCCCGGTGGGATTGCCGGGACGCGCGGTCAGAAATCCTTTTGCCGAGCGTATCATGAACGGCAATGTTCCGCCGACGCGCTGCGACAATTGCCTGAAAGAATGCAAGCACAATTTCTGCATCATTCGCGCGCTTATTCGGGCGCAGCAGGGTGATGTGGATACCGGCCTCGTCTTTACGGGCGAATATATTTCCCGTATTAAGGAGATTCTGCCGGTGAAGGAAATTTTCCGTCGGTTGTTGGCTGAAATAGAAGTAGCCAATTGAGGAATATTTGCCCCAGACGGAGACAGAGATTTTGTGAGGTGTTAAGATTTGACGAATCGCGTGGTTTTGACCGGCATCGGCGTAATATCGCCGATCGGAAACGGCCGTGAGGCTTTTTGGGAGGCTCTTGTCGCTGGGAAGAACGGAATAGACCGCATCACGCGTTTTGACGCATCGGAGTGCGCATCCCAAATTGCGGGCGAGGTCAAGGACTTCACGCCCGAGGAATTTATCGACAAAAAAGAAGTAAAGCGCATGGATCGCTATACGCAGTTTGCCGTAGCGGCATCGAAGATGGCGGTGAAGGACTCGGGGCTTGACCTTGCGTCTGAGGATCGCGATCGTATCGGCACCTATATCGGGTCGGGCGTCGGAGGCATCGACACGCTGCATTCGCAGTACAAGAAGCTTTTCGACAAGGGGCCGCATTTTGTCAGCCCGTTCTTTATCCCGATGATGATTGGTAATATGGCGGCGGGACAGACGTCCATCGCCCTTGACGTGCATGGGCCGTCTTGCGATATCGTCACGGCCTGCGCTACGGGAACGGATTGTATCGGCGCGGCGTTCCGCGTCTTACAGTACGGCGAAGCCGACGTGATGATTGCGGGCGGTACCGAGGCGGGGATTTCCGCCGCACCGGTGGCGGGCTTCAGCTCTATGAAGGCGCTTTGCACCGACCACAACGACGACCCGGCGCATGCTTCCCGTCCTTTTGACAAAGACCGCAGCGGTTTCGTTATGGGTGAGGGCGCGGGCATTGTCATTCTGGAGACATTGGAGCATGCGAAAAAACGCGGCGCGCATATTTATGCGGAAATCGTGGGCTACGGGCGTAATTCCGACGCTTATCATGTTACGAGCCCTGCGCCTCACGGCGTGTATCAGGCGAAGTGCATGAGCCTCGCCATCGCCGACGCAGGTCTGAAACCTGAGGATATCGATTATGTCAACGCGCACGGCACGTCGACGCACATGAACGATCAGGGAGAGTCGGAAGCCTGCAAGACGGTCTTCGGCGCGCGGGCGAAGGATGTGCCCATTAGTTCGGTCAAATCCATGACCGGCCATATGCTGGGAGCTGCGGGCGGCGTTGAGTGCATTGCGACGGCGCTTTCCGTGGAGAACGATATGCTGCCGCCGACAATCAATTACGAAACGCCCGATCTTGAGGAAGGGCTTGATCTTGATTATGTGCCGAACGTATCGCGGAAGCATACGGTGCGTGCGGCTATTTCCAACAATTTTGGTTTCGGCGGGCACAATTCGTGCATTGTTTTGAAGAAATACGCGGAGTGAGTCGATGGCTGAGGCACTGACGGAGGCGCGGCGAAAAGAGCTTTTGACGCTTTCGGAACGGCTGGGCGTATCGTTTCGCGATATCTCCCTGCTGGATCAAGCGTTGACGCACACTTCCTTTGCTAACGAATCGGTGCATCGGAAGGTCGTTCACAACGAGCGCTTGGAGTTCCTCGGGGACGCGGTTCTGGAGCTTGCGACAAGCACCTATTTATTTCGTCAGTTTCCGATGATGCCGGAGGGCGATCTCACAAAAGCGAGAGCTTCGGTGGTTTGCGAGGCGGCGCTCCATCGTCGGGCGGCGGAAGTGGATCTCGGTGCGTTTTTGCTTTTGGGTCACGGAGAGCAGGCTACGGGAGGGCGAGAAAGGCCTTCCATTCTTGCGGACGCCTTTGAGGCGGTCATCGGCGCGCTTTATCTCGATCAAGGCTGGCAGACGGCGTCGGATTATGTCGTGCGGCAGCTTCGACAGGAGCTTTTGGAGGTCGAGCACGGACAGAACATCAAGGACTACAAGACGATATTGCAGGAATTGATTCAGCGCCATCCGGGGCAGCATATCGTTTATGAGTTATTGTCGGCCACGGGGCCGGATCATGCGAAAGAATTCAAGGTGGCGGTGCGGGTCAATGGACTTGCATACGGCGTCGGCGTCGGGCGCAGCAAAAAGGCGGCCGAGCAAAATGCGGCGCAGCAAGCGCTGCCGAAATTTCAAGAGCAAGAGGGATAATCAGGGGTGATAAAAAGAGCCGTTGCGTTTTGCAATGGCTCTTTTTTTGGAAGCGGAGGGACAGCGTGTGCGGCAGCTTATTTTTTTAGGTACGGGCGCGGCAATGGCGACTGAGTGCTACAATGCCTGTTTCTTGCTCCGTACGCCGGACGACGAATATTTTTTGACCGACGCGGGCGGCGGCAACGGTATCCTGCGGCAGATGAAGCGCGCCGAAATCCCCTTTGAACGGCTTCGGTGCATGTTCGTCACGCACGGGCACTCCGATCATATCATGGGAACGGTCTGGGTGATCCGGAGGATTGCTTCGCTGATGAACAAAGATTTTTACGGCGGGGAATTCCATATCTATTGTCACGACGTAGCGTGCGAAATCATCGAGATGATGGCGCAGATGCTGTTGACGAGGGCGGAGTTGGCGCAGTATGGAAAAAGGATCCGGCTCCACGAAATACACGATGGGGAGCAGGTCAGCTTTCTCAATATGAAGTTGACGGCTTTCGATATTCGTTCGTCGAAGGCGAAGCAGTTCGGCTATCGGCTGCGGTTCGCCAACCGTCATTCGCTCGTCTGCCTTGGCGACGAACCATACAACGAGCGGTGCCGCGCCTTCGTGGAAAAAGCGGACTGGCTGGTTTCCGAGGCGTTCTGCCTCGAAGCGGACAAGGAGAAATTCAGAGCCGCTGAAAAAAATCACGGCACCGTGAAGGAGGCGGCAATCAACGCGGAAAAAGTCGCCGCCAAGCATTTGGTGCTGTATCACACTGTGGACACGACGCTCGAGCGGCGCAGGGAACTTTATACGGCGGAAGCATCCGAGCATTTCCATGGAGAGGTGTATGTCCCTGACGACTTAGATGTGATTGATATGGATTGAAGTTTTGTGGTATAATATTCACGATAAAGTCTCAGCAAATGTGTGCAGCTGCCGGTTCGGGTTGTTGGTCGGCGTATGGAACGGATTCGAATGATTATGGGGTGAATCGGGTATGAGACAGTGCATGGATTCCGAAAATCTGCATCGTCGCTTGCGGAAAATTATAGGGCAGGTTCAGGCGATTGAACGAATGATTGACGAGGACATTCCTTGCGAGGACATTTTGTCGCAGATAAACGCGGTCAAGTCCGCGACCCACAAGGTGGGGCAGATTGTCCTGGAGGGCCACATTCAGCATTGTGTCCGGGACGGCATCATCCACGGCGATCCGGATCGGACGATCGAGAGTTTCACAAAGGCCGTGGAGCGTTTTGCTAATATGACTTGATAATTGAATATTAATGGTACAAAAAGCGTCCCATGCGGCTC
>JAEEGH010010906.1_pt1 | contig 20738 bp, 23 predicted proteins | sample 9134181 | NCBI WGS metagenome assembly JAEEGH01 (sample SAMN16246544, study PRJNA631951) | gut metagenome | biome: gut microbiome; feature: rumen; material: DP-attached | host: Bos | place: Iran: Karaj | collected 2018-10
TCTATAAATATATATTATTATATTATATATTATAATATATAATATAATAATATATATTTTAATAAGCACGTTAGTTTCTACCTAACAAAATACCAAATGTTAGTTTGTTAGGTGGTTAGATGGTTAGGTGCAGGATTATTTGTACTTTTTAGAATGTTATTATATTGCTAATAGGTCAGTCCAAATTGCCAGAGGGGGATGATGTTGGCATGGCCTGTTTCGATATCGTCTTTTACTACGTAGCCTTGGGCTACATTTTGTATCTGTTTCTGCTTCTTGCTCTTTCCGCCCACCTCAAAGGTCTTGCCGTCTATTTCGAAATCACTGATACGCGAACTGATGACATCAGTAGTGACACGCATCTGATTGTAGAAGAAAGTCTCGCGGATGTTGCCAATGTCGGTACTCTCATGTCCAAGTACATAGGCCAGGTTCGTGTTGTCAAGATATACTTTCTCTACCTTTCCTAAACCACGTATGCCGCCAGTGTCGTCGCGTAGTTGTCCTATCATACCAGCCTGTTCCATGTAAAGGAAGTAGTCGGGTAACAAATTGCGACTTACACCTATCACTGTGGCCAACGACTCCATGACAGGTTTAAAGGGTACACTCTGTGCTATCACGGCCAGTAGCTTCTTTAGTTTGCGGCCTGTTGATGCGTTCATATTCGCATATTGGGGGATGTCTACCTCCATTGTTTGGTTGATAACCTGGCGCATACGCATCTCGTAGCCACCCTCGTTTGCAAATGGATAGTAGCCGTTTTTTAGATAATCCCTGAATAGTGGTAGAGGATGATTGATGGCATCAAGTTTCGCTTTATGCTCCAGGATATCGTTGATGGTATATACCGGGGCGGTTATGTTATGAAACAATGCCAGATATTCTCGGAAAGAAAGTCCCTGCATGGTATATATCAGCGTACGTCGGCTAAGGTCGGATGCTCCCTTTGTGATATCAAGTATTGATGAGCCTGTGAATCCAACCTTCAAGTCAGGATGAGAGTCATAGATGAGTTTCAATTCTCGCGACCAGTTCTCGTATTTATGAATCTCGTCGATGAATATCTGCTCACCACCGTCTTTTACAAACTCATCTACTGTGTCGATAAGTGTGTGGGTTGAGAAATACAGATGGTCGGCGGCTACATATAGCATGTGTCGCTTGTCTCTGTTCTCTTTGATGTATTGTAGGATCATTGTTGACTTTCCCACACCACGTGGCCCAACAAGTCCAAACATTCTCGACTCCCAACTCACCTGATCGTACATATACCGATGGAATGTTGAAGTGGTTAACTTCAACTGACTCTCCATAAATTCAATAAGCGAAATATCCATAATCCTTATATATTTTGCTGCAAATATAATAAAAATGCACTATGATAGTGCATAAAATAACAGAAAAGTGCACTAAAATAGTGCAATTTAACGATTTTTTACGGAAAAACACTATGGAAATGAATTTTCTTGATTGGCAAGCCCATGTGCTAAATAGTCTTAATATCTATCCAGCATTTTTTGTTAGGTGCTGGATATTTATTATTTTTGTGCTCGATTACGCTAACAAAACTTGAATACAGGTAAAAAGATGTTTATCAACCATCATAAAATCGACTATTTATATGGCTCGGCATGCGAAATGCTGGTGCCCTTCTACGACGTATATGCCAGTTGCGGCCTACCTACAGAACAAGGCGACATACCTCCCGAAATGATCAAAGTGCCTGGTGGCGACTTCGACGGACTGAACACATACACCATTTCTGTTAAAGGCGACTCGATGGAGGGCGTGGGTATATTCAGTGGCGATGTGCTGCTGATTGAGAAGATTTGTCAGGTACACAATAAGGATATTATATATGTATCGGTAGATGGCGAGTGGTTAATCAAAACCTACTATATGGACGATTATGGCCGCCACTGGCTGGTGCCTTCGAATCCTAAATATAATCCCATGTTGCTTACCGAGGATATGGATATACGGATAGGTGGCAAGGTGAAATATAACCTTACTTTGCACCTCGAGAATCGCGAAAATATTATGAACCGCATCCAGCAGTACCTGCAAAAGGAGTCGGCTCCCAACCCTGAAACTCCACGAGTACCAACACTGGAGGAGGTAGAGGCTGCACTTGTTTATGCTGACGAAAAGGTTACTGGCAGGCGATATTGGTTAGGGGCCTGCCGTGTGCTGATGGATTGTGGCTTTATTAAGGAGGGCGACTACCAAACGTTCTGTAATTTGGTGGCCTATGTGTTGCCCCACCATCAGCATCTGCCAAATAAAAATGAAGTGGGACGAATGGCGGTTGACTGTTTTGCCAAACCGTTTGATACGTGGACTGATGCGAAAGCTCCTGTTCATGGCGAATACTACAAGAACTATCATCGGGCTGGCGAGGCGATACTCGAAAAACTCACTAAATGCTCGCAAAAACTCCCACAAAGTTCCCATATCAACTCAAGTTCACATTAAAGTTCCCACATACTCCCATTGGGCTGCGGATATTTTCCGTAGCCCATTTTTTGTTTGTAATTTCGCCGAGTAAACCTGAGAGGCGTTTTGCCTTGTATGGTAGTAATTAATGTTTAATCCGAGTGGGGTGGGAGTCCTCTGAGGTGAAAAGCTGCAGCAATCATGCTCTTCTCACAAAACACTTGGAAAAGATGAAACAAGTAGTATTGCGTATCGACGACGCAGCTTTTGAGAAGTTTATGGGTATGGTTGATCTGTGCCCGATGGTAGAGGTGCTGAATGTTTGCGGCACTGGCGACAAGAAACTTACCATTGATACCTATGTGGCATCGGCCATTCGCGAAATGCGCCAGGCCCTGGCCTTTAAAAATCCCTGCGACTATGCTTACCTGATGGTGGCTATGAACGAGAGCGTGGTAAAAGGATTGCCCTTTTTCTATACCCCCAAAGATTTTATCGACTATATGCACCAATCGGATTTTGATAATCTGCCTGGTCGCACCACCATCTACGATACTATAGCTAAGGTAAAAGGCAAGTACCCCGACTGGACGTTTACCGATAGCCCCAAAGCCAGCGAGGCACTACGCAGAAAGAACTTGGTGAAGCGATTTTTGAGTGCCTTTATGAGGGCTCAAAACAATAAGTCGGACGGTTGGTCGGACGAAGCTTAAAGGTGTCGGACGATACGTCGGACAATAGAAAATAAAGCCATCGTGGGGTGAATTTTTATTGCGAACTTTGCATCGTCGAAAGGAAATAACGACGCAAATTTAATAATAAAAAAGTTATGGTAAGACAAAGCATTTTTGAAAAGAGAAAAGGCGGTCAGTTCATCTTCGAAGATGAAGACCTGATGAGAGTACAGTGTTTGGAGCATGATGCCGAGAGCGTGATGTGCCAACTGGAGAACAAGTTAAGCCAACCGTTGCTGTTTATGCTTAACCAACAGCTGTTAGGGTTCAGCAGCCAGATGCAACAAGAACTGGCAATGGATATGGTTGACTATGTGTGCGACGATGTGATACGGATGACGGGATGCCCATCGGCTGATTACGTATTGGAAACGTGTTACGCATGGATAGAGGAAGAGAGGGAGGTATAGCCTAATGGAACAGATAGTTAATGCCTATCACATCAAGGTGAACAAATGCTGTGCATCGTGCAAGCATAAGGAAAGCCAGAATGATGGTACAAGGCAGTGCACTAAGACGGGGCTGATGGTAGAAAAGAAATCGGTATGCTCTGAGTGGGAAATGAACGACGGTCTGCGCAATGCAGGCTTGCAAAAGGGAGCCGTGGTTCGCCTGAAAGGAACTACAGAAATAGTAATACGTTAAACATTAAACATTAAAGATTAAACATTCTTGGCGATGCCAAGCGGCAAAGCCGAGCGAAACATTAAAGAGTTATGAAGAAAATGACAAAGATTGAAAAGATGGTGCGCATGTTTAGCGGCACCGACGAGATTGAAAAGCAGTTTGCTAATGATGTACAGACTTGGGGTGATGAGTTTACAGCTATAGCCGATAAGCTCGACATCCGTAACCCCTGGGATCAGGCTGTGCTGGTGGCTATTTTTACCAACATGCTGGCATGTGTAACGGTTAACGCCAAGTTTGATGGCGTAAATCTGGAGGAGGCTATACGTGATAACTATTATGATGCCTTGAAGGAATACAAGAAACAGGCCGCCAGGGAAATAGCGAAAGGCAACATCTAAAAAAGGTAAGTAAATAACCGAGTCGAAGTGTGGTGGAGGAAGTCTACGTAGTGAAAATGGCCAAATTCTAACACAACCCTTCACTCATCAATTCGACAAGTTATGAAAAAATATATTGCTATTGACGAAGAGGTTCTTGTGCGCCTCGTTGAAGGAAAGCGCGTAGAGGGTTCACTACATCGTGACAAGTTTACGGGAGTGATAACATTTAATGCCTATAAGCGTAAGTCGCGTAATTGCGCGAACGACCGCCTGGTAAAAAAGTTGCCATGGGGCTGGGTTAAGGAGAGTATACAGCGTATCAAGGTGTATGGCAGTTTCCCCAAAGACTTGGGTGCTGCAGCAGTGATGGGGCTGATGGACGATCACCATCGCGACGCCAAGAATGCGATGATAGAACGTGAACTGATTGAATTCTGCTAAGGCTTAATTCGAAATTGATAATTGAAAATTTAAGATTATGTTTTGCTATCAGAAAAACTTTAGTAACCCCACCTTGCCGGTAGATGAGGCTCAGTTCTGGGCTCTTGTTAAGGCCACCAAGTGGAACGAGAATATCGATAAGTATCGTGAAACGGGCGATGCAGCGTTGAAACGCAAACTGCCTGCATTCATCTTTCAGGCTACTTTCGACGAAACAGCATCGGCCAAAGGTAGATTAGGTGCCTGGCGCAAACAGGCAGCCACCCGCTTAACGGGCCTGGTGGTGATGGATCTCGACCATATCGAGAACCCGTTAACCCTGTATCAGGGCTGGATAGATAAGGGCCTCGACCTGAAGGCATTGGGCATTGTGCTCGTGTATATCACACCCAGTGGCAAGGGGTTGAAGATTGTGTTCAAGGCCCGACTGGATTGGGGCAACCTGATTGATAATCAGCACGCTATGGCCAAACTGCTGGGCGACGAGGTGGTAGTGGATGAGGCCTGCAAGGACTCGTCGAGAATGAGTTACATTTGCAAATATACCGATATTTTATTTATTGATAAAGAACTGTTTAGTTATGAGAACCAAGAGTATGCTGAGCGATATACTGCTCTATATCGAGACGGTCGCTCACAGAGCGAGAGTGCGAATCTTCCAGAAACATCAACTCCCATCGAGCATAGTAACGAACCTGTAATGTGGCGTGGATATGATGTACAGTGTATTATTGATAAGCGCTATGGCGATAAGCTGCCATGCCGAGAGGATAGAAACCGACATAACGAAAGCCTCAAGTTGGCCTCTGATCTGCTCACACTACTCGACGGCGATAGGGTTGATGTGCAGCGAGTGCTCGAAAAGCAGACGTGGGTACAGGAACTCATCAGCGAGGGCGAAAGGGTGGAGAACACCATATCGAGTGCCGTTGAGCACAAACGCGATAAGGAGAAGAAATTCCTTAATCAGCTGCCCAGTAAGCCCATGCTTGAGGCTATCCAGGAGGTTACGGGTAAGACGTACCAGGAGATTACGAAGGGCACGAAAGCGTCAACGGCGGCGGTGCTGAAGGATGATACCATGGCACAGATGCTGTGGGAATGGGGTGAAGAGATTGAAGCCCTGAGTGAGTACTATCCAGCCTTAAAGGATGTGTGCAAGGGCTTGAAGCACAATCAGTACCCAGCGGCCCTGTTTGTAGCAGGCGGCCTGTTGATGACGCTGATGACACGATGCACGTACCGCTTTTACCATCGACCAGAAGAGCTGCGACGATTGAACAACTCAACGCTGATTATCGGCGATCCAGCCAGTGGTAAATCGTTCGCCACCCGCTTGTTTAAGTTGCTGGCAGCGCCTATCATCGAGGCTGATAAAGTAGGTAAGGAGGCTATTAATGCTTATCGTGAACAGATGCGCACCAAGGGCGCCAACAAGGAGAAGCCTAAGAAACCTAAGGTCATCGTACGTGTACACCCAGCACGAACCAGTAATGCCCAGTTTATTCAGGATATGGTGAACAGTGTAGAGGAGGTGGATGGCGAGCCCATGCAGCTGCACATGCTGACGTTTGATACCGAGCTGGATAACACCATCTGTGTACAGAAGGGTGGTAGCTGGATCGACAAGATGAGCCTGGAGCTGAAGGCTTTCCATAACGAGGAGGATGGACAGGCTTACTCGAACAACGACTCTATCCTGCAGGATTTCTTCGTTACCTGGAACTACATCTACACTGGTACGCCCATCGCGCTGAAAAAAAAGGTGAACGCGCAGAACTTTGGCTCAGGATTAGCCACCCGCTTAACCTGTGTGCCACTGCCAGCCACCAACTTTAAGATGATGAGTCGTGAAAGTAATGTGGATTACGACAGCGACAATCGCTTAAAGGAATGGGCTAAGAAACTGGACCGTACCAAGGGTGAACTCTCAGTACAGAAGCTGGTGGATGAACTCTACGACTGGACAGCCCGTCGAATGGCCGATGCTGAAGAGAACGACAGCAAAGCCGACGAGATGCTGCTAAAGCGTTGTGCCTACCATGGCTTGAACTTCTCGGCTCCGTTTATTGTGATGCGCCACTGGGGCAATCTGCATCAGGAAGGCAACTACTGGTGTGGTACTTTCGAGACGGACGAGATTGATTGGCGATTGGCCGAGCTGATTGTGAACATCCAGTACGCCTGCCAGCGTTACTACTTTGGTGCGATGGCCGAAGCCTACTTCGATAACAAACTGAAGGATGCCAGCGTAAACGTTCAGCGTCGTCAGAAAACCTACGAAGGTTTCGAACGCTTGCCCGATGTGTTTACAACCGATGATGTGGTGCGTTGCTTCCAGCTTAAGAGTGCTGCTACAGCCTATATGCGTATCAGCCGACTAACCAAGGACCGACTGATAGAAAAGGCAGAAGACTATGTTGAAGATGGTTGCGCCAAGGTGCGCTATCGTAAAACCGGTCTGCTCATGATCTAACGTCCTAACATCCTAACAAACTAACATTACGAAAATGGAACAGATAGTACAGTTAAACAGTAAAGCAAACCTCTCCGAGCATTTGGCTTCGCCGAGTGAGGCTACGCTCGGCAATTCAAGCAAGCTTGATTGCTCTCGCTTATCGCCTCACTTTGTGCTCGGGGAGTTCACCAGGAGCAAGTATCCTGAGGTGTATAATATTCCCAGTCATGAGGTTATTGCGCATTTGAAAAACCTCTGCACTTGGCTGGAGGTTTTGCGAGAAAGAGCAACACAGCCTATTATTATTAACTCTGGTTATCGCAGTCCGCAGTTGAATCGCAAAGTGGGGGGAGCCCCCACCAGTAATCACTTAACGGGCTGTGCCGTAGATATCCGCACCAATGGTATGGAGCAGGCAATAGAATATGCAGCCATATTGATAGCCTATGCCAATGAATCGGCACAGGACTATGACGAACTGCTGATAGAAAAGCGCTCGGCTTTGCCGCTTGGCTCGTCCAAGAACCGCTATGGTGCCGTGTGGTTACACTTCGCCGTGCGCCCCAAAGATAATCGTAGAAAAGTGGCGTTTATACAAGCGTAGTATAAATGATATAAGCAGTTATTGCTTATAGGCGGCGAGTTTGTTGAGGCAGTACTGGCGGAAGTCGGACCAGTGGTAGTAGGGGGCGCAGTCGGTGGAGATGGGGAGGGTGGCCTCGACCTCGTTGAGCAGTACTTTTACGAGCACATCCTTATCCTTGGGATTGCTGCGGTAGAAGATGAACTGCAGGTTGCCGGCCATCGGAAACACACTGCTGCACCACCAGCCATGGCCCTCGAGCTCGTCGAGGTTGTCGGTAGAGAAATCAAACCCGTTAACACCTATGAGACATACCAATGGGAGCAGTACGGTTTCGTGACCGAAACGCAACTGTGCACCAGGATCGGGTAGTTTGATGCAGCTGTCGGCATCGGCAATCATCTTCTTAAGCAGGTGGCGCTGCGTGTAAGGCTGGTTGCCACCGTTAAGTTTGCAGGCGCCATGCTGCAGATACCAGTAGGCGTTGTCGACCTGCCACATGCGATACAGATCGTTGGTATTAAAAAGACCAATAAGGTTGGTGTTGCGATTAAAGTTGGTGTTGAGCTGGAAGAGTCCCATCTTCATGAGATAATAGCTGAAGTCCTCCTGGTTTACAAACTCTTCGGCGATATCGGGATTCTTGAATATCAGCTCCATCAGTCGGGTGTTACCCATACGGGTGGCGGTATAGGCGTCTAAGGCTTTCTGAGCCTCGGGGGTCATATAGCTCTTACGTAATTTCTTGTCCTGATAATTCATATACCACTGGGTGCGCTTTGAGGCCTGCATGGTGATGTGCAACTGCGGGCATACCTGCAGCATCTCCATGGCTAAAGAGCCCATCGACTCGATGCAACGGGGCACAACGGTGCTGATACAGGTAACGTTGGCGCCTGGATGGAACACCTCGGGGAAGCGTTCGGCCATGCGGCGACCTATCTTCTGCATCTGCTGTTTGCCATAGCCGGTAAGTTCGCCCCAGCGGCCTTCGGTGTTGCGCATGATATTGTTCATGTGGCGCAGTACCTGCTGGCCTGTAGGTGTAAGTTCGTCGAGACTGTCGGCATGCAGCATCATGAAGTAGGGGGTGTCGAATCCGCTGCGATTGCTGATGTAGCGCGAACCATGGCGACCATAGTGCGAGATATAGAACGGCTTTTTGCCAGCGGGGGCTGGTGTGAGCTTGGCGGTGATGCTATCGGGATACACATCGTAATTGCATGATGCGTAGGATGGGCGCTGCTTGATCAGGTCGATAACACTTTGGGCCACAGACAGCCTACAGCTGCTTACGGCCAGTATCAACAGGAGCGTGTATTTGATTTTGGTGTTCATGAAATGTTATCTTTTTTTGTGGCTGAATCGACGGTTCTCGTAGCGATAGATTTTGCGCAGATAGTAGCGCTTAACATCCTTCCAGTGGTAGTAGGGGGCGCAATCGGTTTTGATGGGCAGGCGTGCCTCCTCGCCGTTGAGCAGTACTTTTACCAGCACATCGGGATCGTCGTGATTGGCGCGATAGTGAATCATGATAATGCTGCCACCTAAGGGGGCGATGCGATAGTTGGCCCAGCCATAGGCTTCGAGCGAGTCGAGGTTGTCGGTATGCAAACCGCAGCCATTGAGCTCCATGAGGCAGGCCATCGACATGATAACTTGCTCGTTGGTGTAGCGCAGGTGCATCAGTGGACTATAACGTTTAAGCACACTGTCGCCCATGTGCATCATATTACGCAGGGTGGCGCGCTGCAGGTAGGCCTGATAGCCACCGTTAAGGGTGCAACCGCCGTAGTTGATATAGTGCCAGGCGTTTTGCTTGCGCCAATGCTGGTGGATCTCATTTTGTGTAAAAATGTCCCACAGCGTAACGTTTTTCTTTACGTTGGCATGCTGCACGTTGCCTGCCAGGATGAACAGCTGGCGCGACAGCTTGGGTACATCGATGCTTGAAACCACGTAATAGGGATCGTTGAAGAGCGACTGCATCAAGCGGTTGTCGCTGGAGTTGAGCGATACAAAGCGATCGTAATGCAGGCGGGTGAGCGAATCGGTACGCTGCGAGGTAAGTATATTATCGACAGGACACATAAAACGATGTTCCTGTACCGAAGCCTTGCTGCGGGCAATGATGGGGTGGTGCATGGCTGAGAGTTGCAGCAGGCCCTCCTGCATGGTCATAATGCAGCGGTTCTCAACAATACTGCGCACGCTGTAGTAGCCATCGGGGGTGAACATATCGGGGTAACGCTCAACCAGTTGCTTTACCATGTCGCGCGACTGCTGGGCGCCGATAGGGGTGAGTTCGCCATCGCGATCCTGCGCATCCTGGCACAGTAACTTGATACGGCGGAACACATCCTTACCCAGCTTGGTAAGCTTGCCTAAGCTGTCGGCCTTTGCAAAGGTGGCGTAGGTATCGGTATAGTAATCCTTTTTATCGAGATAATACGAACCCGGGCAACCGTAGTGGTTGATGTAGAATGGTCTTTTACCGGCGGGCGCGGGGGTATCCTTAGGCATCTTGCCTATGGGGAGGGCATAGAACATACCTGCCGCACGGTTAGGGTCGGCCTGCAATTCTTTTTCCACCGATTGCGCCTTAACGCCTGCAAAAGCTGCTGTTAAGGTGATGAAAAATATGAGTAGACGTTTCATTGCTTAGGGCATTTATATAACTTTGACTGCAAAATTAGTGATTTTTTGGCAATATACCAAACTGCGCACTAAAAAAGTACGTAACTTTGCAACTATTTTCGTACCTTTGCCAGCGTATGGAAAAGAATAAGGTATATAAGGATTTGTTTGTAGACTTTGACGACACGCTCTACGACACCCATGGCAACTCGGAGATTGCCATACGCGAAACGTTCGAGTATTACCAGCTGGGACGCTATTTTGCTGACCCTCAGGTGTTTTACGATGCTTACTGGGAGGCGAATATCGACCTTTGGGGTCGCTACTCGAAGGGTGAGATTACGCGCGACTACCTGATAGTGGAGCGATTCCGCCGACCCTTGAGTGTGGGTATGGGTGATGCTGCTACCGAGGCGTACTGCCTGGAGATGAGCGACCAATTTCTGGCGTACTGCAGCAACAAGCCCGGCACGGTGAAGGGTGCACACGAGTTGATGCAATACCTGCGCGAAAAGGGCTACCGTATGCACATGACGAGCAACGGATTCCACGAGGTGCAGTACAAAAAACTGGCTGCCTGCGGTTTGCGCGACTATTTTGATACGATTGTGCTGAGCGAGGATGCGGGGGTAAACAAGCCTGCTGCGGGCTATTTTGAGTATGCTTTTAAGCAGACAGGAGCCAAGCCCGAAACAACGCTGATGATAGGCGACAACCTGCAAACCGACATTAAGGGCGCGATGGCCGTGGGCATAGATGCGCTGCTGTTTAACCGTTGGGGATACGACATAAAAAGTGGAGACCCTGAGGCCCCCACTTACACAGTATCTGATTTACTTGATATCAAACAGATTATTTAAAGATTACTTAGCATAAGCTACAGAACGTGTTTCGCGGATAACGGTAATCTTTACCTGACCAGGATAGGTCATCTCGTTCTGAATCTTTGTAGCGATATCGGCGCTGAGGGCCTCGCTCTCGGCGTCGTTCATCTTATCGGCACCTACAATCACACGGAGCTCGCGACCAGCCTGGATGGCGTAGGTCTTGGTAACACCGGGATAGCTCATAGCGATGGCCTCGAGGTCGTTCAAACGCTTGATGTAAGCCTCTACAATCTCGCGACGTGCACCAGGACGGGCACCTGAGATGGCGTCGCACACCTGTACGATAGGAGCCAGCAGAGTCTGCATCTCCATCTCGTCGTGGTGAGCACCGATGGCATTGCAGATATCGGGCTTCTCCTTGAACTTCTCGGCAATCTTAGCACCGTAGATAGCGTGTGGCAACTCGCTCTCCTCGTCGGGCACCTTACCGATATCGTGCAGCAATCCGGCACGCTTAGCCTTCTTAGGATTCAAGCCAAGCTCGCTGGCCATAACGGCACACAGGTTGGCTGTTTCGCGCGCGTGCTGCAGCAGATTCTGACCGTATGATGAGCGGTACTTCATCTTACCGATGATGCGGATGAGCTCGGGGTGGAGACCGTGAACACCCAGGTCGATAGCGGTGCGCTTACCAGTCTCGATAATCTCGTTGTCGAGCTGCTTCTTAACCTTGGCAACTACCTCCTCGATACGTGCGGGGTGGATACGGCCATCGCTCACCAGCTGGTGGAGTGCCAGGCGGCAAACCTCACGGCGAACAGGATCGAAACCAGAGATAACGATTGCCTCAGGAGTATCGTCGACAACGATTTCAACACCTGCGGCGGCCTCGAGTGCGCGGATGTTACGACCCTCGCGACCGATGATGCGACCCTTCACCTCGTCGTTCTCGATGTGGAACACGCTTACCGAGTTCTCGATAGCGGTTTCGGTAGCTACACGCTGAATGGTCTGGATAACTATCTTCTTGGCCTGTGCGTTAGCGTTCAGCTTGGCCTCGTCCATAATCTCGTTGATGTAGCTGGCAGCGGCAGTCTTAGCCTCGTCCTTCATCGACTCAACCAGGCGGTTCTTAGCCTCTTCGGCGCTGAGACCTGATACCTCCTCGAGCTTCTCGCGCTCCTTGAGCTGCATCTTCTCGAGCTCCTCGGCCTTTACAGAGAGCAGCTTCTTCTCGTTCTCGATGCGCTGCTGCTGATTGTCGAGTTCGTTCTTACGGCGGCCCAGTTCTTCCTGGCGCTGGTTGAGCGAAATCTCGCGCTGCTTGAGTTTGTTCTCACTCTGCTGGATGTGCTGGTTGCGCTGCTGCACCTCCTTCTCCAGCTCGCTCTTCTTATTGATGAATTTTTCCTTCACCTCGAGCAGTTTTTTCTCTTTGATGACGTCGGCCTGCTTGGTGGCAGTGTCGATCATTTCATTGTATTTCCCCTTCAGAACGTAGCGGAATACAAGGTATCCGCAGACTCCTCCTAATGCGAGGGCGCCTGCAGCGATCAGTAGTACAATAATGATATCCATATAAAATCTATGTTAATAAAATGATATTCTCACTTAAGTGCCTCCTCTATTTCAGAAGTCAACTTAGTGAGAATACTATTGTAGGGATCAGTGTCGTGGTTGCCGCGCTCACGCTCGTACATCAGGGCGATATCAATCAGCGTCATGAGCGCTATGGTATGCTCGCCCTTCTTACCCTTATAAGCCTGCGAATAGGCGTTATAACGGTCGGTAATGAGTTTGGCTGCCTTACGATAGAATTCCTCGTCGGAACGCTTGATGGTTACTTCGATTTCTTCGTCGTAGACGTGCAACCTGATATGTAGTTTCTCGTTATTCACTTCTGTCATTGTGGGCACCTTTTATTTATTGTTCGTCGCTCAGAATGGCTATGCACTGATTTACCGTTTTTATCATCTTGGTGACGCGGGCTTTTGCGCCTTCAAGATCACCGTCGGTAATCTGCATCATCTTAGCCATCTTCAGTGAATTGTAATCATTCTGTGCCTGAGTCAATTTGGCCTGCAGGTCGGCTATGTCCTGCTTACCCTTTTCGATTTGTGCCAGAAGATCCTCGTTCTCCTTCTTCAACTGCTTGAAGTGGAGAATCATCTGTCTTACACGCGTTTCGAACGCCAATATCGTTTGCTCGTTTGCACTCATGATATAACTATTTGGTGTACAAAGTTATATAATTTATCTTTTAAAGTATAGCGTATCAGCTATCTTTTAAGATATTTTAAACCTTTTACTTGTCGTCCTGTGCGGGCTTGGGTTCTTTCTTAGCCAGCATCACCACCTTGAACACAAAGTCGGTTACCCACTTCTGTGAGAAACCTAAGCGACGGTTGTACTCGCGAACGGCTACCACGCTCTTCAGTACAGCGGGGTCGGTAAAGTCGTTCTTGGTAAAGATGTCGTTCACGGTCTTCTCGGTCATGGTGTAGAGTGCCTTCTTCATGAATCCGGGCAGGCGGAGCTTAAACTTCATCAGGTTGCCGGTAAGCATCATGATGTCCTGAGTAAAGCCCTGGAACTGCAGCAGGTAGGTCTGTGCATCCTGAACCTTCTTGCAACGCTTGCGCAGGCTTGAGTCGATCTCCTTAAAGAAATCGTCGTCCATGCCGTACATCTCCTTGAGCATCTTTTTACAACGGGTGCGCTCGCCAACACCTAACTTATTGTTTACGGTAGCTACCTTGAGTGTGGTTTTAAACACACGCAGGTCGGGCAGGGCAGCGAGGTTGGTAATTCCCAAGTCGGCTGCCATGGCTGCCTGGAAATATACGCGAATCAGCGTCATGAAATCCTCCATGCCGCCAACCTTCTGTTCGCTGTTATTGCCAAATAATTTATTCCAAAATCCCATAAAAATCTATTTATAATTACAAATCGACTGCAAAATTAATAAAAATTAGGCACGGATTACGCGGATTAACACAGATTAATAATAATTTTATATAAAAAATCCGTGTAATCCGCGTAATCCGTGCCAAAAACTGTATCTTTGCACCAAATTTTAATATCAACGTATGAAAGGAATTGTTTTAGCAGGTGGTTCAGGTACACGCCTTTACCCCATTACTAAGGGCATCAGTAAGCAGCTGATACCTATTTTCGACAAACCGATGATTTATTACCCCATATCGGCACTGATGCTGGCAGGTATCCGCGAGATTCTGATTATCTCGACTCCACACGACCTGCCAGGCTTTAAGCGCTTGCTGGGCGACGGATCGGATTACGGTGTGCATTTTGAGTATGCCGAGCAGCCATCACCCGATGGACTGGCACAGGCATTTATCATAGGCGAGAAGTTTATTGGCGACGACAGCGCCTGCTTGGTGCTGGGCGATAACATCTTCTACGGTTCGGGCTTTACAGGCCTGCTGAAGGAGAGTGTTGAGAATGCCGAGAAGCGCGATCAGGCCACTGTGTTCGGTTATTACGTGAACGACCCCGAGCGCTACGGTGTGGCTGAGTTTGATGCCGAGGGTAACTGCCTGAGCATTGAGGAGAAGCCCGAGCACCCCAAGTCGAACTACGCCGTGGTAGGTCTTTATTTCTACCCCAACAGCGTGGTTGAGATTGCCAAGCACATCAAGCCATCGGCTCGTGGTGAGCTGGAGATTACCACCGTTAACCAGGAGTATCTGGCACAGAAGAAACTGAAGGTGCAGACCTTGCAGCGTGGCTTTGCCTGGTTGGATACAGGTACACACGACTCGCTTTCGGAGGCTTCGACCTTTATCGAGGTGATTGAGAAGCGCCAGGGCCTGAAGGTGGCTTGCTTGGAGGAGATTGCCTTTAAACGTGGCTGGATAAGCAAGGAGAAGCTTGAGGAAGTGGCCAAACCGATGGCCAAGAACGATTACGGCAAGTACTTGTTAAGCTTAGTAAAATAAAAAAAGAAATCCCGCATTTTTAAGTGCGGGATTCTTTTTTGTTATTGCTGTGGGTACTCGAGTATTGCTTTGGCAAGTGATAGCGGGTTACCCATATCGTACATACGTCCGCGTAGCCTTACACCAACCATGCCACTGCGCTTGCGAACAGCCTCGAGAGCTGCGGTAAGCTCAATCTCGGTTACGTGGTCGCCCTCAATCTCCTTCTGCATGATGTCCTCGTGCAACTGCGAGAATACCTCGGGGGTAAGGATATACTGTCCGAATACGCTGTAGTACTCCTTGTCGCCTTTCTTGTTGCGTACACCTAAGAACTCCTCGGCATAGCTGGCCTTGGGTTTCTCGCACATAGCGTTCACGTTCAGGATGGTGTGATCGTTATCCTCCCAAACACCGTGCAGAATGCCATAGCGGCTCACTTCGGCCAGGGGGATAGGATGGATACTTACCATCAATCGGTTGTAGCGCTCGTAATCCTCGATCATCTGCAAGGCACAAGGCTTATTTGAATCGCTGCGATACAGTGTATCACCCAGCAACAGCAATACGGGTTCGTTACCTGCAAACTGCGCTGCCTGGTAAACAGCATGACCAAAGCCACGCTTTTCGCGCTGATATACGTAGTGCAGCTTCTTACCTATATCTAATATATGATTCTCGTACTCCTGAGCCTCAGGATTAAGTTTTCGAAGATGCTCGTCAGACAAAGGGCGCTCGAAATAGTCAGAATACTGCTGACGCTCCTCTTCAGAGCCAAGAACGAGACATATCTCCTCTATTCCACTTTGGATAAGCTCTTCCAACAATATGAGTATCACAGGACGAACCATTCCATCAGGACAGGGAATAGGGAAGAAATCTTTCTTCAAAGCACGCGTAGCAGGATAGAGACGAGTGCCGAAGCCTGCTACAGGAATGATGGCACGACGCACAGTATGTACTGGTTTTAGCGTTAGCGTATATGCCTTCATGCCTCGTTCATTGAGATACTGCACCAGCTGTTGCTGAGCCTCCTCGCTACGCGCCAGGAACTGCACAGAGCCATCACCATGAGAGCCTACACCCTTGCCACCCCATACCAATGGTTGGATATTGGGATCCTCAAGCACACTATGCAACTTAGGAGACCACAATGCCGACGACATAGGCGCCACCTTAGCATCGAAAAGTTTCTCCGCTTCAGTCATAAGACGTCCAAGTTCTTCAGCATTACCCTCTGCCATGTATTTTATCGCCCTGTCGACAATTTCAAGATTATCCCTTCCCAAAGCATCGTGCTCAGCTCTCTCAGCATCGGTATTGGCAAAAGGATATGCTTTATTCAGATCAGAAAGAATCCTGATAGTATCTTTCTCTGCGCATAAGTCGGCAAACACCCAATAAAGATGCTTCTTTACATTAAGAGAACGTACCTCTACCTCATCACCATCGAATGTCATAAGATTAGGTTTCACACCGAATGCACAAGCCTGATCAAGACGTCCACAGCGGCTAGAGGTACGTAATTCACCCACATAAGCGATATTCATCTCGCCCAAGGTGTTCAGATTAAGATTATATAATAAATTGAACGCGCGCGCTACAAGGACACAAATTGCAGCTGAGCTACTGAGTCCACTTTTCATAGGAAGGGACATCGAAGTGATACGTATGCGTACACCTCCAACCTTATACCACTCAAGCATATAAGATGCCACACCTGCACAATAACAGAAGAAAGAGCCACTCTTAGCGACACGCTTCAACTCGGTCTCATCCATACGGCATGAAAAATCCTGCCAAAGATCCTTTATCTCAGGAGCTGTACTATATAGCTCAAAGATGTTCGACTTTTCTACTTCAGCATAGATACCTTGCTCAATACCCGTCACAATGGCAGCACCAGGAGCTATATCAGCATTCATGGTGCGATAGTGACCAGCCCAGTCTGTATGCTCACCAAAAAGGCACAAACGCCCAGGGACAAATAGTTTCATCATATTATTTTTCGCTAGTTACGTGATGCAAAGATAATAAAAAAGCCACACATATTACTTTTTTTGATGATTTTTTGCTGGAAAATTTGGATAATTCATTAAAAATGCCTATTTTTGCCGTCGAATTAATAACAAAACAAAATTTTTATTGCCTATCGAAACAGACTTTACTCAATTAACAAATGATTAAAGTATGAGTACATTTAAAGAAATGACCGACGAACAGTTGGCGTTGCTTTATATCGATGGTAATAGCAAAGCATTCGACGAACTCCTTGCTCGCGTTCAGGACAAGATCTTCTCCTACGTCATGTATCTGACAAAGGATGAGGATATGGCTAATGACGTTTTTCAGGACACCTTCGTTAAAGCAATCATTAAATTAAAGAACGGCCAATATAAAGACACCGGCAAGTTTGTATTCTGGGTGATGCGTATTGCACACAACATCTTTATTGACCACTACCGCGATGTAAAAGGCGAACGTATTGTAGATCTGGCAAAGAACAATGACCTACAGCTTCTCAAAGTGACAAACCGTGAGAATGAGTTGGTTAACGAACAAGTAAGAAAAGATGTCACTCGTTTGATGAATGCCCTGCCTGAGCCACAGAGAGAAGTTGCATTCATGCGATTCTTCCAGCATATGTCATTTAAGGAGATAGCCGAAGAAACAGGTGTAAGCATCAATACCTCACTTGGTCGCATGCGCTATGCCCTCATAAACATGAGGAAGATGTCGCATAAGCACAACCTGAATCTCACTCTGGAGTTATAAGGCTTTCAGATCGGAGATCACTTTGTGTGGATCTTTGGCACCAAAGACATAACTGCCGCTGACGAGCACGTCGACACCAGCGGCAACAAGTCTTGGTGCTGTTTCTCCTTGTACTCCACCATCCACCTCGATAAGAGCACCACTACCCTTCTCGTCTATCAGTTTACGAAGGCGTTTAACCTTATCGATGGTATTTTCTATGAATTTCTGTCCACCAAAACCCGGGTTTACACTCATCAACAGTACCATCTCCACCTCACCTATGATATCCTCTAACATAGATACCGGTGTAGATGGATTAAGAGTAACACCTGCCTTCATTCCGGCATTATGAATCTCCTGAATAGTGCGATGCAGGTGTGTGGTTGCCTCGAAATGCACATTCATCATCATTGCACCTAACTTGGCTGTCTGTTGTATATAGCGCTCCGGACGTTCAATCATATAGTGTACATCGAGAGGTTTGGTACAAGCCTTTGCCACTGCCTCTAAAACAGGAAAGCCAAAAGAGATATTGGGAACGAATGAACCGTCCATCACGTCGAGATGAAGCCAGTCGGCTTCACTGCTGTTGATCATTTGAATGTCGCGGTCGAGATGAAGGAAATCGGCGGCGAGTAATGAAGGTGATAATAATGCCATAAATCCTTTTTTAGTTCAGACTCTTAGTCTGAGGGTTTGTTACGCTATAGGTGTGAGCGAACTGGCGGATAAACTCGAGGGTCTGCTCGCGCGGTTTCAACGTTTCTGGAGTAAAATGCTTCATAGGCATCACAATTTGTATTTGTTTATACCTTAGAAACGATAAAAGCACCTACTTTATTATATAATTCTCAAAATTTTTCGTTCCGTTAAGGAAATCACGGGCTGCCATACGCTTCTTTCCTGACAGTTGGAGTTCTTCGATCTGCAAGAGATAGTCTGCCGTAGTGATATAAAGTATACCCTTATATACTACGATAGTTCCAGGTTTCATTCCTACAGCCTTCTCCGTCTTTGAAGTCTTGAAGATCTTAAGATCAAGGGTCTTTCCGTCAGGACCGAGAAGTGTAGTCCATGCACCAGGATAAGGGCTAAGACCACGAATAAAATCGTATATACGCTTAGCAGGGCGGTCCCAGTTTATCTCACATGTATTCTTGAAAATCTTTGGAGCAGGATAAAGACGCTTTATCTTACCCAGCAGATTATCCTGAGGTATACTCTCAGGATGCCCATCGGCAGCAATGATCTTTTCGATAGTTTCAAGACAGATATCAGCACCAAGATACATCAGGCCATCATAGACATATTCCACATCTGCATCGTCGGGTATGGCAAATGGTTTCTGCATTATGATACGTCCTGTATCGATATCCTTGTCGAGGAAAAAGGTTGTAACACCAGTCTGAGTCTCGCCATTGATTACTGCCCAGTTTATAGGTGCTGCACCACGATACTGAGGCAGAAGAGCTGCATGGACATTAAAGGTTCCGTATACAGGCATGTCCCACACAATCTCTGGCAACATGCGGAAAGCTACGACAACCTGAAGATTCGCTTTATAACTACGCAGTTGCTCAACGAATTCCGGATTCTTCATCTTCTCTGGCTGCAACACTGGCAGGTTATGTTCTAAGGCGAACTTCTTCACCTCAGAGGGTTGGAGCTCGTTCTGATGACGTCCTACAGGTCTGTCTGGCTGTGTTACTACAGCTACCACATTATAATTATTCTCCACCAGAGCCTTCAGTGTCTCTACTGCGAACTCTGGTGTTCCCATAAACACAATCCTTAAATCCTTCTTCTCCATAATTTCATATTCTAAATTAATCCTCGGACATATCGTGTACCATCTTTCGATATAGGGTATAAAGCCTCTGGCGGGAGATATATCCCTTCAAGTGATTATCCATATCAAGCACAGGCAGCCAGTCGGCACGGGTTCGGTCAAAAGTACGCATCACTTCTGCCATCGGAGTATTATCATTAAGCGTTGCCTTAGGCTCAATCATTAGTTGGACTGCCTTGAAGTGATGATATAGTTCTATACGGAACATCACATTTCGTATCTTCATTATCTCCACTTCACCAAGAAGCATTCCTGCTGCATCGAGCACTGGCAATACAGATGTGTGGCTATGGCTTATCTTATTTACAATCTGCCCTAACTCCATGTCAGGCGACACATAGTCGTAGTCACGCTCAATAACAGAGTCGAGATTCATAAGTGTCAGTACAGCATGATCAGTATGATGAGTAAGAAGCTTGCCTTCCTTTGCCAAACGGGCTCCATAGATACTGTGAGGTTCGAAGATAATTATCGTAAGATACGAACAGACACTCACCATCATCAGAGGAAGCAACAGATTATATCCTCCTGTTAGTTCAGCGATGAGGAACATACCCGTAAGCGGTGCATGCATCACTCCCGACATCACTCCTGCCATTCCCATCAGGGCAAAGTTCTTTTCCGGGATATATACACCTATCTGGTATATATTCCATATACGGGAGAAGAAGAATCCTGTAAAACAGCCCACGAACAGACTTGGAGCGAACGTACCGCCACAGCCTCCACCACCATTGGTAGCCGATGTGGCAAATACCTTGGTCAGGAGCACGAGTCCGATGTATAAGATCAGGTATTCGCTATGTCCATAGAACAGCGACCCTGAGAGTATCTGGTTCCAGTCAGCCTCCGTCTTACCGTTCAGCAACAGGTTGATGGCATGATATCCTTCACCGTAAAGCGAAGGGAAGAGGAAGATGAGTGTACTCAGAATGATGCCTCCAATGACCAACTTGACATAAGGTTTGTCCTTGAATTTCGCGAACATATCCTCGCAGGCGTTCATCGTACGGATGATAGAGAAGCTGACCAGTCCGCAGCTGCTGCCTAACAGAATAAGGG
>JAEEGH010010908.1_pt1 | contig 20736 bp, 17 predicted proteins | sample 9134181 | NCBI WGS metagenome assembly JAEEGH01 (sample SAMN16246544, study PRJNA631951) | gut metagenome | biome: gut microbiome; feature: rumen; material: DP-attached | host: Bos | place: Iran: Karaj | collected 2018-10
CATTATCGACGAACCCACGGACGGGCTCCATACGCAAGATATCCGCCATATCATCCGCCTGTTCGACGCGCTGGTGGACCGCGGCAACACGGTCTGGCTCATTGAGCACAACCTGGACGTCATCCGCAGCGCCGACTGGCTCATCGAACTCGGTCCCGGCGCCGGCGAGGACGGCGGACGGATTCTCTATGCGGGTGTTCCGGCGGGTGTCCGCACCTGTGCGGAATCGGTGACAAGGGAATATCTGTGATTACGAACTAGATTATGCAAGTATGCGCGAACTGAAATGCCCCAAGTGCGGAAGTGTCTTTACGGTCGATGAGGCCGATTACGCTTCCATCGTTTCCCAGGTCCGCGGGACCGAATTCAACGCCGAAGTACAGCGCCGGCTGGCCGAACTGCATGCAAAGTATGAGGCCGAACAGAAGGCAAAGGCGGTCACGGCACAGCAGGCGTATCAGACGGAATTGTTCAAGAAGGACCAGGCGATCCTGGCGAAGGAAGGGGAGATTTCCCGCCTTAAAGAACAGGTGGCCGCCCAGGGAGACCGGCAGAAGCTGGCCGTCGGGACCGCCGTCGCCGCCAAGAATGAGGAGATTGCGAACCTGAATGCCTCCATCCTCCAGCTTCGTTCCTCGGCCCAGCTGGCGGCCAAGGAGGCAGCGCTCCACGAGGATAATGTCCGAAAGGAGTACGAGGCCAAACTGAAGATGGCGCAGGAGCAGGTGGACTACTATAAAGACCTGAAGACCCGGATGTCCACCAAGATGGTCGGAGAGACTCTCGAAGCGCACTGCAGCAACGTGTTTAACGGCGAGATGCGGCCCATGTTCCCGAACGCCTACTTCGAGAAGGACAACGACGCCTCGCTCGGCAGTAAGGGCGACTTCATCTTCCGCGATTTCGAGGATGGTGTGGAGTACATCTCCATCATGTTCGAGATGAAGAACGAGATGGACGAGACGGCCACCAAGCACAGGAACGAAGACTTCTTCCGAAAACTCGATGCGGACCGCAATATGAAAAGTTGCGAATACGCCGTGCTGGTCTCCCTCCTGGAACCGGACAGCGAGTTATACAACGGGGGTATTGTCGATGTCTCCTACCGTTATCCCAAGATGTATGTAATCCGTCCGCAGTTCTTCCGGCCGATTATCACCCTGCTGGTCAATGCCGCCAAGAAGACGGTCGGAATCAAGAAAGAACTGGAGATCGCCCGCAGCCAGAGTGTGGATGTGACCCACTTCGAAAGCCAGCTGGACGCCTTCAAAGAGGCCTTCGGCCGGAACTACCGTCTGGCCAGCGAAAAGTTCAAGGCCGCTATCGACGAGATCGACAAGTCCATCACGCACTTGCAGAAGATCAAGGACGCCCTGATCGGCTCCGAAAACAACCTCCGCCTGGCGAACGACAAGGCGGACGCCCTCACCATCAAGAAACTCACCAAAGGAAACGAGACGATGACGCAGAAGTTCGCCGAAGCCGCCGAGGCCCGCAAAGCCGCCGACCGCGCCGCCGGTCCTGATGACCAGGAGCAGCCGTCCGCATAGCCCTTTCATCAGAACCCCGTCCCGAACTGCAGCCAGTACTTGTCCTCCAGGGTTTTCCAGCTGCGGACGCCTTCCTGATAGATGTATTCGGTGTAGGCATTCAAGGCCGGAGTGGAGACGGGGCCGGTAGGGGCGCCGTCAAGGGCGAGGTTTTCAAGCCGGAGAATCTCACCGTTGAATTCTTCCTTGGTGGTCTGCCACGCGAGGGTCGCGAGTTTGTTGGCCCGGCGGAACTGCCAGAGGGCGCAATCCTCGACATACTGTTTCTGCCCGCAGGTCTCGAAGGCCTTCGGGAGGGCGGTTGTTCCGCAGAAGACGGGGATCCGGGGGCTCTGGCCGGGATTGTCCAGCGAGAGCCAGCAGACGCCGCCCACCTCGTCCGGGAGCCAGGAGCGGAGTTGGGTCACATGCGAGTAGGCGCACCAGGCCACGGCCACCGTCCGCCGGAATTCAACAGTCCCGGGGGCGATGGTGTTCAGGGTGTTCCGCAGGGTGGTGGACAGCCACGGGTTTGCGATGGGGCTCACGACCGTATCGGCCGGATGCTGCTTGTTGGCGGCCCGCGCCATCTTGACACCCCTGGTCATGTCGAAGTCCGTCCCCTCGTAGGTCTCCCGGTAGAGAGCCATCACTTCCCGGATATCGACGGGCTTCTCCGGCTTGACGGAGAAGGGGAGCTCTTCCATGTCGTAGGTGAGGCCGAGCGAAGGTGCGAAGTGGTTCAGGATGAAGTATTCCCGGTCGTTGAAGTTCTTGCCCTTGGCATAGTCGGTGTTGAAATACTTCCAGAAGATGAATTCGCCCTTTCCGTCCCAGAGACCGTTGTCGATGGCGACCTTCTCCACATTGGCGGAGGCCATCATGTCCTTGCTCTTCCGGTCGATCCGGCCGATTCGGGGAATGTTGGCCGAGACGGCGACGTGGTCGTCGGGGATCCGCTTCGCCACCCAGGCGGCGCCGATCCGGTTCTTGCCGATGCCGACGATCTCGAACTGCCAGACCTCGTTCTTGTCGGCGACCGTGAGGCACTCGCCGCTATCTCCGTAGCCGTATTGCTCGGCCAGGGCACCCATCAGGCGGATGGCATCCCGGGCGTTGTCGCAGCGTTGCAGGGCGACCCGCTCGAGTTCCTCGATCGTGAACCAGCCGGCGGCGTTCACGAGGGTGTCCGGACCGCCGAAGGTGGTCTCGCCGATGGCCAGCTGCTTTTCGTTGAGGCAGGGATAGGCCGTATTGAGGTAGGCGTACGTATGGGCCGCCTGCGGGATTTCGCCCATGAGCTTGACGCCCGTGGTGTCCCCGCGGAACTTCGTCTGCATGGTGCCCCGGAGGACCGGATGCAGGGTACCGGGCGCATGGTCGGCCGCAGGCTCCATCTGGGCCCATGTGCGGTAGCGGCCGTCACAGGTATGGGATGTCATCACGGAACCGTCGGTGGAGGCCTTCCGGCCCACCATGATGGACGTACAGCTCTGGCCGTCGAATTCCTGGGCGGAGAGCAGGCTGCCGATGGCCAAAGCGGCCAGCAGGGAGAAAAAGCGTTTCATGGGCAGATCGTTTGTCCAAAGGTAAGGAAAATCCCCGGATAAATAACCGTTTTACGACATCCGGCTCCAATCGGTCCCTAAAGGGTCAGGAAAGGGCCTTTTCATGCGAGAATCCGTGTTTTTTGCGTAAAATGCCCTGGCAGCCACTTTCCGGCGACCCCCAGAATCAGCCACCCAGCGCACTGAAAGGCCATTTGGGAACTTAAACGTTTTAAATTTCAGGGAAACGGCTCTTTTTCCGATGTTTGCGGGTGAAACTGTAAGATTTGTGCGTCATGAAGCCCCGGGAGATTACAAAAAAACGCACCCTTTCGGATGCGTTATGTCCCTTTGTCTATGTACAGCCTGCCTTGCACGGCAACTGAAACATCAGGCTCGCACTGCAAAAGTACGTATTCTTTTGGTTTTAGGCAAGTGTCGAAGCGATTGGTATGGCGATAACAGCGAAATATGCATGTGATGTCCTGTCAAGTAGAATTCCTTTGACCCCCAATTACGATGGAGGAAAGACATCATACATCTCCGCATACGGGGTGTTTGATGCGAAAAACGGGAAGAAAGTGATAGTCCGGGCTGCCGACCATGGAACTTACCTGTTCCATTGGGCGGACAGGAATGAAGGTGTCGATCTGTCACAATCCGCAAACTATGCAATCACTTTTAAAGACGGCATAGAGATAACCCATAAAAACGATATACATGGAGCATCTCCACCGGTATTTGTCGTCAGACAATATGTCTATGCCTGCTCGTTACTCGACTACAATGACATGCAGGCAATCGTCGACGCAATCATGAAACTAATTGACAACGGTGTCTATACGGATCCGTTTATAAATAACTCCAAACATGCCGTCATCTGGAGAGAAGAAACAAACAGGCCGCCAGTTGAGATAACAACAAAAGTGGGCAAACAGAAACGAAGAAGGGAACGCAGAATAATGGATAAAGGTCCAGAATACAACCAATAGTTAACAGTTTAAGATTTGTGCGTCATGAAGAAAATCCTTGAAGTTCTCCGTTACGGAGAGAATGACATCCGGTTCCACACGGACATCGATCCGCTCCGGGATCCGGACACCATCCATGAGACCGTCACCGAACTGGCCATGGCCATGATGACCACCCTGTGGGGCGGGAACGAGCAGGCCGTCCTGGCCATGATCCGGGCCCTCGCCATCGCAGATCTCGGGGTCAGCGTGAACCGGAAGCAGATGGTCGGCTTCCTCGACGATGCCTCGGAAATGCTGGAAGCGTCCATCCGCGACGCCCGCAAGACATTCGAGAAATCCGGCGGCAAAGTCATGGTCTTCGGCCCCGGCGTCGCCCCGCCCAAGTCGCGGAGCTAAGCGATGCGGCGCATCGTTCAGCGGACTCTCCCTGATGGGACCATTGGCAATGTCCAGCCTTTCCATATCTGTCTGGAGGGTCTGGAAAAGGCCGTGCTGTGTCGCGATGACAAGGATTATGACGCCTTTGTCAAGATCATTTGCCTGGCGGCCCGGCGGAAAAACGTCATCGTAGTCATCTATACTGTCGTCTCAAATCATAGCCATGCTACTGTCCTGGCCTTGTGCCAGGAAGATGCTGACAGCTACGGTGAGGAAGTGAAGAAGATGGCATCGATGTGGGTGTCCGGTCGATATGGGGAACGCAAGCTCCTTCGCGGGACGGACATAAAGGCTCCCTGTCTGGACAGTGATTGGTACGTCCGCAATGCGCTTGCCTACGTTCCACGCAACGCTTTAGATAATGGCTGTAACGTCAACGAGTACCGTTGGTCGGGCTATCGGGCGATGTTCCGGGGCCGGATTCCTCCGGGGGCTCCTGGACCCGTTCGGAAGGTCGCGGAGATGACCCGCCGGGAACACCGCGCTCTCTTCCATACGGGAGACGATCTTTCCGGTGTTCCCTGGCTGGTCGATGCCGATGGCTGCCTGGTTCCCGAAAGTTTCTGCGACACGGCCTATCTGGAGCAGGCCTTTAACCACGACCAGGCGTATTTCATCCGGACGATCGGGACAGTGAACGTAGCGGAAATGCGTCAGCGGCTCGTGGATGGGCCTCGGACAATGCATACCGACGGCGAAGTCTTGAAGGATGCGGCGGCCGAGGCCCAACGCTGGTTCGGAACAGACCTGTCCGCCTTGAGCCTCCTCCAGAAAACAAGGCTCATCCCTTTCTTCAACCGGACACGAAAAACGACCGTGCGGCAATTGGCGCGCGTTTTCGGACTGGACCGGGAGACCGTCCAGGCAATCATCCATCCTCTTTGACGGAGCCGATGCCCCTCGCGGGTTAGGCCCATGTACAAGGTGTGATTTTTCGTGTTACACCTTGAACGCCGAGAAGCCCTCTGACAGCGCTAGAAAGCCATTCTTATGTGCAAGGTGTCCCACATAAAAACACACCTTGTACAAAGGGGAGGGAAAAAGGCGCCTAAGGCGGCCCGAGAGGGGAGCGACGGGCCACTAGAGCGTGCCGGGAGCCTCGCCACCCCGTACGAACACCGGAATCGTCGCCAGGTCAACGGCCGTTTCGACGTATTGGCCGCCTTCGTAGGTCTGGCCGGTCCAGTAGTCGCGCCAGCCGTCGTCACAGGCGGGGAGATAGGTGGTCCAGGTGGTGACGCCCGGGGCGGTGACGGGGTGGACGAGATAGGCGGGGCCGAACATGAAGGTATCGTCCTGGCTCAAGGCTACCGGATCGTCCGGGAAGTCGAAGACGAGCGGACGCATGAGGGTGTATCCCTCCTTGGACACGCGTTTGGCGCAGTCCAGGATGTAGGGCTCCAGCCGTTTGCGAAGGTCCATATAGGATGCTATGATCTCGTAGGTCTCCGGGAAGTAGTGCCAGGGTTCGGTCTCGCTCATGTAGCCATGGACCCGCATGAAGGGCAGGAAGGTCGATGTCTGGACCCAGCGGATGAGCCGCTCCTGGTATTCGGCCGAGGTGTACTGGTCGCCGGGGCGGAAGAAGCCGCCGGCGTCGAAGGTCCACCAGGGCAGGCCGGAGGCCATCTGGCCGAGGCCGCCCGCGATCTGCCGCCGCAGCGTTTCAAAGTCGTTGCCCACGTCACCAGACCAGGTGACCACGCCGTAGCGCTGGGCGCCCGGGAAGGCGCTTCGGGTAAGGATGACGGGCGAAAGCTTTTCCGCCGTCAGGGATTCGTACATCGTTCGGTTGACCATCAGGGGATACACGTTCCGGTACCATTCGCCCGGTACCTTGTCCTTGCCGACACGTCGGCCGGCCAGGTCATCGTTCTCCGGCTCCGTCGCGTCAAACCACCAGGCATCGATGCCGTACGGCCGGGCCAGGCTGTCCACGAAGTTCCGGGCATAGAAGGAGGCGATATCGGGATTGAAGAAATCGATCCAGTCGGTTCCTTCGATGTAGCTGCCCTGTTCCTCCAGCCGCTTGCCCAGATTCGAATTCTTGTCCACCTTGGACCAGACGGAAATCATGAACTTCGTCCCCATTTCGTGCAGGGAGTCGGTCAGGGCCTTGGGATCGGGATAATGCTCCTTGTCAAACTCCATCGAGTTCCAGCCGGTGGGCCCCCACCACTGCCAGTCCTGGACGATGACGTCGAGCGGCAGGTTGCGGTCCTTGAACTCGCGGGCGTTGGCCAGGATCTCCTCGGACGAGTGATAGCGCTCGCGGCAGTGGATGTAACCGAACATCCAGTCCGGCATCTCGGGAACAGGCCCCGTCAGGGTACGGTAGGAGCCGATGACCTCGTCGGCCTTGCCGGCGAACACCGTGTAGTCCAGCGCCGCGGCGACGGGGGAGCGGAAGGTCGTCGCGTCATCGACCTTCTTCCAATAAAGGACCGGGTTGTCGGTGCGGACGCCTTCGACATCGATCGTGTGCGTTCCCGAGGTCAGTTTGACCAAAGTCGAGGTAGTCGGCGGCAGCCACGTATTGGAGACATTCACCAAAGGCTCGCCGTCGATGGCCAGGAAGTGCCGCCGCGACATCTTCTGTCCTACGTCCAGGAGGATGGAATAGATTCCGTCCTCGGGAATGTCGATGCTGCCGGCGAAGGAGCGGGAGAAACGACGCTCCCGGCGGTTTCCTGCGGTACCGGTGGCATTCACCGTCTGCCCCTCGCCGTCTTCACCGGCCACGGCCAGCGCGACGGACTGGTCCGCCGGATTGAAATCCGTGAGACCGTAGTTGTTCCAGAGCAGGCCGTACCCCATGTTGGACAGGACGAAGGGCAGGGCGATCTGCGTGTTCACCTGCGTGAGCCGCCGCGAAATGCCCCGGATGTTCAGGAAACCATCCTGGAATTGACCTGTACCGAACAGGAACTCATCCTCGGGGGAGAGAAATCGCTGGGTGACAGCGTAGGTGGGCTCGCCTTGGACGGTGGCTTTTTCGATGCTGTGGCAGTCCTCTTGAAGGAGTACGTTACCGTCGGCATCGAAGAAAGTAAGGGCGCCGTTCTCATAGCGGGCGCACATTTTGGCCGTACGTACTTCGACGACCCCGTCTTTCCGGGTGACGTCGAACTTGGGCACGGCCACTTTTTCCGTATAGACCAGTTCGGGGAGCGGCTGGTAGTCCGACGGTTCCAGGCGCACGCGGATGGCGTTCTCCATCAAGGGTTGCAATACCAGTGTCCCGTCCTCAGTCGGGATGCGGACTTCTTCGTGCGCGCAGCCGGCCAGAAGCAGGATGCCCGCCAACAAGAATAGGGCTTTTTTCATATCAGAAGGTTTTCGTAATGGTCAGGACGCCGGCGGAAAGGGGCTCGACGTGGAGGGTGACAGCATTGTCATTGAAAGCGGGAGACGCCTGTTTGCGTGCGACGGCATGCTTGTCCGCCATACTGTTCGCCGCGGTCAGGGAGCCGGGGGCGTAGTAGTCATAGGCCGTGTCGGCGATGCCTTTCCAGTCGCCGGAGACGGTCAGGTCGCAGGCGTTCTCGGTAGGATTCACCACCTTGACGATGACGTCGCGTCCGTTCTCGGAGAGGGTGGTGACGACACTCAGGTCGCCGGTTTCTCCTTCGTAATCAAGCAGATACCTGGAGAAATGGTCATACCAGAGTTCCGTTACTTGGTAGTTCGGGGCCACGAACAGGTCCTTGTAGTCGAAGTTGATGAAGGCGTTGTTCCAGTCGGGCGCATCGGTCCGGCGGATGAACAGGGCAGCAGCGCCCATGGCCACCACGTCGCGTTTCTCGCACTCGTTCAGGAAGCCGCCCGCGAAGAGGCCGGTGCGCCAGTCAGTGCTGTTCAGGTTCCATTCGGAGATGAACAGTTTCACGTTCGGGTTCGGGCACGAGGCGATCATCTTCGCATAGCGGTCGTACTGCGCACCGAGGCGCTTCGGCCCGTTGGCGTAGCCGCCGGCCTGCTCGTAGTGGTGGAGACTCAGATAATCGAAGTAATTCGCCGACCGGTTGAGGAAGGCCTCATCCTCCTGGAAGCCGCCGCAGGCGATGATCTTGATGGAAGGATCGACCTCGCGCATGGCCGTGGAGAAGTCCCGGACGCACTTTTCGTAGCGTTCGATGCCCATTTCCCACATCTCGTTGTCAATCTCCCAATACTTCACGTTGTACGGCTCCGGATGGCCGTTGGCGGCGCGTTTGGCGCCCCATTCATCCGTGGCGGGGGCGTTGCAGTACCGCACCCAGTTCACGGCGTCGGCCAGGATGGAATCATACTCTTCTGCCGGACGTTCGAAATGGACGGACACCACGATGACCGGCTCCGTACCCACTTCCCGGCAGAACTTGATGAATTCGTCCGTGCCGAAGCAGTTCTGGTCGTAGTCCATCCACATCCAGTGCGGCCAGCGGTAGCGCTGCTCCTGCGGACCGATGCCCCATTGCCAGTAATACTGGGCGACATAACCGCCGCCGGGCCAACGCAGGCACGTAGGGTGCAGGTCCTTCACGGCCTGCAGGATGTCCGGCCGGAAACCGCCGTTCGCCTGTCCGGTAGCCGTGGATAGTGTCACCTGATCCACGCATAGCGTCCCGTCGGTCGCCAGGATGGCGAAGTCAGCGTCGCCGGACAGTTCGCCCGCCGGCAGGGAGATGTCGAACTTCTTCCAGGCCGCGCCCGGGACGCCGAGCGCCTGCTCCCGCAGGATGCGCCCGTCCCGGACCAGCGCGACGGAGAGCCGGGCGTCGCCCTTGGCATAGACCGAGCCGACGAAAGTTTCTCCGGATACCACATTCTGCGGACCCTGGGCGATACCAGCCGCGGTTGTTCCGGCGGTAATCTCCTGGGCATAGTCCATATTGATGGCATCGCCTTTCACAAGACGGTACTTGCCCTGGCCGAAAGCCTTCCATTCCGGGGCAACGTCGGGAATCCGGACATCTTCCGGAAGGCCTTCGAAGAACACGGTCTTCCCATCGGCCGAGGTTACGCGGATATTGCGGTAGAGGGCTTCCGTATAGTTCTCCCAAAGCGTGAGGGTGTTCTGCGGGCGGCTGTCGGGAACCTTGCAGGAGAGTATCTGCTTGCCGTCCCACCAAACGCGCACGCGTTGTCCGCGGCAGCTGATTTTCAGGCGATGCCAGGCGTTCTGGTCCAGCTGGGCGGGCGTCGCCGCCTTGGCGGCCATCGGCTCCAGGGTGACGACCTTCCGGCTCCGGCCGTTGAAGGAAACCTCCTTCTCCTCCCGGGTGGAAAGGGCGAACTGGGCGCCGTCCACGGTCTTCTGCGCCTTGGCGAGCGCCTTCGCCTGATTGTCCGCATCAATTTGCGCCTGCGTCTGCGCCAGGGCAAAGCGCTGGCCTTCATAAGCCGGGTCATAGAGGCGCAGGTAATAGGAATCGGATCCGTCCGCCAGATCCTTGAAAGCGAAACGCAGGTCCAGCAGGCCGCCGCTCCACCGCCGGCCGGGCAGGCGGTAGGCACGCCATTTCACGTCCATCTCCAAGTCATAACTGTCCGTGTCCAGGGAGGCCAGGCGGATGGGCTGCTCATAGCGCGTAGGGGAGTGCAGCACTTCGTCTTCGTCGGCGAACCAGCCGTCGAAATAACCGTCCCGCGGCGGAATGCCGGGATAATGCTCCGGCTCGAAAGACCGCCCATACATCAGCTCCTGCCAAACCCCGTTGTTCGCGGAAAAATAAATGTGCTCGAACAGCTGCCCGTACAGCATCGGGTCGATGTTTCCGGCCGGTTTCCCGGACTTTACCCGGATGTTTCCCTGCGCGAAGGCCGCCATGCCACCCGCCAGCAGAACGACTACAAGAAGAAAACGTTTCATATCCATGCGTTTGTACAAATATAGTGAATTCTTGCCATTCCCGCCCTTTTTTCGTACCTTGCATGCTATGAGCAAGTTTTCTTCCATCCTGAAGAAATGGTCCGACACCTCGCTGGTGCTGCGGATCGTCATCGGCCTGGTAATCGGCGCGGTGCTCGGGCTGCTTTGCCCGAAATGGACGGGAATCGGTATCCTGGGCCAGGTTTTCGTGAGCGCCCTCAAGGCGATCGCCCCGGTGCTGGTGGCCCTGCTGGTGGCTTCTTCCATCGCCAAGGCGAAGGGCGGGCTGGGCGCGCGGTTCCGCACGGTGATCACTTTGTATCTGGTGTCCACACTGTGCGCCGCGGTGTTCGCGGTGGTGGCGAGTTTCCTGTTCCCGGTAACGATCAAGCTGCAGGGGGCCGAGGGCGGCGGCAGCGCACCCGGCGGCCTGTCCGACGTGTTCCTGACGCTCTTGACCAATATGGTGATGAACCCCGTCCAGGCGCTTGCCCAGGCCAATTACATCGGCATCCTGTTCTGGGCCATCATCATCGGCCTGGGCCTGAAACTGCTGGCGTCGGAGAACACCGTCCGGGTGATCGGCGACCTGGCCGATGTCGTCTCGCAGGTCGTGCGCTGGGTGATCCAGTTCGCCCCGTTCGGCATCCTCGGCCTCGTCTATTCCTCGGTGTCGGAGAGCGGCCTGGAGATTTTCACGGACTACGGAAAACTCCTTCTCCTGCTGGTGGGCTGCATGTGCTGCACCGCCTTCATCGTCAATCCCTTCATCGCCTGGCTGCACATCCGGAAGAACCCGTACCCGCTTTATTGGCAGTGCCTGAAGGAGAGCGGCCTGAACGCGTTCTTTACCCGTTCCTCGGCAGCGAACATCCCTATCAATATGGACCTGTGCAAACGGCTCGGTCTGGATGAAGAGTTCTACAGCGTCAGCATCCCGCTGGGATCGACGGTCAATATGAACGGTGCGGCCGTCACCATTACGGTCCTGTCCCTGGCCGTGGCGCACACGGTGGGTATCGAGGTTTCCTTCGCTTCCGCGCTCTTCCTGTCCATCATCGCCACCCTCGGCGCCTGCGGCGCCTCCGGTGTGGCGGGCGGCTCCCTCCTCCTGGTTCCGATGGCCTGCTCCTTCTTCGGCATCGGCAATGACATCGCCATGCAGGCGGTGGCTGTCGGTTTCATCATCGGCGTGGTCCAGGATTCCGTGGAAACGGCCCTCAACTCATCCAGCGACGCTTTCTTCACGGCCGTTGCAGAGCTTCACGACCGTCGTAAAAATGCTCAGAAGTAATCCTATGAAAAAGTATATCATTCTGTCAGCCGCCCTGTTCCTGGCCGCAGTCATGGGCCATGCCCAAGAGGTTTATTTCACGACGGACCAGCTGCCGGACTTGATCCAAAGCCTTCCTGCACCGCCGGACTCCCTTTCGCATGGGTTCGCGTATGATGTGATGCAGTACCAGTGGGGAAAGGCTCAGCGGCCGGACTCCGTACGGGCCGAAATGGCCCGACGGGATGCCGTCTGGACCTATGAAGCCCTGTTGGGAGAGCTGGCCGGGCCGTTCGGTCTGGCTCTTTCGAAGGAGGCGACACCGGCTATCTGGACCGTGCTTGTGAACAGTCTGGCTACGACGGACCAGATGCGCGTGGCTCCGAAAGCCTTCTACCACCGTCGCCGTCCTTTCGAGGTGTTCAACGAGAAGATGCTTACCGGCGAGGAAGCCGCCTTGAGCGGCGAAGGCAGTTATCCGTCCGGTCATACGATGCGGGGCTGGACGGCTGCGCTGCTGCTGGCCCAGATCAATCCGGCCGCGGCGGACGGCCTGTACGCCCGGGCCTGGAAGTACGGCGAGAGCCGCGTCATCGCCGGTGCGCATTGGCAGAGCGATGTGGACGTGACGCGGGTGGCCGCTTCCATCGGCTTTTCCCGGCTGCAGACCAGCGACCGTTTCCAGGCCGAGATGGCCCGGGCGCAGGAAGAGTTCCGGCGTCTGACCACGGCCGTCGGCCAGCAGGGGAGGGAGCATTTCGTCTCCATCCCGGAAGCGATTCCCGACGCCATCCTGGAAATCCGCTATTTCAGCACTTACAACTTCATCGGCGACCGGATTGACGGCTACCTTGCGCCGACGGCGCTCCTTACCAGGGCCGCCGCGGACAGCCTGCGTGCCGTGAGCGACGACTTGATGCGGATGGGCTACCGGATCAAGATTTATGACGCCTACCGCCCGCAGATGGCGGTGGACCACTTCGTGCGCTGGGCCGCCGACCAGAAAGACCAGCGGATGAAATCCTGTTTCTACCCTGACTTACGGAAGAACGTGCTTTTCAAGCAAGGATACATCATGGAAAAGAGCGGCCATTCACGCGGATCCACCGTGGATCTGACGATATTCGACATGGCTGCAGGAAAGGAAGTGGATATGGGCGGAACGTTCGACTGGTTCGGCCCCGAAAGCCATCCGGACTTCTGCGGCGATCCCGATACGGGCGTTTATGACGCCAGGGCCGGCCGGAAGCGCAACGGCATCACGGAGACGCAGTTCCGGAACCGGCTGATCCTCCGCGAAGCGATGCTCCGCCACGGGTTCAAGCCTCTGGACGAGGAATGGTGGCACTTTACCTTGAAGAACGAACCCTTCCCGGACACCTATTTCACTTTCCCTGTCCATTGACGGGACGCTTGATGCCGGCCAGCCGGTCGGCCCATCGTTCCGTATAGAAGGTATAGTACCCCCTTTTCCTTCGGGGGTTCCACCAGGCGGCCCATAGCAGGGACGGAAGGGCGATGACGGGCAGGTAGAGCGGTCCCAGCATCCGGGACTGCCGGGTATGCCCCCATTCATGCTGGGCCAGGTCGGGATTGGACGGTATGTCATTGACGATGAGGTACCGCCCCAGGCTGATTCCTCCCCGCATCTTTTTGGTCCTGAGCACCCGGGCGTTCCGGTACGGTTCTTTCTTTCCCCGTCCCATCGCCGTCGTCACCACTAGTCCGACCAGGTTCTGTGGCAGTTCCCACAGATAAAAGAGTGTGTCTGTTATCCACATGGGCTTATAGCATTTTCTTGATCATCGGGAAGAGCTTGTAGGGCATATAGCGGAACTTGAGGTCGATCCAGGTGGGCGACTTGATGACGGCGCGCTCATGGCTGAAAGCCAGGAAAGAGCGCTCGGAGTGATAGGAGCCCATTCCGGAGTTTCCCACGCCGCCGAACGGGACATTCGGGTTGACGATATGCATGATGGTGTCGTTGATGCAGGCACCGCCGGAGGTGGTCCGGCCGATGATGTCCCAGCCGTCCGACCCTTTTCCGAAATAATAGAACGCCAGCGGCTTCTCACGGCCGTTTACAAAGTCGATGACTTCCTGCCGGTCGCGGAAAGTGAGGATCGGGAAGATTGGTCCGAAAATTTCCTCCTGCATCACGGGCGCATCCGGAGAAACACCGTCCAGCAAAGTGGGTTCAATCCAGCGCCGTTCCCGGTCAGAGTGTCCGCCGGCTATGACGGTGCCATCCTTGAAATAGCCCACAAGCCGGTCGAAGGCCGATTCCCTGACGATATGGACGAACTTGTCGGACTGTTCCGTGCCCTCGGGATACAGGCCGGCAAGTTCTCTCTTGAACGCCTCGATGAAAGCATCCTTGATATCCTCATGCAGGAACAGATAGTCCGGGGCGATACAGGTCTGGCCGCTGTTGAGGCATTTGCCCCAGGCGATGCGCCGGGCGGCGACGGCGAGGTCCGCGTCCTTGTCCACGATACATGGGCTCTTGCCGCCTAACTCCAGCACCATCGGCGTCAGATACTGAGCTTGGGCGGCCATGGCAATCTTGCCGAGCGACGGGCTGCCGGTCAGGAACACGAGGTCATACCGGTGCTTGAACAGTTCCCCGTTCACAACCCGGTTGCCCTGGACCACCGCAACGAAATCCTCCTGGAAAGTGTCCGCGATGAAATCCTCCAGCACCTTAGAAACGTTCGGCACATAAGGCGATGGCTTCAGGATGGCGGTGCAGCCAGCAGCGATAGCGCCGACGAGTGGGTTCAGCAACAGCTGTACCGGGTAGTTCCACGGCGATACGATGAGAGTGCAGCCGAGGGGCTCGCGCACGATGTGCGAGGAAGACGGCATTACGGTCATCGGTGTGGGCTTGCGGCGTTTTCGTGCCCATCGGCCCACCTTCCGAAAAGCCTCGCGGATTTCTCCGTACACGAGGCCGATCTCGGTCATGTAAGCTTCCTCATAACTCTTGTGCAGGTCCGTCCACAAGGCGTCGCAGATGGGTTTCTCCCATTTTTGGAGCCCTTCCTGGAACTGCTTCAGCTGGAAACGGCGCCAGTCGATGTCACGGGTGGTGCCGGTAGCGAAGAAGGCCCGCTGCAGGCGGACCAGTTCTTCGATTCGTTCGGGTGATGTGTTCTCGAGCATCATGTCCCTGCTCTTTTCAAGTGCAGCAGGCCTACCGGCCACCGCCGCCGAAACCGCCGCCGGAGAAGCCGCCGCCACCGCCGAAGGAGGTGTGGCCGCCCGTGCCCCGGATGCTGCCGGCCTGTTGCTTGGCCACCGCATGGTTGATCGCGGAAGCGGACATGTTGTTGTTGAGGCGGATGGTCCGCATCATCACGTTCGGATCCACGCCCACGGTCTGGGCCATTTCCTGGAACTCCTTGGGGAAGAGTTTCTGGAACTGGGCCGCCACCTTGTCGGCGATGCCGTACAACTGGGCGAATACGAGGTAATCTTTCCACAGGCCCACCTCGACGGCTCCGCGTTCCTTGGAGAGGGTGAAGTCGTTGAGGAAGTTCTTGAATTCCACCACGTGGCTGGCCTCACGGGCGCCGTCGGCGTTGGTCGTGGTTCCATGGACAAAGTAGTGCTTGTCCTGCATATAGCCGCGTCCACGGGCCTGGGCGCGGGTGGGCCAGGCGGTCACCCGCTTGAAGTTCCGCTCGGACCACCGCTCGAACTCGCCGGATTCCAGCAGACGGTTCGATCCGGCGGCTTCCCGGGCCATGTTGTACAGGGCCAGTTCCACGTCATCCTGAATGTCCGGTTCCTGCGAGAAGTCCAGATTGACGCGCTTGGAGTTGTTCATGTCGGGAAGCACTTTCACTTTCCCGTCCAGGATCCACCGGAGGAAGAAAGCGCCGATCAGTCCCTTGGAAGAGGTCTGGCCGGCAGGGAACCGCCAGCCGTTGTCCAGCACGAAACTGGACGCGAACAGGTTGCCGCCCAGCGGTGCTTCGCGGTACCATTCCGTGATCTTGGTCTTCCCGTACAGGGATTTCCTGTACTTGTAGCCGAGCGCCTGGAGTACCGCCGCCCGGATAAGGGCGATGATGGACCCGCCGAAAAGAAGTGCGAAAACCCAGAGGAAGACTTTCTCGAGCGGATCCTTTTCTCCATACGAACTGCCGCTCATGGCCTTTTCCTTGAGTTCGTCAAAGGACATGTCCCGGCTGACGGCGGGAGAAAACATTCCCTTTTCGAAACGGACGAGGGTAATGACGGAACTGTTGTGGGAGAAAGGTTCGGAGGACTCGTAGACGATGGTGCCTTCATCCGTCACGTCGATACTGCCATAAGATCCGAAGCCCCAGACACGGGTGTTGTCATAGGTCCACTGGGGGCTGCCGGTCTCATTGACGAGGGTGACTTTCACATGTTCCGCAGGCGCGTCGAACCCCGGATTCACGAACATGAAATTGAATCCGTCAGCGTCGGTAAAGGACTGTACGAGCCCGGTGACCGTGTATTCCACCGTCCAGACATGGGGACCGTAGGAAGTCTTTCCCCAGCACAGTTCCACCCCGTCGTGCTTGTCGATGATGCCGCAGCGGCCCGCTTTTTCGGACAGGCTGCGGTCTACGTCCCAACGGCGGCCTTCGTTGAAATAGGCCAGCCCGTTCTCGCTGACGACGAGGTCCTGTACGGTCATCTTGCCGAGGTTGGAGATGGGGATGTACATTTCCGTGCCGTCCACGACGGTGGCGTCCCAGACCTGGGTGATCCGGGCCGATCCGTCTTCTTGGAGAACGGCGCGGATGTCGATGTCCCGGAGTTCCTGGGCATATACGCCCGAAATGCCGGCGAGGACCGCCAGCACGGACAGGAGAAGCTTTCTCATCGCTTAAATGGCGGGATAGTCCTTCTTGGAAGCGTCCTCGGCGAGGTATTCGCGCTTGGCGAAGCCCAGGATGCCGGCGACCACGGAACCCGGGAACATGCGCACCTGGTTGTTGTACTTGGTGACGGTGTCGTTGAAGGTCATGCGGGCCAGGCGGACGTTCTCTTCATACTGCTTGATGTCCTGCATGGCCTGCTGGTAGTTCTGGTTGGCCTTCAGGTCGGGATACTGCTCGGCGATGGCGATGAGCTTGGCGCTCATCTCCTGGAGGGCGGCCTCGTTGGCATTGATCTCGTCCACGGTCGGTTTCGCGGAAGCGGTGATCTTGCGCATGGAGATGACCTTCTGCAGGGTCTCGCTTTCATAGGATGCGTATTCGCGGGTCAGTTTCACGAGGGCCTGGATGGCATCGTAACGGCTGACTTGCTGGACGTTGATCTGCTTGAGGGCGTTGTTGCACAGTTCGTCGCTCTGGACGAGCTTGTTCTGGACGGAAATGCCCCAGAGCACGAGGAGGGCCACGATGGCCAGGATGACAATGACTGTTGCAGACATAGTATCAGGGGTTTAGAGTTGTAATCGAACAAATTTACGAAAAAATATGTAGTTTTGTAATATGAAACGCAATTTGATGAGAAGAGGCGCCCTGCTGGGCGCGGCGGTCCTGATGGTGACCGCCTGTTTTACGGACAAGGATTCCACTTCCGAATATACGACCCAACTCCTGGTCCGTTATGAACCGGATTTTGATTATCAATGGGACCAGTTCGCCCATGATTTTTTCAATGACGGCAAGGATACCGTGTCCATCCATGAGAATTTCTCCATCGGCCCGGTCTATCATTTCGCGGAACTGGATGAGGACAAGGGACTCCTGGGCGGCATCGTCCTGGCCCGCGGCCGTGACACCGACGCGTCGCCGGACCGGAAACCGTCCCGGTTCGCCGTTTACGATGAAAAATACGGGAACAAGGGGACGAAGGTCTATGCGGTCTTCCATGACACCACGGACGTCCTGATGCCGGAATACTGCATCCAGATCTATATTCCCAATGTGGCATCGTCCTGCACGGCTTCCGTGATGTATGTCCACAACGTGCAAGCCGCCGTCCAGGCCGCCATGCACGGTGTGGGGCTGGAAGGTGGAGCCTTCCAGGCGGGGGACCATCTCACGCTGACCGTCATAGGTATCCGGAATTCGGCCGAGACCGGCAAGAAGGAGGTGAAACTGATCGACGGCACCCAGATCGTCACCGAATGGAAGGAAGTGGACCTGGAGCCCCTGGGCAGGGTTGACGCCGTCAACCTGCGCCTGACCTCCAGCCGTCCGGACTTCCCGCTGTACTGCTGTCTGGACGACATGGGCTATGTCTATAAGGAAATCTATCAATAATCCCGCCCTATGAAACGGAATACCGACTACAAGAACGAGGCCCTCGCCGCCCTGAAAGGCAACTGGTGGAAGGCTGTGCTGGCCACGGTCATCTTCATGGCCGTCATCTATTTCGCCATCGGACCGTACGTGTACCAGACGGTCAAGGTGCAGACCTATGTCCGGGAGAATTTGCCGCAGGTGACTTCTTCGGTCAGTTTCGGGACCGCCATGCGCCAGGCGATGGAGGCGACCCTCGCCATGGCGGAGGATCCCGAATACATCTCCATGCAGTCGAAGGCGAATGGGTCCCTGGGCCTGTACTACCTGCTGCTCTTCTTTGTCGTCATGCCGCTCTGCGTGGGCTTCTGCAATGCCTTCCGCAAACTTTTGGTCCACGGTGACAACGAACTGGCGGGAAACACATACAAGTTCGCCACCGGCAACTATTGGCACAAGGTCTGGGGCATGTTCCTGATGTATCTGTTCATCTTCCTGTGGAGCCTGCTGCTCGTCATCCCCGGCATCGTGAAGGCTTTCTCCTATTCGTTGACACCGTTCATCCTGGAGGAGCGCCCGGAACTCAGTGCGAACGAGGCCATCGACCATAGCCGCGCGATGATGAAGGGCCACAAGTTCGACCTTTTCTGGCTGCTTCTCAGTTTCATCGGCTGGGGGTTCCTGTGCATGTTCACATTCGGCATCGGTTTCTTGTGGCTGACCCCGTACATGCAGACTTCCTTCGCCGCTTTCTACGAGGACGTCAAGGCCGATTATGAAGTCAACGGAGGCCTGATCTGATCATTATCAACCGACAGAAAATGAAACGAATCTGCCAACTTCTCCTTCTCTCCCTGCTCGTGGCGGGCTGCGCTTCCAAGCCGCAGGTCAAGTATGTGTTCTATTTCATCGGCGACGGCATGGGCGTCAACGAGGTGATAGGTACCAACCTCTACAACGAGGCGAACGGTCTCGGGAACGTGAATTTCACCGGCTTCCCTGTGGTGAATTTCATCACCACGGTATCGGCCAACTCCCTGGTCACCGACTCTTCGGCCGCCGGCACCGCGCTGGCTACGGGTACGAAGATTAACAACGGTGTCGTGGGCGTGGACCCGGACGGCAACTGGACCCCCAACCTGACGGAATGGGCCCATGCAGCCGGTTTCGGCACGGGTGTCGCCACCAGCGTGGGCGTGAACCACGCGACGCCGGCCAGTTTCGTGGCGCACACCGCGAGCCGCAACGGCTATGAGGAGATTTCGATCCAGATGATCGATTCTCCCGTGGACTTCATGGCTGGCGCGACCTTCCTGACGAACCGGGGTTCCGGTCATGACGCCGCTTATTTCGAGCACAAGGCCGATTCGGCCGGCATCGCCATCTTCAAGGGTCCCGGCGCCATCCGGGCGATGGACGAGATTGACTACCTTAAACCGCGTGTGCTGTGCCTGAGCGCCAAGGAGGAGGATTCCATCCCTTATGCCATCGACCGGAAGGAGGATGACACCCGGCTGGCCGATTTCACGGATGCCGGTATCCGTTACCTGGAGAGCCGCTTCGGCAAGAAGGGCTTCTTCTTCATGATCGAAGGCGGTAAGGTCGACTACGCCGGCCACGGCAACGACGCCGCGACCTGCTTCCAAGAGGTGAACGACATGGCTGAGTCCGTGGACCTGGCTCTTGCCTTCCTGGCCCGCCATCCGAAGGAGACCCTGATCCTGGTCACGGCTGACCACGAGACCGGCGGCCTCATGCTGGGCAGCGGCCGTTACGAGATGCATCCAGACCGTCTTGCGCGTCAGCACGCTTCCGTCGATGCCGTCACGGACCTGTTCCGCGACGCCTTCTTCCCGGAGGGCAAGCCCGTCAAGACTCCCAGCTGGGATGCGGTGAAGGCCTTTTTCAACGAGCAGCTGGGCATGTGGGGCGATGTGGAAGTGAGCGAGCGGGTCGAGAAAGACCTGAAGGATGTCTATACCCGCACCTTCGGCAAGGAGGGCAGCTCCCTCGTCGATGCCAACCTGTATTCGGTAAACTACCAGCTGGTCGCCGACGTGATCCGTGCCCTGGACCGCGCCGCCGGCTATCAGTGGAGCTTCGGCTCCCATTCCGGCTCGCCGGTGGGTCTGTATGTCACGGGTGCCTGCGCGGAGGAATTCAACGCCGTGCGGGACAATGCCGAAATCGCTCCGCTGATTGCGAAGCTTGCCGGTTACGCGAAATAATAAAGAAGTATTACAGGTTCAGCAGGCCTTCCGGAATCTCCATCCGGAGGGCCTGCGCCGTTTCGTCCACGTCCAGGACCAGTTCCTCGTGCAGGGGGACGAGGACTTCGCCATGGCCGGTTTCCACCCAGATGCAGGGGTTGCCGGGAATGTCTTCGTGGGCGGATACGGTGCCTACCTTCGTGCCGTCCGCATCCAGGACGGTCCAGCCGGTGAGGTCTTCTTCCTCGTCTTCGTAGAGGTCGTCTTCGGCATAGACGGCGGCGCCGGCGAGTTCATCGGCATCCGTAAGGTTGTGTACGCCGGTCAGGCGGACGAGGGCGCGGGTGTTTCCCCGCGGAGTGAAGGATTCAAAATAAAAGGGAACCGGAAGTCCATCGAATTCGATGAACACCGGTTCCTGCGTGTCAATGTCCTCGGGCGCGATGCCGACAAAACCCAGAAGGAGTTCGCCGTCCCGGCCGTTGGATTTGAGGACCTGCGCGATCCGCTGCATTATTCGGCAGGGGTCTCGACAGCCTCGGCGGCCGCGGCGGCAGCCTCTTCGGCGGCCTTGCGGGCGGCTTCCTCAGCCTCGGCCTTCTTCTTGGCGATGGCTTCGGCGCGGGCCTCGTTGACCTTGGCCTCGGCGGCCTTGGCTTCCTTCGCCTTGGCGAT
>JAEEGH010010910.1_pt1 | contig 20733 bp, 11 predicted proteins | sample 9134181 | NCBI WGS metagenome assembly JAEEGH01 (sample SAMN16246544, study PRJNA631951) | gut metagenome | biome: gut microbiome; feature: rumen; material: DP-attached | host: Bos | place: Iran: Karaj | collected 2018-10
AGCAGGGTTCGTAATCTTCATGGTAACAGTAGAAGAAATGTCTTTTGGATCAGCCGTAGCTCCAGCGGGAGCACCATAGCCGGTGTTAATCATCTTATATACGTTGCCGTTCATTGCATCTGAGCCCAGCATAGCCTCATGAACCTCAACGCCACCTACGCCATCCTTGCTACCTACACGCAGGGGCAGTGTACCACCAGCAGCAACGAGCACAATCTGAGCAGTCTCTCCGTACTTGATGTCGATAACAACGTCGTTGAAGTCGAAGTCAGAAGCCTGCGTAGCGCTCAGGTCCTCAGCAATAATACGGAGGTCGAAGTCAGAAGTTGAGGGATTAGGCTCATCAGGATCTACAATCACAGGAGGAGTGTCAGTAGCAGTTTTGTTGATAGCCATAATAACGTCATTGCAGTCAAAGTCTGCATCTGGAGCAACACTGTTCCAATCCTCAAGACCTACCAGGAACTTGTCATCCTTCTCAACAACTGCGCTATAAAAATAGCCATCAGCATTCAAAGCCTTATTTGAATACATCTGGTAATCACCGTTAATCGTGAAGAAACCTACACGATAACCAGCAGGAATGTTAAATGTAAACACTTTGGCGTTCATCTTTGATTTCGAAGCGACACGATTACTTTCCCAGCCCCATACGTCTTTTACATTCTGACCTGTAATACCTGCACCATCAACAGTCCAATAGTCAACACCACCCCACGTTTGGGCATAGCTCCACTGGATATAAGAAGACATGTTTTGGATGTTATCGACAAAAATCACCTCTGTTCTGGTGTTAATTCCCTGAGCGGGATCATAATAGTAGTATCCTACCTGTGTCGGAGCTGAGGTGTTAGAGTAAATTACGCTGAACTTGAAAGGACCAGCAGAAAGGAATTCATAGTTTGTGAGTTTTCCTTCAGCATTTGTCTTTTCGGGCAACTCGGTTAAAGCTGCGTCATAGTAAGACTTGTCAAACTCTGCCTCGTAACCTTCACTCAGTTCCCATCCGAACTCAGCGGCAGCACGGGTAAACGCACGGGTTGTGGCACCGAAGCCCCAGTCCTGATTTGCAGCCGGACGTGCACCGAGATAGTTAACGAAAGCCTCGTCGTACTTGGCCTTGTCAATCTGAGCCTGTGTAAATGTCTCAAAATCGTGATTCGAGCAAGCTGCGAATGCGACAGCTGCGAATCCAATCATCAAATACTTTTTCATTGTTACTTTTTTAATTAAGACTTAAAATAATATTATCGCTTGTTTTGGTATTTGTCTGCAAAGGTAAAAAAATAAGATGGAAAGTAAGAAAAATAGAGCATAAAAAAGTGTTAAAGCCAACGGAATCGTTTACGGAAAATCAAAATTCGTATGATTAAATGCCCAAATTCGCGGGTTTTTGCAAAAAACGTTCTTCTCGTTTTCTCGGTTTCTCGGTTCCAAGAAAAGTTGAAGAACGCTTTTTCATAGGCTGTCAGGCTTTGTCGTTCGACATTCAATAGCTATCAGGCAATGGATGCGACTAGTTTTCGATAGTTACCACGCTTGACTCGCTGGATGGATTTCTCGTTGACCAGCGTTCGAATCTGAGCCGAAGCGGAGTCGGTGTTAGCCAGCCCGAAGACCTTTGCAAACTCCTCGGTAGTAAACTCGGTAGGCAGGTTCCTGAAACAATCCACGAATCGCGACTTGTGGTTGCTCTGAGCTGCTATCATCGTGCGGTTCAGATTGGCATAGTAGTTGTATGCCAAACCACCAAAGTAGTGGTGCTGACAACGATACTGGATGTTCATGATGAGTCGCGCAAACTGACAATCGATATCGTCTATCTGATAGGTTCCCGTCTCGTCGAACTCCTTGGCGTGACGCATGTCGATAAAAGGAACGGATATGTTGACTCCATAGTAACCCACTCGTTGAATCAGCATCAGGTCGGCCAGATCCTCGTCGTTATACTGCGCAATGGCCAGTCGTTCGTTGGTCCACTCCTCACAACAGCTGACCAGCGGTGCTATGGGCAGTTCACCGCAACGGGTGTTCTGACGCGTGCTCCACTGACTGATGGTAGCATCGGCACGGAGGTCGGCATCAGCATCGTCCGAGCCCTTGAAGATGATGAATTCGGGCTTGGGCATGGGAATGGCAGCCAGACGCGTAGACGCACCTGTTCCGAAAGTACGTTCGTTGATCTTAGCCCTCAATGCATCGGGAGTACCGGTATAGATGTAGTTCCAATAGACATTGAACATGCCGGTATAGGACTCGCTGTTGGCGTAGTTCTGGCCGTCCTCCTCGTTGTGGAAGGCTTTCAGTTCCATAGCCGACTTGTCAATCCACGACCCGCCTTTCTGCATGTTGGTGGCATTGCAGAGCTCTGAGTCGAACGTCACCAGGTGCAGATGCATCTCGCGCCCATCGACAATCTCCACCGCATTCTGCATGTTTTCGATGAACACACCATTGGCCGTTCGTGCTGGCATGTAGCGGTTGATGCCGGAGGGTTTGTTCAGGGCGGCCTTCTCCTGAGCCTTCTTCGACGTTCCACGGGCATTTTTCTCGCGTTTGTAGTTGTTGATGGCTGCATTGGCCAGTCCTGCTTCTGCCTTCAAGGGAGCCAGAATGAGGTTGTCCAATCGTACGGCAAACGACTTACCGCTGGCTGGCACACCTACGACGTAGATGCCGTAGTTCAGTCGACGCTCCTTCGATGGCTGGAAGTAGTAGTGGTAGGTGCAACGGGTCATCAGCGTACCATAGCAGGCTGCCGCCACGAAGACCGCTGCAGGCCACGCCTTACGGGGCACCCCGTGACAGACTTCACGCAGACAGGGGTAGTAGGGCATCAGCGCCTCAATCTGGTCGGCCCAATCGCCAAGGGGCAACATGTCCAGCGGGTCGTCCGAATCTTTCTGACTCTCGACACCAGCCTGTCGCATGGCCTGCTTCAGGTCGTTCGAAGGATACATGTAGCTGGGATGCTCGGCAATGTACTGCATGGAGCGTTCCACCTCTTCAACACCACGCTCCCTGATGATGTCCTGAACGAAGGAAACGCTTTTCACGACGTTAGCCAGCAGATGGGGGTCGTTGTCGCAGATGACACTCAGTTGGTTGCCCAACTTCATCATCGTTGCGTGACGATCGCCCTGCTTTGGCTCGCCTACGATGGCCACAAGTGCGTCGACTATCTTGGTGTAAGGCACACCATGATAGAGTTCGGCTGGCTCCTTGGTTGGCTCCGTCTCAGTCTTCTGCCCGACAGCCTCTACTGCGTCTGACGGCTTCTTACGGAGTGCCTTCTCGTAGTCGCGCCATTTCTTCTGCGTCGGACAGGTCCTGGCGGGCTTGTTACGATACAGGTGGCCATACTGCTCGTCGTACTCAGGATCGACGTAGGTGAACAGCTCGTCACTGATGAACTTCACGTCGTCGGCCTTGGGAATGAACGACGAACGGGCAGCATCCTTGCATCCGCGGTCGATGGTGACACCCAGCAGCTGAGCCATCTCGTACTGGTTGTCGATGAGGTTGCCCCAGTACTTACGGGCCTTGAACACCACCTTGATGCCCTCGCCCGAGGGGGTGATGTAGATGAGCACAATGCCCAGCTCGTGGAAGTCCTGGCGCTTCATCCATCGGTCAACGATCTGCTCAGGATGTTCCACGTGGTCAACGTCCATCATGACCAGTCCGGTAAGCACCAAGGCATGATTCTCGCGCCACAGACCCTCTACACCTTTCTTATTCGTAGAGGGTGTGAACATGGCCTGGAAGCAGCACACGGGCAGACGGCGTTTCTGCTTGTCGTCGTGCGTCTGACGGAAGCCATTGATTAATACACTAGTATGCTCACTCTCAGTCTCACGGCGAAACCAATCGGACGTGAGTGGCTCCATCTGAGCATAAAGATTCATGGAGCACGTTGGTTTTAAAAGTTCTTTTTTAATCATATTGTAAAAATTTTGAAGATTAATGTCCGCAGGGACTTTCCCCTTGGATTTTTTCTGCAAAATTAATACAATTATGAACCCTTCCCTATTTACCTCGGAATCCTTAGGAAACAGTCTAAGAATCCTTAGACTTTGGTGTAATTTACGCTTTCGAAAGCTCGGAACGTAGCTTTTCGAGCAACCGGAAGACACGCTGCTGATTGGTATTTTCGTGCCACTGGTCGGTGGGGAGTTTGAAGAACGGACTACTTGCCTCGGCGCTGTCAAGGGTGCCCGTGGGACAACCATAGTCTATATGTACTTTCAGAGTCTGTACATAGCGCTCGAAGTTGGCCTTGTTCTTTTCAAACCCCCAATCTTCGACACACACAGCATACACCACCGCCCATGCCGTTTGTGCCCAGAAGAGGTCTTTGCAGGCATCCACAGCCTTGCGCAGACGCTCTTTCATCAGTTTGTCATCGTCGTTTTCTCCTTTTCTCTGTTCCTCTAAACGTTTGGCGCTCGACACGTACTTGAGCTTCATGCCGTACAGATAATCACGACGACATATCAAATCAGTCGTAATGCCCAAATGGTCAATGATGTCGAAGAAAGCCTTCTGGTCGTCTTCGGAAAGCGTATACAACCGACCAGCAAATGTGCGTAGCGACTCGCCGTTATCATCTTGCCGGACGTTCTTCCACCACGACGACACCTTCATCGACACAAACTTGTCAATCAGGTCTGCACGTTCATCAATCAGAGTCAGCACGAAGTCCTCACCGTCAAACAGCGCCTTTGACATCTCCAGATAACGACCGAGATTCGACTGATAGGTTCTCAGATAGTCGAGTACAAACCTGCGCCAAGGGTCCTTCTTGACGTTGCGGCAGTATTCAGTGCACTTTGAAGCCTTCAAGTCTGTCCTTAGGTCGTTCCAAACCAACTTGCGCAACCATTCTAAAGAAAAGTGCGTGTCGGCGGTCTTCAGATACTCTTCCTTCTTACTTTGTACGCCTAGCGATTGTCTGCTGATTTCGTTGTTCATCATGCCCGTGCGTGCGTACATTATTTATAATATTTGTCGTAGAGCCACACAGCTGTATAGCTGGCGGCAAGACTCGAAGGATTGTAAGGCTCGAAGTCTATCTCGTAGCGGTCGGCAATCTTCTTCAACGCTTCCATCGTCTCGCGCTGATACGTGCGCACACCGTTCTCGCTCTTGATATACGGTCGACGGGGCAGCATCCGTTCGGCCACCTCGCAGAACTCACGGGCACAATCCACATACTCCTCGATATAGTTGTGAGGCACGTACTCCCACAGGGCATCTGTCACACGCATCTGCTCGTCCGTGAGTCCCATCCCCAGGCCCTGCTCATGGTGGCGATACATCTCGTCTATGGCCTTCAGACTACGGGTTATAAAATCCTCGCACTCGTCCACATTCTGCACATCCCAACGGTCACGGTAACACTCATTGGCATAAAAGTCCTGCACGGCCTGATTCGACACGATAGCATTGTCGCACTCCATGTCGAGCATCAAACGGGCCACCAGAGCCGCAATGCGCCGATACGGCGTCGTGCGAATCCAGTCGACCAACGTTTTGTTGGTGTATAGAAAGTTGTCGCGTGGGTTTAGGGCACACTCCTCCACACCAAGGAATACGTCCGTATCGAAAGGCTCGTGGACGTACAGCTGATGGCACAGATAGGCCGTATCCGCCAGCCACTCCATCGTCTTATAGGCCGTATCGTTAAGACCTGTTTCTTCAGGATCCCTGTTCATCGTCTCGTCATACAAAAACGGGTGGGGATCCTTAATCAGCACCAACTCGCGGTCGGCCGTGTAAAACTGGTCGCTCAGCCACATGGCCCACAAGCCGTTCGGCTGGGCACCAAACAGCCGCTCCACCTGTTCAAGCCTTAAACGGCGCTGCTCGTCTTCATCGTCCACTGAGGCAATTGCCTGCAGGTCAACACCTTCGAACACATTGCGCTCGATAGCCCTCAGCAACTCCTCTGCCGTTATTGTTTTCATACGCTATGAAGTTTTTTATTCGTGGATGCAAAATTACGAATAATCCGAGAGATGTGCAAAGAAATCGTCGTTTTTTCGAGTTCTGAACCGAGAAACCGAGAAAACGAGAAAACGATTTCTTCGCAAACACACGTTGCAGGACATAAAGTAGGTCAATCTTAGTATATATAGATAATTAATTATATGTATTAATATATTATAATAATTACTACTATTAATCATAATCATTGCTACCATTAATGCTCACAATTGCTACCATTAATGCTTTGCCCCTCGACCCCCACCGCGCAGATGTGCAAAAATGAAACTCTCGTTTTCTCGGTTTCTCGGTTTCTACTCTTCAAATAACCGGCTCCTATTTTCCGATAAGAGCCACTTATTTCCCAATAAAAGCCACTTATTTCCCAATAAGAGCCACTTATTTTTGCTCCCTGCCCAGAAAAAATTTACTGCCTGCCCAGCGCGCAAAAATTCCCAGCCCTGGGAATAAAACAGTCCCACCTTGGGAACACGCAGTCCGCTACCGGCGGACTGCCAGTCCTTGGGAAGCGGACTGCCTGCTTAGTAGTAGTAAGCGGCCCGCTTAGTTCCTTTGCGTTGCCGGCGCACAAAAAGAGGACACCTGCTCGCGCGGATGCCCTCCAAACAATCACAAATTAAAATCTTATAATGATTCTGTGTACTTGTCAGTTACCTTGGTTCCAGCTTGATGAGCATGACTAGTCCCTCAGCGGAGCCTTTGGTGAGTACATACTCCGTTCCAGCCGAGATGGCAATGGGGGACATCTCATAATACTTGCCATCGGTATTCTCGGTACCACTAACTGTGGTTTTGGTACCATTGATTTTCACGTCACGGCCGCCCTTGGCGGTTCCAAGAATAAGGGTCATATTGTAGTCCTCTGTCGGAGTGAAGGTAATGCTACCCTTGGAGTCGAACTTTACGCCCTTCTGATAAGTGTTGCCGTTGTAGGTTATATTACCATTAGAGTATGCACTGGTTTCACCAACGGCAAACATTCCATTAGAAGGAGAGCCATTGAAGGATGCCAAAATGGTTTCTCCAGGATTTTCAACAGTGACGTACTTCACGATAAAGTTATAGCCCTGAATGGTCAGACCACCAGCCATCAGCGCTTCAGCCTCGGACTGAGTCATTGTAAAACTGGCTGTAACATCACCTGTTGCTCCTCCCTCTGTCCAATAGGTTATATTATTTTCTTCACCACCTATCTTTGCCCAAGGAGAAGAAACGGCAATAAACGTCTGCCATGAGTCGTAAGCGACACCGGCAACGTGGATAATAGTATTTGAGCTGAGTGTCCCAAGTTTATTGCCGTCAATATTAATTTGGCTATAACTCCAATTCAATACTTTACTGGTATTAAACAATACTTTACCGGCAGGCTGGGTGACAGTAGGCAGTGTAGCATCGTAGCTGACCTTATAGAGCTTAAAGTTGCTACCCGTGATGGCAAGTTGATTACGGTAGTTTTGTGTTATTTGAGCTGGCCCTAACACACATTTCTTTATTACAGGTGTTTCACCAGAGCGGGTAAATCCGAATCCGCGAGTGAAGTTAAAGCGCGGAGCGCTACTTGTGTTGTTAACGGTCGTTGCTTCGATGCCGTTCACATACACACTACCGCTTCCAGTACCATAAATATATACAGTAGCCGCATTTATGCTAAGTAAGTCATCAGAGTCAACATTCAAGCTGCTGCTGCTGAGATCTTCCTTGCCAGAATATATTTCTGTACCATAAATTGTACCAAAGTCCGGACTGTTGCTGTCTGTGTTACTACCGCCAGTTGTAGAGCCGCCACCGGTAGTGCTGCCGCCGTTGCTGGAAGAGCTGGTAATAGTGGTGCCGTCAGTGCCAACGTATCCATCGTCGTCCATCGTGTAGTCATGAGCGGTCAATGGATCGTAGCTAATGCCTGAGTCGAGTGTAAAGAGTTTATCTTCTACGCCGGTTTTCCAGGGATCCTCGATGTTGTTGACCCAATCCATGAAACCAGTGTAGGCTTTACCTACCTCAATTCGCTCGCCTGCCCACTTGGTACCAAGTGTTGCACGATACTTCTGAGGAGCACTACCCTCGATTGCCGTCAGTTCAGTAGCCTCATTAGATGATGGGAAGTAGACGAAGATAGGAATGTTCTTCAGACAGAAGCCGCCTGTTTGAGTATAGTATTCGTCGAACTCGCTCTTGATTTCTATCTCATCGGGCAGCGACTCCTGATTGACGCACAGCTCCGAACGTACCTCGCTGTACCCAGGAATATAGGTATTGACCATTGTGGTCTGTCCCACACCGAACAGGGTATGATACTCGGGCAAGTTTCCTATATACACATTGAGCGTGCCACCTGCAGCCAACGGCTGGATGAAGGTGCGATAGTGGTTTTCGCTAACCAACTCACCATTCTTGTATGTACGTTTTGCGTAAATCCAAGCGTCGAACACGAGGTCGTTGTAGTCCATATCCTTGTTAGAGACATTACCCAAGTCCTCGCAGAAGATACGACCCGCCTCTTTCAGATAGATTTCTGTGGTTATTTTATCGCCACCACCGCCGCCAGAATCATCTTGATAACCGGGAGTACATCTTGATGCGTTAATCTTGTAATCTGTGGATGCCGTAGACCCGTGGCCTCCATGACCATCAACACCAGCTTCACTGAAGCTGAACTTCACGGTAGAATCAAAGTCATAATAGGGCTGACCATAACCTGTATCAATATATCCCTGAGGGAAATGCGAACCCGCATCAACATACAGGTTTCCAAAATAGGTCATACTATACTGTACGTCTGTACCGCCCTTGACGATACTGCCTGCCTTGATGACTGCATAGTCGGTGCCAAATCCGCGGAAACCGTAACTAGTATTGCAATTGTTGGTCGTCAGGGCGCCCGTAACCTTCAATAAGGCCTTACTTCCCATATAGAAGTTTGAGGTATCTTCGAATTTGAATGTATTACAAACAACCGATGCGCCACCATCAACGCCACCTTCCATAACGAATTTGCCGCGATTCAGCCAAAATTCCTTTTCAACCGTCAACTTACAGTTATTGTAAACCTTTGCGCCATAGCCCAGAATCTGGAACGATTCTGAAGTGTATTCGCCGTTATTCTCCCATTCGCTGTTCGCATTATTAATAGTTGTTGAACCATCGATGGTTGTTGTAGCACCGCTTTCGGTATAGAACTTGGCACCTGCATCCAGTCTCAACGATCCGCCGTCAAGCGTGCCGTTGTTGACAATTTCAGCAGGGGTATCTAATCCTGCGTTACGAAGAATAATATCTCCCTTACAGTCTATGATACCGTCATTGACCAGCAGTTCATCATTGTTTCTCAGAACAAGGCTGTCCTTTACTTCGATGGTCTTTCCGACGGCATTGTAAATCTTAACATCTATATTGATGGCAGACAACGTACCCTGAACGTCGACGTCGCCCTCGTTCCATAATTTTACATGTTGGTGCAGTGTAAGATTAGAAGCGGTAATCTTCTTGCCGGCTGCATTATAAATAGTAGCATAGTCGTTGGAAGTGGTGAGATCCTCCGTAATAGTTGTTGAACCATAATTCCAGAATTCTGAAGAATTATCGAGCTGCATGCTGTTTGCAGTAAATGTTGCACCGTCGTTGATAATCTTTGCGTATTGCACGAACAAATTACCAGCAGTAACAGTACTTCCTGCACCCATGTAGATATAGTTGTTATCGACGGTGAGGCTTGACGGGCTCTTAATCGCTCCGCCATCACTCCAGTCCTTATAGTGCGACATATCCAATGTTGCACCAGGAGCCACATAGATATTCTCGTTTTTGTTCAAGGCATATAGGTGTAGCGTTGAACCGGTCGTGACAATGATAGTACTTGCTCTTGCAGCGTTAGTACCAGAAGTGAACGTAACCTCACCGACCACATAAATCGTCAGGCCGATTCCACTATCCATACCCTCAATATTAGAATCGCCATTCACATAGAACGTCTGGTCGGTCAGATTGTTCATTTTGCCATTGTTATAAGTAACATTGTCAGTTACTTGCGATTCTGTGGTATAAAATGCTGGATCGACGAACGTGTTTTCAGGTTCCGTGATAGCCGTCGCGTTATGGAACGTGGGGCGATCTGGCATACCATCATCAACGGCACGTGTAAATGCCCTCGTAGTAGATGAACCGAATCCCCAGTCCTGTTGAGGATTGATTTTTCCATAGGCAGCTATGAAGTTCTCGCTGAACGCCTGCTTCTTAGCATCAATGATAGAACCGCTGAAATCGTCGCGAGAACAGCTGGAAGTTAAATAGGCTGTAGTGAGCAGAGCCAACAATCCCGTGCTTACATACTTTTTCATTCCGCTCATAAGATTTTAATTTTTCGTTACGTAACTTTTAGATAATCAATTGATGGGTGCAAAATTACAAAGAAATTAGCTAAGTTTGGTAATATTTAGTGTTAAAATCTATAAAAATTGGCAAAATTGGGGCTACTTATCTATATTTTTTTGTGTTTTTGAAGCAAAAATAGTAATTTTGACCGCAAATTAGGACGTACTAAATATAAAGTTATGAAGAAAACTGTTTGTCTGATATCATCCTTGTGGGTTGTGATGACACTTCTGAGCATCACGTCGTGTCATAGTAATGACCTTTATGACATGAACCAGTACGAAAAATATCTGGACCTGAACTCGCCCGTCGACAGCATCGACATCCGTCACCAGTGGGTGCTGTCGAAGGAACAACTGTTTACCATCCATGCCAATACGGGCGAGAACATTAAGGTCGCCATGATTCTTTCCGACAACCCGCTCAACAACTCTACTGCTACCGTACTGAATCAGGCAAAGATTTCCGACGGCGGTTCGGTCACCCTACACGTCACCCATCCTATCACGCAGACGACACTCTATGCGGCGTTGGTGGACCAAGACGGCAAGTACTATGTCGCCCAATTCCCTGTCACTCAGACGACTATTGAATTCAAGACCTATTCTTACGGTACTCCCTCAGGACTCACCCTGAAGCCGCAAACCTATACCTTTGTTTTCGAAGAGGACTACCCGTTGGCTGGCGACTATGACTACAACGACCTGGTGGTCAGAATGGGCATCGACAAGCACCCCGATAATCCCAAGCAAATCACGCTGGACGTGACATTGCAGGCCGTAGGTTGCACCCACCAGATTGCCGGATTGGTCAGACTGTTGAACTGCACCTATAACGACATAGAAAGTGTGACGACAGCAGACGGAAAGACCTTCGACGACAACCTGCCTAACGGATCGAAGGAACTGCTGAACAACACCACGACGTTCCGTTCGGGCCAAAAGGGTACAGAGGCCGTTATCACGCTGTTCAACGACGCCCACTGGGCCATGAACAGCAGTCAGGAGGTGACAGAAAACAGCGGTACGATTTACAAGCGTAAGTACTATAACACCTCGATAAGCAACACCGAAGATTTCGAAAACAGGCCATACGCCACCCAAAAGTATATCGTCACCTTCAAAGATGCCGAGAAGGCCAAGAACTTCACGTTGGAACAGCTCGACCCGTTTATCGTGGCCTTCTATAACAGTGGTCGCTACGAGACCCACTTGGACAACTATAAGGCAGCCCAGGTGATTTACCCCTATCAGGTAGAATACAGAATTGACAAGACGCTGCCTTGGGCATTGATGATTCCCGTCGAGAAATTCTGCTATCCCCTGGAAGGCATCCAGATTGGATTCCGCAAAAAGACCCAGACGGGTGTCTACGCTATGTTCGGAGCGTACGTCACCCGCAGGCATTCCTTTGGTGAGTGGGTAGAGGATTGCGAGTCGAATCTCGACTGGTATAATTACCCCAGCGACGAGAACGACGTCTGGATATTCTAACCCTCGCGACAGTCTTCTTAACTTCTTTAACTTCTTTAACTTCTTGACTACTTCAGTTTCGTCAAGTCAATCTGCTTGTAGACGACACGCTGGCGACGCCACGTGTAGACGCAATGCAGTGTGCCGTCCTTGCCCTGAATGATGGCTGGATACGAGTATTGGTCGATGGGCGAATCCTCGAGCGTGAGGACATGTTGCCAATTCTGACCATCGTCACTCAGTGCAATGGAACAAGGCGTGCGAACACCCTTGGGCGTCAGCGGCAGCGTCTCGAAGTTGTTGTATATCAGCGCGTGGCGGCCATCTTGCAAGGTGACGGCATCCGTACCGCTTTGGTTGTTCTCAATATTGAGCAGGGTAACAGGCGTCCAAGTGTCGCCATTGTCCGACGAGTACGAAGTGGCTATGTGCGCATTATGCGTGCGCATCGTCACCTGCAGGCGCCCGTCCTTTAATTTCAGAATAGAGGGCTGGATGCAGTCGATGGGGTGCATCTGGTTGTCGTCGGTCTTGATGGCCTCAGTGCTCTCAACTGGCACATACTTCCAGTTCAGGTCCTTCGCAGGGGTGCCCTTCTTCCAGCGTCCGTCGCTCAGGTCGAGCATCTCCATGTGGAAGCGCCAGCCGTTGTTCTCTGTCGATGAAGGACAGAGCAGGCGCCCGTCGATGAGTTCGGGCTTGTTCTTAATGGGGCCGAGCAGGGCCACTTGCTTTCCCGCTGGAGAACCAGCGGGCACGGTGGCCTTGTCTGCCGCCACAGTGCCCGACGGTTTTCCGTCGGGAATCGTCGCGTATCCCAGCGGTTCCTTGTTGCTCCACGTGCGGCCTCCGTCTTTCGACTTACAGAGCCAGCCCGTCCAGTCGCCTACGGTGGTACCTATCTTAAAGAATAGCCACAGTTCGCCATTGGGCATTTCGAAGAGCACGGGGTTCCAGCAGGCCTTGCGCTTCAGTTTGTTAGGAACATTCTGAAGCCGTGTGGTCTTGGTGATGTAGTCGTAGTTCTGTTCGTCGGGAAGGGAGGTTTTTGCGGGTAAACCGCAAAAAGCGCGACGGATGGGACCCTTGGCGGCGGGCGTCGTGTCGTCCTTCAAGCCAGAAAGGCCCATATATTTGGCGTTAGGGTCGTCAATAGAAAGGACGCCATCGGCAGCCAGAATGGGTTTGCTCCATTCGTTCGAGCCTTTCTTCTTGATGTTCACCCAAATGCAGACGTCTGGATCGCGCTCGTGGGTGCCTCCGAAGTAGCCTGCCACGAGGTCGCCGTTTTTCGTCTCCACAATGGTCGAGGCGTGGGCCTCAGGGAAGTAGGTGTGCTCGTAGAGGAACTGGTCCTTCACAATAGCGGGATGCCCAGTGGGTATGTCGACGCTGAAATGATACGAGCCAGAACCGATGGTCTTCGTTTCGCCATTGGGCAGACAGACGTCAGCTGTCGTGTTGCAAGGAATGGTAACGTCCCACTCCAGGTGTTGCAACGTCTTACGCCAATGACTCTTGATGGTGCCGTATGGCGAGTCGTAGCTGACGTTGGCCCATTCGCAGTCCTGTATCTCGAAGGCGGGCTTCAGCACGATGTGCTTATAACCCTGCGGAGAATCGCAGGGAACGGTGGCTGTTTGACAATCGCCACTGTGCCCGCTGGTTTTCCAGCGGTCCTGACGGATGCCGCCTAAGTATTGATACGCCCACGTGAGCAGGTCGCCCAGCAGCATCACATGATTGCCGCTATTCATCTTGGGCGAGGCCTTGTCGCCATTCCACAGCTCCCAGATGGTCGTGGCGCCGTTCTCCGTCATATAGCCCCACGAGGGGTAGGTCTTGTTGGTGGCCAGACGATAGGCCACATCAGCAAAACCATTGTCGCTGAGCCCTCGCATCAGCCACGAAATGCCAATGACACCGCACGACACGTGGTTTTTGTTTTGCACACAAATGTTCTCCACTACATTCTTGATGACGTCGTCCTTGCAGTCCTCAGGCACAATGCCAATGGCCAAGGGCAGTATGTTGGCCGTAACAGTGTTGTTACCATAATAGATGGAGTCCGGATAGAGCACATGCCCTGGACGGGGCGACGTGCCTCGCTTGATGGTCAGGAACTTCTTGTTGAACGCCTTCGTCATCTGCTCGCGGATAGGGCGCCAATAGTCAGCCTCACAGTCCCACTGCTCCATCAGCTGCATGGTGCGAATGATGTAAGCCGTAGAGATGAGTGTGACGTCTGTCTTGCGGGCAGGGTCTTGCGAATGGATGAGTTCCAGTTTTTCGGGCGGTACACACCAGTCGGCATACTTACCGCAATGAATAATCCCGTCCTTACTATATTCTTCGATAATGTGCTGCACCCATTTCTTGATAGCAGGATAGCAGTCGATGATAGGCTGACGATTACCATACTGTCGCCACAACATGTCGCATGAGAAAGGCAATGCTGCTGCCCAAGCCACATCGTCTGAATAGTAGTTCCAGAAGGCAGGTGCCACGTCGGGAATACAGCCATCCGTCCGTTGTGCTTCGCAAATGTCGCGCATCCACTTGGTATAGAGGCGTTCGTTGTCGAAAAGGAACGATTCACCCAGCGACCCCATCGTGCGGTCGCCCAGCCAAGGCTGGCGTTCGTCACGTTGCGGACAATCGACTGGCATTCCCTTGTAGTTGTCCAACACGCCCCACCAGGCATTGCGCATCACCTTGTTCAAAATGGTATCCGAACACTCAAAGTGTCCTATGGTACGCATTTCATCGGCCACTACTTCAGCCACAAAGTCTTCCTTTTGGGCATTCTCTGACCTGCGGTCAGAGTGTGGCGTTGCATTCTTCAGTCCGATGACCTGGGCATACTTAAAGCCATGATAGACGAACGTCGGCGTCCACCAGCGTCCTTCCTGGCCTTCGTCACCATTGCAGATGTAGATGTCAGTAGAGCGGGCGTTGCGGAAGTTGTCGCGAAAGAGAGTGCCATCAGCATTTAACTTCTCAGCATAGACAATACGGATGGTGTCGCCCTTTTGTCCACGAACGCGAACCTTCAACCAACCAGCAATGTTCTGACCAATATCGACGATATTGCCATTCAGCGACACAGGTTTGATTTGCTGCAACACCTTCATGCCTGGTGTCATCTGAGCACGCAGATAAGCCTGGGGGATATCTGTACGTTCAACCTTGAGCCATTTCGAATCGTCGAAGCCAACCTCGCTCCACCCCATCATCTCCTTGCGAGCATCGTATTCCTCACCGTCGTATTCGTTGTTGGCTCGAATAGGTCCGTCGGCAGTTACCTTCCAACCTTTATCGTCCGTCTTCAGGCATTCGGTGGTGCCATCCGTATATTCCACAATGACATTGATGCGACACTTGGGGAAACCAAACGTGTGAATCTTATAAGGCTTATGTTGTTGCATGGGGAACACTCGGCCATTGCCCAACACGATACCGAGACAAAGACACTTACCCACGCCTTCACACATGAGCGGATAATTCTCGATGCTCTCCGTGATGTCATAAGTATTGTAATAGATGGTCTTGCGGTAGTCGGAGGGTACGGGTTGCAGCACGCCGTCGCCCATACGCTGGCCATTGACGTAGAACTCATGAAGTCCGATACCTGCCACATACGCCGTTGCCCGTTTGATTTCCTTGTCCTTCAACTGAAACTCCTTACGCAGATAGCGGGCTGCCATACGGGTGTGCATACCACGCTCTTCGCCAGGTAACAGCTGTTCCAAACCAATCCAATAGCCACGCCATTTGCTTTCGTCGAGCAGTCCGATGCTGAATCGCTGAGGCTCGCTCCACGCTGTCTCGCCCTTGTTGGTGTACACCTTTACCTTCCAAGTGCAGAACGTACCACTCTTCAGTTGCTTACCAGCGTATGGTATCCACAACTGCTCGTCGGATGTCACCTTGCCCGAATTCCACAGCTCACCCTTATCGCCACTGACGACGATTTCGTAGGCCGTCTGCTGGACATCTTGCAGGTCGGATGTCGTCATCCACGAGAAACGAGGTGTGGCAGTATCAATACCCTGCGGATTCGTCAGGTTTTCCACCCTAAGGTTAGTCACGTTCACCGCGGGCTTCACCTCTTTCTTCTTTTTGGCCACACCCATCAAAGGCACCAACGCCAGCAATATGATCAGGAGTTTCTTCATTCGTTATTCTGTTTTATCGTTATTCCGACATTCCGTTATACCGTTATTCCGATAATTCTTATTCGTTCAAATCACGCTCTTTGGCCTTGTATCCGTCGGGCGACAGTTCCGTCTGGTCCTTCTTCAGATAGTCTTTGGTGCTATCTACCACGATGAGCACACCGTCCTCGACGCGAGCCGACTGGGGATGATAGCGGAAGGTGAGTACCTTGTTGTCAAACTCGCCTAAATATTTCAGCTTGCCCGTAGCAGCAGTCATCCACCATACGTTCTTTTTCGCCCCACTGATCTTCGTCAGGTCGAGCTTCATGTTATTGTTGTTGTAGTTGTAAACCAGCAGGTAGTCGTTGCCGCGAGTGGCTATCAGACGGTTATACCGCTCGCCATTCTCGAGAATGACGCTCTGGTCAGGCACACGCTCGAAATAGGGGAACGAGAGAATGAGGCGCTTCAGATACTGCATCTGCGAGAAACCAGGATCCTTGAGTCCCTGATACCACGTCTTCACGTCGCCAGCATCACCATAGCTCGTCGGATAGCCCGGCTTCAGCATCTGCATGATGGCATTATGGCCGTAGGTATGACCACAAGAGCCAGCAAACACGCTCCAGTAGGCATAGCGACGCACATCGTAGTCCTTCCAACGTGCCTCGTTGGGGTCGTGAAGTCCCATGGGAATATCCTCGTACGAAGGCTCAGCGTCGAGCACGGGCTTGATGGGATTGAACTTCCACGTCGAGTCGACATACATCCAGTTGTCCTCCTCCGTATTGTCAGGAATGGGGTAGTCGGCATTGCCCATGCGCTGTCCGTAACGACGATGTCCGCTCTGGAAAGTATGGAAATCCATCCACTCTGCCTTGCTCCACCACTTGGCTGATGTGTAGCGTCCACGCGGATGATAGGTCATGAGGTGGTTCTTGTCTATCGACTTAATGGTTGTGGCCAGCGACTCCCACACTTCAGGCTTGATGTCGCCCTGAATGTCGCCTCCCATAAACCAAATGATGTTGGGCTTGTTCTTATAGCGGTTGGCGAGGAAAGTACCATACTTCTTCGCGTCCTCTACGCTTAGCTTACCTGCCTTCACCAGTCCGCCCCAGATGCACACCATACCAATGTAGATGCCGTGCTGGGCGGCCATATCGATGATATAGTCCATGTGGTCCCAGTAGCCATAGACGCCCTTGCGGTTGATGTCCTTGAAGTTCCAGCCGTCTATGTTCGACATCTGACCATAGATATTGATGGCAGGCACCCCGTCGATGGTCTGTACCTGCACCACATTATAGCCCGCCTTGGCGCACGACTGGAGATACCACTCGGCCTCAGCCCTGTCGAGTCGTTCAGGCAACAGCCATCCTGTCTCGCCCTGCCAGAAGAAGGGCTGTCCGTTTTCGAACTGCAGATAACGCTGGTTATCCGAAACACGTAACTTGCCGTTATCCCACGGCTTACCTGCCTGTGCCGACACCGTCAGCAGCGCAAGGCTCAAAATCATCAGAAGCTTTTTCATGTTCGTTAATCGCTCTTTATATATAAGACTCACAAAGGCCCGTTTTGTCGTCATCTCTTAGAGATGAGTGGTTTTCCCTGTATCCCTGAATTGTTAATAAAACCAAAATTCTTATATATAAATAAGGTGTAACCAAAACTTTTCTCTACTTTTGCAGCCCGAATCATATTGTGATGACGTTTGAAGAAATAAAAATTAAAGCATTATAAATATCGTATGCAGAAGAATTTGGTAATAGTAGAGTCGCCTGCAAAGGCCAAGACGATAGAGAAGTTTCTTGGTAAGGAGTATAAGGTGATGTCGAGCTATGGTCATATCCGTGACCTGAAGAAGAAAGAAATGAGTATTGACACGAAATCGCTCGAACCCGAATACGAAATACCCGAAGAAAAGATAAAACTCGTCAAAGAACTGAAATCGAATGCGGAGAAGGCTGAGAAAGTCTGGTTGGCATCCGATGAAGACCGCGAGGGAGAAGCCATCAGCTGGCACCTGTGTGAGGTGTTGGGACTGGATGAAGAGAAAACCAACCGTATCGTGTTCCACGAAATTACCAAGCCTGCCATTCTGAAGGCTATTGAGACTCCGCGTCATCTGGACATGAATCTTGTGAATGCCCAACAGGCTCGTCGCGTACTCGACCGCTTGGTAGGCTTTAAGCTTTCACCTGTGCTGTGGCGTAAGGTAAAGCCGGCCCTTTCGGCAGGTCGTGTGCAAAGTGTGGCAGTACGACTGATAGTAGAACGCGAACGCGAAATTCAAAACTTCAACAGCGAGCCCTACTACAGCATCAACGGCATATTTGCCATTACCAATGCCGATGGTTCGCAGACGGAAGTGAAGGCTACATTGGCTCAGCGCATGAAGACCCACGAAGAGGTGGAACAGTTCCTGGAGAAGTGCAAAGAAGCCTCTTTCGTCATTGACGCTGTGGTGAAGAAGCCTATGAAGCGTACTCCCGCTCCCCCCTTCACAACATCTACCCTGCAACAGGAAGCTGCCCGCAAATTGGGCTTTACCGTCAGTCAGACCATGATGGTTGCCCAGCATTTGTATGAGCACGGACAGATTACCTATATGCGTACGGACTCTGTCAACCTCTCTGGCCTGTGCATCAACGCCAGCAAGGAAGAGATCATCAAACTCTATGGCGAGGAATACAGCAAGGTACGCCAGTATCACACCAGTTCGAAGGGTGCCCAGGAGGCCCACGAAGCCATTCGTCCGACCTATATGGAGAATGCAAGCATCGAGGGAACTTCTCAGGAGAAGAAACTCTATGAACTGATCTGGAAGCGCACGATAGCCAGTCAGATGGCTGATGCCGAGATGGAGAAGACCACAGTTAACATCTCTGTCAGCGGTACTGATGAAGTCTTTGTTGCTCAGGGTGAAGTGGTTAAGTTCGATGGTTTCATTAAGGTCTATCGTGAGTCTGTAGACGACGAAGAGCTGGAAGAAGAAAGCCATGTGCTGCCTCCTTTGAAGAAGGGTATGGAACTGGCCCGTCGTGAGATTCAGGCTACAGAACGTTTCAGCCAGAGTCCTCTGCGCTATACGGAAGCTTCGCTTGTCAAAAAACTGGAAGAGCTGGGCATTGGCCGTCCTTCCACCTATGCACCCACCATTTCTACCATTCAGCAGCGTGAGTATGTTCACAAAGGCGACAAGAAAGGTGAAGAGCGCTTCTATACTATCGACACCCTCAAGGGCAAAGTCATCACTCAGAAGAAGCGTAAGGAAATGGCGGGCTCTGACAAGGGCAAACTCCTGCCTACCGACATCGGCATGGTGGTCAACGACTTCCTGATGAAGTATTTCCCAACCATTATGGACTATAACTTTACAGCAAAGGTAGAGCAGGACTTCGATAAGATTGCCGAAGGCGATGAGAAATGGACGGACATGATGAAGAGCTTCTACAAGAAGTTTGAACCGACTGTCGAAAAGACGATGAATGCCCGTCAGGAACACAAGGCCGGCGAACGCCAGCTGGGCAACGATCCCAAGAGCGGAAAGCCCGTCTTCGTCAAGATTGGACGCTTCGGACCAGTCGTTCAGATTGGTTCTGCCGAGGATACCGAGAAACCTCGTTTTGCCCAGATTCCCAGCGACAAGAGCATGGAGACCATTACGCTCGAAGAAGCAATGGAATTGTTCCAGCTGCCTCGTACACTGGGCGACTTCGAAGGTGCTCCCATCGTAATCGGTACAGGTCGTTTCGGGCCCTATGTGCTCCACCAGAAGAAATACACCTCTCTTCCCAAAGACAGCGACCCCATGGCCGTTACGCTGGAAGAGGCTGTAGAACTGATTAAGGAAAAGCGCCAGCAGGAGTCGCAGAAACACCTGAAGTCTTTCGACGCTGATGGCAAGCTGCAGATTCTGAATGGTCGCTACGGACCCTATATTGCCTTCGACGGCAAGAACTACCGTATCCCCAAGGCCATGCATCCCACAGCTGCCAAGCTGACCTTCGACCAGTGCATGGAAATCATCGAGAAGCAGAAGAAATGAGGCGCATCATCCTGATTGGCTACATGGGCTCGGGCAAGACAACCGTAGGCAAAGCCCTCTCGAAAGAGACGGGGATGATGTTCTACGACTTGGACTGGTATATCGAGAGCCGCATGCGCAAGACGGTGTCGCAGATCTTTGCTGAGAAGGGTGAGGAAGGTTTCCGTAAGATAGAGTATAACATGTTGCACGAAGTGGCAGAATTCGAGGATGTCATCATCAGCTGTGGTGGTGGCACCCCTTGTTTCTTCGACAATATGGACTACCTGAACGAACAAGGCGACGTGGTTTATCTGAAAGCCAGTCCGGAAACACTCTACAAGCACCTGCTCATGGCCAAGGTAGAACGCCCGTTGCTAAAGGGCAAAAGCACCGAGGAATTGATAGCATATATCACTGAACACCTGAAAGAGCGTGAGCCGTTCTACGAGAAGGCCCGCCATACGCTCGACGTCAATGTGCTTGACGACTATGACAAAATAAAAATATCTGTACAACAACTACGTGAATTGCTGAAGCTATGAAGAAATGGACCACTGACGACTCCAAGGAGCTTTACAACATCAATGGCTGGGGTACCAGCTATTTCGGTATCAACGACGAAGGCAATGTCTATGTGACCCCTTGCAAGGACGGTACACAGATTGACCTCCGTGAGGTGATGGACGAACTG
>JAEEGH010010911.1_pt1 | contig 20732 bp, 20 predicted proteins | sample 9134181 | NCBI WGS metagenome assembly JAEEGH01 (sample SAMN16246544, study PRJNA631951) | gut metagenome | biome: gut microbiome; feature: rumen; material: DP-attached | host: Bos | place: Iran: Karaj | collected 2018-10
CAGATAAACAACGTAGCAATTTCAAATATCGATGAACCTAAAAATCTAGAAAATATAATAACAAATATCGATGACTTAGATTGGTTTTCAGCGAGAGAAGAGGGGCTTGGAAATCTTTATGAAGGACTTCTTGAAAAAAATGCCAGTGAGAAAAAGTCGGGAGCAGGTCAGTATTTTACGCCACGTGTACTGATTGATGTGATGACTCGTCTTATGAAACCGCAGCCTGGTGAGAAATGCAATGATCCGGCATGTGGTACTTTTGGTTTTATGATTTCTGCAAGTCAGTATGTAAGAGAAAATACTGATAATTATTTTAATCTCGATGTTGACACAGCAAATTTTGAACGAGAAGAGGCGTTTACTGGGTGCGAACTGGTACATGATACACATAGACTAGCTCTGATGAATGCGATGCTTCATGATATTGATGGAGAAATAATGCTTGGAGATACTCTCTCAAATGTTGGAAAAGACATGAAAGGGTATGATCTTGTATTGACTAATCCGCCTTTTGGTACAAAGAAGGGTGGAGAGCGTGCTACTCGTGATGATTTTACGTTTTCAACAAGCAATAAGCAGCTTAATTTCCTTCAGCATATTTATAGAAGTCTTAAGGCAGACGGAAAAGCAAGAGCTGCGGTAGTACTTCCAGACAATGTGCTTTTTGCGGATGGTGAAGGTGAAAAGATAAGAGTTGACCTTATGGATAAGTGCAATCTTCACACAATTTTGAGACTTCCTACGGGAATATTTTATGCGCAGGGGGTTAAGACGAATGTGCTCTTCTTTACAAGAGGAAAGACAGACAAGGGAAACACGGAGGAAGTATGGTTCTATGATCTTAGAACCAATATGCCTTCATTTGGAAAGACAAGCCCACTTAAAAGTGAGCATTTTGTAGATTTTGAGAAGGCATATGAAGCAGATGACCGCCATGTAGTGAAGGATGAACGCTGGAGTTGCTTCACAAGAAAGCAGATTGAGAAAAATGGTAACAGTCTTGATCTAGGCCTTATAAGAGATGAATCAGTTGTTGATTATAATGAATTGCCAGATCCTATTGAAAGTGCAGAAGAAGCGGTATCAAATCTGGAAGAGGCAGCTGATCTTCTTAATAGTGTGATTCGTGAACTTAAATCACTGGAGGTAGAGTGATGGCTAAGGGAAAGAAAAAGGCATCTGAGTTTACTTTAGAAGAAAAGATGCAAGCAGCACTTGTGCCAGTTTCTGAGCAACCATATAAAGTTCCAGAAAACTGGTGTTGGACGCATCTTGGCGACTATATAAAACTGGCAACAGATTATGTTGCTAATGGGAGTTTTGCTAGTTTAAAAGCAAATGTATGTATATTAAAAGATGAAGACTATGCTTTAATGGTTAAAACGCAAGATTTTTCAAATAACTTTACAGAGTCATTAACTTACACAGATAAACACGGATATGAATTTTTAGAAAAATCTATTCTTTACGGCGGAGAACTAATACTGAGTAATATTGGCTCTATTGGAAAAGTCTTGCGAGTACCATATTTTAATCGACCGATGACATTGGCATCAAATTCAATAATGATAAAGTGTTTTAAAGAAACTGATTATGATTATTTATATTACTATTTTTTGTCACCGATAGGACAAGAAAAATTACATTCAATAACAACAGGAACAGCTGTGTTGAAGTTTAATAAAACTGACTTGAAAACAATTGCTTTGCCATTACCACCACAATCAGAACAGCAACGTTTAGTTTCTCGTATAGAATCATTGTTTTCACAATTGGATGAAGCCAGGGATAAGGCACAGGAAGTTATTGACGGATTTGATAGTAGAAGAGCAGCTATTCTTCATAGTGTTTTTAACGGTGAGCTTACAAAGAGATGGCGTGAAGAAAAAAATGTCGGCGCAGATACATGGAAAGCAATGTCGATTAACAGTGTGTGTACTAGCTTAAAATATGGCACTTCATAAAAATCTGAGAAAAGTGGAAAAGTAGTTGTTATACGTATGGGGAATCTTCAAAGGGGCGAGATAGACTGGGGAGATGTTGTTTATACAAGTGATGATAACGAAATAGAAAAGTATGCACTTTCAAATGGAGATGTTTTATTTAATCGAACAAATAGTGCGGAATTGGTAGGTAAAACCTCTATATATAGGGGGGAATACCCAGCTATATACGCTGGATATCTGATCAAGCTGGATTATGATAGAGAAATATTAAATGGAGACTTTTTTAATTATATTTTAAATTCACCGGAGGCGAGAGAATATTGTAATTCTGTAAAAACTGATGCTGTTAATCAGTCAAATATAAATGCAAAAAAAATAGGAGCTTTTGTTATTCCAATTCCAAGTTTAGATGAACAAATGAAAATTGCGAAGATTGCGCATGAGCTTTTAGAAGTGGAAGAGAAAGCGTATGAGGCGGCGCAAACTTCATTGGCAAAAATTGAAGATACAAAAAAAGCAATTTTATCAAAGGCTTTCAGAGGTGAATTGGGAACTAATGATTCATCGGATGAACCAGCAGAAGAACTGTTAAAAACAGTACTTAGTGAAGCATCTGTAGAAGAAAAAAAGAAATCAACAACTAGGAAAACGAAGGTGAAAATTGTTATGAATAAGGATATGCTAGAAGCTGTGAGAGAAGCTGGAAAAATCACTCCTGAAAGGCTAAAAGAAGAAACGGGATTAGGAATTGATGATTTCTATGAAGAACTTAAGAGATTAACTGAATCTGGTCAAGTTTCAGAAAAAAAAGAAGGCGGAGACGTATATCTGGAGGTAAGAGATGCGAATTGATAGAGTCAAAATCAAAAACTTTAAAAACTTGAAAGATGCGACCATTGATCTTGACGAATCTCAGACAACATCTGTTGTAATTGGTAAGAACGGTGCTGGAAAGTCGAATCTTCTAGAGGCCTTGGTTATAATATTCCGGGATTTGGATCTGGAAGAAGATACTATGGTGTTTGATTATGAAATTGTCTATCGTTGTAAAGAGCATAACATTGAGATATCGAATTATGACGGAAAGCGAATAATAAAGGTAAACGGAGATACTATTTCCAAAAGCCAATTTAAGACAAGTAAGGATAAGTATCTCCCAAGTAATGTATTCGCTTATTATTCTGGAAATGAAAAGCGTATGGAAGAGCATTTTGTGCGACATCAGCAGAAATTTTATGATGAGATGCTGAATAAGGGTGAAGGAAAGTTTCGAAGACTATTTTACGCAAGACCTGTTCATAGTAATTTTGTTTTGCTGGCATTTTTTGCTTTAGCTGATGAGGAAAATGCAGATTTTTTGAAAAAGTATTTGGATATAGATGAACTAGAATCTGTACTATTTGTTACACATAAACCAGAATGGGCAAAGTCAAAAGTCAATGTGGCAAAATCGGACTTTTGGGGAGCTAGAGGATATGTTAGAGAATTTTTGGATGATATTTATGAGTTAAGTTTAGCGCCATTGATTGAATCTGTAAAAGTATCTGCAGGAATTAAAAAGACCAAGACGACGGAATTTACATACCTGTACCTTAAAAATCAGCGGGTGTTGAATGAACTTGCACAAAAATATAAATCGGATACGGAATTTTTTAAATATCTTGAAAGCACATATTTGTCGGATTTGATTGATGAGGTTCGCATCAAGGTTAAGAAAACGGATGGATCAGTGGTTACGTTTAATGAATTAAGTGAAGGTGAGCAACAACTTTTGACAGTCCTTGGATTAATGAAATTTACAGAAAAGGAAGAGGCTCTTTTCTTGCTTGATGAGCCCGATACACATTTGAATCCTAAATGGAAATTTGAGTATTTAAAGCTGATTGAGGATATAAGTGGAAAAAATGAGAACAGCCAGGTTATTCTATCAACTCATGATCCTATTGTAATTAGCGGATTAGAAAAAGAGACGATAACAATCTTTGATAAGCGGGATGGAATCACAGAAATTCGTCAACCAGAAAAGAATCCGCGTGGCATGGGAATAGCTGCTTTATTAACAAGCGATTTATTTGATCTTCCTACAGCGTTAGATTTACAGACACAAAATAATCTTGATAGAAAGCGTCACTTGATGTTCAAAAAAGATAGGACTAAAGAGGAAGACTTTGAGCTTAAACAGTTGAATGATTCTCTTTCTGAAATGGGTTTTTCTATGACAACAAGGGATCCATTATACAATAAGTTTTTAGAGAAACTCTATAGTCGTGAAGAATTCAAATATGAAGAACCAACAGACAAAGAAAGGGAGGAAATGTCAAACCTTATTGATGATATATTAGATGAGATAATGGCAGAAGAGAATACATGATATATATTGATCTGATGAATAATCCTCCAGATAAAAAGCTTATTGATGAAGGAAAACAACTTACGGAGGAATTAAAGAAACTTAGTCCAGATGAAAGAGCGGATTTTATAGATAAACATCATACCTATTGGGGAAAATTGAAAAAATATTATATGGAGTTATCTCATAATAAGTGTTGGTATACGGAAGCAAAGGAAATTGCTTCTTCATACCATATGGATCATTTTCGACCTAAAAAGGCAGTAATGAAATTAGTAAAAGATGCTCCTCTTGAGACAACAAATAAAGATGGTGCATATTGGTGGTTAGCATTTGATTGGGAAAACTATAGATTATCTGCTTCAATACCAAATTCTAGTAAAAATGCATATTTTCCGCTGAAAGAAGGTACAGTGGCTGCTGTAGATGAAGGTGATTTGTCGGCGGAATGGATTGGCTTACTTGATCCAACAAATGAAGATGATGTTGAGCTATTAACATTTAACGACGATGGGAAGGCATGTGCGGCATGTACTGACGATTCAACTTGGGATGCACAAAGAGTGCAGCTATCAGTAAGAGTATATGATCTTAATGCTGTCAGACTGGTTGACGAACGAAAGATGGTTAGAAATCGTTGCAAAGAATTGATAAGTCAGATAAAAGCCAAGCAAAAACGATATGCAAAATATAATGAAGTCGCGGACAGAGATGAGTATAAAAAGTACATAGAGCAATTAAGGGCTATGATGAAGCCAGAAGCAGAATTGTCCGCTGTTGCAATAGATTATGTTTTATGTGATGAAGAACCGTATATAAGGAAAATTGCATTGAAAATGTAAGGAGGTGAGCTTTTGCAAGACACATATATCCCACCATTTACAATGACAGATGAGATAACAAATCTTGTAATAGAGATAGCAGAGCTTACCGGGGCAATGACGGTGTCAGAGCAGCTTTCTAAAAACCCTAAGCTTAGAAGAGATAACCGTATTAAGTCAATTCATTCATCTTTGGCGATTGAGCAAAATACGTTGACTGAGGAACAGGTTAGTGACGTAATAGATGGTAAACGTGTTCTAGGACCACCTCAGGATATCAGAGAAGTTCAGAATGCTTATGAAGCATACGAGATTATGTCGAAGCTGAATCCTTATTCCGTCAAAGATCTGTTGAAGGCGCACAAGATTATGATGGAAGGCTTGGTAAAGGAATCTGGCGTATTCAGAAGCAAAGGCGTAGGAGTTTATGCCGGAGATCAGTTGATACATGCTGGAACACCGGCCAATTATGTGCCAGATTTGATAGGACAACTCTTCGATTGGTTGAAAAAATCAAAGTTGCATCCATTGGTAAAGGGATGTATTTTCCATTATGAATTTGAGTTCATTCACCCTTTTGCAGATGGAAATGGAAGGACAGGGAGACTTTGGCATACTTTGATTCTTGCAAAGTGGCAGGAGTTTTTCTTATGGATTCCAATTGAAACTATTATTCATGAGCGCCAAAATGACTATTATAAGGCGTTAAATGCTTCTAATACAGATGGTGAGTCTACGATATTTGTTCAGTTTATGCTGGAACTGATTAGAGATCTATTAAAAGAGTTGTCTCATAATGGCGTAATGAATAAAGCAAAAACGTTAGATGAAAAATTGTTGGATCTGCTGAAAGAAGATGGCAATCAATCAGCTGCAGGGCTTGCTGAGATAGTAGGTTCTTCTCAAAGAACTGTTCAGAGAGCTTTGAAACGTCTAATGGACGAAGGCAAGATTGAACATGTTGGATCGAATCGATTCGGTCATTATGTCATAAAATAGCACTTGCATAATGTCATAATAGATGACATAATAATTGGCGTAATAGAAGGATGCCTCCCGGTTGCACTTTGGTTGCAAAAAGGCATAAAAAGCAAAAAAATCGATGGAATTAATGTAAAACCACAACAACATATAGTTATAAAAGAAAATCAATCTTACTAGATGTTGATGCCTTTCTAGAAAGTAAATAGTAATGAATAGAAATAGTTCCGGTGCGATTGTGCTGGGACTATTTTTTATAAGCTGAATAATTATGAAAATGTTGATGTGATATTTTTGTGATAATGCACTTGCTATTATTTAATTAGAAAAAGACAGAGAGTACAAAGTATGATTAAGGAGGTGGAGCTTATGAAGAAAAAAATGATTAATATGATGATAATAGTAGGTTGTGTAGGAGTTTTAGGAAATACCACTTCCATTTGTGCATTGGCATGTGAGCAGGATGAAAACAGATTTATAAATAATCATGCCGTAGATGTAGGTGGAGCAATATATTTTGATGGAAAATATATTATGTCAGATATTCCATTTGTAGATAATCATTCTACAAATGAAGGTGGAGCTATTTATCGTGAGGAAAATGGAATAATCAGAAATGTGGAGCCGAATGCCAATCAATTCATAAATAACACTTCTGATTATGGGAAAGCTATTAAAATAGACACATCTTGCATGGAGCCAGATCCTAATTTTCATACAGCATAATCGCTAAGCAAGAGGGGCACGTCAGAAAGTGAGGTGTCCCTCTTTTGGTTTTCATTTTTGTAACGAGAATGATGGAATCGTAGGCTTGCTGGTGAAACTATATTAGTTTCATTTGTTTTAGAGCTGCTTCTGCGTCGGTAAATGAGAATGGATTATTAGTTGATTCGAAAGTGAGTATTAGGTTGACCCCTGGAGTGATGCCGTGTTGATGATAGGTTCGAAGTTTATTAAAGCACATTCGAACATAATCATGGTTAGACATCAATCCTAAGTGTTCCCAATAAATTAATTCTTTAGTAACTGGATTAAGTAAAGTGAAGTCAGGATAGAATTGTTTACCATCTAATAACAATTCATTTTCGTATCTATATGGAATGTTATTTTGAGATAACACTATATCTATAAAGACTTCAGATTTGGAACGAACCATATTTCCTGAACGACAGGGGGTGTTAAACTTTCTTGATGGTTTTGGTTTGTTGGAAAATTTGATGTTATCCAAGTGATGTGTTTGTTGCTAATACTAGAGTTACTGTTTATAAGAATGTTAGAAAACTGTTTATTTAGTAAAAAATCGTTTAGTGCAGCAGAAGATTGAAAAATATATTCTTGATAGTATTTAATTGCTTCAATTTGATCAATTAATAGATTTTTCTTAAGTTCTAAATATTTTTTGTTAGCGTATAGTGATGCTTTTTCAATTTCCCTTTTTGATATATAAGATTTGCCGGAATTTTTCATAACATAATATCTACAGTATTTCTCTCTGTTAGAATAAATAACCAATTCTCCTTCAGGCATAGTGGATAGTTTAACTTCTATTTCAGAGAGTTCCTCCTGAAGATTATTAATTCTGTTGTTAAAATAAATTTCTATAACTTGTCCCATCCTGTGATAAGTATTTGTTATAATAAATGGGAATTTGCATTTAGATAAAATGCATCGTGTCTGAATGACACGAGAGGATATAACATGGAAAAATAATATGGTCAAGGGAGAAATTTGAATAGTTGATAATAAAAGAGAGAAGTTATGATTAAGAAATACACAATTAAAGGGCTGGTGCAGGGAATAGGATACAGGCCCTTTGTTGCAAAGACAGCGGATGAATTGAATATAGATGGATGGGTGCGAAATACTGGGGGGATTGTTACGGTCCTTGCAAGTGGAGATGAAATCTCATTGAGAAAGTTCCAAAACACAATTGTAAAGCAGGTCCCTACCGGAGGATTTATTTCAGACATAGAAGTAGAAGAATTATCTAGCTTAATTGAAATCGAAAAATGTGAGAAATTTGATAAGTACGAATTATCAGAAGGTCTGAAAAGGCTAGTAAATAATATAATGCGGGAACAAATTGAAAAAAGTAAGACTAATAATTCTGAACACAATGAGTTTATGATAATAGAATCAGATGATGACATTGCAGAGAATCTCCCGCTGATCCCTGCAGATATAGCAACCTGCCCTGAGTGTGAAAGAGAACTGCTGGACCCTAATAACAGAAGATATAGACATCCGTTCATTAGTTGTACTATCTGTGGCCCGAGATATTCCATTTTAGAAAAGCTTCCATATGATCGAGACACCATAACTATGGACGACTTTGATATGTGTCCTGATTGTCAACGAGAATATACAGGTAAAACAAATCGACGACGTCATGCTCAGACTATTGCATGTAATGAATGTGGTCCAAAGCTTGAATTTATGCTATTTAACAGGCACGAAATAGAATCTGTAAGAGACAATAATTTAGCCCTCACACAGGCCGTAAGAATAATAAAGACAGGAGGAATACTAGCCATAAAGGATATCGGTGGATATCACTTGGCTTGTAATCCTTTTGATTATAAAGTTGTTGAGGCTCTTAGAAGGCTAAAACACAGAGAAGAAAAGGCTTTTGCTGTGATGTTTGGAAACACAGAACAGGTGACACAATACTGTGAAGTAAATCAACAAGAACAAGAGCTATTGGAATCGCCAGCTAGACCGATTGTGCTATTGAAGAAAAAAGCAGAGCAGACCAGTGCGTCGCTAGCTCACAATGTCTGTCTTACAAGCCCTTCAATAGGCGCGATGTTACCATGTAATCCGACTCAAATTCTACTTATAAAAGAATGTGGCCCGCTTATTATGACAAGTGGAAATGCTAGTGGCGATGTCTTGGAAATTGATAATGAAAATATGAAAAGATGGCTTCAGAATAGAGTGGAATCTGGAATTCTAGGGGATGTTGAAGTTGCAATGCTTAGTCACGACAGACGAATTCTTCGACCTATGGATGATTCTGTTATGAAGGTGGTCAGAGGCAGACAACAGTTTATAAGACGCGGCCGAGGATATGTACCAAATCCAATTCCAGTGTCTATAGATGGAGAAATATTTGCAGCAGGTGGAGACTTAAAATCAAGTTTTTGTTTTGTGAAAAATGGCCTTGCATATGTGAGTCAATACTTGGGAGATTTAGAGTCAGTTAGTTGCCAAAAGTTCTATACGCAAGAAAAAGAGGCTATGGCGAGAATATTTGGATTTAAGCCAAAAACAGTCGTAACGGATAAGCATCCAGGGTATTTCTCTTCGCGCATTGAAAAGGAAAAAGAAATCCAACATCATAAGGCACATGTTGCCTCGGTTATTGCAGAGCATAATTTAAGTGGACCAGTTTTAGGGTTTGCTTTTGATGGAACAGGCTATGGTGATGATGGGACAATATGGGGAAGTGAGACTTTCCTATGGGATGGAAAATCCAAGATGGAGAGAGTTGCACATTTAAAACCTATGAAGCTCATTGGTGGGGATGAAGGTGCAAAAAACTGTGATACAATTCTAGCAGCAATGTTATATGGAAGTGAAATATCTTTTGAGAAAGAACAGAATACAACAAGTGCGATTATTGAAAGTGCACTAGAAAACAATATTAATACGGTGACATCAACATCCATGGGACGTCTATTTGATGCTGTAGCAGCGTTACTTGATATATGTCACTACAACTCATACGAAGGACAGGCACCAGTCGAACTTGAAAATATAGCTTCTTTAACAGAGCATTCTATTCCACTTTATATACCAGAAGATGGTGATATAAAAGTGCTATTTCAAGATATCGTAAATGCGATAATTGGCTCGAACGAAGAATTAAATGAAGGTCTAAAAGCAAAGTTGGCAAGAAGCTTCATCTATGCAGTATCGGATTACGTATATACGATAGTTTCTAAAAACAATGTGAAACAGATTGTTCTATCGGGAGGAACGTTTTTAAATAGGATTCTCTTGGAACGAACGATAGATAATCTTGAGAAAAATGGATACAATGTTTATATAGCAAATCAACTTCCACCAGGCGATGGAGGTATTTGTTTGGGCCAAGCATATTTGGCAAGCAGAACGATTAATAATTAAACTTGTAATCATAAGTGGGGAAAACTATGAGAAGAAGAGAACGAGAAATAACCGACCCAAATGAAATTGATGAGATTTTAAATAATAGTGTCTATTTGCATCTGGGACTTGTAGATGATGGAATGCCTTACATAGTGCCAATGAATTATGGCGTCGTAAAGGACCCAGAGGATGGCCACTACATTTTATATTTGCATAGTGCCAATGAAGGGAGAAAGCTAGATATTATTAGGAAAAATCCTACATGCTGTTTTACTATGGAAAGAAATGTGGCGGCATTTGAAGGCAGATTGGCATGCCAATACGGAATGGTTTATGAGTGCATAATGGGGACAGGCGAAGTCAAAATTATTGATGATCCCAAAGAAAAGATTGATTCTCTAGTGGCGCTTATGGAGACTCAAACAAAGAAAAGTGATTTCAAATTTGATGAGAGAATGGTTGCCATCGTAACAGTAATGAGAATTGATGTAAAAGAGATTTCTGCTAAGCGAAGGCCAGCGCCAGGTTCTGAAGGGTAGAAATTAGCTAGCCTCGATGTTTTGGACGATAAAATCAGTGCAACGATTTAACTTGAGATTTTTACTATTACATTTAGGGCAGCAATCCTTGAATTCATGGCGCGTAAAAACAGCACCGCAATCAATGCAGGAAACAGTAGATTCCTTTACAAGGGCTTCAACCTTTACACCTTCAAGTGGTGTGCCCTCACTCATGACTTGAAGATACTCTTCTATGATTTCAGGTACGTAATCGCATTGATCGCCTATCAACAAATGAATTTTATTTACATGGCTGACGCAATTTGCGTCAGCCTGTTTTTTAACTAAATTAAAAACGTATTCTGTAACAGCTAATTCGTGCATTTATTCTTCCCCCGTTAGGTAACAATTGATGATAATTATAGCAGATTACACCTCCTACGTCAGCATAGCTGACAGCTTCCCCAAGAGGGAAAGGCATGGTAGAATAGTAGAGTATGATTTAGCTAAGGGGGAATTATAATGTGTGTTGCAATACCGGGATTGGTTAAGAAATTAAAGGATGGCAAGGTGACTGTGGATTTCAATGGAAATGAAGTTGAGGCATACGCAGGCCTTGTAAATGTGAAAGAGGGAGATTATGCCTTGGTTCATGCAGGATGTGTTATTCAAACACTAAAGAAGGACGAGGCTGAAGAAATAATTGAATTGATGGGAGGCCTAGAAGGCTAATGGATATCCCACAATTAGTTGATTACTTAAAGAAATATGATGGCCCAGAAATCAGACTTATGGAAGTCTGTGGGAGCCATACTCATGCAATAGCAAAGCATGGAATCAGAGATTTACTCTCTCCGAAAATCGAATTATTGTCGGGACCAGGGTGTCCTGTTTGTGTTACGCCAACAGCATATATAGACAAATTAATAGAAATCAGTTTAGAGCCGGAAACTACGGTAGTAACTTTTGGCGACCTTCTTAGAGTGCCAGGCTCGAAAGAGTCATTAAACGAGGCAAAAGGGCGTGGTGGCAGCGTGGAGATGGTGTATTCTCCAATGGATGTGTTAGCATTGGCTGAGAATAATCCAAACCGTAAATACGTATTTGCGGCCGTTGGATTTGAAACCACAGCACCTGTGTACACATTGTTGTTAGATAATGTGATAGCTAAAGGGGTGCAGAATATAAAAATCCTCACTGCATTAAAAACAATGCCTGGGGCAATTTCATATCTGTGTGATAATGGAGCTTTGATAGATGGTTTTATCGCTCCGGGGCATGTTAGTGCAGTAACAGGAGCGGATTATTTTAATGAATTAGCGGAAAAGTATCAGATTCCCTTTGCTGTGTCAGGATTTTCTGCCAAGGAGCTGGTAATCGCGATTTACGGCCTGGTTAGGATGGTTGAAAAACACAAGAATAATGTGGAAAACTATTATACCTCTGTGGTCGATCCGGGGAAAAATGAAACTATAGAGAACCAATTAAAAAAATATTTTATTGAGGTAGATGTAGCTTGGCGAGGTATGGGAATTATCCCCAAATCGGGCTTATTGCTTAGAGAAGAGTACTCAAAATATGATGCTGGTAGTGGCGGTTTAAATGAGGACAATAAAAAGAATAAAGCCTGTCGCTGCGGAGAAATACTTATGGGTAAAGCTAAGCCTAGTGATTGCCCTTTATTTGGGAAAACATGCACAACCTTGACACCGCAAGGCGCTTGTATGGTTTCAGAGGAAGGCTCATGTTTTAATGCGTATTTAACGAGGAAATAATGTATGGAAAAAATAATAATGGAGCATGGTTCTGGCGGCCGTGCTACAGGGGAATTAATTAGAGAAATATTTGAGTCAGAGTTTAATAGTGATGTGCTCTCAGAAATGGAGGATGCAGCAGTAGTTCCTGGAAATGGAACAATAGCAATGACCACAGATAGCTTTGTTGTTACACCGCTAGAGTTTCCAGGTGGAGATATTGGTCGCCTGTGTATTTGTGGAACTGTAAATGATTTGTGTATGCGTGGCGCAAAGCCTATGTATATTACCTGTGGATTTATTCTCGAGGAAGGAGCAGATATTCCGACTCTTAGGAGAATTGTAAAATCGATGGCGGAGACTGCTAACGAGGCTGGAGTAAAAATTGTCGCCGGCGACACAAAAGTAATTGAAGGCAATGGTGGGATTTATATCAATACCGCAGGAGTGGGATTTGTTCCGGAGGGAGTTGATATTAAGGCAAAGAATGCCAAGGCTGGAGATGCTATTATAGTTTCAGGTGACGTTGGAGACCATCATGCTACAGTTCTCAGTCAGAGAATGGGAATAAAAAACACTATTAAAAGTGACAATGCACCATTACAAGAAATGGTGGGTGCGCTTGTAGAGAACAAGATTCCAGTGCATGTCCTAAGGGATGTGACCCGAGGAGGACTTGCTACGGTGTTAAAGGAATTGGCACTTGCAAGTGGTTTGAGATTTGATCTGCAGCAGGATAAAATACCAGTTGACCCTCAAGTTCAATCTTTTAGTGGGCTATTGGGACTTGATCCACTATATATGGGCAATGAAGGAAAGCTGGTTGCTATAGTACCAGAAGAAGTTGCTGGTGAGTGTTTAGCATTAATTAAAGGTTGCAAATATGGAGAAAATGCATGTATCATAGGAAATGTAAATACTCCAGAGGATGACATGGAACGGGGAACTTTGGTTATGAATACCGAAATTGGAGGGCGAAGATTTCTTGATATTCTCCAAGGAGAAGGTTTACCGCGCATTTGTTAACGATAATGGACTTATGCGCTACAATTAACAAAGTTTTCATAATTTGTTCCAAGTGTATTGTGTTATAATAAATCTGCACACATCCAAATATACCATTAAAAGTTAGGAGGATGCCTTTTGGGAAAAACAGTATTAATTGTTGATGATTCTCGCTTTATGCGAGCGGTTGTCAGAAACGAAGTAGAAAGAAATGGCTGTACTGTTATCGGCGAGGCGGATTGTAGTGACGGTGCTGTTGAGCAATATAAACAGTTAAGGCCTGATATAGTTACGATGGACATAACAATGACTGTTGATGGTCATACCGTCGGACGTAGTTCAAATGGTATTGATGCAATCAAGCAGATTAAGGAGTTTGATCCAGATGCCAAAATCTTGGTGGTAAGTGCAATGGGACAGAAGTGTTATGTTATAGAAGCAATCGAGGCAGGTGCAAAAGACTTTGTTATCAAGCCTTTTGATGAGGCTCGATTTGCAGAAGCGTTAGCACACTTTACATAAATAAAACAATAAATAAAAGGACTGGGAACAGTCCTTTTTGATTGCGTACAATGGAAACTAATTTGTTATATTGTGTAACCTTAGCTGTGAAAATTAATGGGGTTACAAAGTAAAAAGACCGAAAACTCGGTCTTTTTGAGGGGAGTATAAATAATTAATAAGGGTGTGACAAGGAAACTCCTTATCACGTCTCAGATTATAATATAATACATTAGCTAATGCAATAAAAAATATATATTGCGCATAATTTCGTGCAATAGCTATTATATTTGACACTATCTATTTCAAGGGATAAGATTATTTTATGTTGAAAATTTTTACTATTAGCTGTCCATGCCATTTTGGCTTGGAAGCGCCATTAAAACGAGAAATATATGATTTAGGATACGAGGTCACAGAGGTCACAGATGGTCGTGTAACCTTTACTGGTGATGCGGAGGCTATCTGCCGCGCCAATATTAATCTGCGTACAGCAGAGAGAGTTCTTATTGAGGTGGGACGTTTCCGTGCTACTACCTTTGAGGAGCTATTTCAAGGGATAAAGGCCCTTGATTGGGAAAATTATATCCCAGAAAATGGTAGATTTTGGGTTACAAAAGCTACCTCTGTAAAGAGTAAATTGTTTTCTCTCACAGATATTCAGTCTATTGCTAAAAAAGCAATGGTTGAGCGAATGAAGGCATATTACGATACACAGTGGTTCAAGGAAGATGGTTCTGATTACCCAGTGCGTATTTTTATTATGAACGACAATGTAATTGTTACACTTGATTCCACAGGTGTGCCACTCCACAAGAGAGGTTATCGTACATATACAAGTAAGGCGCCATTGTCAGAGACGATGGCAGCAGCTTTGATTCAGTTGACACCATGGCATCCAGACCGTATTTTGGTCGATCCATTTTGCGGTTCCGGTACATTTTTGATTGAGGCAGCTATGATGGCTGCTAATATTGCTCCAGGTCTCAATAGAGAATTTACATCTATGGATTGGGACAATCTTATTTCAGCCAAGCTATGGAAGGATTGCTTTGATGAGGCCCGCGAGATGGTTGATACATCAGTAGAATGTGATTTGCAGGGCTATGACATAGATCCAGATATGGTAAAGATTGCTCGTCTCAACGCAAAGCAGGCAGGCGTAGACCATATGATTCATTTCCAGGTTAGAGATGTTGGAGCTCTCAGTCATCCGAAAAAGTATGGATTTATTCTTACAAATCCACCATATGGAGAGCGTTTAGAAGATAAAAAGGATTTGCCAGAAATATATGGCAAATTGGGAAGCGCCTACAAGAATTTGGACAGTTGGTCAATGTATGTAATTACTAGTTACGAGGATGCTCCAAAGTCAATTGGTAGAAAAGCGGACAAGAATCGTAAAATCTACAATGGAATGATAAAGACATACTTCTATCATTTCCTTGGACCAAAGCCAAAAAAGAAGGACTAGTTAAATGAAGTTTTCCAAGAGATTTTTGGTGTTTGCGCTAATTCTAGCAATCACTTTATTTGGGAAATTAAATAAATGGAATGATAAGTACGCAGCTGTAGAAACATTCCGAGGTGCAGCACTCAAAGAGGAAGTGCTGTACCCTCTTATGTCCAAAAATCTTAATGATTCTAGCAAGCTAAAACTCTATATCAATGGTGAGATTTATTCAAATTCTCAAAGCTATGCTATTCTCGACGACAAATTAAATCCTGTCGGATCCCTTGAATTTATACGTACAACCCTTATGGGTTCAGCATTTATGTGCGACGAAAATAGTGCGATTGTTCAAATTACAAATGATTTATATGAATTCGTTGGCGATAATTTATCTGCTACAGAAAATGGTGACGAAATACAGCTTACAGTGGCACCATCTATTCACAGAGGGCAGATGTACATTGGCCTAGAGGATTTATGCAATATTTTTGGCTATCAGTATAACTATGATGCAAACTCTTACACAGTAAATATTAGTTATGACAAAACTGCCAAACTGCCAGTTAAATATGACCTGAGAACTGTCAATAGAGTAAGTAGTATTAGAAACCAAGGATCTACTTCTACATGTTGGGCATGTGCGTCATTAGAGGCTATGGAGTCATCCATGCTTCCTGCGAACAGCTACACCTTTTCTGTTGATTCAATGATTAATGATAATTCCTTTAATTTGGATGAATCAGCAGGCGGGGATTATACAATGGCGCTTGCTTATCTTTTGTCTTGGCAGGGGCCAACAGAGGAAACTGTTGAGAATGCTTTTGGCATTACCACAGAGGAACCAACGTCAATTCATTTACAAACAGCTCAGTTTTACGACTCGGAAAATCTAGATGCTATAAAGTGGGCAGTATATAGATATGGCGGTGTTTCTACCTCTATTTATGCTAGTGTTTCTACTTCAAATTTAAGTGGTTCATCTAGCTATAACAGCAGAACAAATTCTTATTGCTATACTGGAAATTCAAAACCAAATCACGATGTAGTAATTATTGGTTGGGATGATACATATCCTTCAAGCAATTTTAGTGAGTCCGTACAAGGCAGTGGCGCTTTTATATGCCAAAATAGTTGGGGAAGTGGCTTTGGTGAGGATGGAGTTTTCTATATTTCGTATTATGATTCAAATATTGGAAATCAAGCTGTTTCATATGTTGATGTAGATACGAACAACACCTATAATTACATTTATCAGTCGGATTTATGTGGTTGGGTTGGCCAGATTGGCTATAGTAAGCAATGGGCTTATGGTGCTAATACGTTTGTTGCTGATGGAGAGCAACAAATTGAGGCGGCGGGTTTTTATGCCCTTGGAAAAGATACAAACTATAAGATTTATTTTGTTTCTAATTATGAGAATACAAGCAGCCTTTCACAAAAGGAATTAGTGGCATCAGGCACTGTAGATCAAAAAGGCTATTACACAATTAAATTTAATTCGGCAAAAACAGTTGAAGAGGGAGAAACTTTTGCAATTGTTTTATATGTAAATACACCAGAAACATTGCGACCACTTGCGGTGGAATATGCTGCTGATTATATGACAGAGGCGGTGACTATCGAGGATGGAAAGGGCTTTATTAGCAACAATGGTCTAGATTGGGAGAGTGTAGAGGATGTTGCTACGGCAAATCTTTGCATAAAGGCCTATGCAAATAATGTTATGGAAGTTTTTGAAAGCGGGGCTCGATAACGAGCAGAGAATAAGTTATGGAAGAGAGAGTAATGGGGGTGTTTACTGCCATAATTTTGGCAGTGGCAATTACTATGAGCTGCCTGCTTATTTATGTGCCAAACATGCACATAATAGCACTGCGAATTGAGGACAGCCAGATGGTAGGTGGGCGTATATCTGTAATGGATATGCTGAGAAGCAGTGACGAGGAGCTTATGGAAGACGACGAGGAAACTCGTAAGACAATATTAAAGGGGCATCAAATTCGATTGGCTTTACCACAGAATGTTACTAGTGCTGGGGTGACTATTAACAACAACTATGTGGAGAAGACAATTGATATTACCATTAAAGGTATTGGTAAGGATTATTTCGATAAGTTCCCAATACGAGGAAATTCTGAGAATATTGTTGATGTCACCTATGACAGCGAGAATTTAGTTGGTGTCATAGAAATTGTTTTGGATGATGTTTTTGAAGTATCTATGTCGTCAGAAGACGAGTTTATTTACTTGGATTTTGTTGACCCACATGATATATATGACTATGTTGTAGTGGTTGATGCTGGGCATGGTGGAAATGTCCCGGGAGCAACTAAGATGGGAGTCAACGAAAAAGACATAAATTTACAGATTGTGCTAGAGCTGAAAAAGCTCTTTGATAAAACTGATAAGAATATTGGTGTTTATTACACGAGAACAGATGATACAAATCCATCATTTGAAAATAGAGTTGGATTGCCAAATGATTCGAATGCTGATTTGTTCCTTTCAGTCCACAATAATTCTACTGCATCAGGTAGAATGTCATCTATAAATGGTGCGGAGGTTATGTATGAGGCAGGAGATACCTCTGGCGAATCAAAGGCCTTTGCCCAGCTATGTCTAGATAATCTCTTGGATGAGCTAGACTGTAAGTCCAAAGGCGTAGTTGTAGGCGATGAGGTGTATATTATCAGAATGTCTGAAGCACCAGTGGCTCTTGTAGAAGTTGGTTTTATGACGAACCAAAAAGAGCTTGAAAATTTACAGGATCCAGAGTATCAGCAGAAGGCTGCCAAGGCTATGTATGATTCTGTAATAGAATACTTATATGGAGAATAATGATGAAGACAAGGATTATTTTTGCAACAGGTAATAAGAATAAGCTCAGAGAAATTAAGGAAATTCTCGGCGAGGAAAAATACGATATTGTCACAATGAAAGAAGCTGGAATTGATATCGACATTGTAGAGGATGGAGCTACCTTTGAAGAGAATTCTTTAATTAAATCTAGGGCGATTGCAAAGTATGCACCTGATGCAATTGTACTTGCAGATGATAGCGGCTTAGAAATTGATGCTCTTAACAAAGAGCCAGGTATTTATTCTGCTAGATACATGGGAGAGGATACCTCTTACGATATCAAGAATGCTAATCTCATTGAGAGACTTGAAGGTGTTGAAAAAGAAGATAGAAGCGCAAGATTCGTATGCGCTGTATCGGCGGTATTTCCGGATGGCACAGAAAAGGCTGTTAGGGGTACGATTGAGGGCTACATTGGTTGGGAGCCAATGGGAACTAATGGCTTTGGTTATGATCCTATATTCTATCTATGGGACAAGGATGTGAGCACAGCCAGCATTTCTCCAGAGGAAAAAAATGCTATTAGCCACAGAGGGCAAGCCCTTAGAATGATAAAGGAAGAAATAATGAAGTATGAAAAAAATATTAGTTGTTAGTGACACTCACGGTAGCTCAGAGAGACTTAGGAATGCTATCGAAATTGAGCAGCCAGATTTGATTTACCACCTAGGAGACGGACAGGGGGTAGAAAGCGAAATCTGGATGATGACGACTGCTCCAGTCGAGTGTATTTGCGGAAACTGCGACTGGGGTGTAAATCTACCAAATGAAGTTGTTTTAGAGGAAGGAAAGCATGTAATCCTTCTTACACATGGCCATTACTATTCAGTAAGCAGTGGCTATGAGACTATTGCTCAAGCAGCCAGAAGCAAGGGTTGTGATGTTGTACTATATGGTCACACGCATGTTCCGACAATTGATTATTACGAGGATTTAATCATTGCAAACCCAGGAAGTATTTCTTTTCCAAGACAAAATAGTCGTGAACACACTTATATGACAGTTTTGGTGGATAATGAAGGTGAGTTTAAACTTCAATTACATTCATTAGAGGAATACGATAGAACGCATGGAAATTAAAATCGTTATTGAGGGATCTGAACCTCAAAAAGAATACGTACTTATGAGTGCACTTGACATTTCATTTGTCGATGTAATGAACCAGCTTGGAATCAATTTTTATCGACCTTGCGGGGGTGTCGGCAAATGTATGAGCTGTGCCATAAGATTCGTTTATGGTGCCCCAGAAATGACGTCTGATGACGAAAGGGCACTTGATTTCTCAGATATGAGAAACGGATGGCGTCTTGGTTGTAAGTGTATTATTACGCGTGATTGCAAGATACAGGTGCCATCTTCTTTGGTTTCTGAAATTGTTTCTCCAGACACATTAACTGCAGAAGAAAATTTGCCACTAGACAAGACAAATATAGGCATAGCTGTTGATATTGGAACGACGACAATTGCAACTGCCATTGTGGATTTGGTTAGTGGCAAAATTTTGCGTCAGAATAACTGCACAAATAGTCAGATTCATTACGGCGCTGATGTTATGACTCGAATTAAGGCTGCTATTGATGGGCATAATGTTGAGCTGATGGATTGCGTTCGAGATGATTTAATTAACATGGGACGCAAGCTTCTAGGTCAGGATTATCTGATGCATAAAATTGTATTTTCAGGAAATACAGTCATGACCCACTTGATTTTGAAGTATCCAGTGGATGGATTGGCAAGATTCCCTTTTGTGCCATATACGACAGATAGCGTAAAGTTCGTGGCAAATAAGAAGGACATTTTCTTTATGCCTTCTATTTCAGCCTTCATCGGTGGCGATATAGTATCGGGCTTGTATTACTTACGCAAGACAAAAAAACAGGATACATTCTTGTTGGTGGACTTGGGGACTAATGCGGAAATCGTTTTGTATGATGGTGAAGGTTACTTGTGTACATCTGCGTCTGCTGGTCCTGCTCTAGAGGGAGCAAATCTTAGTTGTGGAACAGCATCAGTTCGAGGGGCTATCAATCACATTTCTATTACCGAGGGTGTGGTAAAGTATACGACTATCGGTGGTGAAAAGCCTATTGGTATTTGTGGTAGTGGTGTCATTGATTTAATTTCAGAAATGTATAGAAAAGGGATTATTGATGACGGCGGACTTCTTCAAGAGCAGTACAGTGAGAAGGGATTTCCAATTACAGATGAAATAACAATCACTGGAGAGGATATACAGCAAGTGCTTTTGGCCAAGGCAGCGATATATTCTGCGATAACTCTTTTAGTGAGAGAGTCGACCATTGAAATAGATGATATTGAGCATTTATATGTTTCTGGTGGATTAGGGGCATCTATTGGATTATGGTCTGCTGCTGGAATTAAAATATTCCCACAAGAGCTGATTCCAAAATTTGAGTCGGCAGGAAATACATCATTGCTTGGCGAT
>JAEEGH010010913.1_pt1 | contig 20730 bp, 23 predicted proteins | sample 9134181 | NCBI WGS metagenome assembly JAEEGH01 (sample SAMN16246544, study PRJNA631951) | gut metagenome | biome: gut microbiome; feature: rumen; material: DP-attached | host: Bos | place: Iran: Karaj | collected 2018-10
TGACGGCATATCTCCCACTCACCACTCACCCCTCACCACTCACCAATACTACAGCCTTGATGGTCGTCTCGTGAAGAATCCCACCAAGGGCGTGTATATCCTGAATGGTAAGAAGGTGGTTGTACATTAAACATTAAACATTAAACATTAAAGATTAAACATTAAAGATTAAACATTAAAGATTAAGGCTGCGATTAAGCGAGAGCAGAGCGATGCTTGTATCAGCTATGCCGAGCGAGAGCAGGCTCGACCGAAGGTCAAACATTCAACATTAAATATTCAGTTAATATGAAAAAACAAGTTTTACTTCTATTCGCTGCCTTGTTTACGGCAGTAAGTGTTTCTGCGCAGCAATGGTCGCAGGAAGTTACAGAGCTGGTCAGTCCGTTTGGCTTACGTGCAAAGGCTGCACCCGCCATGGGTACCATCACACCGACTGAAGGTCAGTTGTGGTGGGGTTACATGACTGAGTCTGACCTCTCAAGCTCTACTACTATCGGTATTGGAAGTCCGACGTCGTTTATTTGTGGTATTTTCATTCCTGCCAATCATGAGCAGTTAGGTACTGCTACCGTCAAGGCCGTGCGTGTCTATGTTGGTGCTGGTATGGGTTCCACTATGAGCAACGTGAAGGTTTGGATTTCAAAGACCCGTCCTGCTTCAGTTTCCGCTGCTGACTATGTTCAGGATGTTGCATCGCTTGCTGATGGTGCCAACGACATTGAGCTGACCACTCCGTATGCTGTTGATAACGCGGGTTTCTACATCGGCTATGCCGTAACCAGTTCGGACACCTATCCCATCTTGGCCTGCGGTTCTGATGTTCCTAATGCCTTCTGGATTTGTGCCCCCGGACAGGTAAGCTGGTCTGATATGAATGGCTATGGTTTCGGTAAGCTCGCCTTCCAGATCCTGGTTGAGGGCGGCACCTTCCCGAACGATAGCGCAACGCCGAATGATGTTGACTATCAGATTGCCCAAATTGGTAGTACTGCCACGATTAAGATTCCCGTTACCAATATAGGACAGAACCCGCTCACCAGCATCGACTACACCATTACCTCCGATGGCGAGACCGGTGCCGAGCAGCATGCTGATGTGGCTTCGCCGATAACCTTCAATAACATTGGAGAAGTTGAGATTACCATCGATGCTGACAGCGAGCTGGGTGTGAAGACCAAGACGCTGACCATTACCAAGGTCAACGGAAACGAAAACGCTTCAAGCAACAATTCAGTTTCATTCCCCTTATATACCGTTGTTCAGTTGGCTACACACCGCGTGACTGTAGAGGAGTACACAGGTACCGGTTGCGGCTGGTGTCCCCGTGGTATGGTAGGTATGGAGAAACTGCGTCATACTTTCGGCGACAGCTTCGTGGGTATTGCCGTCCACCAGTACAACTCTGGTGACGCCATGTATATCGCTCCCAACAGCTATGCCAAACTCAATTTCGATGGTGCACCCCAATGTACGCTTGAACGTCGTTACTATACCGATCCGTACTATGGAAACGGTGAAGACATTTGCGATGACTTCCGTGCCGTGTTGGCCCGTCAGCCGCTGGTTGCTGTTGATGTGGAGGCCATGTGGAACGAGGATCAGTCAAAAGTTAATGCCAAGGCTACCGTTCAGTCACTGGCTGACGGTGCTAACTACAAAATTGAGTACGTGCTCATTGGTGATGGCATCACCGGTACAACCAGCGGATTCAAGCAGTCCAATTACTATCCTAATTACTACTCTTCTTCCAGCCTGCCTGAAGATTTGGCACCCTTCGGTAGCGGTGGCCAATATGGAACTACTTCGGTTGCCGGCCTCACATTCAACGATGTTGCCCTGAGCAGTTCTTATGTATCAGGTAGCAATCAGGCCAGTCAGCTCACCAACTTGTCGAACACAGAACCCGCTTACAGCGAATACACGCTGAATCTGCCCACAAAGGCAGCTCTTCTGAATGCCATCGACAAGGAGCAGGTTTATGTTGCCGTCCTTCTGGTTGACAACAGCGGTAAAATTGCCAATGCTGCAAAGGCAAAGGTTCAGCCCTATGAGCCTACAGGCATCAATCTGCTCACCAGCGGTCAGACAACACCTGCCGCCCAGCAGTACTACACCATCGACGGTAAGCTGCTCAACGCTCCTGTCAAGGGTATCAACATCGTGAAGTACTCCGACGGTTCCATTCGCAAGGTCGTGATTAAGTGAGAATAAAGCAGAGCTTGCTCATGCTTTATCGAGCGTGAACGAGCTCGAGCTATAGCTCAGGGTCGTCATTAAGTGAGAATAAAGTTGAGGAGGCCATAATATTGGCCTCCTCAATATTTTTGTCATGTACTGTTTCTGACACACCAGACTTGGCTAACTACGACGTAACTAAACCTTTCGCTTTAACATTCATTAATACGGTCTATTTTTGCTTAATGTAATGTTGAAAGGTGTAATGTTGTAAAGTTATAAAGAAAACTGCCGTTCCTTTCGGAACAGCAGTTGACCTTTTATTTAAGGAGGTTACGGGGCGTTGCCCTGCGTCCACCGAATCTGAACTTGGTTCTGCCATTTGTGATGTATTTGTCAATCTGGCAGATGGAATCATTCAGCTCCTTTACGAGGGATTTGTCATTCCTCAGCGTCAGGCTCAGCTGATTGTCTGCATACCTGATTTTCAGTATTCCCAGGTCATTGATGCGGATGGCGTTGCCTGTATCCTTGATGTATTCTATCATGAAGCGGGGGATGACACGAAGCGTCAATGTGAGCAGGTCATAGGTGAGGTATTGCACCTTTCCCCTTTCTCGACACCATTTGATGAATTCCTTTTCATCGGCAATATGCTGCGTGCCTGTCTCCACGCGCACAGGCTTTGTTGCCGACGGGTCATCAAACACCTCTTGCAGTCTTATCATAGGCCGTCCACCTCCTCCCGTTCCTGCCCTTCGGGCGACAAATTGCACCAGAAGCACTTCATGGGATAAGGCAGCAGCGTGAATGCCGACTCAAAGCCAGCCGCTGGCAGGTAGTAACGTGACTCCACGCGGCACATGCCGGCGGCAACGGCGTAGAGCCAGCCCTTGTTCTGCTGCACGTCATTCGTGAAGGTTGCACCCTTGCGCATGGCATCGTAGTAGGCCTTCTCGTTGTTCGTTCCGTCGCCATCGGGAGCCCAGCGGTGGATGATCTGCTTCACCGTCCTGAGCCTGTAGTCACGCACGTACTTGGTCAGCAGGTAGAGACCAGCCCGCACACCCCACACCATGAGGTCGAACTGTTCGAATGCTGGGTCTTGGCCATGCAGCACCTTCCCTGCCCATTTGCTATTCGTCTTGCGAATGTTAAACGGGTTCCTGTTCCTGTAGCCGCGTGTCTGCTGGGCAGCCACGGCGGCGTCACTCGTTCCTAAGAATTTAGTCTTTTTCATCGTCGTCATCGTCCTTATCGTCAGGGTTCTTAAACACGTCAATGATTGACTTTATCAGCTCAATAATGGGTTTGAGCAAGGACACCAGCTTCAGCAGCTGTGCCCAACTGAATAAAAATATCTGTTTCATAATTTTCTAAAATTTAATGTTTAATCTTTAATGTTTAATGTCACAGCACAATCTTCCTATACACCCCTTTCTTAACGCGCTTGATCATCATCCGCTTTTCAAGGCGGTAGATGTGTGAAATTGCTGCACATTTGGTGACTTGATAGACTTCTGCCAATTTATCGACATCGAACGTTTCAGGCAGATTCTTGTAGAGGTCTGCGAACTTGTTTTCCCGCTTTCGCGGCACAAACTCTTTCTTCTCGTTCTGCAACGCGTTCCACGTCTGCTCGCCAAACATGCGCACCTGCATCATCAGGATGAAGTCGGCCATCAACCGCCCGAACTCAATGTCGCTCTTGTTGATGCGCAGCTTCAGCGGCTTGCCTTCCTTTTGGAGTTCCTCGACGTAGGCGATGTCGCGCAGCATGTAATGCACCAGCCCGTAGCGCACGAAGTACATGGTGATACGCTTGTCGAAGAAGTCGGTGATGATGTCATCGTTCTCTTCTGCCTCGTCGCTCACGTCTTTGAGCCATTGCCACGCCTCCTCCACCAGTTTCGGGCAGATCAGCTCGCCGTGAATCTTGTCGAGCCGGTAGCCCCACGTGCGCAGGCGGTTCTCCAGGTCGTAGTCGCGGTTCTTCTGCGTGCGCAGCTCACGGATCTGATAGCGGTGCTCGGGCATCTGGAAGATGGCAATGCGGGTGGTCAGTCCGTCCAGCGAGTTGGCTATCTTGAACTTCCTTCTGAGCGCATCGGGCGTACCGCTGATAACCTGGTTCCAGTTCACCTGGTAGATGCCGTTGGCACTCTCCGAGTTCTTGTAATCCACACCGCAGTCCTCGTTCTGGAAGCTCTTGCACTCCAAGTCCAGCTTGCCTGCCCATGAGCCTGTCTGGGCACGCAGGGCTGCCGACAGCTCGGCTTCGCAGGTGTAGAGGTGCAGGTGCATTTCCTCACCGTTCACCGTTTCCTTGGCGTCGCGCAGACGGGTGTAGAGCATGGCGTTGGAGATAGAGCTGGGCACATAGCGGATGACGGGGTGCGGCACGTCCTGGGCAGCGTCCTTCTGGTTCTTGCTCGACGACTCGCGCTTCTTCAAGTCCTCCTTGTACTGCTGCTCCATGCGGCGGCCTGTCTCATCTGCTACCCGCATCGGCTCCATGATCAGCTTGTCCATGTCAGGCAGGAAGCCCTTGCCTGACGCAGGCAGGCCGATGATATATACCAGGAAGCTCAGCCGTCGCTGCTCTCCGTCGCCGTGTAGGAAGCTACAGCGAGTAAGGTAGGTACCAAACATGGCACCCGCTGCCATGGCACCTCCGATCTTGATTTCGTCGGGCATGGTACAAACCGCGTCGTCAAGGCCCTGGCAAAGCAGAGGCTTGAGGCGGCGGGCCCAGTAGTCATAATCCACCTGCACAGCCTTCTCAAGTCCAGCTCCACCCTGAGCGGATGCTGACCCGTTAGTCTTAAACGGCGAAGGAAGATTTCTTTCGACACAAAGACCTTCAATGACCTCTCGCATCTTTCGGGGGATGTATGGTGCCATTGGTTTGTTGACAACCGCATCAACAATGTCTTCGACCTCTCGCTGAGGAAGTCCACAACCGTCAATGACGGCGAGAATGTTGTCACGGTTATTGTCGCAGATATACCGCAGCCGGCCAGCCATCGCGAGAACTCCCGTATGGCGAGCGCCAACAGCGGGTCGCCCTGAGTAAGCCTGCCACAAAGCAGCCTGAATCTCGGAGTAAGGTAGTCCGCAGAATAAAAGCCTCCCCCCGTCCCCCTCCGAAGGGAGGGGGTGTTCTGGAGCCCCACCAACCTCCCCGAGAGGGGAGGCTTGCGTTCGGTCTCCGTAGGTAAGTCCCTCCTTTCGGAGGGATTTAGGGAGGCCCCCAGTCCGATAGGACTCACCAAATTTTTTATCGTATTCATCATTTTGATAACTGAAAATGTTGTTGTCTTGATAGAGAATATCGTCGCTCGTACATACAAACGAGCCGCGAGAGGAATCCTTGCAGGCCTGGTCGAGCTCCAGCCCGACCACGTCTGCAATGTGCTTCTGGTTGTCCGCAAGGTTGCCCACGTTGATGTCAGCCCTGCAGACCAATCTTAAACCGAACTTCGGAGTGACGTGCGCCAGCAGCAGACCTATTTCGTCCCTGTGTGGCGCAATGTCCCGATGGAAGACCGCTGACGCGTCTTCCTTCAGACCGTCGAAGTCCAGCATCACAAGGCCATTCAGGATGGTGTGCGCCTGACTGCGCCAGCAGCCGGTCTTGCCCTCGTTCATCTTCGACTGGCCCTGATAGACGTGAGCCTCCACGTCACCCGCCATGAACATGAACATGGGCAGCTTCCGCTTCACCTCGTTGGCCTTGTCTATGTCACCCGCCTTGACGGCCGCACGTACCTGGTCTATGATTGCACGGACGTGGTCGTTGTGGGTGACTTCGAGGAATTTTTCGAGGTCGCACGGAACGCACGGAGAATTGTTTGTTTGTTGATAGTAAAACATTGATTTATGTTCTGTAGATTGTAAAACACCTGTTGTTTCATATCCTCGGCAGAGCCGAGCGGAACACGCATCATCACAGCACAACAATTCTCCTTCTCATTCAGTTCAATCTTCATCATCTGCGTGTCCCAGAGGACACCACACTTCGCCTTGCTCTTCTTTCCCTTCGTCGGTTCCTCAAAGTGGCCTTTGCCGAAACCTTGGATGAAATGCTCGAGCTGGGCGTTCAGTTTGGGTACAAGGGCGGGGTCGTCATCCTTTACCTTCAGCGTTACCACGCGAAGCGGAGTCCTGCCCTTTGTCTTATACGTCACGCTGTCACCGTCACGTACCACATCATCGCGGCTGCTCTCGCCCGTACTCTCATAGGGCGAATACTCGAAACCGCCATCATTATAGTGCTTGGCACTACCCTTGGAGGTAGCCACCACCTTGCGTGGGGTGGCTCCGTCCTTCAACGTTACTTCCTTTGGTTCCATAATCTTTTAGTCGTTTAGTTGTCTGGTCGTTTGGTCTCCGTAGGTAAGCCTCCCCTTTCGGGGAGGTTTGGAGAGGCCGAGCCTCCCCTTTCGGGGAGGTTTGGTGAGGCCTTAGTCTTCATAATGTTTCTTTACTTCCTCAATATCATCCTGAGTGAATTGAGCCTCTTGTTCGTGACGGTGAATACGATTCCAGCGACGCATGAAGAATTCAACACCTGCCTTGTATTCAGCAACACGTTCCTCTCCATTTCCGAAATAAAGATCTTCAACCCATTCACGATAATCATCCTTATCAGCCGGCATGTAGAACAGATTGAAATGCTTGAGATAAGAAGCAATATAATCAAGCATGTTTACTTCCATTTCTTTCCTCTCTAAACCTTCTGGATTCATATCCTCGGGGTCCAGGCTCACCTCAATGGCTCCTGCTTCATCTATAAAGTCATCACTCATTTCTACATTAACCGCTAAAGCCTTCATGTAGGGAAAGTAGGGAGTATCATGTCCGCCACCTAAAGCGGCGAGTACTAAGTGGTAGGGAAAGACTGAATCATCAATCTTATACCGAATGTCCGCACCTGATGTAATCAAGGCGCAGGCCAAAGTCTTGAAATCAATTTTCTTTTCCATATCTATTGGTCGTCTTGTTGTTTGGTCGTTTGGTCGTTTGGGAACGACGCTCGACACCCTTGAAAAATTTAACTACTTGAAGCCTTACTTTCTTCATTTCAGGTATGCTGAAAAGCATATCGGAATGTTTCGGAAACTTACCGTTCCACTGGTCGAAGCTGTATCGGACATAGCCCAGAGCTTCATGGACGTTGGCTGCATGGTAGGCTTCTTTCAGCAGCCAGTTGGTGAATCTTTTCTTATCTTTTTCCATTTACATATCCATTTTTGGGAGGTTACTAGCCTTAATCCGCTGTACAGCAGCATGATAGAGCCGCGTTTTGTCCGCTTGGTGCTGAAATGCCGCGAATACGATTTTCTTTTCATTATTTCTCATAATGCTTTGTTCTTTAATTAGTTACACGTATTCAACAATTCAACTTTCAACATTTCAACGTTAAGCTCAAATCCGACCTTTAAATAATAAATATATATTATAATATATATTATATTTAAGACTTTTACCGTTTCCATGCCGAAAAATCGCTTATCGTTGAATTGTTGATTGTTGAAAGTTGATTACCAGCAGGGCTTCACACTCATGATGGTGAGCTGACATTGTTTGCGCTCGTTCCCATCCTTATCCTTATAGTCACGCACGGATACGTTTAACTCAAACCAGCAGAGACGGCCTCTCATATCGTTGGCAGCCTGTTGTTTCACCAGAGCATCAGCGTTCTCGAACTTGGCTTCGCCGTAGAAGAGGTCTTTTCCCTCCTCGAATTTAACGCCGACCACGCTCATGTTCTTCTGTTCACCTGTCTTGGAGTCGGTGACGTTGACGACGTTCACCGCTCCCATTTCTTTAAATGTTGCTAAAATTCTCATAATCTTAATTCCTTTTTAATTGTTTCATCTTTACTTAACAAATAGGTTGAGTTGAATCACCTTCGGGCTTTGGCAGTCCGAGTTGAGAAAACGGCGATTCAGGTAGTTCACGCCCTCGGTGGTCCAAACCATGTAGGTACGTGATTTCTGCTTTCCCTGCAGCGAGTAGTACAGGAAGTGGCGGTCTTCGGCTAGTCCCCGGCCTTCCAGCTCCGGCGTCAGGTGCCAGCTGCCGCCCTTGCGGTACTGGATACCCATGCGGCAGATGAGCTGGTTGAACGACTTGACATCCATGCCCCACGATTGGGCCACTTCAGTTGCCGTCATGCAGTTCTCGCTGGGAGCGTTCAGCATACGGAGGGTGCGACCCACGATTTGCTCTGCCAGTCGCAGAATCTCCTCCTTCGATAGTCGGCGGCCTTCGGCATCCTTGGTAGGGATGTAACCGCCCGTCTGCCTGATCTGCGGCAGCACCTCAGAGGTCACCCAACGCTTGAACGCCTTGGCCTGCGGAAGCTTCGAAGAGAGAATCAGAGAATAGAGACCGCTCTCGTTGATGAAGACCGCTTTTTGCTCTCTGCCGATGGAGTCACGAATCGTTACCCCATCCACCTTGTCTTCTTGATCAACATGGTCAAGCAAAGCCTTACGAGTGTTGATGTACCCCAGCACCTTTGCCACGTCTCGTCCTACAAAGAGCACTTCGCCATTCTCGGCAGTTGTCGTCCGGATTTCTCCGAACCGTTCATGTTTAAAAATCTGAATCTCTTGCATCGTTATTATTATCTTATGAGATGATTACCGCACGGAAGGAGGGGCGCCCTTTCTCCCCGTTTGGTTTACGGTCACAAAATTAGGCACAAAAAAAATCCCAACTCAGAAAATTTCCGAGTTGGGAATTGTTATTGGAATTTTGGAATTGTTATTGGAACTACTTTATGACTTGATACCCAATTTTACCATTAAAAAGTCTGCTACAGCGTATTGTTGTTTGTAGTTGTCACTTATTTCTTTGTACGTGTCCCATGCTGAAGGTGAACTTGTTGCCATCTGGGGAACATCTTTTGGGGCAGCAGCTAAGGAGTCGTATGTAATGATATTCGGATTCCCAGCATAGTCAATCTCCATATCAGTAATTTTGGTCTTAAAGGAGTTCATCTGCTTGGGGTATTGACAGAACGTGGAAAGCACCCGATAGGCGGCCCACCATTGTTTCTTATTCTTAAACAACAGTTTGTCTTTATCATCCTTCTGCCTTAGGAGTGCTTCTAATGCCGCCTTGGTGTCTTTATCAGAAACTGTCAACGGAACATCTTTGACGATGATGTTTTGAACGCCGATGCCGCCTGCCTCTATATTGCCAAATTCGTTTTCCACCACTTTCAAGGCAACAACATCACCATTAAAGTCCTTCAGGTTGAGACTTTCAACCACCGTCTTTGCCAGTTCTTTAATATTATCAATCTCCATATCATTCTTTCTTGATTTCGTTGTTTATGCCAGTGCCGCCTGCCTCCACATTCTGAATCTCTGTACCCACATGCTTTTGCAATACAATTTCCTGGTGAGTGGGCAATGACATATTACGTTTTCGGAATTCGGCCTCAATACTGTTAATCTTTTCCAACTCCTCACCTGTCTGACAGCCCGATTGCGTCAGATGATTGCGCATCATTTCAGCAATAGGCCTCGCATCTTCCCAGGATACGCATTGCTTGCAGTACATCACCATCTCGTCGAAGTTCAGCCAGTCCTTCTGGTCGTATCGCAAACCGAATTCCCTCTCCCTCAGTTCAATCCACACCAGGCATGACAGTACACGTCTGACATCCTCACGCTTGGCTCGCAGACCATATAACACACGAGCCATTTGCGCTGTGTCACGGTGCCATAGCTCAAACAGGTCCTTCGGCAGTTTCTTTGCCTCTGCCACGATGCGACTATAATCAAACTTCTTTACTGGCATAAGCTGCGCCTCGTCCGTCTCCGTCAGTTCGTTCTTCAGCCATTGGCCCATCTTCCCCATCATCGTGTTACCACCCATACGTCGCGATAGCTCCTCTATGCGTAGCGATGCCTGGCGCAGTTCCTCGCTATCAGAATTCCCAAGCCTCTTCCTAAGCGATTTGCGAAAGGCCTGAGCCTCACATGACAGATCATGGACAATCAGCTGACAATAAGCACCCAGCAGTTCAAGCACCTCGTCCTGTTCCATCGCAGACAAGTCTTCCGACAGTCTTGCTGTCAGGAACTCCAGCTTCACCTCTTCCCGTGTCTTATACATCAGTGGCCCGTTGTATTTCCAGTTCGTCAGTTCGACGGCCTCTAAGCGCGACTCCTCCAAAAGAGGCACGCTGAGTCGGGCGACTATCATATAGTCATCCACCTTCACAATCTCTCCCTGGAGCATCTGGCTTCCGTTACCGCTATGTTTCACGGCATCCATCGCCTGCCAAAAAAGACTCACATCCTCGCTTGCCACACATCCTACTTGCTTTGTACCAACGAAAGCCTCCACTCGCAGTTCATCGAGTAGCCGTGATGCTGGTTGCAGCCATATACGACGACCTAAGGCGCTCTGCAAAAATGCCTCGCGCTCACCGCTAATCTCGCTGTGCGTCAGTCCACGAATGGTCAGTAGTACTTCGGTCATCATTTCATCGTGTAGTTATTGATTTAGGACACAGTAGGGTCGGTTCTTGCGTCCCGCTGGTAGCAAGCGGCAAAGCCGAGCGCCGGTGTGCACTTGACGTTATTTCGTTATTACGTTATTTCGTTATTACTCAATCCTTTTCGTCCCATTGCATTTTGGATAATCGCTGCAGCTCCAGAATTCCTTGCCGGAATTGACGCCCTTCTTGGCAACGCGCTTAATCATGGGCTTGCCGCATAGTGGGCAGGTGGGAGCATCGGTGTGAACACTTTGCTGTTTGCGATAGGCCAGTCGTTCAGCTGTCAGCCCTTCCGTGAAACCTCCTTCCGCCTTGAATATCTCAAGCTGGCGTTCAATCTGCCGACCAATCATCATGATAAGTCGGTTACAAAGCACCAGTAGGCAGTTGGCGACGACAAGCGAATCTTCGCTGTTGAGCCATTGATCAAATTTATGTTTCTGGGCAAGGATATGAATACTGCACTGGTGCAGTACATCATCTACATAGTCGGGTTTGTCGAAGCGGACATTGCTGACAGCCTTATGCTCCGGAGAGTTAACTGACCAGGGAATGCTTTCCTGGCGCAGGAGCCAATTGAGGTAGTCATTGGCCAGTTCCGAAAGTGTTGCACGCGCGACGTCCGTCAGTTTCATCTCCGTCTCTTTCGAGGTGGAATGGCGTGAATTACCCTCTGCGATATTAGCAGGTGCCGAGCGAGCTGCCTGTGTCATCTGGTCATACTGTCGTCCGCAGGGATCATTAGTATGATTCAAGAAACGAGCGCAGAAATCCTGCGTTGCCAGTTGTATAACGTTTGCAAGTATCCAGGTGTCAAGCCAATAATATCCAAATTTGTTAATTTCCATTGAATTTTTTATCGTTATTCCGTTATTCCGTTATTACGTTATGTCGTTATCACGTTATCACGCGGGTTTCGTTATTACGTTATCACGTTATTTCGTTATTCCGTCTATCATCTGCGTCACATCCTCGAAGGCATGTTGTTTTCTCATTTCCCTAGCAACCTGTCTGTTATTTCCATTTCATGAACTTTGGGCTTGGATATGAGCCATGTTATTTTTCCATCATTGTCTTTCAGAAAAACAATATGCCAGTACAAGGGATTATCATTGGCATCTTAGGGCTTCATACGTCTTTGCCTCCAGCCACTTTACCTCGGTTGTTGATAACGTGTCTGTAGTAGAATGAAATACGATAGCTTCACTCCAGAAATCTTTGGCTTCATGATTCTTCAATCGTTTGAAAGAGTCATCGGTCTCTCCGACATACAATTTCTTCGCATCCCTGTTAATAAGAATATACAATGCGGGTTTTGTCAAGTCAGAAGAATAATCTGACACGAAATGTTTGTCTGCCCTGTCAATAACAAACAACTCAGTAACTTGATTCTCACAACTGATAATACGTGATACCAAGGTGTTATCAGGAACCAATATCTGAAAGACTTTAGCCATAGGAGTAATTATTTTGAGCGCAAAGATACAACTTATTTCGAAATAAATAAATAATTGTTCTAGAAAATGACGCTATTTACTTTAAAAAATAGGTCATTGTTGATCAAAACTATCCAAAAATGATCTAAACAGATCAAAATTACTTTTTTCTTCCAAAAGGATCTCCGACCTTTGCGCTAAAGCGCGAAGAAATTCTCGCTCGACAAATCACAAGAATGTCTTGTGTTTGTACTCACTAAATCATATCATTGCGTAAAAAAAATGAGTAATCCTGCATTTATGTCCGTCTGTTTCGAGGGGGAGAGACGTGAACTGAGGTCGCTCTACGGCAAGATGAAGCGACTACAAGAAAGGGAGAAACCGCTGGTGGAAAACGTGTTCTTTTATCCAACGCGGTGGTTGGGTAATCTGGTGACGAGGCTTGGCGCTGACTGGCGCGAAGTGAGTTGCCGAGGTACTTGGAGTTACTTAGAATTGAAGAAAAGCCATCTGTATTTCTTCACCGAGACAGCTTGGCAACCACCGTTCGGCCTGCTCAAACTGATTCAGAAGTGCTATCCCTCGCTGAGTTTTTACTTTGAGGCAGAGGGTGATGGCTGGGATACATACCTAACGAATGATGCGGAAGGAAAATACTTCTCCAGTCGGTATATTGTTGACTGTGAACCCGACATTGAATACTTCGACACGATAGAAGAAGCCTGCAACCACCTGTCTGCCTACATCGGCAAAACCGTTGCCGCCACTTGGCAAGCTTTGAATGAAGAGGCAGACGTATGGAACGATGAACATCCAGACACAGATTGGCCCATCAACGTCAAACAGATAGAAGTCATCAGCAACGATGAACTTTGGGACTGACAACGCAAAGCGGCAGAGCCGAGCGGAGCGAACTATCTCCTTCTCTCCTATACTCCGCAGTATAAGAATGAAAAAATGATAGAATGAAAGAATGAAAATTTTGCCGCCGCAGTAATAAATCGAAAATACAAAAAGTGTTAACAGGATAACACTATTTTCAGGCGATTAGCGGTTTTTGAGCGGTTTATTTCTAAATAAAGATAAACGGTAGTTAATAATAACTAACGTTTAACGTTATTTATGTTAACGGATTGGTATTGTTCGTAACTTTGCATCTGCATACGAGATGCAACTGGCAAGTCGGACGAAGATGCAGCGTTCATTGATTTTTACCACGTCACAAACCACATGTTAGCCCCTACCTCTTGAAACATTAGGGCACGGGTATTGAAACATTAGGGCACGGGTATTGCAACGACAAAGCTGCTATCGGGTATAACGAAAGCCGCCTTAAACTATTCGTAAGACCGTTATAATTATGGCAACTGTTAATTCTATTGAACTGCGCGTAAACCTTCGCGCCAACAATAATGAGAAGTCCGACCAGTTCGGACGTTTGTACGCCGAGCTTGACCGCAACCGCACCCTGTCGCTGCGTGGTCTTGCAAAGCATATTTCGGAGCACGGCTCTATCTACACCCGCGACATCGTGGAGGGTGTGCTGACCAAGCTGTGCCAGTGTATCCCCGAGCTGCTGGCCCAGGGTCAGCCCGTCAAGCTGGACGGACTGGGAACCTTCTACCCCACGGCCCTCAACGTCAAGGGCGGACTGGAGAGCGTCGCAGCCGCCAAGGACATGGCGCCTTCTGCCGCCATCGAGGGCATCCGCGTCCGCTACCTGCCTGACGGCACCAAGCTGGACGACCTGACCAGCAAGGCCTTCAAGGAGAAGTGCTCGCTCATCTGGGGCAACCTCATCGAGATTACGGGTTACAAGACTTCGGATTCTGGCAAGACGAAGTCGCCGCTGTATAAGCTCACGCCTATCAGCAACCCGCTGAGTGCAGATCCGGAGCCGGAGCCCTAATCCCCCTCTGACAACGGATTACACGGATTACACGGATATATTTTAAAGCCACGCGAAGGTTATTCTGAAAATACATACAATCTGTGTTGAAAAAATCCGAAAAATCCGTGGAATCCGTTGTTAAAAGATTATCTGTATGAAGACAAACATACGTGCATGGACGGCTGTGGCGATGTTGGCCTCCGGTGTGGGGCTGAGCATAGCGGGATTCATCGCTCCTCCCTTTGGGGAAATCAGCGATAGTGTGTTGTGGTTCTTTGCGCAATGCCTGATCTACGCTGGAACGGCGCTCGGTTTCGACGTGATGATTGAGGCAAAACTGCGTTCTCTCTCGAACAAATAAGCTCCTTTTGTAACTAATCACAATAAATCCCCTAGATTTAGGGGATTTTTTTTGCAACATTACATTAAGCAAAATCTTTGGCTCACAAGGAAAAGTAGTTTGGGTTGCTGTGGACAAAAAACAGGGGTATTTGCCTTATTTGTCGCAAAAAACGGAGGTTGTCGCAACAACATCAGCAGAAAAACGCGAAAAAACTTTTTTCATATTGATTCGCTTCATAATTTTGCAGCGTAAAATGTTCAACGCTAATAAATATCAAATGATGAAGACAAAAGAATTTCCTGGTAGAAACGATGTCCAATGGGCATTACTGCCGTTTTTATATAAAAAATCTTAATGAAGATGGGAAAAAACTATTTTTACAATTCAATTGAGTATATTTGCAAGTTAATAATTCACTACAGATTAGAGTTATAAGAATGGAATCGCAGAACAGATTAATGACGGTTTTGAGCATCGTCGTGATCCTCGCCCTAACGGCGTGCACGAAGGAGGGTGACACCATTTACCAGTCGCCTCCCGAGGACCTGCCACCACAGACGCCGCTGGTCACCGTGGTCTATGACCCGGACGCCCTGGGCGACCGTTCGTACAACGACCTTATATACAAAGGAGTGGAACAGGCAGCCAAGGAACATGGGCTGCGCACCCTGCAGCTGTCGCCATCGTCAAGACAGGAGGGACTGGCCTATCTGGAGAACCTGTTCACGGACCTCAGCACCCGTCAGGACACAGTACGCAGGCTGGTCATTGTCACCATTCCGGCGCATGATGAGTTTGTCCGCAAGAACAACCACCGACTGGAGAACAATCCCCGTGCCGACTTGCTCTATCTGGAAACCCGCACCCCGCTCGAGGGCAAGGGCTCCACGCTGTATCTACCCTATTACGGAGCCATGTTTGAGGCGGGTGCCATTGCCGTCCACTTCTCTTCGGAAGCGCTCCTTGTGGGCGCCAATCCCCAGAATGAGTCGGTGAGGGGTGCCCTGCAAGGTTTCCGTGACGGTTTCGCTACCGACATCTTCCCTTACAACAGGGAGAAAAAACTCAATGTGGAATACCTGGGCAGCGCTGCCGATGAAGGCTTCAGCATTGAGGACACCACAGCCATGAAGTTTCTGCTTGAAAGGGAAGACCAATACGTGCTCCCCCTGTTAGTGCCCATCTGCGGAGGAGCGGCAGGCGTGCTCCACCGCATGAACGAGCTGCTCCAGTTTTGTTTCATGATGGGCGTGGATGTTCCCGTGGTCTCCACCTCCTGCCCCTACTCTGCCGTCAAGCGCATCGACCGTGCCGTGGCGCAGTGCATAACGCAGTGGCTGTCGGCCGACGGCATGCCCAAGCATCAGTCGCTGGGGTTGGCCGATGACTTTACGGGAGTGGAGATACACACGGTTTACAGTCTGATGAGCATAGCCTTCTATGGTGAGCTGACAGACGACATTCTCAAGGCGGCACACGACGAAGCCGTCAGAAAGGAGGCGGAGTATGAGAAGTGAAGAATTAAGAATGAAGAATGAAGAATTTGCTACCGCAATAGAGGTTTTGAAGAGGCTAAGACTGAAGAAATGGGGGGGGGTGCTGTGCGCAGCATTCTTCATTCTTTATTCTTCACTCTTCACTTCCTGTAAGCAGGAGGACGACACCATCGTCATACAGTCACAACGCCACTGGGTGGAGAAGACCGTAGCCGTGGTAGCCCCGCTGAGCGACGCCTCGCAGAAGATGCGGCTGGAGCGGACGGCACAATGGTTCCTGGAGAATATCAACGAGGCACAGCTCTACGACACGCTGGCCGTCAGACTGAAACTGGAGTGGTACGACGAGCAGACCGAAAACCTGTCGGCACTCAGCCAGACACTCGCCAACCGCGACGACATCATGGCCATTATCGGTCCGTTTGACAACGATGCACTGGCCACCTTTGCCCCTGCCTGCCAGCAGGTGCTCAAGCCGCTCATCACCCCGACGGCCACCGCCGAGGACATTATCCGCCGCTTTGCCGTAACGGCCGGTTCCAACGAAAAACCCTTCCTCTGGGCACTCACCAGGACTGACGTGAAGATGACCGAGACGCTGATGAGCAGCTATGCCACGCTGTGCCAGTTAGACCAAAGCCTACCTTCGGTCAGCTCTAATCTGTTGGCCCCGGCCAACAGCTACGGAAAGACCTTCACCTACTGGGCACCCTTCTTTGCGGAGAGTTACGACATTAACCTGGTGAACAACCTGCAATACGACAACGATGCTGAGCTCTTTGAATATATCCGTTCCTACATCATCACAGCCGGCCCTGATGCCGATCTCATCGGTATTTCGGGTACCTTTACGGTGATTGAGAACGTCAGGCAGCTTTATGACATCGCCCGGCTGCGGCGTCAGCTGATCTACGAGCGCTTAGGGTTGGCAAGGTTTTACGATACTACTTACGACGACCCGAGAATAGACGAACTCTGGCAGTTATTCAAAGGTTTATACGGCTCCTATTTCGCCTTGAACAGCCTCTGCGAAGAGAAGATTGAAGCCCTCGGAAACCGCGCATACCCGTTACTGCAGGGCTATCAGGGTTTCTCCCCCTACGCCGACCCCACGACAGGCTTTGAGCTGAGCTACCTGAACCGCTTCGGCGTCCGTCCCCTCTTTGCCGAGTGTAAGTTCTACGATGCGCTGATGCTCAGCGCCTTTGCCGCCAGCTACATGGAACACCACCCCATAGCAGAAGCCGATAATTCTCAATTGTCAATTCTCAATTCTCAATTCAACGACGCCATCGTTGCCATCACCAGCGTACCTACTACAGACAGTCAACTCAGCGGTGCTGCCTGGGACGCCACGTCCATGGAGATATACCTTTCGGCCATGGAACGCGGCAACCTGCTGCACTTCAAGGGGGCATCCGGCGACATTGCCTTTGACCCCGAGACCTATACCGCCGCCACGCACACCACCTACGTGCAGTGGGAGATTATGGACGGTCAGATTCACCATCGCTCTTATATCGGCGATAATGGAAGCCGCCGCATAGGAGACAGCTATGCTGCCTGGCAGTATCTCTACGACCTGAACACGGCCGAGAGTGACTTTGACGAACAGGTTGCCGGCGGTGCTGCCATTCAGTATCCGGCGCTGACAGACCAGTATGCCGTGCTGGTGCAGGGCAGTATGGGCTTCGAAAACTATCGCCATCAAGCCGATGTGCTTTCCGTCTATCAGCTGCTGCGGCGGGGCGGGTTTGATGACGACCACATCATCCTGATTGTCGATGCGGCTATGGCCAATGACGCCCACAACCACGAACAGGGCATTGTCCGCGCCACACCGGGAGGCTCTGACCTGCTGGGAGGCACTGACGGTCTTCCCGCTGCCGTCATTGACTACGACGCTGCCTCGCTCACGGCTGCCGACATCAGCAGCATACTCCTGGGACAGCAGAGCAATAGGCTGCCCATCGTACTGCCCAAGGACGCAGGTCAGAACGTGCTGCTCTACTGGAGCGGACACGGGCGCTTGGGAGAGTTTTCCTGGCGTGATGCCGGCAACGGCAACGGCTTTACCTCCGAGATGATGCGCCAGACGGCAGAGCAGATGGCCAGTGAAGACCACTTCCGCAAGCTGTTCGTCGTGGCTGAGTCATGCTACTCAGAGTCGGTGGTACGTCCATTGGAGGGTATTCAGGGCATTCTGGCCATCACGGGAGCCAGCGGTTCCGAACAGTCGTGGGCTGACAACTGGAGCCCCACGCTGCTGGTATGGATGAGCGACCGCTTCTCGCAGAACTTCGTGGTGAAACTCTCCGAGAATCCCCAGACAAGCTACCGCGACCTCTTCCTCTACTGTGCCGAGCACACCCTCGGCTCACATGCCAAGATAGTGAATGCCGGCAACTTCGGCAATCTCTATTCGCTCAATCCAAGTGAATTTATTGTAACAAGAAAATAATAACTAAAACAAAACGAGTATGAAGAAAAAACAAATTACCGGCAACATGGCAAAGGTTTTTGCTACCTGCCTGTTTGCGTGTATTCTGTCAGCAGGCCTCGTGGGCTGTTCTGACAAAGACATTGAATCTCCTGACGGACCTGGAGGCGGAGGAATACCAGGCCAGCTCATAGGAACGTGGTACGGCGACTACTCCTCGCAAGGAGAAATAACCGCTTCGGCACCCGGCACCCGCACGGGCTACTACGTACGTGCGGTAGAAGGTCTGACGTTCAATGCCGACGGCACGGGCACCTGCTACCAGTATCTGTGCAACGTAGCAGGCGACCCCATCAGCATCTATGGCGGCAGCATGGATGCCAAGAACGGCCAGTTCCACTATACCGTCAAGGACGACAGCATCGTCACCATTACCCGTGACGGTGACGGCGATGCCACGCACCCCAAGACGTGGCAGGTCATCAACGGATGGAACGGCATACGCGGCAACGACGGCACAGCGGAGTACAGCATGCAGACGGCCACTGCCGAGGAGCAGGGCTATCTGACCAACTGGGAAAAGCTGCTGCGCACCGGCGGCAATGACGACCCGGAAGAGATGGCTGACTTCCTCAATAACTGGGAGAAAGCCCAGACCGTCAATCTGAGCCGTTACGGCACACGTAACCTGCCTTGGTACGGTTCTGCCGACAACGACATACCCGAAACCATCCGTTTCGACATAAAGAAGGCTGACGGCTGGCAAATGGCATTCTGCATGCTCAACGAACCGAATGCTCCCAATGTCCACATGTTCGGACTCTATAACAAACTGACGGGCACGCTGCGTGTATGGCAGTACATAGAAAATGCTTCCGGCTATGGCAAGGAGCTGTACTTCAACTTGGTCAACGACAGCTATTCCACCAACCGCTACCCGTTCTACAACTCGATGGCTTACTGCGTTCCGCTCAACCGCACATGGGGTGAGTCACAGGCGAACGACCCCCTACGGCTGAAAGTGAATGCCGAGCTCATTACCAACGGCAATCACTACAAGCCGTTTGAATACCTCATGTCGGCCTATACCCGTTCGGGCGAAGCCAAGGGTGTGTCGCCCAACTGGCACTGTGTCGATCTTGACCTCTCAGCCTACATGCCCATGGATATTTCCAATAGCAACGGCAAGAAGTGGCGCGAGAGTGTCGATGACCAGCGTTCGCTGTTCAACATCAGCCTGGCCAGCCAGAATGTCAGCGAGGTGACGCTGTCGGGCAAACTGTTGGGCACTCTTGCCGGCACTTTCAATTCTGAAACGACTGTAAAGAGCAGCTGTGCCAATCCACATCTGGCAAAAGCAACCAACGCAATAGGTAATATTGCAGGATTCTTTAATACCACCATCTCCAATTTGAGCTGTATCTGTGGCATAGCGAAAAACAGTGGAAACGTATTCTGGAATGCGGATGATGACGATGGAGGTGACGCCGGTGGTGGCGCCGGTGGCGGTGGTGGTGAAAATCCTCCCCCAGGAGGCAATCCAGCCGGAGGCAATCCACCCGCCCCGGCCATGGCTCCCCATAAAGCTATTGGGACAATTGTTGCAGTTGTGGCAGGCGTGTTTAATCTTACAACGGCGGTACTGAAAAGCATTCCCAATCCCACCTCTACAAGCGAGGTTGCCCAAGGCAACATCAATCTGTCGCTAAACGCCAACCTGGACCTGAGCGGACTCATCACGCAGTGGACAGGACTGCCCGACGGCGGTGTCACCGTTACGCCTTCCCTGCTCAACGCTTCTAACAAATTCAGTTCCATAGGTACGGGCTGCTTCGGACTGAAGGAAGACCCCGTCATCTACGTCTGCAAGGAAGACCTTCTGAGTGCCACTGACCGTATCAACATCACGAAAAACAGTGATGGCACCATGTATTGCGCCGACTTTGACAAGAAAAAACTGCGAATGGTGGCCTTCTTAGACCCGAGTAGCGTCAAGTTCTATCTGAATACTGACACCTACCATAACATTTCAGACTTGACACTTACTGCCGTTCCCGTCGTAGATCTCTACCGGCCGTTGGGAAATACCGACACCTACCTGGACTTCATGAAGCTGCCGGAGCGTCCCACCATCACCCTGAGTAAGAATATGAACGAAGAGACCAGCAAGCCACGACTGCATGTGCTGACGCCCAGCAAGGTCATAGAGAACGACCCCTGGACAGAGGCCTTCAGCGACAGCGTCAAACTGGTAGAACAGACGGGAGGCAAGGGTTATCGCTACTACGGTGTGTCATCAGCCATCTGGGGAAGAAACTGCATGATTGACCCGCAAGTCTACGTTCCCTACAAGGAGTCGCAGGTCTTCGACAAGACAGTGCCCGACTACTAGTTTAACATCGGTGGTAACTGCAATTGC
>JAEEGH010010914.1_pt1 | contig 20727 bp, 25 predicted proteins | sample 9134181 | NCBI WGS metagenome assembly JAEEGH01 (sample SAMN16246544, study PRJNA631951) | gut metagenome | biome: gut microbiome; feature: rumen; material: DP-attached | host: Bos | place: Iran: Karaj | collected 2018-10
CCATGATATCTTTGCGTCAGGATGTCATGGCTTTTATTGTTTTGGAGGTTAAAAATGAAAACGAATACTAACACAAGATGTGAGAATTACAGAGAATTCTTTACGAAGGAATATTTAATGGGGCCGAACAGTTTAAGACTGTTGGATGTAATGCTTGAAAAATATCCGTTGAAGGAAGGCGGCCGCGTTATGGATCTGGGATGCGGAATGGGCATCACCAGCCTGTTTCTGGTAAAGGAAGCTGAGGTGAACGTTTTTGCCACAGACCTTTGGATCCCGGCTGAACAAAATGCTGAGAATTTTAGGAAATGGGGCGTTGAAGACCGAATCATCCCCATTCATGCCGACGCCCGCAATCTGCCTTATGCACATGGATATTTTGATGCGATTGTGAGTATTGACGCGTTCCACTATTTTGCGGCAAAGAAGGGCGTTCTCGAAGAGAGGGTGCTTCCTTTCCTGAAAAAGGACGGAGTACTGGTAGTGGCTATGCCCGGTCTTAAGGAAGAACTTAACGCAGAGCAGGAAGAAGTTTTACTCGAGTGGTTTGAAGGTAACAGAGACGATCTTGATACATTCCACTCAAGAAAATGGTGGATGAACTTATTTGACAACAGCGATGACTATGAGGTGGTCATGGATTTTGATCTTGACTGCTTCGATGAAGCATGGAATGACTGGTTTGAGTCCGGACACGAGTACGGAATAAGAGATAAAGGATATTTCGACAGAGGTTTGGGCGAATATCTGTCATTCATCGGTATTGTCATACGCAAAACACATTAAGATTATGGTATAATATCGGAGAAACAGAAATGAATACAGAACAACAGATAGAATTTGATAAGATAAAAGAAATATGGGCGCAGCTTGCGGTTACGGGAGCTGCCAAAGCGGAAATAGCGAATGCGTCTGTAATCCTTGATGAAGCGGAGCTGAACGTAAAGCTTCGCGAAACCGGCAACAGCAGGAAAATGATGGAAAACCTCGGAAATCCTCCGCTGCAGGATGTGACCGAGGTAAGGAAGATTCTGACGGAAGCGGGTAAAGGAGCGTGTCTTACTCCGTACCAGCTTGAACGTGTGGAAAAAGTTCTGGTGGCAGTAGAGCGATTAAAGTATTATCTCGCCAGAGGCAGGCAGTATGAGAATCCGCTTGCGTATTATGATGAAAACCTTGATGAATTAAATGATCTGCGAGAGGAGATATGCAGGCAGATCAGATGCGAAGAGGTGGACGATCATGCGTCTAACGTCCTGTATGATGTAAGGACCCGGATAATCCATGCCGAGGAAAACATAAAACAGAAGGCGGAGCAGGTCATAAGGAACAACAAAGAATGCATGGCAGATACCTTCTATACATTGAGAAACGGAAGAGTCTGCGTTCCGGTCAAAAAAGAATACCGGTACAGGATCCCCGGCACAGTTATGGATAAGTCAGCCACGGGCAACACTGTTTTCATAGAACCGGCCGCTCTCGGCAAGTACTATGAAGAACTGCAGCTGCTGCGTGTGGAAGAAGAAAACGAGGTTTACAGGATCCTGTATACCCTTTCGGCACTTGTGTCGGATGCGATTCCTGCCATGGAAGAAAATATGAGAATGATGGAAAAACTGGATCTCATATTTTCCAAGGGAAAGCTGAGTATAGACCTTGACTGCGTGGAGCCCAAGATCAATCTTGAAAGAAGGATAGTCTTAAAAGAAGCAAGACATCCCCTGATGGACAGGAGCATAAATGTACCGCTCGATTTTGAACTTGGTTTTTGCAAGGAAGACGGTGAGCAGATACGCGGGATCATTATCACGGGACCGAACACGGGAGGCAAGACCGTATCGATAAAAACGGTAATGCTGACAAGCTATATGGCCCAGTGCGGACTCCATGTTCCGTGTCTCGAAGCGGATATCTGCATGAATTCAGGCTATTTGAGCGATATCGGAGACGGACAGAATATTTCCGAAAACCTGTCCACATTCTCGGCGCACATCAAAAATGTTCTTGAGATACTTCGAAAAGTAAACAGGGAAAGCCTTGTGATAATGGATGAATTAGGCTCCGGTACCGACCCGGCCGAAGGAATGGGAATAGCAACCGCGATTCTTGAAGAATTACGCAAAAGCGGGGCAAATTTCCTGGTAACGACCCATTATCCGGAGATCAAGGAATATGCGGCAAGACAGAAGGGAATCATAAACGCCAGAATGACTTTTGACCGTGAAACATTGATGCCTACATACAAAATGGTGATCGGAGAAGCAGGAGAGAGCTGTGCCTTCTATATCGCGGACCGCCTCGGGATGCCGGAGAGCATGCTGAAGGTAGCTGTGGAAGCCGCATACGGCCGGGAGGCTCTGAAAACATACAACTTCAGGAATAACGCAGACATATCCAAAAGTGAAAACAGGAAGGTTCAAAGGTATAAAAAGCCGGCAAATAGTCCAAAGCTGACGCCGCAGTTCAGGATAGGCGACAGCGTAATGGTATATCCGGACAAGAAGATAGGCATAGTCTGCGAGCCGGAAAATGATAAGGGAGTACTCAGAGTCCAGATAGCGGGCCGGAAAATATGGATCAATCAAAAACGCGTAAAGCTTCATGTCAAGGCCGAAGAGCTGTATCCGGAAGATTATGATTTTTCCATCATTTTTGACTCGGTGGAGAATCGCAAAAAACGTCATGATATGGAACGAAAGTACACCGACGAAGTGATCGTAACGTATCCTGATACGGAATAAAAATATGAATGAGGCGGAACCTGAATATGGATAAACTTTTTATTACCCACTACTTTTACCCGGGAACAGATCCGTGGAAAAACATAATGCTTCTTCCTGAGGAGGAAGCTTTTCACAAGGCGAAAGAACTTGCCGACGAGCATCCGGATACTACCAGTTTCGGACGTTTCGCCGACTTCGCGAACTATTATCCGGCTCGAAAGAAAGCAGATGCGTTTGTGCGGGAGAAGTTCATAGAATTAGGCGGAAATCCTAAGCTTCCGCACCCTTACTCATTTACCCTTCTGGAGTGTGAATATCTCAGAGAATGGTTTAACAGCAGCGATAAGATCATTATTGATCTGGATGACATTCCCGATGATCAGGTCAGCTTCACACTTGGGGACAGTTGTGCTTTGATGGTGCACGGAAATGAACCGATTGTCCTTACGAAAAAACTTCTGTTTGAGCGTATTGAAGCGTGTAATGGTTCGGTTGATATTTTTCTCAAAGAATCTCTCGGCAAGTATGCATATGTGGAGGTACAGTTGTGGGATAGGATATCGGGATAATCTGGTAATGACATTGGAGAGGATAAAACATGACTTTACAATTCTTAAAAGCTTCGACTTCAGATGCACTGACATTGACCGGTATATCAAAGAGATCTTTTGCCACTGACGCGTTGATAGGAGGTCCGCCTTCCGGTGGGCCTCCCGGATACATGTCAGTTCCGTTTCATACGAAAATGGCAAGACAGGGCCATCTGTATAAATTGACAGAAGATGGATTGATCGTTGGCGGAGCGATCCTGTTCTTGAAAGACGATGTTTTGAATGTCGGCAGGATATTCGTTGCACCGGAGCATTTTCGCGAAGGTTACGGACAATTTTTGATGCGGGAAATAGAGAATATGTTCCCGGAAGTAAAAGAATTCAAGCTTGATACGCCGATATGGAATGTCAGGACAAATGCGTTTTATTCGAAACTGGGCTACAAGGAGATAAAGCGTGATAAAGAATTTGTGTTTTATTCAAAACGTCATTAGGAGGCGATCGCGATGAATGATCATGATTTCGCAAACAGAGAAGGCAAAGAGCAGCCGACGATCACGAAGATCGTTATCACAGGCGGTCCCTGCGCCGGGAAGACCACGGCCATGAGCTGGATCCAGAATGCATTTACGCAAATGGGATATACAGTCCTGTTCGTGGCGGAAACTGCGACGCAGCTGATCACCGGAGGAGTTGCCCCGTGGACCTGCGGAACGAACTGTGAGTTCCAGAAGTGCCAGCTCAGCATGCAGCTTCATAAGGAAAAGGTCTTTGAACAGGCGGCGAAGACTATGGATGTTCCCAAGGTTCTCATCGTCTGCGATCGCGGCGCTTTGGACAATAAGGTGTACATGAACGACCTTGAATTTGAGCAGGTGCTTGAATTCCTCGGAACTAACGAGATCGAGCTCAGGGATAAATACGACGCAGTCTTCCATCTGGTTACTGCGGCGAAAGGCGCGGAGGAATTCTATACGACAGAAAATAACTCCGCCCGGACCGAAACGGTCGCGGAAGCGGCTGCGCTTGATGATAAGCTGATCTCCGTCTGGACGGGACATCCGCATCTGCGCGTGATCGACAATTCTTCAAACTTTGAAGACAAGATGAAGCGCCTGATCGCGGAAATAACTTCTTTCCTCGGTGAGCCCGAACCGTACGAGATAGAGCGGAAGTTTCTGATCGAATATCCGGATATGAAATGGCTGGGATCCATCCCGAACTGCCGGCGTGTTGAGATCATTCAGACTTATCTGAAGGCCGATGACGATGAAGAAATCCGTGTCAGACAGCGTGGCGCAGACGGCCATTATATCTATTATCAGACGACAAAACGCAGGATCAGCAGCATAAAGCGTGTGGAGATCGAGCGCAGACTCTCGGAGAGCGAGTACATCCGCCTGCTAATGAATGCAGATACGACAATGAGGCAGATCCGGAAGGACAGGTATTGCCTCACATATGATAACCAGTATTTTGAAATTGATGTTTATCCTTTCTGGAATGATAAAGCAATCCTCGAGATTGAACTAAGTTACGAGAATGCAGAGATCAGGTTCCCGAAGGAGATCACGGTGATAAAAGAAGTCACCGACGATGAATCGTACAAAAACGCCGCTTTGGCTAAAATTCAATGATGATAACTATACTTACAAGTCACATGGGCGGTTCGGTAAAAGTTGACGGAAAGCGTCTTCCCGGACCGATAGCAGACGCAAACGGTCTGCTCGATAAACTTAAAAATATATGGCCTGCCAATGCGCGGGTACTGATGATATGTGCAGATCCCAAGGATTATGAGAAGAACGATTCTGTATTGTATTGCCTCAGGGGCGCATTCCCGATGAGCGGCCTTAGTGTATCCTCTGTTGAGATGTGTGACGACAGGAATGAGACTTTGGCAGATAACATATGCGGATTTGATGTAATAATCCTTACAGGCGGACATGTGCCTACTCAGAACGCCTTTTTCGGGAAGATTTCATTAAGAGAAAAGCTGAAAAACTTTGACGGAATCCTGATCGCGTGGAGCGCTGGGTCCATGAACTGTGCCGATATCGTCTATGCGGGGCCTGAACTCGACGGGGAAGCGATAGATCCCGATTATAAGCGCTGGATACCCGGACTGGGGCTCACGAGTGTTAATATTTTTCCTCATTTTCAAAGCTTACGGGATGAAATGCTGGATGGGTTCAGACTGATTGAGGATATAACGTACGCGGACAGCATGGGTCACGAGATCCTGGCAATCAATGACGGAAGCTATATTGTGATCGAAGACGGACGCACGGAACTGTTCGGAGAAGCCTACAGGATACTTGACGGAGAGGAAGAACTGATCTGCAGGGACGGAGAAAGCCGGTCTGTAAGCGAGATCGTCCTCAAAATGCGCCGGGAGATCGCGGACAGGAGCAGGAGCTTTGAGGAACAGACGAAAGGTACCGTGGATGAGTACAACATATACCGCGAACACATCCGATATGTGTATAAGTATGTTGTCAGCCTGTCGGAAGGCAAAAATGTCGACAGGGAAGTTCTCGAATTAAGTGCGCTGCTTCATGATATTGCCATGACAGACAGGTCTCTGGACAGAAGCAGGCATAACGAATTCGGTGCCGAAATAGCAGCGGAATTGTTGAGAAAAAACGGCTGCCCTGATGAGAAGACAGAGCACGTTAAGAAATGCATACTAAATCACAGCAGCAAAAGGGCTGAATACAGGACAAGTGCCGAAGAACAGCTCCTGGTTGATGCGGATGGCTTATCTCATTTTGATTCATATAAAAGTCTGTATTCGCTGGCCCACAAGGTCATGGGAATAAATGACGAAGATTCTTTGAAGTTCATCCGGGACAAACTGACCCGGGATTATGAGGAACTCAGCGATGATCTGAAAGATCTGGTCAGCGAGAAATACGCAATGATTATGAAGGCAGGAACTGTCAGGGAGATACTGGAATAATTAGTTTGAACTGGTTTATTTAAACACAGGAGGATAACAGATATGGAGCTTTGGGACCTTTACGATTCTGAAAGAAAACCTTTAGGGAGAGTTCATTCTCGCGGAGATGAATTTGCTGAAGGTGAATACTATGTTTGCTGCGAAATATGGGTTGTGAACCCGGAAGGACGTTTTCTGACGACTAAGAGACATCCGGCAAGAAAAGCCGGAAATCAATGGGAATTTGTGGGCGGAGGAACACTCTCGGGAGAGACTACTTTGCAATCGGCTGTCCGAGAACTTTCCGAAGAAACAGGCATAAATGTATCGGAAAACGAGCTGAACCTTCTTGCCACCTATGCTCACAAGAATTATTTCATGGATATCTATATCGTGCGCAAAGATGTTGCTATCGAAGATATTGTTTTACAAGAGGAAGAGACTATTGATGCCAAGTGGGCCAACGATGCAGAAATCCGTCAAATGATCGCGACGGGAGAATTTGTTCGTTCGGTTGGGACCAGATATAATCTGTATCGGGAACTTATTTGAACTCTATGTGCTATCGGAGCGGAACGTTCCAGTCTCATAATGGCTGGGGAAGAAAGGTATTTTTGTTATGCCTATCAATTTGACAAAAGAAAAAATGGAAGAATCTTTCCGGCACTATTTGGAGGAAATCTTTAAACATCCGGAAATAACGAGCGCTGCGGTGAGAGATATTGTAATTACTCGCGAGACGATAATTGAGGCTGGCAAACAGGCTTTTGATGCGGGCTTTCATGATATTTACAGTGATATCGATCTTTCGGTGAGAGTGCGTCTTCCGAAAAATGGCTCTGTCACGTCTGAAGAATATATAAGACGAATAGACAGATTTGGGGTATCGAAGGATACGGCTCTCGGATGGATGTTTATTCCGGTCAATCAAATGTATAGAATCATTTTCAAAAACGGAATGCGGTATGATTTTGGATTTGAAATTGAGAATGCGGGAGATGAACCCATCACTTTGGAAGACTGTATTGATGAAGAGGAAAATGTAAATTGGCCTTTGGACAATATCAACCGTTTCTGGTTTATTCAGATTCAGGCACTTGGCAAATTGTACCGTAAGGACTATCTTATCAGCAGTCATCTTGCAAACATGAATTGTAATGATACATTGGTTATGCAGATGGTCATGAGGGACCTTAAGCATGGGACTTCTCATCACAGATACGGATATGCTGAAGAAATTGAATATATAAAAGATCTGGGAAAGACTCCATTTAAGAATGCTGATGAGGTTTTCAATCGGATATCCGATCATCTCTATGCAGCCGCTCTCACTTATGATAAATTGGCGAAAATGTTTTATCCCTATTATCAAGAAAGAAGTGCTGTGTTTTTTGACATTTGGGCTCGGTATGAGTCGTATAGAGAACAGAATAATGAGATTCGTTATTGACAATCAGTTCCCTGCAAGAGTATCATAGCCATAAATATTTTGAAAGGAAAAGCTTGATATGTGCAGATTTGTAACCACAACTGCATACACTACAGAAGAGACTATGTACATTTATCATGTATATGGTCTTGGCTGCGTATGTAAAGATGGTTACAGAAGAGAATAGTCTTTCAGGATATAAGATACATGTATATGCTGACCACTTATCTTTTCTGGATAAGTGGTCTTTTTCTATTATCGCGGCAGATGTATAATGGAGATTAAGTAAAACATTGAGTTCAGCGGACGGATCAGTCCCTTAAAAGGAGTATGAAATGAAAGTTTTTATCGTCTATTGCCATCCATCAGAGGATTCTTTCACAAAGAATATGTGTGATGCTTTTATCAGGGGCATAACCGATTCCGGGAACGAATACATCATCTCGGATCTGTATAAGATGGGATTTCAGACGGATATGACAGAGGCAGAATATCTCAGGGATGCCTATTACAGAAACACGCCGGATGTTGCGAGTGATGTTCTTGCCGAGCAGGAGAAGATCAATTCCGCGGATGCCATCGCGTTTATCTATCCGGTATTCTGGACGGAGGCACCGGCCAAACTGGTCGGCTGGTTTGACAGAGTGTGGTCATATGGATTTGCATACGGCGAAAAGACAATGAAGGTACTTGATAAAGCCCTGATCCTGTGTTCGGCAGGTAATCCGATAGAACGGCTTGAAGAACTCGGACTCCTTGACAGCATGAAGAGAGTCATGCTGGGCGACAGGCTGTTCGGACGCGCGAAGAAGACAGAATTCATAGTCTTCGACAACACTTCGAGAGAAAATGATCTCAGGGAGAAAAACTGGGACAGGAATCTTCAAAAGGCATATGAGAAAGGGAGGCATATATGGACCTGATAGTATTGATCGGAAGCGGTGCCGTCGGCAAGATGACCGTCGGTCAGGAACTGATGAAGATAACCGATTTCAGGCTTTTTCACAATCACATGATGATCGAGCCCGTTATCGAGATATTCGGACGCTTTGACGGATCGGTGATCGAGAAACTGCGTGAGGATATTTTCGACGCGTTTTTAAAGACCGAGTACCAGGGCATGATCTTTACCTACATGTGGGCGTTTGACATACAGGCGGATTGGGACTATCTGAAGGGCATTACCGATAAGTTTGAGGCGACCGGAGGTAAGGTTTATTACGTGGAATTGGTGGCTGACCGGGCTGTCAGAATGGAGAGGAACAAGACCGAGAACAGGCTTCGCAACAAGGCATCCAAACGTGATCTGGCGATCTCTGAGGAAAGAATGGTCAGGGAGGAAACCAAATACCGCACGGTGAGCAACGAGGGTGAGATCCCGTTTGAGAATTACATTAAGATCGACAATACGAATCTCGAACCCGACGTTGTGGCGCGAATGATAAAGGAGCGTTTTGCGCTGCCGGATAAGAGCAATACCGCCATGCTGAACCGTGTCAGGCTCGAAGAAGTCAGAGAGGAAGAGCTGCCGATGCTGCATGAGATGCAGGTGGAGAGCTTCATGCCTTTGTATGAGAAATACCATGATGAGGGATCACCTGCGATCGAACCTCTCGAGCGTATTAAGGCTAGAGCGGCCCGGCCGAACAGAAAGTATTATTTTATCGTTATGGACGGCGCGAGAGTGGGAGCGATCAATCTCGGACACAACGATCCGGATGAGAAGAAAGTTTCGTTCATCAGCCCGATATTTATACGTCCCAAGTTTTGGAATCGCGGGATAGGCTACGCCGCGATACAGAAGGCTTTCAAGCTGTATCCTGAGGTAAAGACATGGAAGCTTGAGACGATCCTGCAGGAGGGACGAAACTGCCATTTATATGAGAAGTGCGGGTTTGTCAGAGTAGGGGAAGAAAAGCCCGTCAACGAAAATATGACCTTGATCGATTATGAGCTGCAGTTCGATTGATGCGGCAAGAAAGGGTGATCACAGTGAACGTTGAAAAAGCCGGAATTGATAATATTGATGCCCTTGTAAAGATGAGGCTTGATTATTTACGCGAAGATAACGGAAGTCTGAGTGATCCTGACGTCGTTGCGATCAAAAACGGTCTTCCGGACTATTTCAAAGCGCATATTAACAAAGATCTCGTTGCATTTGTCGTACGGGAAGAGCAGTCCATTGTTTCATGTGCATTTCTGCTTGTTATTGAAAAACCGATGAGCCCTGCATTCATAAACGGAAGGACCGGCACTGTTCTTAATGTCTATACCCGTCCCGAGAGCCGTCACAGAGGATATGCGAAAATGATAATGAAAACGCTGTTGACCGAGGCAGAGAAACTGCAATTATCTGTTGTTGATTTAAAGTCTACGGATGACGGCTATCAGCTGTATAAATCTGTCGGGTTTGCGGACGACCGTTCAAAGTATCATCTGATGAAATGGAAGCCCGGCCACAGTGTCACGGAGCCTTGAGAAAAGATTGATAACCTGACAAAACTAAGCAAGCAAAGACAGGATTGTATTCGGATATAGCCTTAAAATCTATAGCGAAAGGAGGGATACCGAATGGATTGGGTAAGGACTATCAATGACGCAATAGAATACATGGAGGAGAACCTGACAGAAGATATAACTCTTGCGGATATATCTAAGGCAGTGAATCTTTCAGCGTTTCATTTCCAGCGGGCGTTCACGCTGCTGACCGACATGTCTCCTGCGGAATATCTGCGGAAAAGGAGATTATCGCAGGCAGGATCGGAACTCGCAAAAGGAGATGGGAAAGTCATCGATATTGCTCTCAAATATGGTTATGATACGCCGGAAAGCTTTACCAAAGCGTTTACAAGGTTTCATGGCGTTTCACCTGCGCAGGCCAAAAAAGGAGAGCCTATCCGGTTCATGAGCAGGTATACCGTCCGGATCACAATAGAAGGAGGCTGTATCATGGAATACAATATTGAAAGATGGGAAGCAATGGATCTTCTCGTACACGCAAAAGAATTTAACGCCGAGACAAGCGAGGCGGAGATCCCGAAGTTCTGGGATGAATACTACGCTGATGAGAGATTGAGGAAGATTCCCGGTTATCTGGGAGTATGCGCTCAGGAGAAGGCCGGAAGCAATGAGTTTAAGTATGGTATCGGCTGCAAGGCAAGCGACGTAAACGGTGTGCCGGACGGATTTGAGGTAATTCATATCCCCGAATATGACTGGGCGATATTCAAATGCGTCGGACCGATGCCTAAGGCGATACAGGATATGTGGGAGCGGATATACAAGGAATGGCTGCCGGTATCCGATTACGAGCTTATCCCGGATGTGGATATCGAGAATTATCTGCCCGGAGATGCATCGGCAAAGGATTATGTGAGCGAGATATGCATTCCGGTGAAGAAGAAATAAGAAATAAAGGGAGAAGCGATGGACAGGGATTGGGCCGAAAAAAATAAGGAAATACAGAAGCTGTTGTCAAAAGAAGCAACATTTAAAGAGGCTGTTCAGAAGCTGATTGAATTCAGGAAAGACATGTTTCAGCAGATAACCCGGATAGTAGACGGTTACCCCGATGAGGCTTTTTACCAAATGCCGTTTGCGGGCGCAAAGGGGTATCACAGCAAAACTCTTGCGTATTCGATTTGGCATATCTTCATGATAGAGGACATCGTGGCTCATGAGATGATCGCGGAAGATGAGCAGATTCTGTTCAGGGATGATCACCTTGCCGCTATCGCTTCTCCCATCATTACCACGGGCAATGAACTTGAAGGTGAAGCCATCGCTGAGTTTTCAAAGAAGCTGAATGTAAAGGAACTCTATCGGTATGCAAAGGCTGTAAAAGATTCGAGCGATGCGATCCTTTCACGGCTGCAATACAAAGACTTAAAGAAAAATATACCGAAGAAACAAAACGTAAACTGATCGCAAGCAAGTGTGTCAGCGAGAATGAGAACGCATTCTGGCTGATCGATTACTGGTGCGGCAAAGACATAAAAGGACTTATCCAAATGCCGTTTTCCCGCCATTGGATCATGCATATCGAAGCCCTGCGGCGGATTAAAGAGAGGATTAGTAAACTTACCAGAAAAGGAGCGGAGCGGGAGAAGAAATGAGCAAAGCAGTTTTAGAAACTGAAAGACTCCTGCTGCGGGAGTATACGCCGGATGATTTTGACGCGCTGTATGAAATAGTGTCGGATCCCGAGACGATGCAGCATTATCCGGCGCCTTTTGACGAAGCGCGCACAAGGCGCTGGATCGAATGGAATCTGGAGAATTATGCCCAATACGGTTTCGGACTGTGGGCTGTGGTTCTCAAAGAGACAGGTGAATTCATAGGGGATTGCGGGCTGACTCTGCAGAATATCGATGGGGAAATGCTGCCCGAGGTCGGGTATCATATCCACAAGAAATACTGGCGGCAGGGCTTCGCGAAGGAAGCGGCACGGGCTGTCCGGGACTGGGCATTCCAAAATACAGACTATAATATCCTGTATTCCTACATGAAATATACCAACGAGGGTTCATGGCGCACTGCCATGGCCAACGGTATGAAAAAGGTGAAGGAATACCCTGACCCGAAAAACAAGATCTCCTATGCTTTTGCCATTACAAGAGAAGAATGGGAGAAACTGAAAGGCTGACGTTGAGATTTATTTCGCCGTGATCTGTCCTTTGCGATAGCGACCGAAAAAGATACCATCGTCAATATAACCGGACGTTTCCGAAACCCACATGGGGAATTTGCCGGTTGCGACGGCGGTCTGTCCGTTCAGCATTCCGGTATGGAATGAGAGATGTCTGTACTGGCGGAGAACAAGCTCCATGCGCGTATAGATGCAGTTCTCCGGCTTCTCATACAACATATCGTCAGTAAGCGAATCGAGATAATCCATGGTCTTCTTTTCTATCGCATCGAGATAGGACAGGAGCTGTTCATCGGATAAAACAACGCACGTCGGATTATCGGGATTATCCATTCCATTCTCGTGGAATGAGGGCTCAGTGTAAACAAACGGATTGATGAACCATTTGTCTGCCGAGTGAAGAGCGTGATACGCCCATCTCCAGCAGGGAGCTCCGCAGCAGAGAGCGTCTCTGTCATAGGTCTGCAGCGAAGTGCGGATATTTAAGAAATTCGGTTTAACGGTGTCTTTGATGATCATACACAGTTCGTTCATGATAGATACCCCCTTGTGTTTTGATTAATATACCCATATAATAAACTCAAAAGTATTATCAGTAAAATTGAAATTAATGAATTTATAGTTCAATAATACTGAACGCAAGAGGAACGGATATGACGATCATTCAGTTAAGTACATTTTTGAAGATCACTGAATTAAACAGCTTTTCCGCTGCTGCCGAAAGCCTGGGATATGCCCAGTCAACTGTAACAACGCAGATCAAGCAGCTGGAGGACGAACTGGGAAGCGTTCTGTTTGAGCGCCTTGGAAAAACCATTTCACTGACGCCGTCAGGGGAGCGTCTGATACCATATGCGGAGAAGATGCTTCAGATTGAGAGGGAGATACGACTTGACGTATCTGATGAAGAGAACCCTGCGGGCCTGCTGAAATTAGGCGTATCAGAGTCTTTGTGCATAAGCAGGTTTCCCAGGATCCTGATGGAGTATAAAAAGTCCCATCCCGGGATGGAGATCAGAATACAGTTTGTTACGCACGAAAACATTCCTGAGCTTCTGCAAAAGGGAGAACTCGATATGGTTTATACACTTAACCCTCTGATCGATGATGAGAGGGTTACGATCCTGCATAAGGACCGTGAGAGTCTGGGTTTCTATTCATCTCCTGATCATCCCATGGCCGGTAAGACCATTCGCGAAGAAGATCTGAGGGAAGTGCCGCTCCTTCTGACCGGACATAACTGTAATTTCAGACATTTGCTGGTCTCAGATCTTGAGAAAAATGGCATTGTACCGAAGATAGTGCTGGAAACGAGCAGTAAGGAAATACTTAAGCAGTTTGCTATGGGCGGTTTCGGAGTGGCGTTTATACCCGATATGTCAGCGGAAAGCGAAAAAAGGGAAGGCAGGCTGAAACGCCTAAACTGGAAGGGGACGGATTTCCCCGTTTACTCCCAGGTTGTGATACATAAGGACAAACACCGGAACAAAGCGATCATCGGGTTGGCGGATATGATAAGCCGGATGAGTAACTAAATGATAACCGGGAAGATGCCGGTCTGCAATACGCACTCTACTTTCCGTAGGTACCGTATTCTCCGCCGTCGGATTAAAATCTGTGCATGGAGGTGAAAAGAATATGAACCAATATGTAACAGGCGCAGTTATCAGGGAACTGCGGGAAAAGAACAAAATGACGCAGCTTCAGCTGGCAGAAAAACTCGGAGTAAGCGACAAGACAGTCTCGAAGTGGGAGACTGCAAAAGGATATCCGGATATCACGCTATTGGAGCCGATCGCGGAAGCATTCAGGATATCGGTCACGGAGCTGATATCTGGCAATACCGTACGTAACGCGAACGTATCCGCAAATATGCTGCGGTCGAAATTTTATGTCTGCCCGGTTTGCGGAAATGTGATACACAGTATTGGCGAAGCTGCCATACATTGTCACGGTATACAGCTGGCGCCTCTCGAGGCGGAACCGACAGATGAGCATCACATGATCTTTATCGAGCGTGTTGAGGATGAGTATTATGTGAGGATCGATCACAGCATGACGAAGGAGCATTACATCTCGTTTGTGGCAGCGGCATCATCCGACGGTATGCAGCTGGTGAAGCTATATCCAGAGGGATGTGCCGAAGCAAGGGTAAAGATACGCGGAGTCAGAAGGATCTTCTTTTACTGCAACCGTGACGGCCTCTTCTCGATCGATCCGGTAAAGGGCATCGATGACAGGGAAAGCGGATATGACGATTCGAAGGAAAGAAGAGAGCTGGAGAAGATAGCGGATAAGATATTTGGATAAAAATTGGGTGGATAAGAACATGAAGGCTGTAGCAATACTCGGAGCGAACCGATTTGAAAACTTTACAAAGACACGGGACGGCAGCAGGGCGGTCATTGTGGAGGACGGAAAAATTCTCCTTACTCACGAATTGAACTCCGGCTGGTGGCTTATACCGGGCGGCGGCATGGAAGCCGGAGAAACGCCGGAAGAATGTGTGGTAAGAGAGGTCGAGGAAGAAACGGGCTACATTGTCCGTCCGGTCAGACGCTTCCTTTATATGCAGGAATATTACGAAGAGTACCGCTATTCGGGGTATTTCTTTGTATGTGAAGTGACCGGAAAAGGGCAGATGAATCTGACCGATGCGGAAAAGCGCCGCGGGGTGCAGCCGGAGTGGATACCTCTGCAGGATGCCATGGATATTTTCTCTAAACATGAGTCATATGCCGATGTGAGCGAGGAAAAAAGAGGATCCTACCAGCGGGAATATATTGCGCTTCGCGAGTATGTGGAGCACGGATCCGACAGTACTGAGGCTCGGGACACCAAGGAGATTTATTTGGGTGGCCCCGGGACCGTCCTGATCAAAGAAGAACGCATTTCCGCTGAAGAATACATCGACTTCCTGAAAAGAACTGACCTTGGCTCGCAATATCCCAAGGAGCGGTTTGAAGAGAGAATAAAGAAGCTGGTTAGGAACGTTTCCATCAGCCTGATCGCACGGAATGAAGCCGGGCTGGTGGTCGGAGCACTGTTCGGACTTACGGATTTCAGCTACTGGCTGTATGTGACTGATCTCGGAGTAGACAGGGATTACGAGAGGCAGGGCATCGCGAGAACACTGATGAAGACAGCTCATGAAATCGCAGGCGGAGAGAAGGATATCGCCGTGTATTTGATCGCCAATGAGAATGCGGTTCCGTTTTATGAGAAGATCGGCATGAAAAAGGCCGACGACGTAATGCAGTACAATCATATCGAATGGACCGAGTGGACTGTGTGACAGGTATTCTTTGATTATAAAAGTTCTGTCTATTTGTACCGGCATGATCTTCTGTTATGATACTTCATGTAAGGCGCCTACGGAAACAAAAAGACTATTTACGTGAAAGGATATAAACATGAACAGAGATATTTTTATAAGAAACCTGACCGGGGACAGGATCGAACTGAGCCCCAAAGGCAGAAACGCCAATGAACTGTCGGTAGAAGAGTTTGAACAGAATTACGAACACTTCTTTGAGATGATCTTTGAGATAGCGGCTGCGGATATCAGCGGCATTGAAGGATACGGGGAATTCGATGAGAATAACAAGGCTCCCTACAAGACCTTTAAAGAGTTCGTGGAAGGCACATTCGATGAGAATCAGGAAGGCTATTGGCATAACTGGACACAGATGTTTGAGACCACTTTCCTTAAGAAGGATTATTTCGACAGGATCTACGCCAAGGTCATGCAGTATGTACCTTTCTGTGAGGGACAGAGATTCCTGGCCAACAACAACACATTCTTCTGCAACATGCTTGTAGATGATGCGGGAAAGGCGTATTGCGCCGATTGGGGCCGCGCAGGGATCATGGATTTCCTGATGGATTTTGCGATACTGGATCTTAACAAGCCGTATCTGCTGGTCCCCGAGAAGCTCCATGCTTACGCAAAGAAGAAAAACATCGAAATAAAGAACTTCAGGGAGCGTTTCCTGTGCATGGCGTATCTCAAAGGTCTCCACACTCTGATGTGGCATTCGTCCATCGACGATCTGGAGTCCTGTGAATCCATCACAAAATCTATAAATGAACTCGAAGACCGAATGAACAAACTGGCGGATTAAGATATGCAATATGAAAATGCCAAGGACATTCTCCCCGCAAGCCTTCTGGCAGAAGTGCAGAAGTACGCGGAAGGAAAAGCAATCTACATTCCCAAGCGCAGTAAGCGGGAAGGCTGGGGAGAAGCGTCCGGTTATCGTGAAAAACTGAATAAGAGAAACAGCGCGATACTGAGCCGCTATTCGGCAGGAGATTCGATCTTGGAGATCGCCGAAGAGTTCTTTCTTTCCCCCGAAACCATTAAAAAGATCGTGTACGGAAAGAAAGTGACCCTGCCCGAGTACTCACCCTCGGTTTATTCAGCGGGGCAGTATTCAAACGCCGGACTCGGAGAGGAATGGGTACGCATTTATCTTGAGTCCATCGGTACGGATATGCCGGACAGCGACCGGTACTTTTTGTCCGAACTTGTAAGGATACCATTGCGTCTGATAGATTATGACGGAGAAAGAATGGTTATCCTGGAAGACGTAAATTTCCGGGATGTTCCGCTTGTCATTTCGTTTGAAGACCGAAGGTTCCGTGTAATATGCAGAAAAGACTGTTTGTCAATGCTCCGCGCGGAAAAGAGGAATGCTCATTATGCGTTCATATTTGCGAGGAAAGAAGAGTACGAATACTATTTGAAAAACTTTGGCAGACAGTTCCAAAACTATAAACTATGATCATTCATCCCATACCGCCGATATATGACGAAAATTCAAAAATACTGATACTCGGGAGCTTTCCTTCCGTAAGATCAAGGGAAGAGGGATTCTTTTACGGACATCCGCAGAACCGTTTCTGGAAGGTCACGGCAGCGGTGTTTGGGGAGGATCCCCCGCGCTGCGTTGAGGAAAAGAAGGCTTTTCTGCTGCGCAACCGCGTTGCGCTCTGGGATGTGATAGGTTCGTGCGATATTGAAGGCTCGGCGGATTCGAGTATCAGAAACGTATCGGCAAACGACCTGAGCGTGATACTCGACCGGGCCGATATCCGGCAGATCTATGTTAACGGACAGACCGCATATAAGTACTACTGTAAGTATTCCGGGATGGCAGCAGGCAGGTCCGCGATCTGTCTGCCGTCCACCAGTCCCGCGAACGCCGCATGGTCGGTGGAACGCCTCGTGGAGGCGTGGAGATGCATAAGGAGGGGGTTGGAGGTTCAATGAGAAAAGAATTTCTTGCTGTATTCAGCGGGTTCCCGGATCATCATTTTTCGGAAGAGATAACAAAGCGTCTTCGCGAAGAACTGACTGTACGGAAAAGCATTGTATTTATCACGGCCTGTCCGCTTGAATACGAGCAAAACGACAGAGACTCAAACGGCATGCATGAAATGTTTGCCGAACAGGGTATACCGTTTGAGAAGCATTGTGTAATTGATAAACGCACCGAAGATTCAGAGGCAAAGACGCTTGTTGAAAATGCAGATTGCATATTTCTTATGGGAGGCGGAGCCTGCGCGGAGCAGCTTGATATGATCAAAGAGAAGGGCTGTTATGAGGCACTGCTTGACTGCCATGCAGCGATCTTCGGCGTGAGCGCGGGTTCCATGAACATGGCAAGGAACACTGTAGATTTTCATGATTCTTTGGAACCTTTCCCCGGGCTTGGTTTTACGAATATTACCGTAAGCTGCCATCATGATCCGGAAGATACATGGCGATACGAGCAGACAATGAAGATGTCTGAGACACGCACGGTATATGCCATGGAAGACATGAGCGCCTTCTTTATCAAAGGCGGAAAGATAGATGTAGTCGGAAGAATCTACCGCGCGGAGAACAGGGAGCTGCGACCGATCACGGAAGACGATATCCGGGAGCTCGAACAGGATGAGTTTCGACGGGTATTTGACACGATCACGGAGCAGTTCGACAGATTCCGTCCAAGGTACAGCGAAGAGTTGTTTGCTTGTTTGAATGATCGGGCCGGGCTGGGACCCGGAAAGAGAGTGCTGGAAATCGGCCCGGGAACAGGGCAGGCGACTGAGCCGGTGCTTCGAACCGGATGCGAATACCATGCTATAGAACTTGGCGGGCATCTGTACCGTAAAATGAAAGAAAAGTATGACAGGTTCCCGAATTTTAATATAGTGAATGACGACTTCATCACGCATGATTTCGGTAATCTGAAGTTCGATATGATCTATTCGGCAGCCACGATCCAGTGGATCCCTGAAGAGATCGCTTTTGCCAGGACCTTTGACCTGCTGAAGCCGGGCGGAATGCTTGCTATGATGCTGACCAAGTCCGAATACAGGTCCGATAACGAGTCTTTATTCGATAAGATCCAGGCACTTTACGACAAGTACTATAAACCGGATATTCCGTACACGCATGGGAAATTTAACTACACTGCAGCGCCGGAGTATGGGTATCGGGAAGTTGAGAAGTTCGAGTTTAAAGGGCAGAGAATATTTAATGCAGACGAATATGTCCAATTCTCGGGAACCCATTGTGACCATATCGTGATCCCCGAACCTATCCGCAGAGAGTTCTTTGATGAATTGAGAAGTGCGGTACTGGAGGCCGGGGACAGGATAGTGTTCAACGATACATATGTCTTGTATCTTGCGAAGAAGGGAGAATAATGTATGGCAAAGATCAGTTTAAAACCTAACAACGACTATTGTCCGCAGACTTTGTTCCTGTACGGCACATATGACGAAAACGGGAATCCGGATTTCGGTCTGTTCTGCTGGTTCAGTTATATTTGGGAACACGAAATGGGTGTAATGTGCTGTATCGGCGGCGATAAGCCCACAAGGAACAATATACGGCGTGATAAGATCTTTTCAGCGAATCTCGTGACCGAAGAGCTGCTGCCGGCAGCGGACCATCTCGGGTGTGTCAGCGGAAAGGATCCCGACAAGATGAAGATCAATCTGGATATCGGTAAAGGAGAAGTCCTTAACGTCCCGATCCTGAATAATTCACCGGTTATCTTTGAACTGGAAGTTACAGACTTTATCACCAAAGGAGACGGTGAGATCATGCTTTGCAAAATCAGGAACGTCCTACAGGACGAATCACTGTCTTCAAACGAAACTGTGGCTGAAAAGCTCGCAAGGATCGCACCTGTAAAGACGACGGCAAAGACATATCTGGGTTTTGACGGCAGATCTCTCGGTTCATGGGGCGAACCGAGGAAAACACTTGAGAAATAGCATGGAGATTAAAACAGAACGACTTATACTGAGGCCTATCCGTATAGGCGATGAAAAAGAGATACATGAATATGCGGGTGATAAAGAAATCACGATGATGTTCTGGCTGCCCAATGAAACATTTGAGGAGACGGCCGATTTTGTCAAAAGGAATGCGCAGGATTGGGATTCTGAGGATCAGACGGATTTTGAATTCGTTATTGTTTTGGACGGCAGGATAATCGGCGGCTGCGACTGCGATCTTGGACACAGCGAAGACAGATCCTACGCCACGCTCGGCTGGATCATAAACAAGGCATACAGGAACCGGGGCTATGCCTCAGAGGCTGCTTCGGCGCTTCTTGACTTTGCGTTCGAAAATCTTGATATAGATAAGGTTTATGCGCAGTGTGACATAAATAATGCGGCATCCTTCGGAGTGATGCGCAAGATCGGAATGAAGTGCGTCAATGATAAAGGCACACGCACATACCCGCGAACCGGGATCACTTCGGGAGAATACACCTGCCTGATCACGCGCGGGGAGTGGGAGAAAAAACGCAAATAAAATATTTTGAAAAAGTATATTGACTCTGACATTATGTGAGGGATTATCGTTGTAGTGAGCTCAGGAAAAACATCCATGGAGGAAAGATATAATGCTTAAAATAGGCGAGTTTTCAAAATTATCCAGAGTAAGCATCAGGATGCTGCGCCACTACGATGATATCGGACTGCTGAAACCGGCAGAGATCGATGATTTTACCGGATACCGTTATTATCGCGAGGATCAGCTTTTCACTGTCGGAAGGATCACATCCTTAAAGGATATGGGATTTTCCCTGGCGGATATCATTAAGATCCTTGACAGTTATGACGACAAAGAAAAGATGGACGCTTTTCTGTCCGAGAGGCAGAAAGAACTGTCAAAGCTGTCACAAGAGACGGAGTACAAACTGATGCTTCTGGATTCGGCCCGAAAGAGGCTGAGAAAGGAGCAGAATATGAGTTTTGATGTAACAGTAAAGACGATACCGGAGAGATACGCAGCTACAGTCCGGATGGTGGTTCCTCATTATGAGGATGAGAACATTCTTTGGGGCACCATGATGCAGGAATGTAAAAATCTTGTTCCCGCGGATCCCTGCCTTGCTGCAGCGGCATTTCTCGATGCCGAGGAC
>JAEEGH010010916.1_pt1 | contig 20722 bp, 13 predicted proteins | sample 9134181 | NCBI WGS metagenome assembly JAEEGH01 (sample SAMN16246544, study PRJNA631951) | gut metagenome | biome: gut microbiome; feature: rumen; material: DP-attached | host: Bos | place: Iran: Karaj | collected 2018-10
AGCACCAAGACTGCTGTTGGAGAAGGCACTGACAGCGGCGATGGAAGCTACACTTACGAGGCTGTGGATAAGAGCAATATCGTAGATCCTTCCAGCAGTGCAATGAACGGCGTTGGAAGATTCATGTTCCTTGCTTTTGCAGCTACATCTGAAGAGAATTCTGATAATGATGAAGAGGATAAAGAGTTCAAGGTAAAGTCCTACGATGTTACCCTGAAGATCGGCGAGACCTCCAAGATAGAGATAACTGATGGACCTTCAGAGTTTAACTACTCTTCATCTGATCCTGATCTTGTTAAGGTTTCAGACGACGGAACCATCACAGCTGTTGGCGAGGGCGTTGAGTACATCACCATCACAGCAGATGGCTATCAGAAGGAAATTGTGAAGGTTACTGTCAAGAAGGAAGATAGCTCATCAAGTAGCGCAAGCTCAAGCAGTTCTTCGTCAAGCTCCAGTAGCTCAAGCAGTTCAAGTAGTTCCAGCACCACAGGCAGCAGTTCATCTGCTGACAAGACTGCACCTATCAGCATTACAAAGGTTACTCTTGTAAAGGGCAGAACCTTTAAGATTGAGCCTAAAAACTCTGATATATCACTTAAGGTAACTTCTGCAGACACCGGAAAGGTCTCTGTTGATGGCACAACTATTAAGGGCGAAGATGCCGGCGAGACAACAGTTACTGTAACAGCGGATGGCTATACAGAAGCGAAAGTGACAGTTACTGTAAAGAGCAATTCCGAAAAGCTCCAGACAAAGGACGGCAAGCAGGTTTACATCAAGGACAGTGAAGGCAACTACATAGAGGCTGACTACGGTGACTACTATATTGAATCTGCTTTTTACTTGAGAAATGGTGCAACTTCTTACAAGTACACCGGATGGCAGACTATCGATGGAAAGACCTACTATTTTGATAAAAACGGTAATCCTGTTACCGGTGAACAGGTCATTCGGGGAGCAAAGTACACTTTTGGAAGCGACGGTGCTATTGCCGGTTCTTCCAACGTTATGGGTATCGATGTTAGCAAGTGGAACGGAAACATTGACTGGGCCGCAGTTAAGAACTCAGGTGTAAACTTTGTTATCATCAGATGTGGTTACAGAGGTTCATCAGAGGGCGCACTTATTGAGGACTCAAAGTTCAAGTCTAATATAAAAGGTGCTCAGGACGCAGGACTGAAGGTCGGTGTATATTTCTTTTCACAGGCAGTTAATGAAGTTGAGGCCGTTGAGGAAGCTTCAATGGTTATCAGCCTTATCAAGGGCTACAGCCTCTCATATCCGGTTTACCTGGATATTGAAAAGAGTAACGGCCGAGGCGATGGAATCAGTAATGACCAGAGAACAGCCAATATCAAGGCTTTCTGCGGAACAATTGCAAATGCCGGTTACTCTGTTGGTGTTTATTCCAACAAGACCTGGTTTACTGAGAAGATGAATATTTCTCAGCTTGGCAGCTACAACATCTGGCTTGCCCAGTACAAGTCAGCCATGGAATATTCAGCTTCCAAGGTAAATATGTGGCAGTACACTTCAAAAGGAAAAGTGTCCGGTATTTCCGGAAACGTAGATATGAACATCTACTATTAATGAATTATGTTTAAAATGAAGCATCAAAAGAATTTAATATTGCTATACGTAATCTTGCCATTCCTGTTTTTTATGGGAATGGCTGTTTACGATGGGACAGTATGGTGCGTGGATTCACCAAGTTATGTGAGCATGGATTTCACCAGGGAGCCTGTGTATCCGCTATTTCTCTTAGGCATCAGGAGAGTTTTTGAGTTTTTTGATTTTGCAGGCCAGATGTACGGGCAGCCTTCATATCTTTTCTGTGCTGTGATCATTCAGAGCCTTTTGTGGGTCTATGCTACAGCAAGGCTTGGCTTTTTTATGTACAGGGTGGCAGGCGACAACACCTATGAGAACAAGGCAAGACTTGTTGGTTTCCTTGCTGTCTTTTTCCAGATTGCTGTGTGCGTCTTGAACCGCTTTGTTGCGGCAAGAGGCTCCATGTATTCAGAGTGCATAATGACGGAATCACTTGCGATGCCCCTGTTTGTGCTCTTTAACATCAGACTCTTTATGGCGCTTAAGGATTACAACAAGCTGAATGTGACTGTATTGTTCTTGCTGTGCGTCCTGATATCAAGCATCAGAAAGCAGATGCTCATAACTCTTCTTGTTTGGGGATTTGTGTCTTTTGTCATGCATCTTTTGTGGAAAAGAACCAGAGATATCAGGAGATTTGTGGAAACCTGTATCCTTGTGATCCTTGCAGTTGTCTGCATCAGCGTCGCAGACAGGAGCTATAACTACGTCCTTCGCGGGCACTTTGTGGAGCACACTGGAAACAGCAAGGGGGCTCTTGATACAGTTCTTTATACTGCAAAGGCTGAAGACGCAGCTTTGTATGAAAAGTATGATACTTCTGAGGATTATCCAAAGCTTAGTGCATTGTATACTGAGATTTATGATACTTTGATTGAGTGGGAACTGACAATTGACTTTGCTTCAGCAGGTTATGAGCTTGGCGAAGAGTCAACGATTTCTAACTCTGACTGGGTGTCCATGGCATCTCACTACGCGGACTGCTACGATGTTATAGGCTTCGATGTTGTGCTTCCAATCTGCGAAGAGTATGTGGCAGAGTATTTCCCGGAGCTTGATGAGGTGGAAGCTCAGCTAAAAGAGGACGCGGTTGAGAAAGTTCTTTTGACAGAGCTTATGAAAAAAGATATTTCCGGAATATTTAAGGGAGAGTCCAAAGCTTTCCTATATGTATTCAAGGCAAATGTGCTCAAGGCATTTGTTATATCTGTGGCCAATATATCACCAGGAATTCTTATTACCGCTTCTTTGGTAATTTACATTTTGTATCTGACTTTGATGTTCAGGATGGGTGTCCTTAGAAAAAAAGAAGATATTCTTTTAATGGAATTCATTGTTATCGTTGGAGTGTTTATAAACAGCGTGGTTACGGGCTCTATGATATTCCCACAGCCCAGGTATATGTGCTATTCTATGGGGCTCTTCTACTTATTGATGAGTTGTGGTATACTCCTATGATGAGAATTTTTTTGTAGGATTGCGAGAACGAAGTGGAGCAATCCGTAATATCATAGCTAAGTAAATAAAAGAACAAAAGGAAAACGAGGAAAAATAAATGAGAACCTATTTAGTAACTGGTGGTGCCGGTTTCATCGGCTCTAACTACATTCACTACATGTTCAAAAAGTATGATAACGAGATCAGAATCATTAACGTTGATGCTCTTACATATGCAGGTAACCTTGAAAATCTCAAGGATATCGAGAACAGAGATAACTACACATTTGTAAAGGCTGATATCTGCGACAGAGAAGCAATCAACAAGATCTTTGAAGAGAATGACATCGACAGAGTTGTTCATTTCGCAGCTGAGAGCCATGTTGACAGATCAATCGTTAACCCTGAGATCTTTGTTCAGACAAACGTTTTGGGAACAGCTACAATGCTTAACGCAGCAAAGAAAGCTTGGGAGCTTCCTGACGGTACATTTAAAGAGGGCAAGAAGTTCCTTCACGTTTCAACAGATGAAGTTTACGGTTCACTTGATGATGACCCAACAGCTTTCTTCTATGAGACAACACCATATTCACCACACAGCCCATACTCAGCTAGTAAGGCAAGTTCAGACATGCTTGTAAAGGCTTATATGGATACATATAAGTTCCCTGCAAACATCACAAACTGCTCCAATAACTACGGACCTTACCAGTTCCCAGAAAAGCTCATTCCACTTATCATCAACAACGCTCTTGCAGGTAAGACACTTCCTGTATACGGCGATGGTAAGAACGTTCGTGACTGGCTCTATGTTGAAGATCACGCTAAGGCAATCGACATGGTTCAGGAAAAGGGCCGTCTCTTCGAGACATATAACGTTGGTGGTCACAACGAGAAGCAGAACATCGAGATCGTTAAGACCATTATTGATGTTCTTAAGGATGAACTTGATGATTCAGATCCAAGAAAGGCTAATCTTTCATATGATCTTATCAAATACGTAGAAGATCGTAAGGGTCACGATAGACGTTACGCCATTGCTCCAGACAAGATCAAGTCAGAGATTGGCTGGGAGCCAGAGACAATGTTCAAAGAAGGCATCCGTAAGACAATAAAGTGGTACTTCGAGCACATGGACTGGATGGCTAACGTTACATCCGGTGATTACGAGAAGTACTACGAAAAAATGTATAAAAATAAATAAGGAGAACTGAGATGAAAGGTATAATTTTAGCTGGTGGATCAGGAACAAGGCTTTATCCACTTACACGTGCAATGTCTAAGCAGATGATGCCTGTTTATGATAAGCCAATGATCTACTACCCACTTTCAACACTTATGCTTGCGGGCATTAGAGAAGTTCTCATTATTTCAACTCCAAGAGATCTTCCTATGTTCGAGGAGCTTTTCGGCGACGGATCACAGCTTGGAATGCACTTTGAGTACGCAGTTCAGGATCAGCCAAGAGGACTTGCTGATGCATTCATCATCGGTGCAAAGTTCATCGGAAGTGATTCAGTAGCACTTGTTCTTGGAGATAATATCTTCTATGGTCAGAGCTTTTCAAAACTCCTTAGAGAAGTTGCAGCAAGAGATAAGGGCGCAACAATCTTTGGTTACTATGTAAGAGATCCAAGAGCTTACGGCGTTGTAGAGTTTGATGAAAACGGCAAGGCTATCAGCATTGAAGAAAAGCCTGAGCATCCAAAGAGCAATTATGCTGTACCTGGTCTTTATTTCTATGACAACCAGGTAGTTGATATAGCAGCTAATGTAAAGCCATCAGCAAGAGGCGAGATTGAGATCACAAGTATCAACAACGAGTACTTAAGAAGAGGCGAACTCAGAGTTGAGACCATGGGCAGAGGCTTTGCATGGCTTGATACAGGTAACCATGACTCACTTCTTGATGCATCAGATTTCGTTTGTGCTTTCCAGAAGAGACAGGGACTTTACATTTCCTGCATCGAGGAAATTGCTTATAAGAGAGGCTTCATCGACAAAGAGCAGCTTCTTAAACTTGCTGAGCCTTTAATGAAGACAGACTACGGCAAGTATTTAAAAGAGGTAGCTGAAGGCCTGTGAGGCTTCCACTAAGAGGGCTTTATATGGACAAAAGAGTGTTTAGAATGGCGATACTGACTATAATAAGCGCAATCTTCCTTGTCCTTGTTATAGTGTATGCCGCCAACACTGAAAAAATAAATGCACTTTTTGGATGGGGACAGACTACAGCGGAAGAGAATACTTCTGAGGTGGCTGCCTCCTATTACAGCGGAGATTTATCTGAGTATGGCCTGCAGATTGGCAATGACCTTGACGGCTTTTTGGCAGATCCGGACTTTTTTGATGAGACAGAGAAGATTTCTTCTGCTGTTGTCATAAAAAAGGTTACTTCGTCTGAAGATTCTTCGGAAAGTTCATCTGCTTCCAGCTCTGGAAACCCAGATGAACAGTCAGGCACAGGAATGGCTGTTGTTGGAGAACTCCTTAATCCAAACGGACAGGGCGTTGATCCGGCCACTCTTGATGCCAGTCTTTTTCAGTACAATGGGCAGATGCCACAGACTCCGCCTCCTGCAGGGCAGGCACCGGGAACTGCGGTTGGAAATGTACCCGGTAACTGATTTATAAGAAGAAATTGCTCTGATTGCGAACTTCAGATCAAGTTAAAATAAATTTTTCATAAGAATAAATGTATAAAATGGAGATAGTTTTAAAATGGGTAAGATAACAGTAGAAACATGTGAGATCGAAGGACTTAAGGTTATAGCACCTACAGTTTTTGGAGATTCAAGAGGCTATTTTGTTGAGACTTACAATAAAAATGATTTCGTAGAGGCTGGAATCGATGTAGAGTTCGTTCAGGACAACCAGTCAGCAAGCCACAAGGGAGTACTTAGGGGCCTTCATTTCCAGAAGGAGTTCCCACAGGATAAGCTTGTAAGATGCATCAACGGCGAGGTATTCGACGTAGCAGTTGACCTTAGAAGAGATTCCAAGACTTTCGGAAAGTGGTTTGGCGTAAGACTTTCAGCAGAAAACAAGAAGCAGTTCTTTATTCCTAAGGGATTTGCTCATGGTTTCTACGTATTATCTGATTATGCAGAGTTTGCTTACAAATGTTCTGATTTCTATCATCCAAACGACGAGGGCGGTCTTATCTGGAACGATCCTGATATCGGAGTAGAATGGCCACTTCTTAAGGGTGTAGAAATTGACCTTTCAGACAAGGATACAAAGTGGAAAGGAATTAAAGAGTATTGATCAGGGGACTTAAGAAACTTCCCAAGCGCGCAGGCTTGGGGATTTTCTACGTACTGGCGCTTTCACTGGCGCTCTTAGTTATTCTTCATACAAATCCTCTTGCAGACCCGCACACAGAGATGCTTAAAAAGATATGTGGATGTATCTTGATAGGTGTCAGCTGTGTTCTGGTCTTCTTTTGGTATGACAGACTTCTTGTTTTGCCTGTTGAACTGTACAATTCAAGAAAGCTCATAAAGAGATTATCAATAAATGACTTTAAGAAAAGATATGCCGGCTCCTACATGGGAATTGTGTGGGCACTTGCCCAGCCTGTAGTCACTGTTGTTATGTACTACATCGTTTTTGACAGGGTTTTCCAGTCGAGAGCCCAGGCTGTATCTGACGGTGTTGAAGTTCCTTATGTTTTATTCCTTACAGCGGGCCTTGTGCCATGGTTCTTTTTCTCAGAGGCTCTGACCAACGGAACAACATCACTTCTTGAGTACAACTATCTTGTAAAAAAGGTGCTTTTTAAGATCAGTATCCTTCCTATCATCAAGATAATCGCAGCTATGTTTATCCACGTGTTCTTTATTTGCGTGCTTTTATTCATCGCCTGCGTATACGGCTATTATCCAAGCATCTACTGGCTCCAGCTTATCTATTATGTGGGCTGTGAATTTATACTGGTTTTGTCCATAAGCTATGCAACCTGCGCTATTGTGGTGTTCTTTAGAGATCTTTTGCAGATAATCAACATAGGACTTCAGCTTTTTCAGTGGGCTACACCTATTCTCTGGAATTTGGATATTGTACCGGACAAGTACAAGTGGATCTTCAAACTCAATCCTATGACCTATATTGTTGAAGGCTACAGAAATGCAATTTATGGTGACACCTGGTTCTTTGAGCATTTCTATTCATCAACTTATTTTTGGATCTTTGTAGTTGCAGTATTCTGCATCGGATCCCTCATATTCAAGCGCTCTAAACCGCACTTTGCAGACGTTCTATAATCGGAGATTTGTATGGATAAAGACATTGCTATTGAAGTCAAAAATCTGACTAAAATATATAAGCTTTACGATAAGCCAATGGACAGACTTAAGGATTCTCTTGGACTTGCTAAAAAAGGCACGTTTAAGGAGCACAGGGCACTTAACAACGTAAGCCTTTCTGTCAAAAAAGGCGAGACTGTCGGAATCATCGGAACTAATGGCTCAGGAAAGTCTACTATCCTTAAGATAATCACAGGAGTTCTTTCTCCAACAGAGGGAGAAGTGAACGTAGATGGCCATATTTCAGCTCTTTTGGAGCTGGGAGCAGGCTTTAACATGGAGTACAACGGAATCGATAACATCTACTTAAATGGTATGATGATCGGTTTTTCTGAGGAAGAGATTGAAAAGAGGATGGATGCTATCCTTGAATTTGCTGATATAGGTGACTATGTTTATCAGCCTGTTAAGACCTATTCAAGCGGTATGTTCGTGCGTCTTGCCTTTGCAGTTGCCATAAATATTGACCCTGAGATCCTTATTGTCGATGAGGCTTTGTCTGTTGGTGATGTATTCTTTCAGGCCAAGTGTTATCACAAGTTTGAGGAGTTCAAAAAGAAGGGAAAGACTATTCTTTTTGTATCCCATGACCTTTCAAGCATCAGTAAGTACTGTGACAGAGCAGTTCTTTTAAATCAGGGTGTTCTGCTTGGGGAAGGAACTCCCAAGAAGATGATCGACATCTACAAGCAGGTTCTTGTTGGACAGTACCCGCTTCCATCTAGCGATGTGGAGAACCTTTTAGATGATGAGTCCATAAGGGAAGCTGCCGCTTCAGCAGACAAAAGAGCTGACGCCAAGATTAAGGGTGATAATAAGGCGTCAAAAGATAAGGAATCAGCTTCAGATGTTGAGACCCTTGAGTACGGCGACGGCGCAGCAGTTATCACTGAGTATTACATCACTGATAACAAGGATGTTCGCACAAACTCCATCATTAAGGGAACAGATTTTACTGTTCATATGAGAGTTAAGTTTAACAGAAATGTTTCAGCTCCTATTTTTGCCATGACCTTTAAAAACGTTATGGGCATTGAAATCACAGGTACCAATTCCATGGTTGAGAAGGCCTTCTTGGAGCCTGTAAAGGCAGGAGATGTAAAAGATATTACCTTTACTCAGAACATGTCACTTCAGGGTGGAGACTACCTTCTCAGCTTTGGAGTAACAGGTTTTGAACAGAATGATTTTACAGTTTATCACAGGCTTTACGACGTGCTCAGCGTTTCTGTTGTTTCCGACAAAAATACCGTCGGCTACTACGACATGAACAGTATATGTAAAGTCAGCGATGCTAAGAATGACTGAAAATCAGCACTTGCGAGGAAAGAGCATGCAGGAAGAGATCAAGATCGGGGAAGTTACCCTTAACTTTAAACACTATTCAGGGGTTGATCTTTATAGCGATGGCGCTATAGAGAACGACCTTCTTGATATTGTTAAAAATCATAAAAAAGAAGAGTATCAGAAGATCATAGAGGAAAGGGCAAATTGGCCAATCCTTTACCATTTATCTGATCAGAGAGCCAATATTGTTGAGTGGATTCCTATGGACCCCAAGGCTAAGGTATTGGAAGTCGGCTCAGGGTGCGGCGCCATCACAGGCATGCTCTCTTCAAAGGCAGGAGAGGTTGTGGCCTGCGACCTTTCAAGAAGACGCTCTGAGATCAATGCCACAAGAAATCAGGAGTGCTCCAACGTAACTATTCACGTTGGCAACTTCAGAGATATTGAGCCTGATCTCCCCAATGATTTTGACTATATCTTTTTGATCGGTGTGTTTGAATATGGCCAGGGCTATATTGGCACAGACAATCCTTACGAGAAGTTTTTGAGAATGCTCTCAAGACATATGAAAAAGGGCGGAAGACTTGTCATTGCCATTGAAAACAGACTTGGACTTAAGTACTTTGCAGGATGCGCTGAGGATCACCTTGGAACCTACTTTACAGGTATTGAAGGCTATTCACCTGACAGCGTAGCCAAGACTTTTACCAGAAATGGTCTCATAAACATTTTCAAAAAATGTGGCATGAACGATTACCATTTCTATTATCCATATCCTGACTACAAGCTTATGACTCTTTTACACTCGGATTCATATCTTCCTAAATTCGGGGAGCTTCAGGATAATGTAAGAAACTTCGACAGAGACCGAATGGTTCTCTTTAATGAAAAACATGCCTACGAGGACCTTATTAAAGACGGCATGTATCAGGACTTTGCCAATTCTTTCCTGGTTATTTTGGGACCGGGAGTTGATACAATATACAGTAAGTACAGCAATGACAGGGTGGATGAGTTCAAGATCCGTACTGATATTGCAATAGACAGGGCAGGCAGAAAGATAATCAAAAAGTATCCTCTTACAGAGGCAGCAAAAGAGCATGTCTTTGGCATAAGGGATGCATATCTTGGCCTTGTTGAGAAGTTCAGAGGCGGCGACCTGGAAATCAATGACTGTCAGCTTGATGAAAAAGAGGGCTGTGCCATTTTCTCTTTTGTCAACGGAGTGCCCCTGTCATCCCTTCTTGATGAGTACATTGATAAGGATGACTTTGAAGGCTTCAACGCCCTTATAAATGAGTATTACCGCAGAATAAAGTATAAAGAGGATTATCCTGTATCGGATTATGACCTTATTTTCTCAAATATTATGGTTAATGGCCCCATTTGGACTATAATAGATTATGAGTGGACTTACGGTAAGTGCATCCCTGCAAAAGAGCAGATGTGGAGGGCGCTTTACTGCTATAGGCTAGAGGACAGGAAAAGAGAAAGCTTCGATCCAAAGCCTATATTTAATAAGATCGGTATTACAGAAAAAGAGATTCAGGTTCTTCTTGATGAGGAATATGCTTTCCAGAAATATGTGACCGGCAACAGAAAGTCCATGGTTGAGATCTGGAAGGAAATCGGACGAAAGGTCATCGTGCCAAAGGAAGTGACTTTGGGGGCACAGAATGCGGCAAGACCTGCGGACCTTATACAGATATATCTTGATGAGGGCGAAGGCTATTCAGAGGATGAATCCATCTTCCCTGAGGAGCAGTACGATGAGAAAAATACTGTAAACCTTGATATCAGGGTGGATTCAAACTGCAAGACAGTGCGTATTGATCCTGCCTTTGCATCATGCGTAGTGACTATCGTTGACGCTTCCTGGAATGGTACTTCCATTTCAGAGGGCGGAGCGGATATAGATATACACCCTGTCAATGGACAGTGGATATCAGATGATTCTTTTGTATTTAACAGTGATGACCCTAACATTGAGTTTAAGCTTACAAGCAACAAACTCAGTATTCAGGAGAGAAATCATCTGAAGGTATCTCTTTTGACAACTCTGATCCCAAGGAATGCGGCAGATGCTATCGCAAACTCCATTCCTGAAGTGACAGTAGCTGAGCCAAAAGAGAATATCATTAAAAAGATCGGGAAAAAGATAATCAGTAAGCGTGAAGAGTTGTACTACAAAGACGACGAGGAGTAAGTAAAGGGGAATGCTTAAAGACCTGGCAAAGAGTGCTCTGATCAAAAGGAGTGTAACTAAATACAACAAAACAGTTAATGCTAAGTCTTCGGCCTATGACAAGTGGCAGAAAGCCATAGAAAAAGAGCCTGTTGTTAAAGCAGATGCGCCTGTTATCATGGAGACTTTGGAGACAGGAGAGGTTGTGCCTCACAAAAAGCCTGAGCCTAAGGTGAAGGTTATTGCCTATTCCAAAGTCTGGGAAGTCTCTGATATGAAGGGCGATGAGAATACCATCTACATTTTTGCAAGTAGTAGAGGAAAGCTCACAAAAAGGGCTCCGGAGGTCATTCAGCAGTACTTTATTGCTCATCCCGAGCACAATGTAGTTTACGGAGACGAGGATGAAATGGGAAATGGTGGCAAGTACATCCATCCTTATTTCAAGCCTGACTGGTCTCCGGACTCTTATTTAAATGCTTTCTATATTGGCAGCTTTTTTGCCTGCCGTTCAGAAACCATGCATGCTGCAGCTACAGAATACGACAACGCAGTCAGGATGCTTGGTGGCGTTTCCAACAAAAAGAATTCACCGGAACAGGTTGGCCTTGAGGCATCTTTATTATCAGCAGATGTCCTCTTTTGCATGCTTGCAATCCATGAGAGAGCCTTTGCAAAAAGAACCGGAATGGAGCTTCCAATCGGTCATATAAGAGAGGTCTTATTCCACAGAAGCGCTGAACAGGAGGTCTTTTACGGAAGATCATTCCACAATTCAAGGCATATGCTCTTAAAGCCTGCTACAGTCAGCATTATCATTCCGTCAAAGGATCACCCGGAGATCCTGCAGCAGTGTCTTAATTCCATTATTGAGACAACCGGTGATGAGAATATCAAATATGAGATTGTGATAATTGATAATGGTTCCTCCGCTGCAAACAGGGTTAAGTACGGCGTATACTGCAGCCGCGCGCCTAGAAAGAACGGACTTACCAATATCAATTACATTTATAAGCTTCAGGAGTTTAATTTCTCCGCTATGTGCAATCAGGGCGTGAGAAATTCAACAGGGGAGTATCTTCTTTTCCTCAACGATGATATTGAGGCTAAAAAAGAGGGCTGGCTTCGCGAGATGCTGTCCCAGGCTCAGCTTGGCCACGTGGGAGCAGTAGGTGCTAAGCTCATTTACCCTGATACGGACCTTATTCAGCATGCCGGAATTGCCAATGTAAGGCGCGGTCCTGTCCACAAGCTTCAGAAGATGCACGATGGCAAGAACCATTATTTTGGCTACAACAGAGGTGTTCACAACAACATCGGTGTTACTGCGGCATGTCTTTTGATAAGCAGGAAAAAATATAATGACATCGGAGGCTTCCCTGAGGAGCTGAAGGTGGCCTTTAACGATGTGGATTTCTGCTATTCTGTGATAGAGGCTGGTTACTACAATGTCTGCTGTAATCATATTTATCTGTATCACCATGAGTCCCTGACCAGGGGAATTGATAATTTGGATCCTAAAAAGATGGAGAGACTTGGCCGGGAGGGTGATACCCTTATGAGGCGCCATTCTCATCTTTACAATTTCGACCCGTTTTATAGTCCGCATCTTACTGAGGATGAGACTATTTCAGCCATCATTCCAAAGGAGGATTACACTCCAGTTGAGGACATCCCTTACAGCCGTATCTCTGTTCATGAAAAGGGGATTAAGGGCGCAAGGGAGGATCAGTGCTTAAGGATTGGCTGCGAGTACAATGGTACTCTGGACAATTGGCTCTACGGCGTAACTGCTGAGGGGAATGACGAAGGCTATTATTTAAAGGGCTATAGCTTTGTTATCGGGTCTGATAATGCTATTTTTGAAAAGCAGCTGCTGCTGCGCCTTGTGGAGAGACACGAGGATGGAGCGGGCCCTGCTGACAGGAAGGTTTATGGTGTGCCATTTTATACCTGGTACAGGCCTGACATCAGGATAAGGCTTCAGGATCAGGTCAATGTGGACCTGACAGGCTATAAGGTTAAAATAAGAAAAGGCGATCTTGAGCCCGGGTATTACCAGATAGGCATGCTTGCTGTTGATAAGACAAGCAGGCTAAAGCTTATAAATTGGGTGCCCAATATTCTCAATGTAAAAGAGTGATATGTTTTAGGAGTAGTAGATGAGCGAAATTGACTATAAGTCTGCATATGAAAAAGAGAAACTTAAAAGTGCAGAGCTGGCCAGCAGAATAGCTGAACTTGAAGATAAGAACCAGGAGCTTCAGTTTAAGCTGGACAGGATAAAGAATAATCCTATATGGAAGGCTTCAACACCTGCGCGAAATACCATGCACTGGGTGATAAGACAAAGAGACCGTATCAGAAACCAGGGCTCTTTAAAGGGAGTCATTGCCAAGATAAAGTACAAGCAGATCGAGAAAAAGGCCATGACTCACTACGGAACAGAGAGCTTTCCAAGTGAAGAGACAAGGAGAGAGCAGGAAAATACTAAGTTTGAATATGAACCACTGATTTCAATCTTAGTTCCTTTGTATAACACTCCTGAGAAGTTTTTAAGAGACATGGTTGAGTCAGTTCTGGCTCAGACCTACTCTAATTGGCAGCTTTGTCTTGCTGATGGTTCTGATGCTGAACACATAGAACTTGTTTCAAGGATCGTTAAGGAGTATCAGGATAAAGACGGCAAGAACCGCATCAGCTACATGAAGCTTGAGAAAAATGAAGGTATTTCAGGAAATACCAATCACTGTCTTGAACTGGCTGAAGGTGAATATATAGGTCTTTTTGACCATGACGATATTCTTCATCCTGAGGTCCTTTACTGGTATGTAAAGGCAATCAATGAGGAAAAGGCAGATTATCTCTACTGTGATGAGACCACCTTTAAGGGCGACGACATCAACAAGATGATAACCATGCACTTTAAGCCTGATTATGCAATCGATAACTTAAGGGCTAATAACTATATCTGTCATTTCAGCGTATTTAAAAGAACTCTTTTGGACGGAACAGAGCTCTTTAGAACCAAGTTTGACGGAAGCCAGGACCATGACATGATCCTTCGTCTCACAGACAGAGCTGAACACATCGTTCATATTCCAAAGCTTTTGTATTACTGGAGGTCTCACGCCGGGTCAGTTGCATCAGACATAAATGCCAAGCCCTATGCTATTGAGGCTGCAAAGGGCGCAGTTGCTGATCACTTAAGGCGTCACGGCTATGACCACTTTAAGATCACAAGTACCAGAGCTTTTGAGACAATCTTTAAGATTTCTTACGAAGTTGTGGGAACACCAAAGATAAGTATTGTGATCCCAAACTGCGAGCACGCTGAGGACCTCAAGAGATGTATTGATTCGATCTATGAGAAATCTGTTTACGACAACTACGAGATAATAGTTGTTGAGAATGGCAGCAAGGGCTCAGAAATAAAGGGCTATTATGAAGAGCTTAAGAATGGCTCCTTAAAAGATATTGTGAAGGTGGTTGATTTCTACGAGAACGGACTTCACTTAAATGTAGATGGCTCAAAGCCGGCATTTAACTATTCAGCAGTTGTAAACTACGGAGTTTCAAAATCTACCGGTGAATACATAGTTCTTTTGAACAATGATACTCAGGTTATCACGGTCAACTGGATGGAAGAGCTCCTTATGTACGCCCAGAGAAGTGACGTTGGTGCGGTTGGCGCCAAGCTCTACTTCCCTGACAGAAAGATCCAGCACGCAGGCGTTGTGTTAAAACTCGGTGCTCACAGAACTGCAGGTCATTCACACTATGGCCAGGCGGGTATGAACCTTGGATACATGGGACGCCTTTGCTATGCACAGGATGTCAGCGCTGTTACAGGCGCATGCCTCATGGTGAGCAGGGCAAAATACGATGAGGTCGGCGGATTTGACGAGGGCTTCCAGGTAAGTCTTAACGATGTGGACTTCTGCTTAAAGCTCCGTGATAAGGGTTATCTGAACGTATTTACACCATTTGCAGAGCTGTTCCACTATGAATCACTGTCAAGAGGTCTTGACCTTGAAGGTGAAAACGCAAAGCGCTACGAGGCAGAGTCAGAGCACTTCAGGACTAAATGGAAAAAAGTTCTCGATAAGGGAGACCCTTACTACAATCCTAATTTCTCCCTTGACAGAAGTGATTTCAGCCTTAATGTAGAGGGCTATTCAAGCCTGAGGACACAGTAAGCGACTTTATATGCTATAATATTGTAGAATTGCGAGAGCTTCGAAGAAACGACGCGATTCGTACATCATATTATCGGTTTTAATTTCAAAACTTAGGAGGAAAGAGATATGAGTAAAGCTACAGAACAGTTTGAGTATTGGCTTAACAATGATTATTTTGACCAGGAGACAAAGGATGAGCTCCTTGCCATCAGAAACAATGCTGATGAGGTCGAAGATCGTTTCTATAGAGAACTTGAATTTGGTACTGGCGGACTCCGTGGAGTTATCGGAGCCGGCACAAACAGAATGAACAAATACACTGTAAGAAAGGCTACACAGGGCCTTGCTAATTATATTAAAAAGCACGGTGGAGCTGATGCAGCAAAGAAGGGCGTTGCTATTTCCTATGACTGCAGAAAGTTTTCACCTGAGTTTGCAGAGGAGACAGCTCTTTGTCTTGCAGCAAACGGAATCAAGGCTTATGTAAGTGATATTCTTCGTCCTACACCAGAGCTTTCTTTTGCACTTAGAGAGTTTGGATGTATCGCAGGTGTAATGGTTACAGCTTCTCACAATCCACCTGAGTACAACGGATATAAGGTATATTGGGAGGACGGCGCACAGATCACACCTCCTCACGATACAGGAATCATCAGTGAGGTTATGGCTATCACTGATTATAACGAAGTTAAGACAATGCCAAAGGAAGAGGCTGTTAAGGCAGGTCTTTATGAGTCATTTGGCGAAGAACTTGATGATAAGTACATGGTTGAGCTTAAGAAGCAGATCATTCATCAGGATGTTATCGATGAGATGGCTGATAAGTTCACTATCGTTTACACACCATTCCACGGAACAGGTAATCTTCCTGTAAGAAGAGTTCTCAAGGAGCTTGGATTTAAGAATGTGTTCGTAGTACCTGAGCAGGAGCTTCCAGATCCTGACTTCACAACACTTGATTATCCTAACCCTGAAGATCCTAAGGCATTTAAGCTTGCCCTTGAGCTTGCAAAAGAGAAGGATGCAGACATTGTTCTTGCAACTGACCCTGATGCAGACCGTCTCGGAATCTATGCAAAAGATACAAAGACAGGCGAGTATGTTGGATTTACAGGTAACATGTCAGGTATGCTCATCGGTGACTACATCTTAAGAGAGCGCACAAAGACAAATACAATGCCGGCTAACCCTGCATTTGTTACTACAATCGTTACTACAAACATGGCTAAGGCTGTTGCTAAAAAATACGGCTGCCACTACATCGAAGTTCTTACTGGATTTAAGTACATCGGCGAGCAGATCAAGCTCTTTGAGCAGAACGGTCAGTCTCATAACTATGTATTTGGTCTTGAGGAGTCCTATGGATGTCTTGCAGGAACACACGCAAGAGATAAGGACGCTGTTGTTGCAGTTATGTGCCTCTGCGAGCTTGCTGCTTTCTACAAAAAGCAGGGCAAGAGCGTATGGGACGCTATGATCGATATGTACGAGGAGTACGGTTATTACAAGGAAGGCCAGTACTCAATCACAATGAAGGGCAAGGAAGGCGCAGAGCAGATCGCAGCACTTATGGATAAGCTCCGCAGCAATCCACCTAAGGAGTTTGGTCAGTGGAAGGTTGAAGAGTTCAGAGACTACAAGACAGGCAAGACTCTGAATATGGCTACAGGCAAGGAAGGCGAGACAGGACTTCCTACATCAAATGTTCTTTACTTTGCACTTGATAACGATGCCTGGTGCTGTGCAAGACCTTCAGGCACAGAGCCTAAGATCAAGTTCTACATGGGTGTTAAGGGAAAAGACCTTGCTGATGCAGACAAACTTCAGGAAGAGCTTACAGCTGCAGTTAAGGCTGTAATTGGCTGAGAGCACTTGACGAGGTAATTTTAAAACTCAGGAGAAATTTATGGGCATAAAGAATGCGGCTAAAAAGACAATAGCATATGCAAAACGCAATGGTGCTAGGGCTGCATTCTTTGCTGCCGTTGAGAGATTGTCCGATAACAGGAAAGAAAAGTATACATATAATGAATTGTCAGAGGCTGTACTTAATGAGCAGAAGCAGGAGTACAAGGCTCTGGCTGAAACAGGAGGCGCTTTGCGGTTTAGCATTGTAGTGCCTCTTTTTAATACTCCGGAGAAATATCTTCGACAGATGATAGATTCCGTAGTCGCTCAGACCTACGGCAATTGGGAGCTGGTTCTTGCAGATGCTTCACCCCTTGAATCTGACCTGGTAAAAGAGTATATGAAGGAAGATCCAAGGATAAAATATTATTACCTTGGTTCCAATGAGGGAATTTCCGAAAACACTAACAGAGGTATCGAGAAGGCTAAAGGGGATTATATATGTCTTTTGGACCATGACGATCTCCTTACGCCGGATGCATTATATGAAGTTTCAAGGGTTATCAGAAAGAGCATGTCAAGGAATCACCTGACACAGTTTCAGACATGCCCAATAAGGCTTATCTATTCAGATGAAGACAAGTTTGATGATCATAAGAACCTTTATTATGAGCATCATCAAAAGCCTTCATTTAATTTGGATTATCTTTTGTCCAATAACTATATTTGCCATTTCACAGTAATGAGGGCTGATATAATAAAGAGACTTAAATTCAGGAAAAAGTACGATGGAGCTCAGGATTTTGACCTGGTTTTAAGGGCTTGTCTTGAGGCAACGCTGACAATGCCCATGGCTACTGATCAGATTGCACATATTGATAAGGTTCTTTATCATTGGAGATGTCACAAGGGTTCCACAGCATCCAATCCTGCCAGCAAAATGTATGCCTATGAAGCGGGGCAGATTGCCATAGGCGATGCTCTTAAGAATTTTGGAGTGGAGGCGGAGATTGCTCAGCTTCCTCACCTTGGTTTTTATCGTGCAGGTTATGTGGGAGATATCTTTTCCCAGAGAAAAGACATTGGCTGTGTCGGCGGCAAGCTCATAAATAAAAAAGGCAGAGTCGCAGGCGGCATTTACAAAAAAGATGGAACCGCAGTTTTCAAGGGAATGCCTTTTGGATACAGCGGTGGCCTTCAGCATAAGGCTGTTGTGCAGCAGGACTGCTACGCAGTGGATATCAGATGCATGGCACTTAGACCGGAGCTTGCAGAAGCCTTTAAGGATATTGCGGGTTTTGAGTATGAGGATACCTTTAGCGATTTGCAAGGGAACATGACTGATAAGTCTCATGATGATGTTCAGGTTGAGAGCAAAAGAGAATATCTTGATAAGATAAATAGTCTGACCGAGGAAGAAATCCTTAAGATCAACTTGAAAATCGGTGAAGAGATGAAAAGACGTGGCCTAAGGGTTATGTGGGATCCTCAGGTCGTTAAGAAAATATAGGGAAAGAGCTTATGGAAAAAGTTTCGGTTATAATTCCCAATTACAACGGAAAAAAGTTTTTGACTGATTGCCTTGAAAGTCTGAAAAAGCAGACTTTCAGGGATTTTAGAGTGCTTATAGTTGACAACGGTTCAACAGATGGAAGTCAGGATTTTATTAAGAATAACTATCCAAGGGTGACTTTGGTGGCGCTTCCTGAAAATACTGGCTTTGCCAATGCGGTTAATATCGGCATAAAATCCTGCGAGTCAGAGTATGTCTTTTTACTAAATGATGATACTGTCTGCTCGGAAGATGTCCTGGAAAGATTAGTAGCAACCATGGACAGGAAAAAGAAGATCTTCAGCGCTCAGGCCAAGCTGCTTCAGTTTAAAGAGCCCCACCTTATCGATGATGCGGGAGATCTTTACTGCGCTTTAGGGTGGGCTTTTTCTCCGGGCAGAGACAAGGATAACAAGTATTTTTCAAGCATTGAACCTGTGACCAGCGCCTGCGCGGGAGCTGCAATTTACAGGAGAGAGTTGTTTGACGAAGTTGGACTTTTTGACCCTGCACATTTTTGCTATCTTGAGGATGTGGACCTTGGCTACAGGGCCAGATTAAAGGGATATATCAATGTCTGCGAGCCCAGAGCCATAGTTTATCACGCAGGAAGTGGCACAAGTGGTTCAAGATATAACAGATTTAAGGTTGAACTAACAGCGGGTAATAATTTATACTTTATCTATAAAAATATGCCTATCCTTCAGATAGTGATAAATCTGCCACTCATTCTGGCAGGTATATTGATAAAGCATGTTTTTTATACAAAGAGGGGGCTTGGAGGAGCACATCTTAAGGGACTTGCCCTTGGCTTATCCAAGATTAGAGTTAATGCCGACAAAAGAGTGGCATTTGGAAAAAAAGAAATCTTTAACAGTTTAAGGATGCAGCTGGAGCTGTGGATTAACTGTGCCAGGAAGTTTGGGGCTGTATTTTTATGATAAAAGACAATCAGGTTCATTTAAACAGGGCGCATGTAGTTGCGGACGGGCTCATTGTAGCCGGTTCTTACATTGCGTCTTATTTTATAAAGTTTGAGCTCTTTAGTAAAAGACTGCCGGGCGGCCATCTGCCTATGGAGATCTACTTCAGGGCACTGTATTTTCTGGTGCCGGCATACCTTGTTCTTTATTATATGGTTCAGCTGTATACGCCGCGCCGTGCCCTCAGGATGTGGGACGAGTTCATGGATGTGGCCAAGGCCAATGTGGCCGGGATCCTGGGCTTTTGGGTAATCCTTTTCCTTTTAAAGCACAACGATTTCTCCCGTTCCATGATGATCATATTTGCGGTGCTGAATGTGACCTTTGCCACAGCGTTCAGGATTGTTCTCAGGAAGTTCCTAAGGTATATCAGGAAAAAGGGCTACAATCTTAAGCACGTGCTTCTTGTTGGCTATTCAAGGGCTGCAGAAGGCTATATAAGCCGTATTCTTGACAATCCTCAGTGGGGATATGAGATAGCAGGAGTTCTTGATGACTTTGTTCCACTTGGGACCAATTACCACGGCGTTAAGGTTGTGGGCAAGATCGAGCAGCTTGGCCTTTACCTTGAAAATAATAATTATGATGAGATTACCATCACCCTTCCTCTGGATGACTACGACAGACTGGAGGAGCTGGTTGCCCAGTGTGAAAAATCCGGCGTCCACACCAAGTTCATTCCGGATTATTCATCTCTTTTCCCAAGTAATCCATATACTGAGGATGTTCAGGGACTTCCTGTTATTAACATTAGATATGTTCCTCTTACTAATTCCTTTAACAGGATTGCAAAGAGACTTGTGGATATTGTGGGATCTTTGATTGCTATAATTCTCTTTTCACCAATTATGATCGCTGCGGCACTGGCGGTTAAGTTTAGCAGTAAGGGACCTATCATCTATAAGCAGGAGAGGATTGGCCTTGGCGGTGAGCCCTTTATGATGTACAAATTCAGAACTATGAGGGTTCAGACAGAGGCTGAGGAAAAGAAAGGCTGGACAACCAAAAATGACCCACGAGTTACCAAGGTTGGAGGCTTTCTTAGAAAGACAAGTATTGATGAGATGCCCCAGTTTTTTAACATTCTCTTTGGAAAGATGAGTCTTGTGGGGCCAAGGCCTGAGAGGCCTCAGTTTGTTGAGAAGTTCAAGGAGCAGATTCCAAGATATATGGTCAAGCATCAGGTAAGGCCAGGGCTTACAGGATGGGCTCAGATAAACGGTTACAGAGGTGATACTTCTATCAGGAAAAGAATTGACTATGACATCTACTACATAGAAAACTGGTCAATGCTCTTTGACATAAAGATCATTCTGGGAACCATCAGA
>JAEEGH010010917.1_pt1 | contig 20721 bp, 14 predicted proteins | sample 9134181 | NCBI WGS metagenome assembly JAEEGH01 (sample SAMN16246544, study PRJNA631951) | gut metagenome | biome: gut microbiome; feature: rumen; material: DP-attached | host: Bos | place: Iran: Karaj | collected 2018-10
ATTGAGTCCTTGGAAGGAATCTGGTCCATACGGTTACTCACGATACTCAAGGCATCGGCATACAAGGTCATGTCGGTGAGCAACACCAGCACCTTTTCGTTCTTATCCACGGCAAAATATTCCGCCGCAGTCAAGGCCATGTCAGGAATCAGCAGACGCTCGACAGGGGGTTGGTCGGTGGTGTTCACGAAGCTGATGATCTTATGCAAGGCACCGGCACTCTCAAATTGGTTCTTAAAGAAGAGGTAGTCGTCGTTCGAAAGACCCATGCCACCGAGGATGATCTTGTCCACATCGGCACGGAGAGCCACCATGCTCATCACCTGGTTATAGGGTTGGTCGGGGTCGGCGAAGAACGGAATCTTCTGACCCGAGACCAAGGTGTTATTCAAGTCGATGCCGGCGATACCCGTAGGAATCAGCTGCGAGGGCTGACGACGCTTGAAGGGGTTGACGGAGGGACCGCCGATCTGGCGTTTCTCGCCTTCCACGGCCGGACCGCCGTCGATAGGCTCGCCATAGGCATTGAAGAAACGGCCGGCGAGGTCTTCGCTCACATTCAGTGAAGGCGGCTCACCGAAGAAGGTCACTTCGGCATTGGTCGGGATGTCTTCCGTGCCGCCAAACACCTGCAAGGTGACAGATTTATCTTTAATCTTCACCACCTGGGCCAGACGACCGGCTACGAGGGCCAACTCGTCGTTGGCCACACCTTGTGCCTCAAGGGTCACGGTGGCCTTGGTGATGGCAGTCAGCTGCGTATAGATGCGTTGAAAGGCTTTCTCACTCATGTTTCAGTTCCTCCTTAAGCTGGTTCAAATATTTGTTGAATTGTTCCGACTCATACACCGAGTAGTTCATCTGGCGGCAGATATTAATCAAGCCCTTGAAGTAGGTCGTGCACTCCTCGAAATTGTCGAACTTGAAGCTGCGGTCGCATATCTCAAGCACCAAGTCGAGCATGAACTTCTGACGTTCGAGCGGCGTGGAGCTGTCGATGTCGTCGAAAGCGTCCTGTTGCAAGATGACGAAGTCAACGAGTTCCGACTTCCAGTATTGCTCATGGTAAGCCATCGGCACACCGTCGTCGCCCAAGATGTTGATTTGCTCGTAAGCGTCTTTGCCTCGACGGATGACATATTTTGTCTTCACCACCTTGTCGACCCAGCCCTTTTCGATCTTCTCATCAAGATACTCGATAATCTCAGGATATTCAAGATACTTCGAATAGGAGTCCACAGGATCGACGGCGGGATAACGTTTCTTGTCGGCGCGGTTTTGCGAGAGGCCGTAGAAGCAACGTGCGGCTTTCTTGGTGCTCTCGGTGACAGGTTCCTTCAGGTTACCGCCAGCGGGCGACACCGTTCCAATGAAGGTGATGGAACCAGATTGGCCATTATTCAGCTTCACATAACCCGCACGGGCGTAGAAATTGGAGATAATGGCCGACAAGTCCACTGGGAAGCCGTCCTGACCGGGCAGTTCCTCCAAACGGTTACTCATCTCACGCAAGGCCTGAGCCCAACGCGAGGTGGAGTCGGCCAGCAGCAGCACCTTCATACCCATAGCGCGGTAGTACTCACCGAGGGTCATGGCCGTGTAGACGGAGGCCTCACGAGCCGCGACCGGCATGTTGGAGGTATTGCAAACGATGATGGTACGCTCCATCAGGCTGCGTCCCGTGTGTTTGTCCTTCAGTTCGGGGAACTCGGTGAAGATTTCCACCACCTCGTTGGCACGCTCACCGCAGGCCGCCATGATGATGATTTCAGCGTCGGCTTGCTCGGCGAGGGCGTGTTGCAGCACGGTCTTGCCGCAGCCGAAAGGACCAGGGATGAAACCCGTGCCGCCTTCGGCGATGGGATTCAGCGTGTCGATGCAACGGACACCTGTCTCCATCACCTTGAAGGGACGCGGCTTCTCAACGAAACCACCCACGGCCACCTTGACGGGCCATTTCTGGGTCATCGTCACCTTCACATCCTCGCCTTCCGCATTGGTCAGCGTGGCAATGGTATCGGTGATCTTGTATTGTCCGGCAGCGGCCACCGACTTCACGGTATAAGTGCCCTTGAAACTGAACGGCACCATGATTTTGTGAGGCAGCCAGCCTTCCTTGACTTCGCCTAACCAGTCGGCGGCAACGACTTGTTGTCCCGCTTGGGCAATAGGTGTGAAGTCCCATAGTTTTTCTTCATTAAGGGCCTTGGTGTATTCACCGCGTTTCAAGAACACGCTTTCCATAGTGGCAAGGTTGTTCTGCAGGCCGTCGAAATTGCTCGAAAGCAGACCAGGTCCCAGGGTCACCTCAAGCATGTAGCCTTGGAATTCCACTGGGTCGCCGATTTGAAGTCCACGGGTGCTTTCAAACACCTGTACGGAGGCTTTGTTCCCGTTCACCTTGATGACCTCAGCCATCAACTTGACGCCTTGCAAGTCGATAAAGCAGATTTCATTCTGTGCCACAGGTCCGTTCACCTCGACGGTGACCAAGTTGGAAATGATTCCTGTAACTTTTCCTGTTGTTTTCATATATTAATCTTTTATTCTTATCTTTTATCTTTTATCTCATTTACCAACTTCTTGAACATCTCCTGTCCTTTGGCAGGGTCAAGTTCAGCCCAACGCTGGACGGTTTTCGCTTTCACCATAAAAGCCAGGATGGCGTTCATGTTGAAATAATCCAAGCGTGCGATGTCGGATGCCTTTTCCCATTTCAGTTCATCCATCTTCTGTTCACGTTGCACGAAGTCGGCATCGGCAAGGATATCCATTATCAGCTTCTCCTCTTCAAAGTCGGCCTCAGGCAGTTCTACGAAGTAGTTGTCGCCTTGTTTGCCGAGGCGTTTGGCCAGGTACTGCACCTTGAGGTTACGCAGGCGTCCGTCGAAGTCGAAGTACTCACGGATGAAGCGGTTTTTGCTCTCGGCTGCCTTGGCGTAGAAGTCGGCGCCGAGGGTATTCTCGTCGAAGCCTTCTTCCATGAGCTCGACCAGTTGCTGATCCTTCTCGGAGAGCAGTTCCATGATGCTTTCCTTGACGGCGCTATAGTCGAAGCCCGTATTCTCGAAGCCCGAGGTCAGTTCCGGCAGGCCGGCCACGATATAGACGTAGTTATCCATTAGCCGAAAAGGATTTTCTTGGTAGCGGGACGTAGGTAGTTGGCGATGAGTTGGGTAAACTCTTCGTCGGTGAACTGGAGCACATAGCCTCCGTCGCGTGGAGCGATCTTGAAGCCGCCGTTCATCTTCTTGGAGTAGTCCACCATGACTTCGCCTTTAAACTGGCTGGCGATTTCGTTTTGCACGAAAGGCTCCAGTTGGGCTTTCATCGATTCGGGCAGGATGAGGTCGAGTGCCACGGGGCTGGCGTTTTGGGGGTTGAAGGCCTTCACCACATTAGCAATCAACTCTTTCACGAAGTCGACGTTGGTCATATTGGCTTTCACGCCTTCGGTGGCAGCCTTGCTCACCACCATCTTTTCGATTTCTTGTTTCGTTGCGGCGATGCTTTGGGTAGCGGCCATCTTCACGTCAGCGGTGACTTTGGTCTTCAGCTCTTCAGCCTCTTTGTTGGCTTTGGCGATGATGCGTTCAGCTTCAGCTTTGGCTTGAGCGACAATGTTGTCGGCCTCGGCATGGGCTTTTTGCAGCAGTTCCTCGCCTTCCTGTTTACCTTTTGAAAGACCCTCGTTATAGAGCCTATCGGTTAATTCTTGAAGTTTGTCTTGCATACTATCTTTGTTTATACCTAATTTCGAATTGGGTGCAAAGATAATAAATTAGAAATCGAGAAACAAATAATTTAAGGTAATTTATTAAGTATCGCATACTGCTCTAAAAAAGCATTGAAAAGTATTTCATATCCATTCGTCTACATTTCTGAATAATATTATATACTATATTTATATTTGAAAATATTGCGTTTTCAAGAAATTTAAAAAAAGTTATCAACAGACTTCAAAGTCTGTTCATAAATAATAAATCGTGCGCGTGTGTAAAAGTCATACCTTTGCCCAGTATTTAAATGAACAATAATAAACTAAACAACATCTAATTCATTAACAACCAATTTATTAATTAACCCACAAAGTTATGTTTAAAAAATCTTTACTTTTAACATTGCTGCTCGCACTATTAGTGCCGTGGGCAGCGAATGCACAAACAGTCCTTCTAGATGAAGGATTTGAAAGTATGACCGATGCGTCATATCTGACAGACAACGGTTATTTCACCTACTCGCAAAGTAGCTGTCAATTCGAAGTTTCAACGACAGAACACAACACTGGTTCTACCAAATCGTTGTTAGCTAACAGCTGGGATGGTAGTTCTGGCTGTATCCAGATTTTAGGACTGCCAACGCTAAGCTCTCCAATTAACAAGCTTGAAATCAGTTTTGCTTACAAAAGCTCTAGCGGAACTATCACTCTGGGCTATCTGACAGATGATGATTATAGTACTTTTACTGTGCTTAATACATATAGTACCTCCAGTTCGTGGACAACGACTGATTACTACAACTTAAGTGCAGTGCCAACTACCGCTACTCGTATTGCTATCAGATTCAATAGTTGGTGGAATTTCTATGTGGATGATATCATTGTTAGAACACAACCTACATGTGTCAAGCCTACAGGCTTAGCAGCCTCCCTCACCCCGGGCAACGGCACCATTGCCACCCTCAACTGGACCGCCGGCGGCACCGAAACCAACTGGGTACTTGAATACGGCACAACAAGCGACTTCACAGGAGCCACTTCGGTGAACGTGAGCGGTACGCCAACCAAAAACCTCACAGGCCTCACAGCTGAAACAAAATACTACGCCCGCGTGAAAGCTGACTGCGGCGGTGGTGACACAAGCGACTGGAGCGCCACCTGTGAATTCACTCCAACCATTCTTCTATTCATTAATATTTTGGGCGCAACCAGTTCAACATATTCCTATTTACCCTCAAACACCAATTATGACTACTCCTACACCCAGCAGATATACACTGCTACGGAAATGGGAGGGTTCCCATGCACACTCAAATCGGTCGCTTTCAAGGGAGACAATGCTGCCGTTTGCGATTTGGACATCTATTTGGCCAACACTACGAAGTCCTCTTTCTCAGGCACTAGCGATTACATCAACATAAACGATGCCACGCTTGTCTTCAGCGGCGAAGTGACCTTCACGGCCAACGACTGGAAGACCATTGCATTTGACAATGAATTCGATTACGAAGGAGGTAATATAGCCGTCATCGTTGATGACAATTCGGGCAACTATGACTATAATTCCACTACGTGGCAAACATTCAACGCCACGGGACAGGCTCTATACTTCTATCAGGACAACACAAACATCAATCCATCCTCACCAAGTGCAGGTTATAAAGGTACTCCTAGCGTCAAGAACCAAATAAAGTTAGGCTATGTACTCCCATCACCATATCAGAAACCAAAGAACTTGGCAGTAACCAACATCACCAACAACAGTGCCACCCTCACTTGGGAAGCCCCGAACAGCGATGTTCAAAGCTACAAATACCAATACAGAGAAGCAGGTGGCTCATGGAGCGCTCTGACCAGTACAACAGCCCTTTCAGCTCCTCTTACCAGTTTGACTGGCAACACCACCTACGAATTCCAGGTGCAGGCTATCTATGCTGGCAATAACGAAAGTGCTTTCGCTTCAACCAGCTTCACCACACCTTGCGATGCATTCTCAATTGACCCGACCGCCTACCAATACGGCTTCGAGACAGCCGACGACATGGATTGCTGGGAATTAGTTAATGGTGTAACAAATACTGCTGTATGGGACAATGCCACTTTAGACTACTATTTTGGATATGAACCGGCGAGAACTGGCGACTACTGCTTCATGTTCTACTATGTAAATTACGATGACACCGATCCGGAATACCAAACCCTCATCTCACCCCAACTGACCGACCTCCCAGCAAATGGTGTGCATGTCGAGTTCTATTATGTTGGTGATTTGGGTGGAAGTGGTCAAGAGACTTTCAGAGTTGGCTATTCAACCACCGACAAGAATCTCAGTAGCTTCACATGGGGCACTGAAATCACCGACGCCTCAACGGCATACCAGCGTTTCTCGGCCAACTATCCGCAAGGAACCAAATACGTGGCCGTTCAACATACGTCTGACAACCAATACTATCTCTTCCTCGACGACTTCACCTTTGAAGGTGCAGCCGACTGCCTTGAACCTTCCAGTGTTTTGGCCGACAACATCACCACCACTGGTGCCAGCATCAATTGGACAGCCGGTGGAGAGGAAGTTGCTTGGGATATCTACGTTACTGACGACGCAACCATCGTGCCTGACGACGGCACAACACCAACCTACGCCAATATCAGCACCAAGCCTTATCCTTTGACTGGACTCACTCCTGCAACCACATACTATGTGTATGTCCGCGCGGCTTGCAAGGGAACAGAAACCAGTGCATGGAGCACCCCTGCCATCTTCCACACCGAATGCGAAGGTATGGATTTGCCTTACGGCCCATACGGCTTTGAAGACGGCGCCCTTTCAGTCTGCTGGAATGTCATTAACACCAACACCTCTTACAATTCAGTGAGCGTCAGTGCAAGCAATGCTAATTTAGGAACCCATTGTCTGAGTTTCTTCAGAGGGCATGCTATTGGTGATCTAGTCGCTGTTTTGCCTGAAGTTGGTGCCTATGACTTGAGTGACTATCAATTCGAGTTCAGTGCCAAGGGTTCTTATGCTGGGTATGAGATTACTATTGGTATCATGACCGACCCTGATGACCTTACCACATTCGTAGCCCAAGGTGATGTAATTACTACTACAACCAGCTATGCCGAGCATAAGGTAAGATTCAATGAATATACAGGCTCAGGAAAATATGTCGCTATCAAGGTTGTACGACCTTCAACCGTAACTTACGGTAGTATTTATGTCGATGATATCGCCATCAACCCGCTTCCGAGCTGCATCGAACCTACAGGATTGGCTGCTTCAGAGGTTACCAACCACACGGCTGACCTTGCATGGACAGGAACAAGCGCTGGCTATAACATCGATTATAGAACGGCTGCTTACCTCAATGCTAACGACGGTGGTATAGATGAAGACTTCACTGGTCTCACCTCCGGCATCCCCACAGGCTGGGACAATAGCGAAGGTACAATGACTAATAATAGTTACAAATGGAACTATTATGCGACAGGTCATGAAGGTGTGGGCTTACGATTCAACTCCTACAACGCATCAAGCGGTCAAACCAATTTCTTGAAGACTCCTTCTATGAACTTCCCAGCAGGCAAGACAATGCAATTAAGCTTCTGGTGGAAGAACCCAACTGGCGGTGACTTCTCGGTTTACATCTCCACGGATGGTGGTACGACCAAGACCCCACTTAAAGAAGGTCTTACCGGTCAATCCACTTGGAAACAAGAGACAATTAATCTTACAGATTATGTCGGTGCTTCAAATGTAACCATCCATTTCAAAGGGACATCTAACTGTGGATACGGCGATGCTTACATTTATTTAGATGAAGTTGTTGTGGGATATGAGGTAGCCGCTGGTGAATGGCAGCACACTACCTCTACTACAGCCACAAAGACTCTCAGTGGTCTTCTTCCTGAAAGAAAATACGACGTCAGAGTACAGGGCAATTGCGGCGAACAAGGTTTAAGTGAATGGTCAGACATTGTCAGCTTCACAACCGACATCGCTTGCCCAGCACCAACAGGTTTGACCGCTTCAAATCCGAAGTCAAATTCGTTTGACCTCCAGTGGACCAACGGCGGCTCTGAAGATTGGGTACTCGCATATAAAGTAGATGGCGCTGCCGATTTCACCGAAATGGATTTGAACGTATCAGATGTTACTGAAGAAGCAGGTACTATCTCCTACACTCTTTCAGGTCTTGATCCGGAAACCGATTACATAGTTAAGGTGCGCGACAACTGCGAAGCCAGCTATGTTGGCGACGGCATGAGCGAATGGACCGCTGAGGTACCATACTCAACCATCGCAGCATGCTCGGCAATGAATCCTGTGGTTAGCAACGTCACCCACCACAACGCAACAGTCAACTTTGAAGGCGAAAGCGCTACAGGCTTCACCGTGAACTATAGAGAAGCTGCACATATTGATGGTATCCCCGAAGAGTTTTCCAGCTCTTCTGCTCCAGAAGGCTGGACAAGATACAGCGGTGAATGGAATAGTGATGGCACTGGTCCAACAAGTACCACAACCAGTGGCTGGTCATTTGGTGCCAAAAACTTCACCAATAGCCATGCCTATATGAATATGTATAGCGATTGGAAATATTGGTTGGTTACTCCAAGTATCACAGTGGGAAGTAACTATGAAATGAATTTTGACGCGGCATATACAAAATATAATGCCACGACAACACCAGATCAAACTGGAACAGACGACAGATTTGTTATTTTGATTTCGACAGATAACAAAGCACACTGGACAAGTTTGCGTGAATGGAACAATGCCGGCACAGGAGATGCTGTTCTTAATGACCTTCCTGTCACGTTCCAACCTGTTGACCCAATTGACCTGAGTGCATTTAACGGCCAAACAGTTTATATTGCTTTCTACGGAGCTTCTACTGAAAGCAACACAGATAATCACCTCCGCATCGACAACGTTGTCATCGGTGTCAACGTTCCTGCCGCTACCACATGGCAAACCCAAACCGCTACCACCACCACTGCAGACCTCACTGGCCTCACCGCTGGCACCAAATATGACGTGAAGGTGGTTCCGAACTGCGATCCAACACAGGAAAGCAGCATCGTAAACTTCTCTACAGTTTCAGCTGATAACAAATGGTTCATCACCGCTGGCGAATGGGGTACAGCTGCCAACTGGGAACCCACTGGCGCTCCTACCATCAACCAGAGTGTTACACTGTATGCCAACGTCACCATCGAGAATGGTTGCGTAGCTGAAGCCAAGACTATCACTCAAGGCACCCACACCATCACCATTGAGGACGGTGGTCAGCTGAAGCACGACAACAGTGGTGTTACAGCATCTGTGAAGAAGCATATCATAGGTTACGGCGCAGGTAACACAGACACAAAACTTGGTTACTATCTTATTTCTAACCCATTGTACCAAACTATCTACAAACACACATCTGCCAGCACACCAAACATCAGCTCGACAGGCATGCTTACTGGCACTTACGACTTCTACAACTGGAGTAATAGCAATCAGGGTTCAGAATGGAGAAACTATGAGACCTCTGCATTTGACATGTCTTATTCAATGTATAGTTATCTTTACGCCAATGAAGCCGATGTTGACCTGACCTTTACAGGTACTCTCAGACCAAGCAACAGCTCTGTCAGCAGATATGTCTATAACTACAGCACTTCATATACATTTGGTGCATGGTACCTCCTTGGAAACCCATTCGTTTGCAACGCCTACCTTGTTAATGCTAGCACAAGTGGCACAGCACTTCCTTATTATAGGATGGACGCTGTTAACGGTACGTTTGAAGCTGTTACTTCAGGCCCCATTGCTCCTATGGAAGGTATCTTCTATGAAGCTGAGACAAGTGGAAGTGTTTATATGGTCAGAACCGCTCCTACACCTTCATTAAGCGCCGGCAACGGCAACCTGAACATCAACATTGCACAGGTGGTCAACAGCCGCGATGCTCACCGCTCCACTGACAACGCCATCATCCGTTTCGATGGAGGTCAGCAACTCGGCAAGTTCAGCTTCAATGAAAACAACGCCAAAGTCTACATCCCGCAAAACGGTAAGGACTACGCTGTGGTCAATGCTGCAAACGAAGGCGAAATGCCCGTCTACTTCAAGGCCGCTGAAAACGGCAGCTATACCATCAGCTTCACCGCTGAGGATGTCAACTTCAGCTACCTGCACCTTATCGATAATCTGACTGGCAACGAAGTCAACCTGCTCGAAACCCCAAGCTATAGCTTCGACGCTCGTACCATCGACTACGCTTCACGCTTCAAACTGGTGTTCGTCACCGGTCAAGCCAACATGGGTGACGACTTCGGCTTCTTCGACGCCAACGGCAACCTCATGATCCTCGGCATCGAAGGCACCGCTACCCTGCAAATGATCGATGTCACCGGACGTATCATCAGCAGTGAGACCTTCAGCGGCAACTACAGCAAGGCTATCAACGCCAAAGCTGGTGTCTACATGCTCCGCCTCATCCAAGGCAACGATGTCAGAACCCAAAAAATCGTTGTGAGATAATTGAAAATTGATAATTGAAAATTTAAAATTACACAATATGAAAAAGACATTATTAGCATTCGCAATCGTTCTAGGCATCAGCATGAGTTCATTCGCACAAGGCGGCCTCTTCCAATACGGCGAGGTCAGCGACCAGGACTACTACGGTTCTGCCTGGTACGCCCTTGATCAGAACAACGAATTCCAACGCAACAGCCTTCTCCTGCCTGGCCTCCCCTTCCACGGTGAGACCGACAACATGGATGCCCCGCTCGGCGGTGGTGCCCTCTTGCTCATCGGCTTTGGTGCCGCTTACGCACTGAAGAAGAGAAACAAGAAGTAATCTGAATAGAAACATTACGTTTCTCAATCGTAGAGCCGACCCTAAGGTCGGCTCTACTTTTTTTGCGATGACGGATTCCGAATTGCAAACGACATCATAGACCGTTGCGCGGCGATGCTACCTAAAGCCTGATGATCAGTTCTGAATGGATTTGCCAAACTTGTTTCATTAACGCTTCATCCTCGTCATCGGCCTCATGAACGATGACAAAGTCGGCCTTGGTGACCTTCTCCGTCTGGGGCAACTGCATCGCCATGCGGGCACGTACCTGCTCCTCAGTACAACGGTCGCGTGTCATCACCCGTCGGATACGTACCGACTCTGAAGCTGCCACCACAATGATGGCATCGAACATCTCCTCCAGATGCTTCTCGAAGATCAAGGCTGATTCATACAGCACGTAGAGAGTTCCTTGTTGGTCAGCCCAGTCCGTGAAACGCTTGTTCAAGACAGGATACAGGACCGACTCTACATAGCCCAAGGCACAAGCATCGGCAAACACCTTCGAAGCCATCAGCTTACGATCCAAAGTTCCATCTTCACTATAGATATTGTCACCGAAACGCTCCACCATCCTTTGACGCACCTCAGGAAGGTCGTAAAGCAGCTTGGCTTCACGATCAGAATCAAAAACAGGAACACCAAGAGACTTAAAGAGATCACTGACGTAACTCTTCCCCGACCCAATATTTCCCGTGATTGCAACTCTCATCTCAATTTACAATGAGATATTCGACTTGTTCCGGTTCTATTCTCAGCACTTGGACGTTCTCCGGTATTTGCACGAGCTTAACGTCGAGCAAAGGCTGTAGCTGATGCAACTGGGCGGTGTCAGCCAACACCTGGAACAACGCTCCGTTGATGGAAGCATATTCCTTGATGGGCACCATGCACTTCACCTTCACCGTCTCAGGGAAGAAACGTAGATTTCGCCGATCGGTGGCCTTCACCGGCACTTCGATGTCGATTTCGGTGTATTGTTCGACATCTACTAAGACCTCCACTGCAGTGACATCGGAACGGACGGCACCGTCGTAAAGGTCGAGTGCGAGGGTCTGGACGACATCCTCGCTGGCATTGACTGCATGGAGTGTCGCCGTATACACCGCCGTCATGGTGTCGAGCATGTTCTTCGGTCCGTAAACCGTGATCGACGACGGCGTTGCATGAGGCTGTCCATACACTTGATACTGACGTTGGGTCTTGACATCGAGAGGCACACGCACCTGCAGCTCTTTCGACTGGAGGTCCTCCATGTTGAAAAACTGCTTGTCATCGTTAATGGTGACGCTGCCTGTAGGAACGCCCAACCAATCAGCCACTCGCTCGGCCACATATTGCGAGCTGTAGCTATAGGTATTGCCCCCTTCGAGGCGGTATGTCACCTCATTAAGGGGAATTGTAATGGTACGGTATTGCTTCCGCACCAGGTTATGACGAAGGGTAATAAAACCGTCGGCCACAAACGAGAGCTTTACCGCCTGCTGGGAGGTGGAGACCCATTTGTTGACAGGCACCTCTGTGTATGTGACGAAGAAAGAGGTCTGGCTTGTGTATTCCTTGGTAAGCTTAATGAGAAACCAAAGTACCGCTGAGATAACCAAAAAAACCAAGAAGGTCAAGACTTTTGACTTGTCCTTCTTGGCAATATCCTCTTTAATCTGTTCGACGGAATCCATATTAGGCTTGTCCACCAACTTGTGAAGCGTTCTGAACGAGAGCGGATTTTTCGAGTTCGACCACAACATCTGGAGCCAATGAGACCATCACGGTGTTCTCCTTGACTTCAGTGATCTTGCCGTGGAAGCCGCCGATGGTGACAACCTTGTCGCCTTTCTTCAGCTCATCGCGAAACTTCTGTGTTTCCTTTGCTTTTTTCCTTTGGGGAAGGATGAAAAAGAAAACGAAAACAACCATGATTAATAACAGTGGAAGCAGGCTTCCGAACATGCCGCCTTTAGGCTGTTGAGCCTCTTGCAGTAAAACAAATAATGTATTCATAGTAATTGCATTAAACTTTTATCTTTTATCTATTAACTTTTATCTTACAACTGATTCGGCGTTCTCACCTCAGCCTTGATACGCAGGGTAGTTTGCGAGGGAATGGTATTGGAAATGACAACCAGCGCCTTCGACTGGAAGCCATGATGGCCTTTGCTGTCGTAGGTAATCTTGATGTCGCCTGAGCCACCCGGTTCAATCGGTGTGCGTGGATATTCACTGGCAGTGCATCCGCAGCTCTTATCGACATTGGTGATGAGTAATGGGGCGTTGCCGGTATTGGTGAAATGGAAGGTGTATGACACCACCTCACCCTGAAGGATCTTACCGAAGTCGAACTCCGTCTTGTCGAACTTGATCACAGGAGCCTTGTCCGAGGGGCTCTGTGCCGACTTGGGATTGGTCACCAAATCGCCCGAGAGCTTTTTGTCGTTGCCGTTGTGGCATGAGGCCATGACCACCGACAGCGCCACTAATATCAATAATTTTATGGTTTTCATCATCTTATTGTCTTGATTTGGTAAGGATCATCACCGAGCCTTGGTACTGCACCACATCTTTCAAGCCGATGCATTTCAGCACATAGAAATAAGTGCCGTCTGCGAGGCCGCCACCGTCCCAGTCGTTCTGGTAGTCGTTGGATTTATAAACGATACGTCCCCAGCGATTGAACACCACCAACTCCGACGACTTATAATAGGTGCTGAGCGGCTCCTCGTCTTGATCGTCTTCTTCACGGTTTCGCTTGCTGCCTTCGGATGCGGCACCCTTGATGGTGATGACGAACTTGTCGTTATGACCATCGCCGTTAGGCGTGAACACTGACGGGATCTTCAGGTCGGGCGGGACCACTTTGAATAACTTTGTAAAGGTAGTATCGCATCCAAAGTCGTCGGTAACCCTCAGAGAGACGTTGTAATCGCCAGGTTCCACGTAGGTAAACACAGGCTCGTCAAGAGTGGACGTGATGTCGTGTTCGAACTTCCAGAGGTGATCGACAACGGCGATGCTGTCCTCCGAATTGTTCTCGAACGAGAAGGTGACGTCAGGGGTCTGCAAATAGACGGTATCGCCAGGATCGAGTGAGATCTTAATATCCGGAGTGGGAAACGCCCTGGTGCCAATGACCACAGATTGCACGCAACCGATGCTATTTTCAGCAGTGAACTTATAACGGCGGTAGGCCTGCAAGCCGTATGCAAGCATTGGGTTATCAGGGTCAACGTGAAGGATGCCATCCATCTTCACCCAGTTGCCGCCTTTCCATTCATACCATTTGAAATTGGAGAATGGAGCGCCGTAGCCAGAGACATCGGCCTTTACCTGAGCAGTCTTGCCATTGTCAGCTTCATTGTCGCTACAGGTAAGCCTAAGTTGTGTCAAGCGGATGTCGAAAGTAGGAAGCACCTCAATGGTGAAGACATTGTCGCAAATGGCAAATCCAGCGGTATCCGTTACGTAGACGTGATAAGGAGTAGTCGTAACAGGCTCCACGGTGATACTATTAGTGGTGAAACCGCCAGGAGTCCAGTTGTAGCGGTACAGCGGATTATAAGGAACGCTCAGTGTTACGGGCGTCTCGCTACACACAGGCATCTCCGCATCGCAAGTGATCTCGCATTGAGCCCAGCCAAAATTCGGCAGTGCGCAAAAGAACGACATCAGGACGGAGAACAATATTTTGGAGATGATTCTCTTCATGGATTTAAAATAAGATTGCAAAGATAGCACTTTTTTGTCAGTTCAATGAATAAAAATCGTAAATTTGCGAGTTCAATACAAAATCAATCACTATGATCGAATATAACGATTTCCAAAAAGAGATTCTCGCTGGCATCCCCGACGAGCTGCCCGAAGTGAAGCCTTATGATCCGAATATCAACCATGCGCCCAAGCGCAAGGACATCCTGACCAAGGCCGAGAAGAAGTTAGCCATCCGCAATGCATTGCGTTACTTCCCCGAGAAGTGGCATGCCACTTTGGCTCCCGAGTTTGCCGAGGAACTGGAGAAATACGGACGCATCTACATGTACCGTTTCCGTCCTTCTTATAAGATGTACGCTCGCCCGATTGAGGAGTACCCGGCATTGTGCCCACAGGCCGCAGCCATCATGCTGATGATTCAGAACAACCTCGATCCCGCTGTGGCACAGCATCCCCATGAGTTGATCATCTACGGCGGCAACGGTGCCATCTTCCAGAACTGGGCTCAGTACCGTCTGGTGATGCAATACCTCGCCAACATGACCGACGAGCAGACCTTGGCCATGTACAGCGGCCATCCGATGGGTTTGTTCCCATCGCACAAGGACGCTCCGCGTGTGGTGGTCACCAACGGCATGATGATCCCGAACTATTCGAAACCCGACGACTGGGAGCGCTACAACGCCCTCGGCGTGACACAATATGGCCAGATGACAGCTGGTTCCTACATGTACATTGGACCTCAAGGCATTGTCCACGGTACCACCATCACCGTGCTGAACGCCGCTCGTAAGCAAGGCGGAGGCACCGCAGGCAAGCTGTTCATCACCGCCGGTTTAGGTGGCATGAGCGGCGCCCAGCCCAAAGCCGGCAACATCGCAGGCGTGGTGAGCATCACCGCCGAGATCAACCCTGCCGCTACCCAAAAACGCTATCAGCAAGGCTGGGTCGATGAGGTTTACGATAACATCGAGGAGCTCTTCAAGCATGTGAACGAGAGCCTCGCCAAGAAGGAAGCCCGCTCGTATGCTTACCAAGGCAACGTGGTGGACCTCTGGGAATATGCCGCTGAACACGACCTCCACGTCGATCTCGGCTCTGACCAGACCTCACTGCATAACCCATGGGCTGGTGGTTACTACCCCGTGGGACAGACCTTCGAGGAGTCGAAGACCATGATGGCCGAGAATCCTGAGCTCTTCAAAGAGAAGGTGCAGGCTTCGTTGCGCCGCCATGTGGCCGCCATCAACAAGCTCACTGCCAAGGGCATGTACTTCTTCGACTACGGCAACGCCTTCCTGTTGCAGAGCAGCCGCGCCGGCGCCGACATCCTGAAAGAAGACGGCACCTTCCGCTATCCCTCCTACGTGCAGGACATCATGGGCCCGATGTGCTTCGATTACGGCTTCGGCCCGTTCCGTTGGGTCTGCGCTTCCGGCAAGCCCGAAGACCTCGCCGTCACTGACGACATCGCATGCCAGGTACTGGAAGACATCGCCCGCACGGCTCCCCATCAGATCCAACAGCAGATGCGCGACAACATCCAATGGATCCGTGGTGCCCAAGCCAACCATCTCGTGGTCGGTTCCCAAGCCCGTATCCTTTACGCCGACTGCGAAGGCCGCACCAAGATCGCCGCTGAGTTCAACAAAGCCATCGCCGATGGCCGCCTGAGCGGCCCGGTGGTCCTCGGCAGAGACCACCACGACGTTTCCGGCACCGACTCGCCGTTCCGCGAGACCTCAAACATCTACGACGGCTCGTCGTTCACCGCTGACATGGCTATCCAAAACGTCATCGGCGACGGCTTCCGTGGTGCCACTTGGGTCTCCATCCACAACGGTGGTGGCGTAGGCTGGGGTGAGGTCATCAACGGCGGCTTCGGCATGATGCTCGACGGCACGCCAGAGGCCGACCGCCGACTCCACTGCATGCTTCACTGGGATGTTAACAACGGCATCGCCCGCCGCAACTGGGCTCGCAACGAAGGCGCTATGTTCGCCATCGAGCGCGCCATGGAACGCGAACCCAAACTGAGGGTCACCATGCCAAATTTAGTTGACGATAAGATTTTAGAAAACCTATTTTAAATTTTATTCACCATGAAAAAAACCATGCTTTTGCTCGCCACCCTGCTGATTGGTGGCATGATCTTCACGAGTTGCTCAAAAGATCCAACCCCAACACCAACTCCAACTCCGACACCGGAACCGTCATCCAAAACCGTCAAAGTGTCTTATCAGTTTGTCAAAGAGAATGCTGGCGTTGTTTTGTCAGATTGCTTTAAACTGAATGTGACCTACATCGATGCCAGCGGAAAGGAAGTCACCGAGAACGGCGTTACAATGCCATGGGTAAAGGAATTTGAAGTTACTAAACCATTCCATGCCAAGATGGAAGGCGAACTTGTTTACAACGAAAACGAACTACCTGATACAGTGTACTTTGGAACATGTTGCGGCATTGGCTACTACCAAAGCTCAGAGCTCAATATTTCATTGCAAGGAGGCTTTGGCATGGGCAGCAAAGAAAAATTCCTCAACACTATGGCTCATAATCCCGACAAACTGAAGTTCAAAGTTGAGAAAGACTGTTAATCTCTTTCGAGTTACAAAAAGAAAACCGCTCCGGTCCGGGGCGGTTTTCTTTTTGTAGTTTAAGACTGTTGAGGGATTTTCGCTCGTTTGACAATGATCACGGCTGTGATGGCGCTAAAGATTCCTGAGGCGAAATAGAGAAGCCACACACCATCAAGGCCCAAAAGAGGAACCATTATCACCATGCAGATCAGTGGATATACCAATGCCGCCGTCAAAGCGATGGCAATAGAATGCCGTGGCCGTTCCACCGCCGTCATATAACTCGACAACGTACATGGAATCCAGCAGACTAAATAACTAGCCGCATACAGTCGCATAGCCCGTAAACTCAAATCATACAGGGCGACATCGCCTGCTTGGATGAAAAGAGGAAGCAAGTATTTGCCACCAGTAAACAGAAACAGCATCGTCAGCAAAGAAAGACTGGCACTGGCAATCATTACCGAACGCTGTATTTTTCTCATTCGTTTCAATAATCCAGCCCCGAAGCAATAGCTGAGGGCAGGTTGTAAGGCATCGGACATACTATAGACCAGCATACCTATCAGGTCTTCGACATATTCCACAATGGTAGCAGCAGCCACAGCAGTGGCACCTCCAAGACGCAACAGCACCACATTGACGATAATGGCAAACAATGAACCGGCAATGCACACAAAAAACTCTGAAGAACCGTTGAACATTATGCTCATGATCTGCCGGCCTGCAATCTTCCCTTTGGTGAACTGAAGCTGCAGCTTCTTCCTAAAGAATGGGAGGAGTGACCATATTGCACCCACCGACATGGAGATGCAACTAGCGTAAGCAGCAGCCAAAAGCCCCTTTTTCATCACTACAATCAAGAGAATATCAAGGAGTAGGTTCAAAACCGAGCACACAACATTAATGATCATGCTGAGTCGCATTTTCCCACAAACTCTCAGGTAGTTGTCTGCAGAGAAAAAGATAGACCAGATCGGCATGAAGATGGCGAATACGCGAAAATACCCTATCGCATATTCCGCAGTGACACTGTCGGGACCCATCAGCATGATCAGCGGTTTGGCCAGGACATAGCTTAACAAGCCCAATAGGGCCGATATGCCAGCAATAAAAGTCAAACATACCGAGAACACATGATTTGCTTCTTCTTTGTTGCCCTGTCCCAGTAAAATGGAAATGCGTACCGAAGAACCCGTGGCGATCATTTCGGCCAGTGCCGTAATGATCATAAGGAGCGGCATCACTAAGTTGACCGCCGCCAAGGCCATGTGCCCAATATAACGTCCGACAAAGATGCCGTCAATGATATAATAGATGGTCGAAAATACCATCCCAACCATAGCAGGAATGGCACATCTAAAAAAGAGTTTCGGAATCGGAACTATACCAAAATCACTTTCTTTCATAAAATACTCAGTCGTTAATCTATTGGTATTTCAGGGTGCTGCACAGACAGCGGGGTACCCTCTTGCGTCAGGTAGAACATGTAGAGGATGACAGGCTTGGCACCTCGGTTCTCACCATGGTGGATGGTGTCGACCATCTCCACGACGACCTCGCCCTCATGTACCACTTTCTCTTTGCCGTCCTGGCTGACGATCGTCAGTTCGCCCTGCACCAGTATGCCGTGGTTCATCACGGGATGATGGTGCCAGCCTAACTTCTGTCCGGCAGGGATTTCGTATTTCACTGCCACCAGCTCGGGTCGCCCCTGGAGGTAGTCGGGCAGCTCAGCGCCATCCCAGCTCTGGCTGGTGCGTATTAGTTCAGTGGCCTGTACCATTATTCTATTCCTTTGATAAGACTATATCGACAGTATCTTCCCAATCGTTGAAGATGGTGTCGAAAACCGTAAAACCCGTTGCCGTAAAGGTAAACCTCGTAGTACGTTCAGCAAGGACAAGCATCACCACAGCCATAAAACATAAAGCCAATCTTTTCATTGTAAACTCCCTAATACGTGTCGGGCACAACCTCTTCTATTAAGGCAAAGATACAACTTTTTTGATTGAAGGAAATGAGAATAGATGTTATTTTAACAACGGCATCTAACATCCTTCGGATGCTAATAGAATTGTGGAATTCCTGCTACAAAGCTAGCATCCCCTGACGGGGATGCGATGCATAAATATTAATTTTACCAACAAAGATATATAATTTTTGTTTATTTTAATAAATTCAATTAAATATTTTAATCATTATCTACAGAGCTAGCATCCCCTGACGGGGATGCGATGACAATCTATTCATCTGCATCCGTAGGATGCTAGCTCTGTGGCATCGTATCAACATAATTCTTTCGCATCCGTAGGATGCTAGCTCTGTAAAAAACCTTATCTTTGCGCCCTAAAATGGAAACGAACAACACTCATACGATATATTCTGGCCTTGTGGGATCCGCCAAGGCATTTGCCGTGGAGGAACAATTCCGTGAGAAAGGCGGACAACACTTAGTGATCTGCGCTTCGAAAGAGGACGCAGCCTACTTCTATAATGACCTGGAAGCCCTGTTCGGCGAACGAGAGATGGATTACAGCAAGAAACAAATCCTCTTCTACCCCACCTCCTACAAACGCCCTTACGAACCAGAACGTCCTGACAACACCTATATCCTCTCGCGTACCGAGGTGCTGCAACGCCTCTCTACCAGCGAGAGACGCACAGTTATCGTCAGCTACCCTGAAGCACTGTCAGAGAAAGTCTTCACACGCAAGCTTTTAGCCAAGAACACCTTCAAGGTGAAGCAAGGCGATCATATCAACCTCGATTTCCTCACCGATTTGCTCTATGAATATGGCTTCGAGAACGTGGACTTCGTCGTAGAGCCTGGCCAGTTCGCCATCCGCGGCGGATTGATCGACGTGTATTCGTTTGCCAACGACAATCCCTATCGTATCGAGTTTTTCGGCGATGAGGTGGACAGCATCCGTAGCTTCGACATCGCCAGCCAACTCTCCATCGAGCGGTTCAACAACATCGTGCTGCTACCCAACATGCAACAGCAGGCCTTCATCGAGGAACGTGAATCCATCCTGGAATACCTGCCTAAAGCCACTACCATCTGGATCGAAGAGATGGGCTTTTTCGCCACGCAGATCGACAAGGAATACGAGCGCGCGGTGGAAGCTTGGGAGGTCAGAGGTGAGAGGTTAGAGGTAAGAGGTGAAAATGATGAGAGTTTGATTTCTCCAGGAAAATTGTTTGCGAAATCAGAAGAGTTGCTAAAAGCCCTTGAAGCACATCCGACGATAGAATTCGGTGATTCCAGCCACCTCTCACCTCTCACCTCTCACCCCTCATCTTTCCACACCACACCCCAGCCTATCTTCAACAAGAACTTCAACCTTCTCATTGAAAATCTCAACGACTATAAGGAGAAAGGCTACCAAATCATCCTCTATTCGGAGAGTTCCAAGCAACTGGACCGCATCCAGGCCATCCTGAACGACATCCAACACCATGACGAGCTGCATAGCGACTTTGAGCGGAAACTCATCGCCATCCATGCAGGCTTCATCGATCACGACAAAAAGGTGTGCCGCTACACCGATCACCAGATCTTCGAGCGTTACCATCGCTATCACCTGCGAGACAACTTCAGCACCAAGCAGGCCATCACCCTCAAGGACCTCTACGACCTGAAGCCCGGCGACTATGTCACCCATATCGACCATGGCATCGGACGCTTCGAGGGACTGATGACCATCGAGCTGCACGGCAAGGAGCAAGAGGTGCTGCGCATCACATACAACCACGGCGACACGCTTTACATCAGCGTCCACTCGCTCCACCAGATTGCCAAATACAGCTCCAAGGACGGCGCCGAACCGAGTTTGAGCACCCTTGGATCCAACACTTG
>JAEEGH010010919.1_pt1 | contig 20721 bp, 17 predicted proteins | sample 9134181 | NCBI WGS metagenome assembly JAEEGH01 (sample SAMN16246544, study PRJNA631951) | gut metagenome | biome: gut microbiome; feature: rumen; material: DP-attached | host: Bos | place: Iran: Karaj | collected 2018-10
CATTGGTTCAGTCCTGCTATCGTAACCGGCGACATAGTATACCTCGTCGCTGACGGCACCGTAGCCGAACAGGCCGCCTTGGGCGTATACGCCGAGGCCAAGACCGAAGATGATTGCTAAAGTGATGATTGTCTTTTTCATATCTATAAATTCTTAATTATTAATTCTAAATTATTTAATAACGATCTTCTGTGTCTTGACATCGTTGCCGTTGACCAGTCTCAGCACGTACACGCCGGGGGCGAATTCGGAATTCTGAATGCGGAATGCGGAATTGACCTCATGGCTGAACATTTGGCGTCCCAAGATGTCGATCACCTGGATGGTTCCAGTACCGTTGACGATGATGTCGCCGTCGCTGATGAAGGCAAACTCTTCGTTGGCCTCATTGTTGCCTGCGTTGGCGTCGAACACCAGGCGGAAGCGGCTGGCGTAGTCGGTCTTCTTGCCCTCGAAGGTGTAGCTCGGGGTGGCAAGCAGGTCGACGTCCATGCCGGTGATGTTATCAATCAGGTGCAGGTAGTTCACGTCGAGGTTCTCGGCTTCCACGCTGATGGTGTAGGTGCCGTTCTCGGCGGCCTTGAAGTTGACGGGCATTTCGCCGCGAGCTTCACTGCGGACCACAGCGTAGTCTTTGTTGCCTTGCGGGATGTAGAGCTTGGTGTTGTCGGGGTTCAGCATGAACTTGGGCAGCATCTGGCCTTCACCAAAGTGAACGATGGCGCGGTCGATGAGGACATCGTTGCTATTGCCACGGTTGGTAACCACCTTGCTGGCGTTGATGCTGATGTTGCTGTTGGTAGGACCAGCATTGAGAGATGTAGGATCTGTGGTGGTGAAGGTCACCTCATCGGCTGTTTCTGTTTCTCCAAAGACGATGAACACGCCTTCCAAGGGCTTGATAGGCTCAGAAGCAGCAGCTGCTGTAAAGTCATCACCAGCGGGGTTCATACGGTAATAAGCACGACCCACGAAAGCGTTACAGGTATAGGGGTTGCCAATGAGGTTGTGTTTTCCGAAAGCTGTGGTGCTTACATTGCTCAGATTATCTGCGACAATACCCGTTCCTGTTGCAGGGAACATGTTGTTGTCAGCTGAAATGGAAATCACACCTGTTTCTTTTCTGGCATAGAGGAAACCTCTCTTAGGCGCCATGGTTTGAAGGGCATTAATAATAATACCATTACCATCATTGTATTTCGCATTTTGCCATTCTTGGCCAACTGCCTGACCGTTGAACCCATAGAAGTCCACATCATCAAATTGATACTCGTCATTATTAATCGTTGGCACCAAGGTCGGGTTGACAGATGCATTAACAGGTGAAGCAATAAGATAATACCCGCCGTTGCCACTTCCTGTATAGTTTTCGTATCCGGTGATGCTCTTTTCGATAGTTCCAATGAATGGGCTGTTACACTTCATCTGCGCGCCGTCCTTGATGACGAGGTTCTTCCAGGCTTCGGTTGTGGCCTCGTTGGTTAGTAAGTTGGTAACATTTAGGGTGGCGGGGCTATAGATAGTGCAAACCTTATCGGCAGGAATGGTGAGATTAGCAACGGTCACGTCACCGTAGATGTCGTAGTTGGCAGAGGCGTGGATGTTGCCTAAAGCAACGTTGCCATTAGACTTGTTCGTGTAGATCCACTTGATGTATTTCGTCTCGGAAGGGAGGTCGAGATGAGTAATGGTTGGGGTGCCATCAATCGAGGTATAAATGGCCAAATCGTCGTAGTTTTCGCCATCGGCAGAGGTTTGGACTTTGAAAGTACCTGACCATGGAGTAGTGCCAGATCCATTCCCTTTGATCGTGTACGACAATGAAGTAGGAGCTTGGTTGAGTTTCAAAACGAGAGAGCTTATTTTATCGTTTTTGTTTTCAAATTTCAGTTTTGGCGAGGAGGTGTAATCTGACCCCAAGTTTTCTGCAGTCAAGCCCGTTACAACATTGTTTTTACCGCCATCAAATGCAAATGGCAACTCAGCATAATCTATAATAGTATAGGAAGCTGAAGCAATATCACTATTCACCATTCCTTCTTTAACAGCAATAGCCTTGATGGTCATTGCGACATTGATGGTGATGGCACTGGCGTATGCTGTGCTACTTGTGGTTGGAGTAGAACCATCAGTGGTATAGTAAATGGTTGCACCAGTGGTTTCGGTGGATAATTCAACCGGTGTACCTTTGGCAACTTGGCCAGCTGCTACAGAGAAGGTGGGAGTGGCGCAAGGTTCACCGATGATGTAGTTAGCTGTGGCCACATCACTTTCGGTCAGACCTTCCTTTACTGCTTTTGCGTAGATAGTCTTGTCTTCATTGATTGTTAATGCCGACTCATAGTTATTCCAATTTGTGTTATCATAGCTATATTTAATGGTGGCACCAGCTGTAGCACAAGTTATGGTAACTTCTGTTCCTGTAGCAACAACTCCACTGGCGGGGCTAAAGACTGGCGTAGCGACTTTGGTGAGGGTTTGTTGTTCACCCTTAAGCACGATGTCGTCCAAACGCACGTTACTGCTGCTGGTAGTTGTAAATACAATCGCAATATTCTCAGTAGAATATGTTACACCCTTAAAAGTTATTGTGTGGGTGCCTGATGTGGTATAAGTTATGCCTGCTCCTGCACTAGCTTCTCCATCAACGGTAAGGCCGTCGGTGCTTGTTTTCACATTGAGACCATTTGCGTTTGTCTTGTATGTAAGGGTTAAGTCACCTGAAACACAAGTGGTAGGAGTCAGAAGTGGGATAATTGCGGAAAAAGTGCCTCCTGATTTTCCTACAAGCAACTCAGGGGCGGTACCTCCTGCCAATGTCGCATCATATATTTTAGTATCACCATCACCATTAGTACAAGAATAACTATAAGTGCCACCACTAGGAACGGCGCTTGCTGAATAACTAGAGAAATCTTCGCTCCAAATAACTGCGAGATTGGGGTTCTCGTTTGTTACTGTCATTACATAAGTATCCGAGCTTGGGTTGTAATAGGTATTCCCTTCAAAAGCGGCTGTAAAAGAAACTGTGCCTGCGCTCACAAGGGTTACAGCTCCTGAGGTTGGGTGGATAGTAGCGACTGCATCGTTGTCCCCGCTCCAAGTAACAGTGGCGCTGGGAACAGTTGTGGCAGGATTCCCATAGGTTACAGTTGCTGACAATGAGCCTGCAACGTCACTGACATATTTGTTGGTGTTTGTAATGCCCAGCGCATTAATTGTTGTAGTTGTCGTTTCGCCGGAACCTCCAGTATTGTTTTTCTTTAAAACGATCTCGGTAATACACACGGCGCTTGTGGTTACCGCAACAGTAATTGTACGTGTGGAACTATTGAGATTAAATGTTTTTGTTGTTTCAACTTGTGCCGTAGTGAAAGTCTGAGGAGTACCACTATTAATACTTATTGATGATGTGGTTTTCCAACCATAACATGTAAGTTCTACTACGTCAATATTATCATAAGTGTTAGGTATTGTAAAAGTAAAACTACCACCCCCTGATGCTTTGCCAACTTTTAAACATTGTTGGGGAATATCTCCTCCTCCTGAACCTTTTCCCTTGTAAATATCACCTGATTTTGCACTGCAAGTTATCTTATCCGCTGCTGAAGACAGACCTGCAGCTGAATTAAGGAATGTAGCGACATCTGATGTGCTACTTAAAGCGGTAGATGTTGTTCCTGTTGGGGCAGGTGTGGCGCAATCAAGAGTTAAAACAGCAGTCTCTGTTCTAGTTTGCCCCCATGCTACCAAGCTCGGCATCATGAAGACCAGCAGCGCAAACGCTGCCAAAAGTTTTGTAAATTTTCTTTTCATGTTGTTTTTGTTTTGTTTGTTAATTGTTTGATATTTAATGAATTAATTATTATTAAACGCTATTTAATCCAATGGCTGGGGTCTTGTTTTTATAAACTGCGAAAATATCATAAAATATCTAATGATATCTAATTTAATATATATTTATTTATAAACAGGTGTTGATAACTTTCTTTTGATGAAATTTTTTGAAAAGTATTGCGGAATTATAAAAAGTTTGTATATTTGCAGCGTAGGACGAGCCCGAAAGGGTTCTTCCCGCCCCACAGCCCGTTTGAATGTTGCCTTGGATTGTATCTCCAAGAACCAGTTCAAACGGGTTTTGTTATTCCGTTTAGAATGTTTGGACTATCTGAAATGCTATAGATGGTTGCGCCTCTTCCAGGAACATCTGTTACCACTATCCAAGTCGCTTCTCCGCATAAGGTGGTTTCAAAGATATGAGCAAGCCTCCTTTTGTAAGTGGAATCCCCTAAATACGTTGATTTCTCAAGCACCTCTCCAAGGTTGAGTAACAACTCGTTTTTTTCAACATAATGCTTGTGCGGCTGATTTAACCATTCGTCAATGCTGCTGCCAGTTATTCTTATTGCTCTTTTGAAAACCGGGTTGTGAAACAATCTTTGTGTGAGTGTTTCTCGCGCTATGACTTTGATCTGTCTCCGGCGAGCCTTGATGTTTTCAGGTAGGCTTCTGACGGGCCTATGGTTGCCTTTTTTATTGGAGGACTCTATATTATTATAGGTGTAATTATTCATTTTGCTAATCCACTATCGACAATTTCCGAAAGCGGACTGCAAAAATAAATAAAATAGTTTAGAAAAATATATTATAATGTATTAATTATAACTTCTATTTTAAAGCGCAATACGACAACAAGAAGAAACACTGGAGATGACGTTTTCTTACCGATGTGGCACCCCGATGGGGTGCGGATAATAGAAAAGCCGCGAGGCGGCGACATTATTTTTTCATCCGTCCAGATATACGGAACAATGGAGTGAGGAGAGCAAAAAGGAAATCCCACAAAATCAACCCGGGCAGCAAGCCGTGCTCGCCCAAACGGTGGGAGGCGCCACGATAGATGATGAGCTGGGTGATGTATCGTAACAAAAACAATACGGCTAGCGTGGGGAAATAATAAACGACGTAAGGAAGGTCGACCGCCAAAGTGAAGGCAGGCGCCAGACAGAACAAGGTAATGAAACTTGCATAAAACAAAAACTGCGACCAGTAATGCATGGCGGCCAAGGCGCGAACACCTGAACGGTAACACTTCAAAGTGCTGTAACGCTGGCACTGCCGGCGTGTCCAAATGCCAAACGACGAAGGTGTGTCGCACTCCACCGTGTTGTCGGCATCGAGATGCACCCCAGTGTTCTTCCTGTTGGCAGCACGACTCACAAACAGGTCGTCGTCACCAGCCTCCATGGTGTAATGCTCAATAAATCCCTTCTGCCTGAAAAACAGCTTCTGACGATAGGAGAGGTTCTTGCCCACACCGGCGTAAGGCTTCCCGGCCAGAGCGGCCGAGAGGTACTGCAAGGCCTGCTGCACGGCATCGAACCGCACCAACAGGTTCAACAGACCCTTGGCATGCACCGTGCGGGCATAACCCACCACCACCTCGGTGCCTTCGCCATAACAGCCTACCATACTGCGCAACCACTTGTCGCTGGTGGGCTTGCAGTCGGCATCGGTGAGCACCAACAGGTCGTTCGAAGCGGATTTGATGCCCATCGACAAGGGAAACTTCTTGCCATTGAAGAAGTTGAGATGCTGACGGAGCTGCACAGGCTTCACCCGAGGGTTGTTGCGAGCCAAGTCCTCAAGATAGGTGCCGGTCTCATCATCGCTGCAGTCGTTCACCACCACCACCTCGAAGTCGGGATAATCCTGGCTCAGCAAAGAGGGGAGGAGCTCGGTGAGACGCTCGTAGGCGTCACGGGCGCACACCACCACCGAGACGGGCTCCAAGTCGCTGTCAGCCTTCGTCATGGGATGCCGCTTGCTGAAAGCCAGCCTCGAGAAACGGATCCAATGGATGCACAGCTGCACGAGCAAGGCAGCGGCGAAGACGACGAAGACGTAAAAAGACAGACGGTCAGGAAAAAAAGTGATGCTCACGGCGGTTCCTCCAAAAAGTTGCGCAAAGATAGGCGATTTTCTTTACCTTTGCAAAAATTTTCCTTCATGAAATTCACCCTCACCGCCAACGACCCGAAGAGCAACGCCCGCGCAGGGGTGCTGCACACCGACCATGGCGACATCATGACGCCCATCTTCATGCCCGTCGGCACCGTGGGCTCCGTCAAGGCATGCCATATCCGCGACATACGCGACGAGGTCAAGGCCCAGATCATCCTCGGCAACACCTACCACCTCTACCTCCGTCCCGGACTCGACGTGCTGGAAGCCGTGGGAGGCCTGCATAAGTTCAACGGCTGGGACCGTCCCATCCTCACCGACAGCGGAGGGTTCCAGGTGTTCTCGCTCACGGGTATCCGCAAGATGAAAGAGGAAGGCGTCACCTTCCAGTCGCACATCGACGGTTCACGACACCTCTTCACCCCCGAGAGGGTGATGGACATCGAACGGAGCATCGGAGCGGACATCATGATGGCCTTTGACGAATGCACGCCGGGCACCGCCGACTACCGCTACGCCAAGCAGAGCATGGAACGCACCCACCGCTGGCTCGACCGCTGCGTGCAACGCTTCTCCGAGACCGAGCCCAAGTACGGCTACGAACAGGCGCTGTTCCCCATCGTGCAAGGCTGCGTGTACCGCGACCTCCGTGAACAGTCGGCCGAATACATCGCCTCCAAGGACGCCTGGGGCAACGCCATCGGAGGTCTGGCCGTAGGCGAACCTACCGAGAAAATGTATGAGATGATCGAGCTGGTGAACGCCATCCTGCCCAAAGACAAGCCGCGTTACCTCATGGGTGTGGGCACCCCGGCCAACATCCTCGAGGGCATCGAGAGGGGAGTGGACATGTTCGACTGCGTCATGCCTACCCGCAACGGACGCAACGGCATGATCTTCACCTCGGAAGGCATCATCAACCTCAAGAACGAGAAATGGCGCACCGACTTCAGCGCCGTCGACCCCAACGGAGAAACTTTCGTGGATGCACAATATTCCAAGGCCTATCTGCGTCATCTCTTCGTCGCCGGCGAGATCCTCGGTCCCATGATCGCCAGCCTCCACAACCTGGGGTTCTACCTCTGGCTCGTCACCGAGGCGCGTAAGCATATCACCCAAGGCGACTTCACCGAGTGGAAAGCCGGCATGCTGCCCAAAATCACACGGAGACTGTGAAACGACTCGACCGATACATATTATTCAAGTTCATCGGCACCTTCTTCTTCGCCGTGGCCATGCTCATGATGATCATCATCGTGTTCGACCTCTCCGAGAACATCGACTCGTTCATCAAACACGACGCCCCCTGGTATCGCGTGGTCACCGACCATTACCTCACCTCGATACCCTATTTCACCAACCAGTTCATCCACCTCTTCGCCTTCATCTCCGTCATCTTCTTCACCTCCAAGATGGCCAACCACTCCGAGGTGGTGGCAGTGCTCAGCAACGGCATCAGCTTCTGGCGTTTCCTCCTTCCTTATATCGAAGGGGCGTTGCTCCTCACGTTGATGTCGCTCTACCTGGCCAACTTCCTCGTCCCCAACCTCAACGAGGTGCGAAGGAAGTTCAAGGACGAATACATCGAGCGGCTCACCAAGAGCGCGGGACGTAACGTGCACCTGCAAACCGACAAGGACGAGTTTGTGTATGTGGAATACTACAACGTGCAGCGCGACTATGGATGGAACTTCTCCATCGAACGTTACGACGGCCATGAGCTCACCTACAAGATGGCCTCCGACATCATCTATCACGACGTCGACTCCGTCACCAACGGCAACTGGCGCATCGATTTCGCGACAGAACGCACCATCGACGGCGACCGTGAGCATATCGTGAACCACCGACGGCTCGACACCATCATCGAGAAACTCAGTCCCACCGACTTCTATAACATGAAAGAGGACTTCGAAGAGATGAATTTCTTCGAGCTGCGCGACCATATCAGGGTGATGCGCCAGCGAGGCACCGAAGGCATCCGAAACTACGAGGTGGAGATGCACCAGCGCATGGCACAACCCGTCGCCATCCTCATCCTCACCCTCATCGGCGCCGCCCTCTCGAGCCGTAAGATCAAAGGCGGCATGGGCATGCACCTCGGGTTCGGTATCACCATCGCCTTCAGCTACATCCTCTTCGCCCAGATAGCCAAAGCCTTCGGCGTGAACGGCGTGATAGCCCCCGTCGTCGCCGCCTGGATCCCCAACGCGATATTCTTCGTCCTCGCAGTTTACTTCCTGCTCAAGGCCCCTAAGTGAAAAAAACCGCATTCCGCATTCCAAATTCCGAAATTTTATTATCTTTGTAGTTTGAAACAAAACTATCGCTATGCATATCGCTATCGCCGGAAACATCGGAGCGGGCAAAACCACACTTACCCGCCTCTTGGCCAAACACTTCGGATGGACACCTCATTACGAAGAAGTCGACCATAACCCATACCTCGCCAGCTACTATGAGGACATGCAACGCTGGTCGTTCAACATCCAGATTTTCTTCCTCAACAGCCGCTTCCGCCAGGTCATCGACATACGCAACAGCGGAAAAGACGTCATCCAAGACCGCACCATCTACGAGGACGCCATGATCTTCGCGCCCAACCTCCATCAGATGGGCCTCATGGAGACACGCGACTTCGAGAATTACAAGTCGCTCTTCGAGCTGATGACCAAGTTCCTGCAACCACCCGACCTGCTGATTTACCTCCGGGCCTCGGTGCCGACGCTGATACGCCAGATCGCCAAACGTAACCGCGACTACGAACAAAGCATCCGCCTCGACTACCTCAGCAACCTCAACGACCGATACGAGGAATGGATCAGCGGCTATAAGGACGGCAAGCTGCTCATCATCGACATGGATAACCTCGATGTGGAGAAGCCTGAGGACCTGAGTGTCATCATCGAGAAGATCGAAGCCTCGCTTAACGGACTGTTCTGATGAGAGTGGCCGGCATCATACCCGCACGCTACGGATCCTCACGGTTCCCAGGCAAGCCCCTTGCCATGATCGGGACCAAGACGATGATCCAAAGGACCTGCGAACAGGCCCTCAAATCGTCGTTGGACGCCGTGGTGGTGGCCACCGACGATACCCGCATCTATGAAGAGGTGCTGGGCTTCGGAGGCCGCGTGGTGATGACCAGCCCCAACCACCGCAGCGGCACCGACCGCTGCCGCGAAGCCCTCGACATCATAGGGGAACACTTCGACGCCGTGGTCAACATCCAGGGCGATGAGCCTTTCATCGACCCTCGCCAGATCGACCAGGTGACGCAGCTCATCCGCCAACCGGAGGTGTGCCTCGCCACCCTGGCACGAAAAATCAACGACCCGGCAAGAATAGCAGACCCCAACACCGTGAAGGTGGTGTTCGGCAACGACGGCAACGCCCTCTACTTCAGCCGACACGCCATTCCCTTCGTGCGAGGCGCGGAACCTTCACAGTGGATGCTACATAGCGATTACTACCAACATATCGGCATCTATGCCTATAAGAGCGACACGCTGAGAGCCATCGCCAAGCTGCCTTCCGGACGACTGGAACAGGCCGAGTCACTCGAACAACTGCGCTGGCTTGAGAACGGCCTTGACATCATGGTGGCCGTCACCGACATCGCCGCAAGTTATGGCATCGACACCCCCGACGACCTGCAACGCATTCCCAAAGAACTCCTGTCATGAACGTCATCCAAGCCATCATAGCCCTGCTCTACGACCACGACACCGTCATCGTGCCAGCCTTGGGTGCCTTCGTGCGTCACGACGAAGGAGCCCAAGTCAACGTCATCACCAACGAGTTCCAAAAACCCACGTCAACACTCAGCTTCGACCCCGAACAAAGGGAGGAGAACCCGCTCATCATCGAATACCTGATGCTACATGAAGTTCTCTCCGACGAAGAAGCCCGCCAGCAAATCGCTGCCTTCGTGGCGGAATGCTACGCCAAGATGCGGGAAGGGGAGACCGTCACCCTCGAAGGCCTGGGGACGCTGGCCTTCAACAGCCTACAAGAGCCGGTGTTCGAGCCCGAGGCCTCGACCGACTTCAACGCCGACGCATTCGGACTGGATGACCTTGAAGTACAACCGGTATTCAGTGCCACCCCAACTCCAACCACCCCAGCTCCGACCAGCCCAGGGGAACGTCCTGCGGAACTGGCAAGAGGCGGCCTTGGTCCCCAGGAGAAACCCCGCCGCAAGACGTGGTGGATCTGGCTCCTCCTTGTACTCGTCGCCGCCGCCGTGGCACTGTGGTACTTTATGTTCCGCCCAGTCAAACCCGAACCTCCCGTGCAAAAGCCTTTGGATAGCATCACGGTGACCGATACCGTCAAACCCATAACCGACGACACATTGGCGGTACCCACAGACTCGCTGGCAATCGAAAACGATACAGTCTCCCATAACGAACCCGTCAATGAAACTGTTTCTCCCACCGAAGTGGTGAAACCCGCCGCCGAGTCAAAAGCCTTCATCGTGGGTGGCTGCTTCAGCGTGGAGCAAAACGCACTCAATATGGCCATGGAAGCGTACGAACAAGGCTGCAAGGAAGCCTTCGTGATGAAACGCGGGACGAAGTTCTTCGTCTGCTACGGCCAATACCCAAGCGCCACCGAAGCCAAGGAGGCGCTACCTGTCATACTAGAGAAATACAATCAGAAAGCCTGGATACTTGTTAAATAACCCAAGCCATGAGTAAAAAAAACAAGCTGCAAAAGTTCGCTGAGAACAAGACATTCGAAAACCTGTTCGAGTATTCCTACGAACGTATCATGGCAGAGGGTTTCCCTCTGAAAGGCCACTGGGGAAGCGATTTCTTCCACAACGACCACCCTATCGTGCTTGAGCTGGGATGCGGCAAAGGTGAATACACCGTTGGCCTTGCCCGGGTACACCCCGAGATCAATTACATCGGAGTCGACATCAAAGGCGCCCGTATGTGGCGTGGCCTGACCCAAGCACGTGACGAGGGCTTGAAGAATGTGGCGTTCATCCGCACACGCATCGACCAGATCGAGCATTTCTTCGGTCCCTGCGAGGTTAGCGAGATATGGGTCACCTTCCCCGATCCCCATCCTGGCGAAGGCGAACGCAACGCACGCCACCGCCTCACCTCCCCAGAGTTCCTCGACCGCTACCGTAAGATCACCGGACCCGACGGCATACTCAACCTTAAGACCGACAGCCCCATCATGTATGAGTTCACCCTCCACGAGGTGATCGAGAAACAAAGTCTGCCGCTGCTCTACGCCACCGATGACCTCTATGCCAATGCCGATAACCTCGAAGTGAAAAACATCAGGACGTTCTATGAACAGATGTGGCTGGATCAGGGACTTACCATTAAGTATTTGAGATTTAAAATTAATAATTAAGAATTTAGAGATATGTTTACTGAAGATAGACAATTTTATATTGCGCATTGCGACAATGGTCCTCTTTACCTCGTGGGTAAGATGGCCAACCGTCATGGATTGATCGCCGGTGCCACAGGTACGGGTAAGACTGTCACCTTGCAGGTGCTGGCCGAGAGTTTCAGCCAGGCTGGCGTGCCTTGCTTCATGGCCGACATGAAAGGCGACCTCAGCGGCATCAGCCAGGCAGGCCGGATGAGCGGTTTCATCGAGAAACGCTGTCCTGAGTTCGGCATTGAGAATCCTCAGTTCCAAGGGATGCCGACGCGTTTCTTCGACGTCTTCGGAGAACAGGGACACCCGCTCCGCGCCACCGTGTCGGACATGGGTCCCCAGCTGCTTGCCCGCCTCCTCGCCCTCAACGAGACCCAGACAGGGGTCCTCAACATCGTGTTCAAGATCGCCGACGAAAGGGGACTGCTGCTCATCGACATGAAAGACCTGCGCCTCATGCTCGACTATGTCGCCAAGAACGCCAAGGAGTTCACCACCGGCTATGGCAACATCTCCGCCGCCAGCGTGGGTGCCATCCAACGCGCGCTGCTCACCCTCGAAGCTGAAGGTGCCGACCAGTTCTTCGGCGAGCCGGCCTTCAACGTGTACGACTTCATCCAAACCGAACAGGGAAGAGGTGTCATGAACGTGCTGGCTGCCGACAAGCTGATGCTTAACCCCAAACTCTACAGCACCTTCCTGCTGTGGCTGCTGAGCGAGCTCTATACCCAGCTGCCCGAGGTGGGCGACTTGGAACTCCCCAAGCTGATCTTCTTCTTCGACGAGGCTCACATGCTCTTCAAAGACACCTCGAAAGCATTGGTGGATAAGATTGAACAGGTGATTCGTCTGGTGCGCTCTAAAGGCGTGGGCGTGTACTTCGTCACCCAGAGCCCCGACGACATCCCGGAAGCCATCGCCGGACAGCTCGGCAATCGCATCCTCCATGGACTCAGAGCATATACCCCCAAGGAACAGAAGGCCGTGCGCGCCGCCGCCCAGACTTTCCGTGCAAACCCCAGCTTCAACACCGAGAGCGCCATCCTGGAACTCGGCACCGGCGAAGCCCTGGTGTCGTTCCTCGACGAGAAAGGCGCCCCCTGCGTGGTGGAACGTGCCAAGATACTCTTCCCGCTGAGCCAAATAGGCGCCATCTCCGACGAACAACGCCAAACCATCATCCGCCAGTCGCGGCTCTACGGCACCTATGACAAGAGCTTCGACCGTGAGAGCGCCTATGAGGTGCTGGTGGCCGAACAACAAGAGGCTGAAAAACGTGCCCAGAAAGAAGCCGAAGAAGAAGCTAAACGCAAAGAGAAGGAAGCCAAAGAAAAAGAAAAGGAGAAGAAGGAAAAGGAAAAGTCAAAGAGCAGAAAGAAGTCAACGACCCGCAAAGCCGTCGAGAAGACCATCAACACCACAGCCACGACCTTCGGGCGTCAGCTGGGCAAGTCCATCTTCCGCTCCATCCTCGGAGGAATCTTTAAGTAACGGAAAACGGAAAGTTGAAAGTTTTCCGTTCTCCGTTTTCCGTTAATCACTCGCCGTTCCGGTCAACATCGGGACGAACTTGAAATCACCGAACTCTTCACGCGACAGGGTCCCGTCGGGGAGTTTGGTGAGACGTACCATCACCTGACCCTCACCTGAAGGCCTGTCCATGGGGATGACCATGATGCCGTCGGGCTTCAGCTGGTCGATGAGCTTGGGTGGGATGTAAGGCGCCCCGGCAGTGATGATGATGCGATCGAAAGGCTTGTAGCTGGGCAGCCCCTCATAACCATCGCCAAGGAAGGTCTTGACACGATAGTGTAGCTGTCCCAGGAGCTCCTTGGTGCGGAGATAGAGGTTGCGTTGCCTTTCAATGCTGAATACCTTGGCGCCCATGGCGGACAATACACAGGCCTGATAGCCTGAGCCGGTGCCTATCTCAAGGACTTTCATCCCGCTCCCGATGGAGAGCAAACTCGTCTGAGCCGCCACGGTGGAAGGCTGTGAGATCGTCTGTCCCGAACCGATGGAAAAAGGCTGGTCGCTGTAAGCATACTCGACAAACGACGAGTCGAGAAACACATGGCGAGGCACCTCGTTGATGGCGGCGAGCACCCGCTCGTCGGTGATGCCGTCGGCACGCAGCTGGTTGACCATCTGCTGCCTCAAGCCCTTGTGCCGGTAATTGTCTTCAACGATTTTCATCAATGCAAAGTTACGATAATTCTTAATTCTTAATTCTAAATTCTTAAATCTTTCGTACTTTTGCCCAAATTTACTACCATGCTGAAAATAGGTGTATTAGGCGCAGGCCATCTCGGCAAGATCCATATCAAGTGCATCAAACAGGCCAGCTGCTACCAACTGGCAGGCTTCTACGACCCCGATCCAGCCACCGCCAAGGCAGTGGAGGAGGAGCTGGGCGTTCACTGCTTCGACTCAATCGACGCCTTGATCCAAGCTGTCGAGGTGGTCGATATTGTGACCCCTACCGTTCAACACTTTAGCTGCGCTGCAAAAGCCTTGGGCATGCGCCGTCATGTCTTCATCGAGAAGCCTATCGTGGCTACTCCCGAAGAGGCTTCGCAACTCATCAAGCTGGCCGACGAGGCAGGAGTGAAGGTGCAAGTGGGCCATGTGGAACGTTTCAATCCCGCTTTCATCGCCGCAGAACCTTTCATCAAAGCCCCTAAATTCATCGAAGCCCACAGACTGGCACTCTTCAACCCACGTGGCACCGACGTGCCTGTGGTGCTGGACCTCATGGTGCATGACCTCGACATCCTCTTCACCATCGTCAACTCGCCCGTGAAACATGTCAGCGCCTGCGGCGTGTCCATCGTCAGTCCCACCCCCGACATCACCAACGCTCGTATCGAGTTCGAGAATGGCACTGTGGCCAATATCACCGCCAGCCGCATCTCGCTCAAGAACATGCGCAAGACCCGTATCTTCCAAAACGACGCCTATATCACCATCGACTTCCTCGAGAAAAAGACCGAGATCACCCGGATTCACGACCATGAGGTGAGCGGTTATCCTTACTCGCTGACGCTCGATTTGGCTGATGGACAGACGAAGCAGATCACCCTCGAGAAACCTGAGATTCATCCCATCAACGCCATCCAAACCGAACTGGAGAGCTTCCACGACAGCATCATCCATAACACCACTCCGGTGGTCAGTATCCACGACGGAGTGCGCGTCCTTAATTTAGCTTACGATATTCTGAAAGCGTCACACAATATTTCGCGTGTTTGATCGTTGGGAAATAAAACGTTTTTTATGATCAGAAGATTTACCCTTTTTTCGTCGCTTTTCCTGCTCTTTCTCACGGCCTCGCTCACCTCGTGCGTGAAATTCGACGGTGAGCAGACAGTGCCTGCCTATATTAGGATCGACACCATTGGCCTCACCTGCGACTATTTCACTTATGGTGCCAATACCAATAACTTCGTTGACGCCTGGGTGTATGTCGACGATGATGTCAAAGGCTGCTTTGAGTTGCCGGCCACCATCCCGCTTCTCAAACAAGGGCCGCACAAAGTGTCGGTCTTTGCTGGCATAGCCGTCAACGGCATCAAAGACTCACGCGCCGAATATCCCTTTACCGCACCGGCCGTCTTCAACGATTTCAACCTGGTGCCTGACAGCATCATTACGTTGAACCCAGTGGTGACCTATTGGCCTGCTGGCCCCGATGAGAACACCCATGTGCGCTGGATGGAAGACTTTGACCAGGGCACCGTGAAAATGGAGACCACCTCGCAGAGCGACGTGCCGTTTATCCGCGCCTCCGGTCCCTTGGCTTGGCACGACCCCGAGGGCGTCCTCTCCACCTATTCAGCTAAGTTTGAACTCTATTCCGACACCACCCAGTTCTGCTTCGCCACCAGCGAAGAATTCATCGACCTTCCCACCAAAGGCTCGCCCTGTATGCTTGAGATGGACTACAAATGCTCCGACACATGTACCGTGGGAATCTTCTATCGGCTCAACTACACCATCAACCAAGAGGCTCTCGTCCGTCTGCGTCCCACAGGACCATCAGGCGAAGAACCCGTGGAGTGGAAAAAGATCTATATCAATCTCGGACCTTATTTCGTTGACTATGAGGATGCCGACTACTTCAAGGTATACCTGTCGTCGTGGTTCAACCGCAACGACGGCACACAGTATTTCTATTTCGACAACCTGAAGATCATCTACAACGACCGATGAAAAAGAAACGCGTTCTACCCTATGTTTACGGCTTCGTTGACTGGATCCTCTCAGCGATTGCCTGGACTTTGTTCTATTATTTCCGCAAGACCTACGAAGTGGTCGATGCCAACACATGGCAACGTTTCGGCATCGCTTTCCACGACCCGAGCTTCTGGTCGGCCGTGGCCATCATCCCAGTGTGTTGGGTGGCGCTCTACGGCATCACCGGTGCCTATATGAGCGTTTACTCCAAGTCGAGGCTGAAAGAATTCTCACAGACGTTCTTCATCACCCTATTGGGTGTCACCGTGCTGTTCTTTGTGGCCATACTCGATGATCAGATTTTGACGTATAAGACTTATTATCAATCGTTTATAACTCTTTTCGCACTTCAGTTCCTGCTCACTTATGCCGGGCGACTTGTCATCACCAGCATTGTGAAACGCCACATCAAGACCGGCAAGATCGGTTTCAACACCCTCATCGTGGGCAGTGGCGACAATGCCATGGCGATTTACAAGGAGATTGACGAACAGGAGAAGCCTACGGGCCAACGCTTTGTCGGTTATGTGCGTGTCGGCGAGAAAGAGCATGAGACCTTGGAAGGCTTGTTGCCTTGTCTCGGCTCTGTTGACAATATCGTGGACATCGTGAAGGAACACGAAGTAGAAGAGGTGATCATCGCCATTGAACGTTCGGAGAAAGAGTGCATGCACCATGTCCTTCCGGTGATGAACCTCACCAAAGCCGAGGTGGAAATCATCCCCGAGATGCAGGACTTGGTGTTCGGCAACGTGAGGCAGTCGGCCATCTGGCGCGCGCCTCTCGTCCAGGTCAGCCCTGAACTGATGCCTATCTGGCAACAGGTCATCAAGCGTTTGTTCGATATCGTGGTGTCGTTGTTCGTTTTGGTGGTGTTCTCGCCTGTATATCTGATCACGGCGATCATCGTGAAAGCCACTTCGCCGGGACCTGTGTTTTATGTGCAGGAGCGTATCGGCAAGAACGGACGACCTTTCAAGATGGCCAAGTTTCGCAGCATGAGGGTGGATGCCGAAGCCGACTGCAAGCCGCAGCTCTCGAGTGACGACGACCCGCGTATCACCAAGTTCGGGAAGTTCATGCGCAAGGTCCGTCTGGATGAGATTCCCCAGTTTTGGACTGTGTTGAAAGGAGATATGTCGATTGTCGGTTATCGTCCTGAGCGTCAGTATTATATCGATAAGATCCGGGAACGTGCCCCTTATTACGACATGCTATTGCTGGTGAAGCCTGGCATTACCAGCTGGGGCGAGGTGAAGTTCGGCTATGCCGAGAATGTGGATGAGATGATCGAACGCCTAAAATACGACATCCTCTATATCGAGAATGTCAGTATCGGTCTGGACTTGAAAATCTTGATCTATACTGTCCTTATTGTCATACAAGGAAGAGGAAAGTAAATTCTAAATTCTAAATTCTTAATTCTTAATTCTAAATCTGTCCTCTCTCCAGTAGGGTTGCGATGATGTCGATTTGTTCGTCTTCGGGATTGTTCTTGGGGTCGAACTCGGTCTTTAGGTTATAGCCCCAGAGGCGGGCGAAACCTTGATAGAAGAAAGCTCTCACCTTGCCGCGCAGTTCCTGTACGAGTTTGTATGAGGTGTTGCCTGTCTCACGGTCGATGAGGCGGATGAGGATGGCGCCTTGGGTGAAGTTGAGGTTTTCGAGTTCTTCGGTATATTGGTCGGAGATTTCCTGTTCGGCCTGTTTCATCATGCGGCGTCGTTCGGCGTCGCTATTGGCGTAGGCGAGGAGGGTGTCGTATTCGTGAAGTTTGTCGCTGGCCAGCTTGGCGTAGGGGTAGACCTTGCGCACATTGTTGACGAGGCGGCGTCCCTGGCGGGTCTCGGTGATCTCGAAGTAGCGGCTCATGAGGTCGATGTCGAGTTCGGGGAGGTTGACGATGAGGGTGGTATCGCCGTTCTCGATACGGGCATACACGACGGTGCCTTGGTCGAAGTTACGGTAGCTATCGGGGACGAAGGCTTTCGACTCGGGGGTCATTGCGGCCGACTTGATGTTGATCTTGACGGGCTTGGGCTTGCCGGGTTGGGCAATGAGTTGGCTATATCCGAAAACGGTGGCCATCATGAGGAGGATGGCGAGGAATGTCTTTTTCATGGCAATAGTGTTTTTTGATAGGACAAAGGATTCAAAAAACAATTATTGTGCCAATTTGTTGTTTCGGGAGAGTTTGTCTTCGGCGTAGGCGCGTGTGACGACGAGTTCGCGGGGGCTGCCGTCGGAGGGCATCTCGAACATGGCGTCGTTGAGGATGGCTTCGACGATGGAGCGGAGGCCGCGGGCGCCGAGTTTGAACTCGATGGCTTTTTCCACCATGAAGTCGAGGGCTTCCTCTTCGAAGCGGAGGGCGATGCCGTCCATCTCGAACAGTTTTGTGAACTGTTTTACGAGGGCGTTCTTAGGCTCGGTGAGGATGCGCTTGAGGGCCTTGGCGTCGAGGGGGTCGAGGTGGGTGATGATAGGCATGCGGCCCACGATCTCGGGGATGAGACCGAACTTCTTGAGGTCGGCGGGAGCCACGTATTGCAGCAGGTTGCTCTTGTCGAGCACTTGGTCGCTGTTGGCGCTATAGCCTATGATGTTGGTGCTCTTGCGTGCCGCGATGATGCGTTCGATGCCGTCGAAGGCGCCTCCTGCGATGAAGAGGATGTCCTTGGTGTTGACGGCGATCATCTTTTGCTCAGGGTGTTTGCGGCCTCCCTCGGGTGGCACGTTGGAGATGGTGCCTTCGAGGAGTTTGAGGAGGGCTTGCTGCACACCTTCGCCCGACACGTCGCGGGTGATGCTTGGGTTGTCGCTCTTCCGGGCGATCTTGTCGAGCTCGTCGATGAACACGATGCCGTGTTCAGCCGCCTTCACGTCGTAGTTGGCGGCTTGCAGCAGTCGCACAAGGATGTTTTCCACGTCCTCGCCCACATAGCCAGCCTCGGTGAGCACCGTGGCGTCGGCGATGGCGAAGGGCACGTTGAGCATCCTGGCGATGGTGCGGGCCAGCAGGGTCTTGCCCGTGCCGGTCTCGCCGACGAGGATCATGTTCGATTTCTCGATCTCCACCTCGTCAGCGAGTACCTGCTGGCTGATGCGTTTGTAATGGTTGTAGACGGCCACGGCCAGGGTGCGCTTGGCTTCGTCCTGTCCGATGACGTATTGGTCGAGGAAGTCTTTGATCTCCTTGGGTTTCTTCAACTCGATCTTGGAGTCTGTGCCTTGCGGTTTCTTGAATTTGCCGCTTCGTCCAAACTCCTCCTCAAGGATGAGGTGGGCATTCTCCACGCATTCGTCGCAGATGCATGCCTCTATGCCTGTGAGAAGCATCCTGGTCTTGGAGCCAGGCTTTCCGCAAAATGAGCAATGTTCCTCTTTCTTGTTGGCCATCTATTGCGCTTTTACAATTACTTGTTTCTGACGAGAACTTCGTCGATCATGCCGTAAGCCTTGGCTTCCTCGGCGGTCATCCAATAGTCGCGGTCGCTGTCGGCCCAGACCTTGTCGTAAGGTTGGCCTGAGTGCTTCGAGATGATTTCGTAGAGTTCCTTCTTGAGCTTCTGGATCTCACGAGCGGTGATCTCGATCTCAGTGGCTTGTCCCTCGACGCCGCCCATGGGTTGGTGGATCATGATGCGGGAGTGGGGCAGGGCAGAGCGTTTGCCAGCAGCGCCGGAGCACATCAGCACTGCGGCCATCGAAGCGGCCATGCCGGTGCAGATGGTGGCCACGTCGGGGCTGATGAACTGCATGGTGTCATAGATACCCAGACCGGCATACACGCTGCCGCCAGGAGAGTTAAGGTAAATCTGGATGTCACGCTTCGGGTCGGTGGATTCCAAGAAGAGCAACTGTGCCTCGATGATGTTTGACACATAGTCGTCGATGGCGGTGCCAAGGAAGATGATGCGGTCCATCATCAGACGGCTGAACACGTCCATCTGTGCCACGTTGAGCTGACGCTCCTCGATGACGGTGGGGCTGATGTAGCCGTAGTTGTTGATCTTGGAGATGTATTGCTCCAGACCTAAAGTGTTGATGCCCAGATGCTTGGTGGCATACTTTTGAAATTCGTTCATCATAGTGTTTGTTTTATAGAGTTATTGTTTCTTGCTTCTGGTGCGTTTCTTTGGGGCTTCCGCTTTCTTTCCTGCGTTTTCGGCTTCCAAGCTCTTGATGAACTCATCGTAGGTCTGGTCGGTGTAGTTGATCTTGATCTTGGTCTTGAGGAAGTTGGTCATCTTGACATCGGCCATTTGATTCTTGACGTTGTTCACCTGCTCCTCGTTCTTGAGGTAGCTGTCGACAATCTTGTCGAGACGGGCTTTCATGTCATCGTCGGCGGTGTTGTAGTCGAGGCCGGGGAAGATCTGGCTGATCAGGAAGGAGCGCACTTCGGCTTCGGTGATGGCGAGTTCCATGTTCTCTTTCACGATGCTGTCTTCGATGAGTTGCCAACGGAGGCCTTTGCTGTAGTTCTCAGCGTAGTTCTTCTCGATGTCTTCGACGGAGAGCTTGCCTTGGTTGTTCTCGTAAATCCAGCGTTTCAGGAATTCGTCGGGGAGGGTGAAGGGGGTGGCTTCGACGAGGGCGTCGATCATCTTGGTGAAGAGGATGCGGTCGGTCTCGTTGGTGTATTGTTTCTCCATCTCTTCTTTGACGGCGGCGCGGAAGGCGTCGGTATCGGCGATCTCGCGGTCGGGGAAGATCTTCTTGAAGAAGTCGGTGTTGAGTTCGGGCTTCTCTTCGTGGCGGATGTCGTCGATGATGATGTTATAGTCGCTGTCGGCAGGGGCGTCGTCGCCGAGGATCTTGGCGGCTTTCTCGTTGGAGCCGAGGACCACGGAGAGGTTGACGATGAACTCGCTACCGGTGGTCTTGCCGATGAATTTCTTCTTATGGGTCTTGGTCTTGACGTCCTTAAGGTCGAGCAGCACATAGTCTTTCTTGAAGCCGCCTTCGATCTCGTTGCCGTCTTCAGCTTCGCGGACCTTGAGTTGGAGGATGTCGTTCTCGCCGACGGTCTCGGGAGGGGTGATCTCGGGGTTGCGCTCGATGAGTTCCTCGATGGTCTTGTCTAGTGTGGCGTCGTCGGCCACG
>JAEEGH010010922.1_pt1 | contig 20713 bp, 18 predicted proteins | sample 9134181 | NCBI WGS metagenome assembly JAEEGH01 (sample SAMN16246544, study PRJNA631951) | gut metagenome | biome: gut microbiome; feature: rumen; material: DP-attached | host: Bos | place: Iran: Karaj | collected 2018-10
AAAATTTTTCAACAGGTTAAAAAATCACCAAAACCATTCAAACCATGAAAATGGCGTAACATGCTCTAAATGCAGGTGGCACAAAGGTTTGTGGAACTCTAAATATGGTCAACTGTCGAAAATCGGATTATCACAAAAAAAGAATTCTTATTCAACCTAATATTGTTTCATACGTCCGGGGATTTTTACAGAGGGGAAAAAAACAGAAATCGGAAGTTCGACAGTTGATCTAGTGAAAATTGCCAGAAACCCAATGGTGGCTTGCTTTTTGTTTAAAAAAATATTAAAAAATACTTTCGTAACATTCGTAATATGTTATAATATAATAAATCTGTTGAACTAACCTTCCACTATTACTATGAGACTAAGCCATACCGGAAAGCCGGACAACTATTACTATTTTGTTATTGAAGACTGCCGAACAGAAACTGGCAGGAGAACATCGAGGACGATTGAAAAGTTAGGCTGTGCCCGTGCCATAAGAGAGAAGTATAAGGTTGATGACGCAGAAGCCTGGTGCAGGAACTATGTTAATTCACTGAATGCCAAGGCCTTGAAGGAGAAGTCGGAAACTCAGCGCGAGATTGTAATCAAACTCAGGGAGGATCGTCTGAAGGATGAGAAAAGCAACATTTTCAATGCTGGCTACCTGATCCTGGAGAAACTGTACTACGAGTATGGAATAAGCCGGATATGCGAAGAACTGCAGGACAAACATCCTCACATTACCGGATATGACCTTACAGAAGTTCTCAAGATATTGCTTTTCGGACGGCTCTTGTTCCCATCGTCAAAGCTGGCACTGGTTAATGACATCCAGCACAGGTTCATCGAAAAGTATGAAATCGAGCTGCAGCACGTCTACAGAGCCATGGATGTTCTAAATGAAAACGTCAGTCTGGTTCAGGACAGACTGTATCAGTACACAGAGAATGTCTGTGAACGTGATGTGAACCATCTCTACTACGACTGCACCAATTTCTATTGTGAAAAGGAACTGGAAGACTGTGACAGGGATGATAAGTCGGATGAATGGAAGAAAGACCATACGCTGAGAAAATACGGCAAATCAAAAGAGAATCGTCCAAATCCAATCGTCCAAATGGGATTGTTCATGGACGGCAACGGTATTCCTCTTGGTTTCTGTATCAACCCTGGCAATACCAACGAGCAGACGACCATAGTTCCTCTCGAAAAAGAGCTTATAAAGAACTTCAAAACAACTGATATCACTGTCTGCACCGATGCAGGACTTTCGGGTGATACCAACAGATCTTTTAACAATGTTGGAGAAGATGACCTGCTGGTAAAAATGGGATTCTGCGGGCAGCGGCACTTCATATGCACCCAGTCAATCAGGAAACTGAAACTCTATCTGAAAGAATGGTCTGTCGAGAAGACCGGATGGTCTTATTTTTCTCTAGATACAGCAGGAAAGCGGGTGACTAAAACAAATTTTGATCTAAGCAAACTGACTGATCCGGCATGCTATGCAGAGCATTATCACACAATTTTTTTTAAGGAGCGGACAACATCTGAAGGCATGGATGCCAGACTGATTGTCACATTCTCCATCAAGTACTACGAATTTTTGAAGTCTCTGAGAGAACGAAAAATTAAAAGAGCAACAAAAATGATTGAGAATGGAACTTTTGACCGTGAAAGTGACCGCAGCCCAAAATCACTCATTGAAAAGACGTATTCAACAGGAGATGGTGAAATAGCTGTCAATGCCTCTGCTTCCATTAACACACAGAAGATAGAAGAAGATGCAAGGTTTGACGGCTTTTATGCTGTAACTACAAATATTTTTGCCGACAAAATGTCTGCCGAGCAGATTGCTGCAATCAGTGCCAGGCGGTGGGAGATTGAGGAATGTTTCCGGATTATGAAAACTGATTTGGAATCACGGCCTTTCTACCATAGCAAGGATCAGAGAATAACGGCTCATTTTCTTATTTGCTTTATGGCTCTGGTACTGCTTCGGGGGATTGAACAGAAAATTGCTTTATTAAACGAGAATAAACTGAAGTACCCAGACGGGAAATACTCAATTGAACAGATACTTCAGGCCTTGAAAGGTATAAATGTGACAGAGGTTGATAACGGCAATGGATATCAGCCTGACTTCAACAACTCAGAACTCATTTCTGAACTTTTGGAATGTTGTGAACTCACAGAACTGACCCATGAGGTAGTGATGAAAGACACAATGAAAAAAATTTTGAAAAAAATTTCAGTTGCCCCTAAAAAGCTGAAACAGCCTAAAAATACATAACACTGCAAAAAGTCTTATCTGGTAAGGATTGGCAGAACTCTATGTTACGCAAACTGTCGAACTCCGGAATTCTTATTCAACCTAATATTGTTTCATACGTCCGGGGATTTTTACAGAGGGGAAAAAAACAGAAATGATCGGCACTTATTGCGCGGATTATCTTTTTCCGTTCCGGATGCACGTATTATGATCAATCAAACCCCGATACGTACAAAACTCTTGAATTATCCCGGAACATATTGTATTATCTCTCGCGTTATGGGGGACAGGTCCTCTCGTATTGGTTCGTTGGTCACCTGGTCAGGTCCGGAAGGAAGCAGCCAAGCCAATTGAATTAAGTACTGAGATGCGGCTTGTCCTTCACCCTTTCCGGAACATGCATTTCATCATCTCAATCAAGTCATAAAATAATTACTGCAGTATGACGTTTTTTGTACGTTCATCCTGCCGGCCGGATTTTTCCGACTTGAAATTTCAAAAAAAACGGAGCATGAACCGCTCCGCCATAGTTACCTCGACTGATTATTCAAGGCACATCTGTTACTTTACAAGCTGAGATTCTATATACTCAACAGTCTGCGGAGCACCGCGGACAAACTTGCCGTTGATAATGTAGCAAGGTGTTCCGGTAACCTCCATAGCCATACCGAGATTCATATTCTTTTCAATCGTGTCACTTATAGACTTATCGGACATAAGCTTGCTTACAGCACCCCAGTCCATCCCAAGCTTTTCAACGAACGGCTTTAAATCCTCGTCGGATGAAATACGTGACGAACTGTTAATTACCGCCATATGGTAATCAAGGAACTTCTGAGGATAAAGCTTGTAGACAGCCAGAGACGCTCTCGCAGAAACCTCGGAACCGGCGCCGAGAATCGGATATTCCTTGAATATGTAGCGGATGTCACCCTTGTCCTTATGATTTTCAAGAACCTTGAAAAACAGCTTCTTTGAGTGCTTGCAGTAACCGCAGTTGTAGTCAGAAAATTCAACAATCACGTTTTTCGCATTCTTCGGTCCTACTGCCGCATCCGCCTCTGAATGAAAAATTTCCTTTTCAAAGGTTTTCAGATACATGCTTTCATTCTTTGCTGAAATCTCAGCCTTTCTTTTCTGCAGGTTGGCGCTTGCCTCAACAAGAACCTCCGGATGTTCAACAATGTAACTGTGGATAATCTGCTCAAGCTCCTCCTTTGTATAATCCTTGGCAGATGCAGAAAGGGAAAAGGCAACAGCTGTCACTGTTGCAGCCTTGAATAAATTAGTTAAAACTGACATATCAACACCTAAACAAATCAAACGGCGGCAGCCTTTACAAATCTGCATGACAGGCAACCACCTAAACAAACCTTAAATTCCTGTAAGACAGCACGCATGTCCAATCAGAAATACATTCTTCTGTTCACATCAGCATTCTGTGCGCGATCCCTGAGGAAATGATCCATCAGCACCAGTGCCATCATTGCTTCAACAATCGGAACAGCCCTGATTCCAACACACGGATCATGTCTGCCCCGGGTTACAATTTCCGCACTGTTGCCGTCTATGTCAATGGTCTCACCCGGAATCAGTATACTTGATGTAGGCTTGAAGGCAACGGACACATCGATAGGATTGCCGTTACTGATGCCCCCCAATATACCTCCGTCATGATTGGACTGAAATCCGGATTTTGAAATCAGGTCACGATGAACAGAGCCCTTCTGACCGGCTACGGCAAAACCGTCTCCGATTTCCACGCCCTTGACCGCATTGATTCCCATCATCGCATAGGCAAGTTCTGCATCAAGCCGATCAAATACCGGTTCGCCAAGTCCTACAGGAACACCTTCGGCAACCACCTTTACCACAGCTCCCACGGAATCACCTGATTTTTTCAGATTTCTCAGATACTCTTCAATCTCGTTAATCTTCTGAGGATCCGCAAAAAAGAACGGATTGTCGTTAACCTGCTCAAGATTGCAAAAATCAGCTTTGATTTCTCCTATCTGAACGAGACAGCCGCGGATCTTGATCCCTGACTTGTTGCTTAGGTACTTCTTTGCTATCGCACCCGCCGCGACCCGCATTGCCGTTTCACGCGCAGATGCTCTTCCTCCGCCGCGGTAGTCTCTGGTACCGTACTTCTGCTGATATGAAAAATCAGCATGTCCAGGACGAAACTTGTTCATAATATCAGAATAATCCTGGGATCTCTGATTTTCATTTCGAATCAGCAGACCAATCGGCGTTCCGGTGGTTTTACCCTCAAATACGCCAGAAATAATCTCAACCCTGTCATCCTCCTTTCTCGGGGTTGTAAACGGATTGCGTCCGGGCTTTCTCCTGTCAAGATCATTCTGAATATCAGATTCAGAAAGTTCAAGCCCCGGCGGGCATCCGTCAACTATGGCGATAAGACCGGGACCGTGGCTTTCTCCACAGGTGGTAACAGTGAAATTCTGTCCAAATGTATTACCAGACATTACATCTCCTTAAAAAATTTTCTGCTCTTCTTCAATTCCTCGCATGATATTGCAAACACACCGCTGCCGCCGTTCTTCAGATCTATCCACTCAAAATCGACCTCCGGATACTGCTCGCAAAGAGCATCCATACTGTTTCCCACCTCGCAGATAAGATATCCGTCAGGCTTAAGATAATCACAGGCATCAGCAAGAATGCGCCTTACAACATCAAGGCCGTCCTCCCCGGCAGCAAGGGCCAGCGGAGGTTCACGAAGGAACTCATCCGGAAGATTATCCATATCATAATCATCCACATAAGGAGGATTTGAAATAATCAGATCATACATGACCCCGTCATCAAGACTTGAAAAGAGATCGGATTTAATAGGAAATACAAGATCATTCATATTGTAGAGATCTACATTGTAGGAGCACACATCAAGAGCATCATCCGATATATCCACCGCATCAACCTCGACCCCCAGCTTAGCTGCCGCAGCTATGGCAAGACAACCCGATCCGGTGCACAGATCAAGAATTAAGGAAGGCTCCTGCGGCAGATACGGTTCAAAACGGCTTTCTATAAGCTCTGCTATCGGAGAGCGCGGAATAAGCACCCTTTCATCAACATAAAATTTCAGACCCGCAAAATAAGAAATGTTCGTTATATAAGGAGTAGGCACTCTTTCAAAAATTCTGGTGCGTACAAATTCAAAAATATCTCTGCGCTCCCTTGCCGTGACGTAGGATGATTTAAAACCGTCCAACTCTTCATAATCCAGGCCGAGAGCAAAACTCAGAAGCTGCGCAGCCTCCTGATACGGAGACTCTGATCCGTGACCGCAGTAGACTCCGGATTTTGAAATGGCTGTGGTCAGATACCTCAGCATATCACCTACTGTCGACAATTCCTGATTTATTTCCGCCTGAATAACATCTTCGGAAACAAAATTATAATCCGATGTAATTTCTTCCATGCTCATCCTCTACAACAAGTCACTATATTTAAAACAACCTACCATCAAAATCAGCGGAAACACCAGCGAAACCTTAAAAAGCAGAACCGGTCATGACGGAAACCAATCCCGGCAGGAAGAAGATCCGTCTCTAAACTGATATTAAAAATTGTCATGATTATAACCTATGGCAGAACTAAACAATAGAGCTGTTCTGCCTATCCGTTACAGAGTCTAAAAAAATTAGCAAAGATCCGCCAAATTTAATTATGCGAAGAAAAAAGTCAAAAGAAAGAATGAAGGATTCAAATTTTCATCCGGCTGACTGATCCGCATGCCATCTGAAAAGAAAACCGCCTTCCTGCTGTACGGCAAAAAAGCAAAAAGCCCGATCTCCGCAATCAGACGGAAATCAGGCAAAAGAGGAAATAAACAAAAACATCACCAGAAATCAGGAAATGGAGCTAATCTGCCTGTTTATTTCAGTAACAGTATCCGAATGAACCCTGTCGGGCTTTTCCGGCATGACAACCTTTCCATGTTCAAAGGTATATCCGCCGCGACCGTTAATGTATATTCTACCCTTGAAAAATAACTTTACATGCTTGGCTATGGCACGGGGAGAGTAACATTTAAAAATTCTCATCTACACAACTCCTAATTATCAGGGAATTTGTGCTTTCCTTGCTCACCTGGAGTTTCATCCATGAAACGCCGCAGATCAAAAAACAGATCATCTATATCATTTATATAGACGATTCTGAATTACACAATGTTTATTCACATTAATGAGAATGAATTTGTAGAGTAGATCACTTTATATTCAGGATCATCATCCTGCCTGTCCAGCATATAAAAATCTCCGGGATCAAAAGTACCGAAAACAGACGGTCCGCACAGTTCTGAAACCAAACTGCTGACAAGCGGCATATGACTGACTACAAGAACATTGCCTCCAAGACCGTCCTCGCAGCTCATATAGTCTGCAACATCCGCAGATGCGTTAGGAACAAGCTCGTCGGTAATCTGCACAGTTCCGATATCAAGAAACTCCTTAAGAATATCAAGAGTCTGCAGCGTTCTCAGATACGGACTGACAAGTGTTATCCTAAACGCCGGACACCTTGCGGCAAGATCGGCGGCGCGGAGTCTTACTCCCGTTCTGCCCTGCTCTGTAAGAAGTCTGTTTCTGTCGCTCAGTGCCGCAGACTCGGCCTGTCCATGTCTCACTATAACTATCATCAGATTTCTCCGTTATGACCATTACCCTGTCAACAGCCGGAATTTTCTTCCCGGCACAGGCTGATTCTATCATACGGCAGGAGGTTTTAGATATGATCAGGTTAATCCGGCACACAAGCACCGGCAAACTTCAGAAAATTACGAATGACAGCACCCCTGAGCCTTTACTTCCTAAAAAATTGCAGCGCTGAAAACGCCAGTATCATGATGAACGGTTCCGGTTCTGCACCATGCCTGCATCAGATGTATTCCTCAGGATCCTTTTTACTATTCTCTCGGATCAGGGTGAACTCCGGCATCATCCGGACACCGTACCGGCTGCAGTGATCCTGGAAACGCACAGTCCCGTCCGGTATAAAAAATGAGCATTTTCAGTATTTTTCATTAATGACTCCACCGTACATATTTCAGACATGAGTGTTCAAACGCACAAGTTTACCGCCTGCAGATCCTAAATAATGTATTTTTCTCTTGCTCACGGTTATAATAGTCCATCGTTGTTTTGAATTGAATTTTGAATTTATAGTGAGAAAAAAATGTTCAAAGATAAGGTTCAGGCAGTTCGTCAGTATCTAAGTTCCCAGATTCTTGGGCAGCTTGATCTCATCGACGGACTTATGCTGGCACTGCTTTCTGACGGCCACATACTGGTAGAGGGACCGCCGGGCATAGCCAAAACAAGAGCTATAAAAGAGCTTTCAAAATGCATAGAGGGAAAGTTTCACCGGATACAGTTCACCCCTGATCTGCTTCCTGCCGATGTTACCGGTACGGATGTGTACAGACCGCAGGACGGTTCCTTTGTGTTCCAGCCGGGACCTCTTTTTCATCATCTTCTGCTTGCTGATGAAATCAACAGAGCTCCTGCAAAGGTTCAGAGTGCACTGCTTGAAGCAATGGCGGAAAAACAGATAACAATAGGCCGCAAGACATACACTCTTCCGGAACTGTTTCTCGTCATGGCCACCCAGAATCCTCTGGAACAGGAGGGCACATACCCTCTTCCTGAAGCTCAGCTTGACAGGTTCATGCTGCATATAAAAATCGACTATCCGGATGCAAAGGATGAACTTAGCATTCTGCAGCTTAACCATTATGAAATACAGCACCGCAAGGACGAGAAGGAGCACCCTGTTCTCACACAGAAGGAACTTTTTGAGGCAAGAGCCAGTGTTCTTGACGTCAAGGTGTCTGAAGAGCTTCAGAAGTATATAGTCAATATTGTCAACGCCACCCGCAATCCGCTTGCAATCAACGGAGATCTGGCAAGATGGATTTCCTGCGGTGTAAGTCCGAGAGCGACCATTGCACTATGGCGCTGCGCATGTGCAAGAGCGTGGCTGAGTGACCGCGACTATGTCATACCGGATGACATTCAGGTCTGTGCCTACCCTGTAATGCGTCACCGCATAATCATAAGCATGGAGGCCGAGGCAGACGGTATCAAGCCGGATGATGTAATAGAAAAAATACTCAGTCTGGTGGTGGTATCATGAGCGGCATCGAATTAACATTCGAAGATCTGGTCAACGTACCCCCTTCAAATGTTGTTCTGCCACTGAGCAAGGTGGCCAGTCCAAGATTCGGATTCCAGGCGTCAAGCACAAAAGGAAGGGGCATGGAGTTTGACGAAGTCAGACCCTATGTCCCCGGTGACGATGTCCGCAATATTGACTGGTACATAACAGCAAGATCCGGCAAGCCGCATACCAAGCTGTTCAGAGAGGAACGGGATCGCTGCACATATATCATTACTGATCTCGGCGAAACCATGTATTTCGGTTCCCAGGGACAGTTCAAATCCCGTGTCGCTTCTCTGCTGACAGCATCAACCGCCTGGCAGGCCGTCATTAATCACGACAAGGTTTCAAGCATTATAATTTCCGGAAACGAGATTGTGCGGACAAATCCCGGAGGCAGACACCATGATGTTCTTAACATCATAAAAAAGGTGCATGCCTGCTACAACAGAGGACTGAACGACCGCACAAGCACACGCAACATAGGAGACGCGCTGCAGCTTCTCAGTGACTCGATCCGTCCGGGAAGTGTTATTTATGTGATCTCGGATTTCTACCGCCTGACATCAAAGGCTGCGATTATTCTCAGGTATCTGAACATTAACCACATTGTTTACTGTTATCAAATCTTCGACAGAATGGAAATAGAACTTAAAAATCCGGGAATGCTCTACGTCGACAATGATAACAGCGTGGGATACGTGATAAGTCCTGACAAGAAATTCACTGATGACTACCGGAAAATAGGCATGCACCGCATGAGAGTTCTTTCAACTCAGCTTAAGCATTCCTGCCAGCGTTTCATAAGGATAGACGCATCAAAACAGTAATAATCTATGTACAACGTCGATGAAATAAAAAATCTCGGACTTAAGGATATCCATCTTGGAGCTGAGCCGACAAATCTGGGACTGTACGCCATGTACCTGCTGGCGGCGGTCGCGGCTGTCGCTGTTCTTGTTTTTCTGCTTGTCAGGATCATCCCTGTTCTTAAGGATGTTCTCCGTCTGACAAAAATGTTTTTTAAATCCTCATCATTTGTCGCCGACATGAACAGACTGATGAAGGAATCCTGCGGAAGATACTTTCCGAAAGAAAAATACGCATCACTGTCAGGGAAAAAATGGATTGAATTCCTCGACAGGACGGGAATATGCAATTTTTCCGGAATTGTGGACGACTGGGATGCCCTGCTCTACAGCAATCATATACTTACCAAACAGGAGAGGCGCAGGCTGTACCGCCACGGACTGCTGTGGCTCTGCTCCAACCTTTGGAGATTTGCATGATCCAGATAAAATATCCGCTGGTGCTCATTATTCTTCTCCTGCCTTACCTTGTTTACTACTTCTGGCCGCTGAAGGAACCCAACCGCAAACCTATAAGACTGCCGTCAATACCCATAGTAAAAAACCGCAGTCCGAAAATCTCGCTGATTCTTGTAATCATCAGCGTCCTGAGTTACATATGTCTGACTGTCGCCGCCTCAAGACCGGTCTACATATCAGATCCGGTTCTGGTACAGAGAGAAAACTACAACATAATGATGGCGGTGGATGTATCGCCGTCAATGGATATGAAGGATATGTTCAGCGGCAAGACATATGTATCAAGACTTTCAATACTGAAGCAGGAGCTGAAGAAATTCGTCAGCAGCCGCACATCTGACAATTTCGGTCTGATTGTCTTTGCCGAGAAAGCATTCATCATGTCGCCTCTTACCTGCGATCACAAACTGTACAACAGTTTTGTCGATGAGCTGGAAACAAATCTTGCAGGTAATCTGACATCCATCGGAGACGCGGTAATTCTTGCAGGTCAGACCATGGCCGGATCACAGAGCAGCAACCGTATTCTGATTCTCCTCACTGACGGCAAGGACACATCCGCCAAGATTTCCGTAGACGATGCCATCACCTATGCACTCAACAATGATATGAAGGTTTACACCATCGGCTACGGTGCAATGAACAATAACGCCACCAGACAGATGGATCTGGAATCACTGCGCAAAATAGCCGAGGAAACAGGAGGCAAATATTTCAGAGCACAGGATCCGGAATCGCTTTCTCAGGTCTACGACAATATAAATGCGAGCGAACCGAAAATAACAACAGAGAAGTATTTCCAGAATGTTTATGAGCTTTACTACATACCTCTGTTTCTTTCACTGCTCCTGTCCTTTATTGCAGCATATCTAGTAAGGAGGCACTATGAGTAGTTTCTTTATTGCAAGACCGTGGCTTCTTGTGCTCCTTGTGGTCCCGATTCTCTTTTATCTTGTCAAGTTTCGAAAGGTAAATTCATCACAGCAGATGATGACAAGAGAAATATACAACTTCTTCAACCGGGAAAACACCAAGAAAATCAGGCGGAATTTCAAACTCTTCACACTGCCGTGGATACTCGGGGTGCTGGCGATGTCGGGACCGACCGTCGTGGATGAGGACAAGCCGCTGTTCCAGAATGAGGAGCTCTGGGTATGGGTCATGGATCTGTCGAACTCCATGCTGGCCGACGACATCAAACCTAACCGCTATATGCAGATGAGATATTCTCTCAACCAGCTTCTCAACAAAGCCAATCCTACGAAAAAAATTGCACTGGTTGTATTTGCCGGCAATGCATACACCCTCGTTCCTCCGACAAATGATTTCAACACACTCAAAACATACATCAGACAGCTTGATCCTTCAGTAATGCCGATGCAGGGCACGGATCTGATGCGTGCTGTGCAGCATGCCAGCAAAATACCTGATGAAATGAATGTACAGGGCAACATACTGGTTATCACCGACGGGATAAATCAGGAAAGCGAGGCCCTCAAGCTTGCTGAGTACATAAACCAGTCAAACAACAATTTTTTCCTTTATATCATCGGAACAAACGAGGGATCCGCGCTTAAACTCGGCAACGGATCGCTGCTTAAAGACAATAACGGCGAAATTGTTGTGTCCAGATCAGATCTGAAAAATGTGGAAACGCTTGTAAAGAATTCCAGAATCAAGGCCTACAGTTCAAGAAACGAGAATGATCTTGTCAATATCTTCAAGGTTTCTGCTGCACTCCATGACGTGGAACTTAAAGACGTGTACCACGAATATGATCTGGGCTACTGGATGGCTCTCCCGCTTCTGCTGCTGGTACTTGTTTTCAGACAGGGTTTCATTTTCTCTGTGCTTGTTCCTCTCATGCTTTCATCTGCCCTGCTGTACACGCCTGATGCCTGCGCTGACGATATGGAAGGGATCAGACTCTACAACAATGCACAGTACCTGGAGGCTGCGAAAGAGTTTGAGGACGAGATATGGAAGGGAAACGCCTATTACAAGGCCGGTGAATATGCCCTGGCGATTGAAGCTTATGAATCGGCATCCAGCAGCAGCGACAACCTTCTGAGGACCTACAATCTTGCAAATGCATATGCAATGAACGGGGAGCTGGATACTGCAATTCTTCTTTATCAGCAGGTTCTTGAAACCAAAAACGAGCACAATTTCGACGCCCGCTACAATCTTGAGCTTTTAAAAAAGCTGCAGATGCAGGAAATTGCCAAAAGACACGCGATAAATGAAACTGTGGACATTGTAAGCACGGATCGAGCCGACGACAATGACTGCACCAAGGACAGGGGATGCCCTGTCATTAATCCAGAAAACCTGATTCGAAACCGCTTAATCAATCTGCAACGCAAAAGCGATCACAAAACCGGACCGGCACAACAATGGTAAGAAAAATTATATTCACATTATACCTGTTAGTCATGTCATGCAGCACCGCCTGGGCGGAAAAACTGATCCAGGTAGAGGTAAAGGATGAAAAGCTGTATGAGGATACGAGTTTTCTTCTGCTCGTAACAGCTGCTGGCAAATTTGAAAAGGCTGATCTTGATCCGCGGCCTCTTACTGACAGCTTCACCATCGGTGATATCATGTATAAGTATCGTGAATATGAGAACTCCACCATATGGGGAATACCGCTCATCACTCACAGCAACGGACTTATTACAATCCCGAGTATTCTTATAAAAGACAACGTATCAGAGCCTCTGAGTATTTCCGTGAGAAAAAAACAGGGCCGCGATCCGCGTCCGGTGCTTAACAATCTTATAAATACAGAAATCTCAAATCTGAGTCCGTTTACCAATGAAACAGTCATTCTGAAAACAACGGTCACCAAACCGCACAATGTCGAACTGTCATCCTTTATCATTCCGCCGTCCGTAGACGAAAACGGACACATTCACCTTCTTCACGAATCAAGAAGCGAACGCTCGACAATGGGGCACACCCGTACAGTCATCACTTCGATATATGCCGTATCCTTTAAAACTCCAGGAACTCATACCATAAATCCTGCCATAGCAAACGGCTACTACATCGAATCAAACGGCAACACAGTAATCAGCAACGACAACAAGGACAGGACTATCAAAATACTGGATCCGAGCAAGGGAGACAGGGATGCCGGAAAAAGAGTGCGCTTTGTATATCAGGAGAAGCCTCTTACAATAAAGGCGGCGGACGCACTGAAAGGTAAAAGCAATGTTGTTGTTGCAGAAGATTTCAAAATTGTAGAAACCTGGAATCCTGAAAAAAACAGCACGCTGTCAGTAAACACGCCTATAGTACATGAAATAACATTTTCCGGAACAGGTATATCTGCACAGGATCTTCCTCCTAGAATTATTGAAGGAACACCTCAGTACAAGGCCTACACAGACAAGGAGAAGATCACAGAGCACTATGATCCGGAGACAGGAATTCTCACCTCAAGCAGAACATTCAGTCAGGTTTTTGTCCCGCTGAGATCCATGAAACTGCTGTTTGCTCCGGATGAAATCAACTGGGTTCACAGAACCTATGACGAGGGAACCAAATTAAGCACCTTCACCCTGACGTCGCCGTCATATGAGATTGTGGACGACGGGGAGCACCAGTATGATTTCACGAACAGAAATTTAACCAAGATTCTTCTGCTGATAGTAATGGGGCTGATAATCCTGCTTATTGCAGTATGCATCATTTATCTTCTCTATCTGGAAAACATTATTACATTCGACAGGCTGATAAACTGGAACGCAAGACGGGTCGCTTGCAAAAAGCTGATAAAGAATTTCGACACAAAAGATGTTAAAAACGCATATTCACAACTGATAGAATTCGGACAGACATATTTCGGACCCGGCGCCACCTGCTTTGAAAAATTCCCGAATTATGAAGAATTCAAAATATATCTTGATGATATAGCTGAAAAAAGATGGGATCACGGCAAATCTTTTGTCGACCGGAATTATGACGGCACCGAATTCAAGAAAAAATTAAAAAAGTTCTGCAGAAAACCGTCTAGAAAAATTCAGGCACAGACTCTGCTCTCCCAGCACTGAGAGAGTCTGAAACTGACAGACTGCCGTATGGCACCAGCACTGCAAATTAAAGATGACAGCTCCCTGCGTTTCAGGAAAGTTTAGAGACAGAGCGGAAGAGAACTGCGGGGAAATCAAAATTGATCCCCGTCTTATTTTGCCGGCAGCTGCGATGGTGCACCTCTATCCGTTATTCGCAGTACATCAAGCTGCAGCAAACACCTGATTAGTCAGATTTAAAACGGCTGCACCGTGCCCTTATATCCACGCCCTTAAGGACGTGTTTTGCGGCGCGATCAGATAAAAAATGATTTAATCCGGATCAGTACTTTTGCCAACATAGCCTGAATGTTTAACCCGCCTGCTGTTCCTTGATTGGTTTATAGTATGGCAGGCCCCATACTTCCTTATCAGGAGATTCCATCATCAACTGAACAATTACAGGGAAAATAAGGAACATCAGCTGCAGAGCATCCTCAATTTGATTTCTGTTAAGCCCACTGTTGTATGTAGCTCCGCCGTGCAAAAGTTGATTGCGCAAAGTATAAAGTCTGCAGAAAACCATTGAAATCATATCGACAGTGCCTTTCCCTGGAACAAGACGTTTCGCCTTAGTAATACATTTTTCTAAAGAATTTTCCCAGTCACTGCAGGCATCATTGCCATTAACAAAGCGCCAGTATTTTTCAAAAGTGAACTTATTCTGAATAAGCGACATTACGGCACTGCCTGATTGCTGCCACAGGATTTGACTAATTTCACTTTTAGCGTCCAGTTCAAGAATCTTTTTAAAAAATTCGGCAATCAATTCATGCTCAGGTTTAAATGCCTCGGATAATTCCTTTCCGTATGCGGAGTTAAATCCTATCCACATGGTAATAAAACTTAAATCAAGTTCACCTTTTTGATTTAAATCCCTGGCTTTGTCAAACCAGCTTAAAGCCCGGTGTATTCTGATTCTGAAAGGCTCATCAAATGACATCTTGTGTTTGTGGTAATAATCAATAACATCCTGAAGCATATTTTTTCTCCAAAATTTAGTTTCTTTGCAAAATTCAACTGAAAATAGCTGAAGCAGGTTTCAAGTATATTTGTCCATCCTACCATCTTGAATGTAAAAAAAAGTGATTTCATTCTAAAAAAGTATTTTAATAATTGATTAAGCAGACACAAAGAAACATCAATTATCTGATCGTGACGTAGCCGCGTCCTTCATAGCTTGGTTTTACAACACAATCAGATAAAATTCCATTCAAACAGAAAATTCGCAGTTAAATTTTGATAATTCATTCATCGGGTTATCTATTACAAATTATCATTAACGTCATCATTTTCTTTTTTAATAAAACTGTTTAGAAATATACAAAATTAAGGCTGTTTACAATTTAAACTTTGGCTCTGTTCAACAAAGGTGTTGATAACCGCAGAAACACTGTGGATTTCGTTGGTATTTATATTTGTGAACTAAAAAAAATTTTTTAGCTCATATAACTTTATGACTTATCATGCCGATTCATGAATCGTCAATATTCCTTAACAGGGCTAATCTTTCAAAAATAATGAGAGTAAATCTCCTGCTATCCGTCACAGTCCGGACTGCAATTTCTGATTCACTCAGAATTGATGCACTGAAGCTGTTTATCTATAGCTTTTATCTGGTTCTTTACAAATTCCAGTTGGAACTGCGCCTACCGGACGACTGAACTTTGACCCGGAGTGTTCCCGCCGTTAAAAATAGCATTTCAGCGGTAGCACAGGCGGCTATAGAAACACAAATTTCTGAGTATCAATAAGACCAGGAATGACCCGATTGCGGCGAGGCTGATTCCGAACCCGTGTAAATAATTATTCCAAATCGATAAGCTCTGCATATTTGAATAAATCATCCAAAATATTTCCAACTTGATGTTGTAAAGAGTCCGGAAAAACAGGTTATTATAAATAACGAAAATGATTATTTGAAATAAGATCGAATCTGATATTTACTGCGTAATTTTGCAAAGAACAATAAAAACTGATAATCAGATATATACAGGTTAATTATTCGTTTTCAACATTCAACATCCAAAAATATAAAAAAATCACATATTAGAAATTCGTTTATTTTTTTTTATTCTAACTTTTGATAATATAGGACAGTAATTCGGGGGTTTTTATGTATTCATTTGTAGCAAAGCAGCCTATATTAGACTCTAAAATGCAAACCTATGCCTACGAACTTCTGTTCAGGCAGGGATTGACGAATGCATTTCCTAACATTTCATCGGAAAAAGCCACGATGACACTGCTCGAGGAGCAGTTTTTAAGTCAACCCATCGAGTCTCTCGTAGGAGACAAAATCAGTTTTGTAAATTTTCCCTACTCTCTTATTATTGAAGGAATTATCGACTCTCTCCCCGCCAACAAGGTTGTAATAGAAATTCTAGAGGATGCATCCCCGAATGAAACTCTGCTTAATTCTGTAATTAATCTCAAGGGTCGGAAATTCACCATAGCACTTGATGATTTCACCATGGATCCCGCATGGGATAAATTTCTTCCATATATAGACATAATAAAATTCGACTGGCGCCTGTCCAGTCATGAGGAAATACAGTCATATATCAACGCCCACCAGGAGCAGCTGGAGCATATCAAATGTCTTGCGGAAAAAATAGAAACCAGAGAGGAATTCGAAGCTGCAAAAGAAATGGGATTCAAACTGTTCCAGGGCTACTTCTTCAGCAAGCCTGAAATAGTCAAGCAGAAGACTCTTTCCACCAATCAGGTTGTTGTAACCCAGCTCTTCACAGAAACAATAAAGGATGACACGGATTATGACAAGATTGAAAAAATTCTTAACCAGGATCAATCCCTGGCCTATAAACTTCTGTCCTACGTTAACAATGTCAGATACGGTACCAGCGATCCTATAACATCTTTCAAGCATGCAGTGGTCTTCCTCGGCAAGGAGAATATGCGCAGATTTATTTCTCTTGTCTATGCAACCTGCATTAATGAAAACAAACCGTCAGAACTTTCGAGGATGTCACTCGTAAGAGCAAGATTCTGTGAACTTATCTCCATGAAGCGCAAAGGCAAGGTGGACCAGCAGGACGCATTCATGTGCGGACTGTTTTCTCTTCTGGATGCCATGATGGACCGTCCGTTTAATGAAATTATCGGCGCCATGCCGATAAGAGAATCTATTAAACACGCCTTAATTGAAAAAAGAGGAGAGATGGCTTTTTACATTGGACTTGTACTTGACTACGAAACCATGAACTGGCCTCGTGTCAAAATCAGAGTCCAGAAACTAGGTATCGATGAGCAGGAAGCAATTGATATATATCTTGAAGCAAATAAATGGGCTAATACAATATTAAGTGAGTAAAAAAAATGGCAAATTTATCTTTAATCAAAACTCTTTCCGACATTGAAAAGCTTAAAGAGATATGCAGCGAGCATAATCTTTCCCAGCTTGAAATCTGTCTTGAAAATTTAAACACTGTTGTATCTGAAAAGAGAAAAGCAAGCGACACAAGAAACAAAAAAATCAAATCATTTCTTGAACAGCTCAGCCGTGAAGGTATGACAGTAAAGGATCTGTATTTATCAGATGATGAACTCCGGACCTCTTCAAGAAGAGCAAAACGCCCTGCAAAATATCACTACACGACGCCTGATGGAATCGAAAAATTCTGGTCCGGCCAGGGCAGAACCCCTATCACCATAAGAAAAGCAATAGAAGAAGAAGGTAAATCACTGGAAGATTTTCTGATTCGGTAAAAATTTCCTTATGACTCTGATTCTTATATCGCTTGCAGTGATCCTGACGACACACTTTGTCGGTATATTTTCTCCTTATCCGATAACTCTTACTCACGGTCACTGCACTAATTACTGGTCTACATATATTTACGGTGATTTTGTTCATCTGAATACATATCACCTGATTACAGATGCTGTTGCATTTCTTGTAATCTACTGTCTCTCGCCGTTAGACAATATTTACAGGACCGGAAAGTATGCTGTCGGCTATGTACTAATCTTCCTCGTGATGAATACGTTAATCAATATTTTCGTCATGAGCAGGTTTTATCCTGACGCCCCTGTACATATCTACTATGGAATATCTGCCGCCGAATTCACACTGTTTTTCATGACGGGAATTCTGTGGCTGAAGAAAAAAACAGTATACGGAGTCTGTATTCTTATACTCGGCTCCCTGCTTGTAAGTCTGCCCTTCATAACCAACGGTTTGTCCACGACTGGAGTTCTGGGAGAAATTCTGAATGCTGTCAGCTTGGATCACAACATCGGTCATGTAGCGGTATGGGCTCATCTGACCGGTGCCGTTCTGGGGATCCCTGCGGCATTTATGATGAAAGTATTCCGCGCTCTGTAGGTACAGAGTCAGATCCCTTGCAGCACTGACTGACACAAGGGATCTTTTCTTTTCTTTTCTTTTCTTTTCTTTTCTCCGCTCCGACCTGCCTGGCTGTTGTCAGGTGCTACGCCAGCTAAACTGATCACGTCCAGACGGTTTTTACGTGAGGTCTGAAAGGTGATTTAACGCAGCCGGCACTCGTTTAATAAGTCAAAATCATCTATAATTTACGGCACTCATAAATCAATCAGGACGGATAAAAATGCTGGAAGGAATTTTCTGTTACCGCGACGCCATCGCAATGCTCCTATGCAATATTAAAGGTTATTTCAGCCTGGCAATGATGAACCTTGTTTTTTTCTCCTTTATGCTCCTGTGCCCGGCCGGAATTCTGATATCAACAGGAGAAACCGGAGGAATTGAACCTCTCGTGGTGTCAGGGATGTTTATGATGGTTTTCTTCGTAATTATAAACTTCCCTATGCTAGTGGTTGCATCAAACGCAGTAAGCATAGACGAGGAAAACAGATCCTTTGCCTTCAGAGAGCTCCTGCGCACAGGCATTGCGAAGATGCAGATGTGCTCACTTGGAATTGCGATTAATTTCGTCCTTTTCAGCTTCTACACCTTTGTTCTCTCAATGACCAAGGTTTTCGGTGATAACATGGCCGTGGCTGCATTCAGTGCACTCCTTCTTATCATCGAAATCGTAATAAGCGATTTTTTATTTATCTATGTTCATGAAACCATAAGACTGAAGGATTTTAAAAATTCCTATTATTCAGCCAAAAAAGCATTCCACCGCGATCTGAAAATGACGTACAGCTTTATTACAATTACAATCATCACCGGTCTTACCATGGCATACCTGGCGTATGTTTTTATCGACGGTTTCTTTGATATTGCAACTGTACTGAACAAACCTAACGTTCCTGTGGACATGCAGCTTGCCACTCTTCACTGCATGCTGTCATTCATAATCCTTATTCTTCTTAATACAGTTAATCTGACAGCAAAAGGCATACTGATCCGCAGGATCAGAGAAAAGGAAAAAGAAGATCTGAAGTACATTGCCTAAAACTGCGCTGCATAGAAAAAATATCTGAAGAGAGAATTTCTGAATGAAAAAACTGTTAATAAGCATATTCGGCCGCAACATGGCTGTTCTTGCTCTTCTGACCTCTATTTTTGCATTTTTCGTTCACGGAAGCTTTGTAACCTGGGTAAACAATCCGGAATTTCTAAGCGGCAGCCTTTCTGTTCAGAATCTGCTTATGGTTATCATGTTCGGAATGGGTCTGACCTTGTCATTTAAGGATTTTATCTTTGTATTCAAACATCCTGCGAGCATAATTGCCGGCGAACTTGCCCAGTTTATAATCATGCCGCTGGCAGGATTTGTTCTCTGCTGCATTTTCAGACTTCCTGCTGAACTGGCTGCAGGTGTGATCCTGGTCGGATGCTGTCCCGGAGGAACCGCATCAAATGTCATAACCTACATGGCAAAGGGGGATGTTGCTCTGTCCATCGGCATGACAGCTGTATCAACTCTTCTTGCTCCGATCATAACGCCGCTTGCCACATGGTTTTATATGAGTCTTTATCAGGATGTTCAAACCGGAGAGATATCAATTGATGCATTCGCCATGTTTCTGAGTATCATCAAAATCATTGTTGTACCTGTATTTCTGGGATTGATCATCAATGCTTTTTTTGAAAAAATCACGAAACATGTTTCCTCATTTCTGCCTGTGATATCCAGCATTGCAATCTGCATGATAATAGGATTCGTCATAGACGCAAATCACGAAAAACTTTTCAAATACGGATTTGTAATTATTACTGTTGTTATACTGCACAATCTCACAGGATACCTGTTCGGATATCTGGCAGGAAAACTGCTGAAACTCGAAGCCAGACAGAGCAGTGCAATCACAATCGAGGTTGGAATGCAAAATTCCGGACTTGCGGCATCCCTGGCAAACACCTGTTTTCCGTCACTTGCTCTTGCTACTGTTCCCGGAGCTCTGTTCAGTGCATGGCACAACATTTCCGGTGCAATTGTGGCGGGAATACTGCGGAGAACCGCAAAAAAGACTGCCGGAGACAAACAGTAGCATTCAGTTTTAATACATCAGGTTCTCCGGCATTTTATTCGTTCCATCTGTTCCGGAAGAACAGATGAAGTTGGAAGACGCCCGCGGGAGAGTCAGCAGCATTTTGTGTAAACTCCTTTAATTTATTTAAAATACCTTGGCATCCACTTCTTTTTGCAAGTGGATGCATGATCATTTGGTTTCTGACCAGTGACCTGTTTCTTACTGGAAACTTATTCCACTTTTCTTTAAGCCTGCGTACCCTCAGATATAGGGTTTAAACACGGTATCCGGCTTTCAAAAGAGCCTTTCCTAGTCATTTTTCTCAAGCTTGAATAGAACTTTCCCAATTAGTAATACTATATAAGATGTGCAAATATTGAGCACATCTCGTCTCAATATCTCATTATTTACTCCCTTGACCAATCAACAACATA
>JAEEGH010010924.1_pt1 | contig 20708 bp, 17 predicted proteins | sample 9134181 | NCBI WGS metagenome assembly JAEEGH01 (sample SAMN16246544, study PRJNA631951) | gut metagenome | biome: gut microbiome; feature: rumen; material: DP-attached | host: Bos | place: Iran: Karaj | collected 2018-10
ATCGAAGACAAGACGACTCAGGGTGTATCCGTTTCGCAGGCGACCGTCAAGCTCCAGATTGGCGACAAGATCAGCCATCAGGTGAGCGAGGGTGACGGCCCGGTGAACGCTCTCGACGCGGCGTTGCGCAAGGCTTTGCTCCCGTTCTTCCCGAACATGGCGAAGGTCAAGCTCGACGACTACAAGGTGCGCGTGCTTGGTTCCAAGGTTGCATCTGACGCTACCGTGCGCGTGTGGACGACGTTCGGCGACGAGAAGGGCTACTGGAACGTGGTCGGCGTCTCGAGCAACATCATCGAGGCGAGCTGGATGGCGTTCGTGGACGGGCTCACGTACAAGATTCTCGTGGACAACAAGGTTATCGAGAGTGCGTACAAGCATATCGACGTGAAGTCGGTTGCTACGAAGGTTGCGCCGGAGAACGAAGAATCCGCTTCCGAGAAGCCGAAGAAGCTCTCTGCCCGCAAGGTGCGCAATATTGCCGATATCACGAGGAACAAGAAGAGGAAATAGCCTCTTCCGGAAGTCCTTATGATCAGCATTACCAAGCTTTTGATGGATACGCCGAATTACGGCGACCAGTTGCGTTATGAACCTCGCGCCCACGAATCGAAGAATGGCGTGGCGCCGGGTCGTGGCCCCGTGGTGGTATGGAACTGCACCAAGACTTGTAATCTGAGCTGCGTGCACTGCTACGCTCGCTCCGAGGCCATCAAGTACCAGAACGAATTGACTCACGAGGAGGGAATCGCCCTCATTGACCAGCTGGCCGATTTCAAGGTGCCGGTTATCCTCTTTAGCGGCGGCGAGCCGCTCCTGCGCCCCGACTTTTTTGAACTTGCGAACTATGCGGCAAGCAAGGGAATCCGTCCGACTATCAGCACGAACGGAACCTGCATTACGCCCGATGTGGCCCAGAAACTCAAGGACATGGGTGTGGGCTATGTGGGCATCAGCCTCGACGGTTGTGAGGCGACGCACGACAAGTTCCGTGGCAAGGAAGGCGCCTACAGGCTTGCGCTCCGCGGTATCCGCAACTGCGTGGCGACGGGCCAGAAGGTGGGGCTCCGCTTTACGATTACGCGCTACAACGTGCAGGACCTGAATGCGATTTTCGACCTGCTCGAAAGCGAGAATATCGACCGCGTGTGTTTCTACCATCTGGTTTACAGCGGACGCGGCTCCGCGATGGTCGAAAACGACTTGAACCACGAAGAAAGCCGCAAGGCGATGGACTTGATTATCGACCGCACGCTAGACTTCAAGAAGCGCGGAATCGACAAGGAAATCCTGACCGTCGACAACCACGCCGACGCCGTCTACCTGTACCTGCGCATGAAGCGCGAAGACCCTGCCCGTGCGGCCAAGGTGCTTGAACTCATCCAGCGCAACGGCGGAAACCGCAGCGGCATGGCGTTCGGCAACATCGACAGCATCGGGAACGTTCACCCCGACCAGTTTACGCAGTACATCACGCTCGGCAACGTGCGCGAACGCAGCTTCGGCGAAATCTGGAGCGACGAATCCAACCCGATTATGGCGGGCCTCAAGAACCGCAAGCCGATTTTGAAGGGTCGCTGCCCCAAGTGTGCCTACCTGAACCTCTGCAACGGCAACTTCCGCACTCGCGCCGAGGCCGTGACGGGTGATTTCTGGGAACAGGACCCGGCGTGCTACCTGACGGATGAAGAAATTCGGGGGTAGCGTGTCGTTGCTCGCGATTATCCAGGACGGCTTTCCGCTGGAAGAGCGGCCCTACAAGGTGCTCGCGGAACAGCTCGGTTCGGATGAAAAGTCCGTCTTTGAATCTGTCGAAAACTTGCGCCAATCGGGAATCATCCGCCGTATCGGTGGTGTCTATGATTCCCACAGGCTCGGCTTTATTTCTAGGCTTTGCGCGGGCAAGGTGAATGACCTCGAAAAGTTCGCTGCCGCAGCCGAAAAAATTCTTGCCATTACGCACAACTACGTTCGCTCGCATGAATACAACGTGTGGTTCACGGTCATCGCGGAGTCCGAAGACGAAATCTGTGCAATTGTGGATGGGCTCTGTGCAAGTACCGACCTGCACGACGTGCATATCCTTACCGCGACGAAGAAGTTCAAGATAAATACGGTGATGGGGAAGGTTTTGGATTCGTCGTTGCGGGCAGTGAAATCTGAGCCTGCCGCGAGCGAAGCGTGGCGGTCGCAATCTCCTGCGCGTGCCTTGTCCGCAGATGACCGCTCCCGTATCCGCATTGCCTGCGACGATATCCCGCACACCTTGACTCCGTTCAAGGATTGGAACATTCCGCTGGAAGACCTTCGCGACGACCTTGCGCAAAAGAGAATGCGCCGTTTTGGGGCCATCCTTAGGCACCAGGATGCGGGTTTCGCGTTCAATGCGATGGTGTGTTTTGACGCTCCGGCTGCTGCCGGCGATGTCCTCGCACAAAAACCCTACATCTCGCACTGCTACGAGCGCCCCGCCTTCGAAGGCTTCCCTTACACGCTCTACGCGATGATGCATGCGCAGTCCGCCGGGGAACTTGATACGTTCATAAAGGATGCCGCGGAATCTATCGGGAACCCCGATTGCGTCGTGCTTCATTCTCTCCGCGAACTCAAGAAGACGAGCTATCGCTTTTTTGCGTAATTATGCCTACGGCGATACCTGCAGGTAGAGCCCGATGCGATGTCCCGTCTCGAATCCGAATAGTGTCCCGTCGTGGATTTCGTAGTTTATCCCAAATCCGATGGGCAATCCGTAGGCGCTGAGATAGCGGATGGCGTCGAACTTCATCTTGTAGCCATTGTACTTGTCGTCCATCTTGCGGTATTTCTTTGCGAGGTTCCGGTTTTCGGAGTCTTTGATTCTTGTTTGGTACAGGAAAGTCTCGCTCAGCATCCAGCCGGTGTGCTTTCCGTCGTTCCAGCCCGGTTTCCACACGAACGATGCCTTGATTCCGATTTCGTCGCCCGGTTTGTAGTTCTTATCTTCGAGAAACATGTTGTAGCGTAGCGCCGTGCCGAGTGTGAGGTGCTTGGAAAATTGCAGATAAGTGAATGGTTCGATATTGAGGCGGTGGAAGCGGTTCTTCTGCGAGCCTTCGCCGGGCGGGAATCTCCAGCCCAGATCAAGCCCGATGTTCTTGTAGAGAATTCCGCGTATTCCCGCGTATGTCTCGTTGAAACCGTTTACGTGCAGGTTGCAGTAGTTGTGCAGGTATCCTTCGGTGGAGTATTCGTAGCTGTAGCTCATGAACCGGAAGGAACCGTCGACGTAAAGGCTGATGCGCGAAAGCGGGGCGTATTCCAGCGAGACGGCCATGTCGGTACTGTAGACGTCTTCGTCCAGTTCCTCGGCGCCCTGGATGCTTAAGCTGCTTGCGGGCGGCAGGATCGGATGCAGGACCTCGGTGGCGTGTGCCGCCACGGCGAACAAAAACAAGGTGCATGCGATTGCCGGTTTCATGGGAAGAAAGATAAAAATTGTTATTTTAGATGCAGGATGCGGGAACATTTTCGACAGCGCATATTGCCGGTTGCAGTAGCAGTGCTTCTGTGTTGCTTTGGCTGTTGTGTGGTTGGATGCCTGAACGAGACGACCGACCCTACTCCCGACTACTTGCCGCTTGACGATTCCGAATATCCCTATGCGGACTTGCCGCGCATCGTTATCGAAACGGAAAATTTTGCCGGAATCCGCGACCGCGAAACGGTACACCCGTCGCTCCTGCAAATCTATGGCGAATCTGGCCCCGAAAGCGAAGTGTTGGAACTTTCGGTACACGGTCGCGGCAATTCCAGCTTCAAGATGCCCAAGTACGGGCTGAAACTTGAATTTACGGATAAATTATCGTTACTCGGCATGCCTGCCAGCCGCGACTGGGTGCTTGTGGCGAATTTCGGAGACAAGACGCACCTGCGGAACTACATGATGACGCGCCTTTCCGAATGGCTGCATGCCCGCTACACGCCTCGTTGCCGTTTCGTGGAAGTTTACCTGAACCGCAAGTACATGGGCCTCTACCTCCTCATTGAATCGGTCAAGATTGCAAAGGAGCGCGTGAATATTCCCGAAAACGATACCACGTTCCTTTTCGAGAAGGAAGGCGAAAAGAAAATTGATTCCCCGTTCTTCCGTTCGTGCTTCGATGACCCTTACCACATACGTTATCCCAAGAATGTGTCGCAGGAATCAATGGACCTGTTGCGCGACCATATATGCGAATTCGAAAACTACGTGCAGCATGCCCGTTCTTCCGATAGCGGGGGCGTGTCGAAGTGGGTGGACATGGATGACTTTATGCTCTATTACTGGGTGCAGGAATTCTCGAAGAACGAGGATGCCAATTATGGCAGGAGTATCTTCATGACCTGGCAGAAGGGCGGCAAGATCCATTTCGGGCCTCTCTGGGATTTCGACCTCGCCTTCGGCAACGAGTCCTACGTGCAGAACCAGGGACCCGACGAATGGTATATCCGCCGTTACCGCTTGTTCGGCAAGATGTTCTGGGACCCGGGAGTGGTCGAGGCGGCGAGGCAGTATTGGCTGGAGCATCGCGAGACTTTCCATGCCCTGGCCGACAGCGTGCCCCTATATGAGGAGATAATCGCGAAAGCGGTCAAGAACGAATACAGACGCTGGCCGATTATTACGAATACCGAGAACTGGGCGCTGAAGGACCCCTATGACTCCTATGATGAAGGCATTTCGGTCATGTTGGAGTGGATGGAACAGCGTTTCCAGTGGATTGATGCCGAATTGAGGTGAAAAACGCCCGCGGAAACCGCCCCCCGATAATGGATGAGTCTATATTTACATTGTAGATAAGTTTTTTAACGGAGCAAAATATGCTTTTGAAACGACTGACTTTGATGGCTGCCTGTATTGTATCCTTTGCGATTGCGCAGGAACCGGCCGCCCCGGCCCCGGCTGAACCTGCGGCACCCGCCCCTGCTTTCCAGGAAGTTGCCGCTCCCGAACCGGCCCAAGCCGCTGAACCTCTTGCCGAATCCAAGGGTGCTACAGTCTCCGTGTTCGTGAAGAGCCCCGAAGAAATCCAGAAGTTGAAGGACGATATCAAGAACTTGCAGACGATGGCGGGTGATTCGAATCCCGAGGTCGCAGCCCTCCTGAAGCGTGCGAACCGCATTGCCGAGATGAACGACCGATGCGCCTCCATCTCGCTGAACGACCTCCTGGATACGACCTGTGCGAGATTCTATGAAGTGGAACTCCCTGCGTTTGAAAACGAGTACATGGAACTGACCGGTGAGGTCCGACTGGGCTCCATGCGCATGGCAACGACCCTTGAAGAACGTACCCGCCAGCTGGCGAGCTGCTCCGAGGCCCTTACGAGTATCGTTATCAGCCGTGAACAGCTCCTGCGCCTGCGCGGCAACGTGTATCTGGAACCTATTAACTTCGATGGTGATTTCGATGCCGAATACCGCTTCTCCCTGTTGTACGACTCGGCTCGCGTGAGTCAGCAGCAGAGGCTTGCGAACCTGTGGATCGAGAAGTGCGGTCCCATCGTGCTGCGCCAGTCCGGCGAGGAATTCGCCCCGATGTTCATCGCTACCTTGAAGGTGAAGAACGACTCCCTGAACAAGGCGGGGTCGAACGTGAAGTTCATGATGAACAAGAAGAGGCTTTCGCTCCGTGTCGATATGCGTAGGCCCGTAGGTGGCGCCTACTACCTGAACGGTGTTCGCCTCTTCGAGAAAACCGTCGATGCAGACCCGAAACTTTCGAACCTTTTCTTCGATATCAAGAACAAGAAGGCCGACCTGATTCAGCCCAAGGATGCGGAAATCCAGACGTTCAAGGGAAAGCAGGTCTTCAAGAAGCTCAAGAAGATGGAAATGGTGGGCCGCTGGGCCTGGGATACCGAGAAACTTCCCGACGAGGTTGTCCAGGCGAATTCGCAGGACGAATCCGAAAAGATGACCGCCGAGGATTCCCTTACCTACAAGCAGGGCTTGGTCGAACTGGAACGCGCCCTTGCCGAGGACGATGTTTCGAAGGCCGAACAGAAGAAGTCCGCTGCTGCCGCTGCCGCAGATGCCCAGGGAACTCCAGAAAAGAAGGGCTCCAGCATCCATTGGGTTCCGCTGATTATTTCGGGCGCTGTCCTTGCGGGTGGTACCGCGATGGCCGTTCTCTTTAACAAGAAGGCGAAGGACGAGAAGGAAGCCTACGATGCCGAACTGGAATACGGGGATGATTCCGAATACGAGAATCATAATAAGGCTGCGAGGGATTACCAGCGCAACCGGTCTATCGGTGTTGGCTTGGCAATCGCTGGTGGCGTCGGCGTAGCTCTTTCAATTTTGTTCTAGGATAATGGCGAGGACAAAATGAAAAAGATTACTTTGTACACAACGCTCGCTGCCGCTGCCGCGATGACCGCCTGTACCGATTACCGGGAACAGATTGCCGAGGCTCATGATGAATACGTGAATTCGAAGATGTCTAGTTATTCTGATGAGACAGAGTCTTCCGGATGTCAGTGTGCCCTGAATTCTTCGGGTCTCACGATGAATGGCGGTGCCTATTTCTATAATTATCAGTCTGGTGGCATCCTTAATTGGAATATATACGGCTGCAAGAGCGAGTATTTTCCGATTGTGGCTTTGGCAGACTGGACGTGGTCTAATAATTCTGCCGGGGCGGTGCTAAAAGACGTTTACCCTGATGTGAAGGTCGAATTGACGGTAGATCCCCTTGCTGCTGTTGGCGTGGGACTGTCGGTCCGAGTCATTGATAATAACGGTCACGATATTGGGGAAGAACTCAGCTGTCCGGTTGTTAATGTTGTCGGCTCCCAGTCGATTGTTTCGGAAACAACGACTCCGCAAATCGACGGATTCTTGTCTAGTTCGTCGTTTAATTCTGTTTCCAGTTCGTCGTCTTATCCTGTAATCTGCGGAGACCTTTGGTGCGGCCCCGAGGATAATTCAGGTAAGGTAGAAACGGGTTCCTTGGAAGAATCTGCCGGTTGGTGGTTCGAGTATACTGATAGTCAGTACGGCGGGTCATCTGCATTCTCTTATCCGCCAGAAATCAAAGCGGATTCGTACGATAACTTCTATGGTCCCCTTATCAAGGCTTATGGCGGACTCAGGGCGCATGTTGAGATTCGTGCTGGTTACGAGTATCCGTATGCCGGACTCGGATTCAATCTTGTGAACTACAATGACGAAGGAATGGACATTAGCTGGTGGGAGGGCGTCTGCATCGTTTATCAGTCTACAATCGGTTTCTCTGTCGAATTGGTTCCTGAAAATGAGCTGTACGTGACCGAGTATAATAACTACAAGGCTTCTGTTGCGAGGTCGACATATATAGGAGTGTCGGATCTGAAGTCGACAAGTATGAATGTGCTGGATATTCCGTGGACCAAGTTTAGTCAGGAAGCTGGTTGGGGTATAATTGTTTCGCAGGATAATGTTCTTGCTTCTGTTGCAAGAATTAATTTGAGATTTAATGGATCTGGCGGTGAGAGAGGTGATTTCTTGATCTACTCCATCGGCCGTTTGGGCACGTGCGCGGAGCGCTAATCTCTCCTGAAATAATTTCGTTTTATCCTCCCCGTATGGTGGAGGATTTCTTTTTCTATCTTTGACTCATGCGCAGAATCTATATGGCAGGCATGAGCCACAAGGTGGCTGAAATCGCGGTCCGCGAAAAGTTCTACATCCCGATGGATGTGAAAACTGATGCGCTTGGCCATTCTCCGTTCGACGAACTTTTGATTCTTGCGACGTGCAACCGTACCGAGGTCTATGTGGCTTCCGACAGGGAAGTTGCCGAGGAAGAACTCGTGCGCTACGTGTGTGGCCTTGCTCGCCAGGAATACGGGGATTTTGCGAAGTTCTTCTATTTCAAGTCGGGTGACGATGTGGCTCACCACGTGATGAACGTTTGCGCGGGACTCGACTCCGTGGCGGTGGGCGAGGACCAGATTTTGCATCAGATTGGCCGTGCCTACGAGACGGCTCATTCGCTCCGTGCGACGGGCAACACGCTGAACAAGCTTTTCCAGGGCGCAATCCACACGACCAAGCGCATCAAGACGGAGACGAACCTGAGCAAGCTCAGTTGCAACATTCCGTTCTTGGCGATGAAGCAGGTACAGCGCACGTTCGATGATTTGGAAAACCGCTCCGTGTATATCGTGGGGCTGGGCGAGATGGGTTCGCTCATGCTCAAGTACGTGCAGGAATATACCACGAATATTTTCGCGAGCAGCAGGACTTTTGCGAACGCGCAGAAATTTGCGGACGTGCTCACGCCTGTAAAGCTGGAAGACCGCTACAGGGTGCTCGGCCAGTGTGACGCGGTAATCCTTTGCAGCATCTGCCAGGAGCCGATTGTCACGAAGGACGAGTTCTTGAAGGCCTTTGCAAATGGCCGTCCGCGCCTGGTCATTGACCTTGGCAGCCCGCGCAATGCGGAAGCCTCCATCGGGGAAATCCCCGGCGTGCAGTACGTGTGCGTCGATGATCTTGAAAAAATCGTTTCCGAAAACCGCCGCCTGCGCATGGAAGAACTTTCGGCCGCCCAAAAGATTCTGAAGGAAGGCATTGACGAGTTCTTGCAGTGGTATCGCATGGACGAGGTCTCGAAACAGGTTAATTTGTATGCGGAACGCATGACGGCCATGGCGAATGCGGAATCCGAAAAGCTTTTGCGCTCGATGCCCGACCTGGCGCAGACCGACCGCGAACGCATCGCCATGATGTACGAAAGGTTCGCGAAGAAGATTGCGAACGATTTTCTGTACAAGGTGAAGGCGGAAAACACGCCCGAAGACGTGAAGGTGTTCCTCAAGTGCCTGGAGGCGAGCGATGCCTGATATGGTTTGCGAATTCTCGAAGGAATTTCCGCTGCGGATTGCGACGCGCAAGAGCGCCCTTGCCGTGGCGCAGACTACGCTTGCGGCTGACGCCCTCGTGTCGGCAAATTCGGGACTCGCCTACGAGCTCGTCCCGATGACGACCGAGGGCGACCGAAGGCTCGACAGGTCCCTGTCGAGCTTCGGCGGCAAGGGTGTGTTCATCAAGGAACTCGAAGTAGCCCTGCTCGAAGGCCGTGCCAACATCGCAATCCACAGTCTCAAGGACATGCCTGCCGAGGTAATGCCGGAATTCAGGCTTGCCGCAGTGCTCAAGCGCGAAGATCCGCGCGATGCCTTTGTCGCCCGCGGGGGAGCCGCCGGTGTCAAGTTCATGGACCTGCCTTCGGGTGCGCGTGTCGGTACCGGAAGCATCCGCCGCGTGGTGCAGCTGAAGGCGCTCCGCCCCGATATCGAGTATGTGCCTATCCGCGGCAATATCCAGACGCGCCTTTCGAAACTCGAGGAACTCGACGGTGTCGTGCTTGCTGCCGCTGGCCTCAAGCGTATGGGCCTTGTAGACCAGGTGACGGAATATTTTGATACGGACAAGGTGCTGCCTGCTTCTGGCCAGGGAATTTTGGCGATAGAGACTCTGTCCGACAACGCGCAGGTCGCAGGCGTCCTTTCCCGCGTAAATGATGCTTCCACTTACGGCATCGCCGTTGCCGAAATGGCCTTCCTCAAGGCGCTTGATGCGGGTTGCCAGTTCCCCGTGGCAAGTTTTGCGGAAATCATTGAAGGCGCAGGTGCCGGACAATCGAATTTGAAAATTCGTGGTATCTACTGGGACGAATCTACGCAGCGCCTGCTTCGCGTAGAACATGAGGTCAACTTCGATGGCTTCATTGATGCGGCGACCGCCCGCGCTGCCGGAATTGCGCTGGCCGAAAAGATCAAGGGCGAGTTGGGTAGGTAGGTTTCGATGAGCGGTTTCGGAAAAGTTTATCTGATAGGTGCGGGCCCTGGCGATCCTGGGCTCTTGACGCTCCGTGGCAAGGAACTTCTGGAGCGCACCGACGTGGTGGTCTACGATCGCCTCGTGTCTCCCGCGATTCTTGGATTCTGCAATCCGAAGGCGAAGATGGTGGACGTGGGCAAGATGCCGACGCACCACAAGGTCAAACAGTCCGAAATCAACAAGCTCCTGGTGCAGTTCGCTCGCGAATACCCGGGCGGTGTCGTTGCGCGGCTCAAGGGTGGCGACCCGTTCGTGTTCGGTCGCGGCGGCGAGGAAGCCTTGGAACTTGTCGCTGCGGGTGTCGAATTCGAAGTCGTCCCGGGTATTACCTCGGCGATTTCCGTTCCCGCCTATGCGGGCATTCCCGTAAGTCACCGCGGTATCGCGACGAGTTTCCATATCATCACCGGGCACGAAAAGGCCGAAGAAAAGAATGTCATTGCGAGCGAGCAAAGCGAGCGTGGCAATCTTTCTCTCGATTTCGAAAATCTTGCCAAATGCCCTGGCACGCTCATTTTCCTGATGGGCATCGCGAACATGGATTTCATTGCCCGTCGCCTCATGGAATGTGGCAAGGATCCGAAAACGCCGCTCGCCTTTATCGAGAAGGGCACGACCCCGTACCAGCGTACCGTCATGGCGACGCTCGAAACGGCGGGGGAGACCATCGTCCGCGAAAACGTGACCGCGCCGGCGATTACGATTATGGGCGGTGTCGTCGAACTCGGAAACAGCCTCGCCTGGAAAAAGAACCTGCCGCTTTCGGGCAAGCGTATCGTCGTCACCCGCGCCGCGAAACAGGCAAGCGGGATTACGGCGCGCCTCACGGCCCTCGGTGCCGAAGTCATCGAAACCCCGATGATTGAGACGCGGAGCGTAGATGGCGGGCTTGACTTCAACTCCCTCGCGAATTTTGAAATACTCGCGTTCACCAGCGTGAATGGCGTGGAAAGTTTCTTCGCACAGTTGCTGGCCTCGGGCCGCGACATCCGCGAGCTTGCGGGCAGGAAAATTGCAAGTGTCGGGAAGATTACCGAAAAGAAGCTGCTCGAATATGGCATCCGTTGCGATTTCGTTCCCGAAGACCATACCGGCGAAGGTCTCGGTAAACTGCTGGCCGAAAAATGCGCGGCTCGTTCTATCGAAGAATCTCGAATCCTATTGTTGCAGGGCAACCTTGCCGACGAAACCTTGCTGAAACTTTTGCCGCAGGCGACCCGCTGGGTCGTCTACGAGACGCTCCCCGTGACAGAACTTCCCGAATGGAAGCGCGAAGCGGTCGCCGCCGCCGATGCCGTCGTGTTCGCGAGTACCAGCGCCGTCGAGAATTTTGTCAAGATGACGGATGCGTGCCCGGCCCTTTCGTTCTGCATCGGCCGCATGACGGAAAATGCCGCCCGCAAGCATGGCTTTGAAACGGTGACGTCTGACGAGACGACTATGGATTCTCTCGTGAAGAAGATTGCGGAATATTATTCCGTGGCCCGCTAGCCATCAATCGAAATATTTCGCATAAAAAAAGACGCAAGGACCGAAATCCTTGCGCCTTATCTGAGATGGCTTCAAGCTTTATTCAGCGAACAGAGCCGTAGAGAGGTAGCGGTCGCCGGTATCCGGGAGGAGCGCGACAATCGTCTTGCCCTTGTTTTCGGGACGCTTGGCGAGTTCCTTCGCGGCCCAGAGGGCAGCACCGGAGGAGATACCCACCAGCACGCCTTCTTTTTTGCCGATTTCGCGACCAGCTTCAAAAGCGGCCTCGTTCTCGACAGCAATAATCTCGTCGTAGACCTTGGTGTTCAGTGTGTCAGGCACGAACCCAGCACCGATACCCTGGATCTTGTGGGAGCCCGCGACGCCCTTGCTGAGCACCGGAGAGCTGGCCGGTTCCACAGCCACGACCTTCACGTTCGGGTTCTTGCTCTTGAGGAATTCGCCCACGCCGGTCACGGTACCGCCAGTACCCACGCCCGCCACGAAGATATCGACCTTACCGTCGGTGTCTTCCCAGATTTCGGGGCCGGTAGTGGCCCTGTGGGCGGCCGGGTTGGCCGGGTTCACGAACTGGCCCGGAATGAAGCTGTTCGGGATTTCCTTCGCGAGTTCATCTGCCTTGGCGATAGCGCCCTTCATGCCCTTCGCGCCTTCGGTCAGCACGAGTTCGGCACCGTAGGCCTTCATCAGCTGGCGACGTTCCACGCTCATGGTTTCGGGCATCACGATGATGATGCGGTAACCGCGGGCAGCAGCGACGGAAGCAAGACCGATACCGGTGTTACCGGATGTCGGCTCGATGATGACGGAGCCGGCCTTGAGCTTGCCGCTCTTCTCGGCATCGTCGAGCATTGCCTTCGCGATACGGTCCTTCACGGAACCTGCGGGGTTGAAGTATTCGAGCTTCGCGAGAATCTTGGCTTCGAGGTTGTTGGAAGCTTCGATGTGGGTGAGTTCGAGGAGGGGGGTGTGACCAACAAGCTGGTCGGCGGAGGTGTAAATCTTAGACATTTTGAAATTCCTTTTTGTTGTTATCCCCGCGAGGCGGGGATCATGTTTAAAATTTTGTTGATGTTAAGCCGCGGTCGACGGCCCGAATGAAAAGCCTACTACCTGGGCTAACATCGAACAGAATTAAGGTAAAGTCCGTACATACTATAATTCCTTAGATTGCGTTCAAGGCCTGGTCGAGGTCGTTGATGATATCCTCGTAGTGTTCCGTACCGATGGAGAGGCGGACCGTTGCAGGAGAGATGCCCGCTTCGGAAAGTTCCTTCGGAGTGAGTTCGGAGTGCGTCGTCGTGTACGGGTGAACCACAAGGCTCTTCACGTCGGCCACGTTAGCGAGCAGGCTGAAAATCTTGAGGCTATCGATGAACTTGAAGGCTTCTTCCTGGCCGCCCTTCACGTCGAACGTGAAGATGGAACCGCCACCGTTCGGGAAGTAGCGTTCGTAGAGCTTGTGGTCCGGATGGTCCTTGAAGCTCGGGTGGTTCACCTTCGCGACCTTCGGGTGCTTCGAGAGGAACTCGAGAACCTTCTTGGTGTTTTCCACATGGCGATCAATGCGGAGAGAAAGCGTTTCCGTGCCCTGGAGCAGCAGGAAGGCGTTGAACGGGGAAATCGCAGCACCTTCGTCACGGAGGAGAATGGCGCGGATGTACACGATGTAGGCAGCAGCGCCTGCAGCGGCCGTGAAGGGCACACCGTAGCTCGGGTTCGTCTCGGTGAACTGCGGGAACTTGCCGCTTGCAGCCCAGTCGAACTTGCCGCCGTCAACAATGATGCCGCCGAGGGTAGTACCGTGACCGCCGATGAACTTGGTGGCAGAATGCACCACGATGTCGGCGCCGTGTTCGAGCGGACGGATCAGGTAAGGAGTACCGAAGGTATTGTCGATCACGACCGGAATCTTGTGCTTGTGGGCAATTTCAGAAATTGCCTCGATATCCGGGATGTCGGAATGCGGGTTGCCGAGCGTTTCGATGAGCACGAGCTTCGTGTTGTCCTTGATGGAAGATTCGACTTCCTTCAGGTCACGAGTATTCACGAAGGTCGTGTCAATGCCGAACGGACGGAGCGTGTGTTCCAGAAGGTTGTAAGTGCCGCCGTAGATGGTGCGCTGTGCGACAACATGGTCACCCTTGCGGGCGAGAGCCGTGATGGCGTAGGTGAGGGCAGCCGCTCCGGATGCAACCGCGAGGCCAGCGATACCGCCTTCGAGGGCAGCAATGCGCTTCTCGAAAACATCCTGCGTGGTGTTGGTGAGGCGGCCGTAAATGTTACCGGCGTCCTTCAGATGGAAACGGTCGGACGCGTGCTGAGCGCTGTGGAAAACGTAGGAGGTGGTCTGGTATATAGGGACTGCGCGGGAATCGGTTGCGGGGTCTGCCTGTTCCTGGCCAACGTGGAGCTGAAGGGTTTCGAAATGGAGCTTGTTCTGAGTAGTCATGTGTGAAATTCCTTTTTTCTGTTTTGCCATCCCCTTGCGGGATGCTTGTTAAATAGTGCCCCATAATTTCAAGCCGGGGCCCAGCCTGGCGGATTTAAGCTCCGCGAGCCTCACTTAGGGTACACATTCGAACTTTCATAAGCTATCCTGCCTTTGCGGCACCCTGCCGCGCTGGTCCGGTTACCCGGTTTTGAACTTGTCTGACGGCTTGTCCGCCCGACGGGAAATAAATTAGAACTTAATTCCTACCTTTTCAATAGGAAAATAGCGAAGTGTGCAAGAATTTTGCTTATATTTTTCTTACTAATAGTTTCTGTCTATAACTAGATTGTAGGGAAAAGCTATAGGAGGGGGCTTTTGCTAAAAAATTTCCGTATTATCGATGAAATACTTGCTTTTTTGTTCACTAAGTATTATATTTATACTGCACATAAGTTCAAGTGAATGGATGAGTAATATATGGATGTCCGCGAAAAATTGAATATTCTCTCTGCCGCTGCCAAGTACGATGTCTCCTGTTCGTCTAGCGGTTCTCGGCGTTCCGCACCTCCGAGGGGGCTTGGCGATGCTTGTCCGGCGGGAATTTGCCATACGTGGGCGGCTGACGGGCGCTGCGTCTCCTTGCTCAAGATTCTGCTTTCGAATGCCTGCAAGTACGATTGCGCCTATTGCGTGAACCGCCGCAGTAACGATGTTCCCCGCGCGACATTCACTCCGAAAGAAGTCATCGATCTCACGCTCGAGTTTTACCGCCGCAACTATATCGAGGGTCTGTTCCTGAGCTCTGCGGTGGTGGGCTCTCCCGATGCCACGATGGAGCGGCTTGTGCGTGTGGCCAAGGAACTCCGCACCGTCCATAGGTTTGGAGGCTACATTCACTTGAAGAGTATTCCCGGTGCATCTGAATCGCTGCTTCACGAGGCGGGGCTCTATGCCGACCGTACCAGCGTGAATATCGAGGTGCCGTCGGAACGTTCGCTCACGTACCTCGCACCCGAAAAAAACTACGGCTCTGTCTACGGCCCCATGAATTACTTTGCCGAGCGCAAGATAGAGTACGGCGGTTCGCGGGGGCGCTACACTCCGAACTTCTTGCCGGCAGGGCAGAGCACGCAGATGATTGTGGGGGCATCCGGCGAAAGCGATTTCCAGATTCTTACGCTGTCGGCGGGTTTCTACAGGCAGCAGCGACTGAAGCGTGTCTACTTTTCGGGTTATGTGCCGGTCAATGCGGACAAGCGCCTGCCCGCGCTTACGACCAAGCCGCCACTATTGCGCGAACACAGGCTTTATCAGGCGGACTGGCTCATGCGTTTCTACAAGTTCGACTACGACGAGATTCTCGACGCGAAGCACCCGAACCTCGACTTGAATCTCGATCCGAAGGCGGGCTGGGCGCTGCGGCATCCAGAGTTTTTCCCGGTCGACCTGCAGACAGCGGATTACGAGATGATATTGCGCGTTCCCGGCATCGGCGTGAAGTCGGCGCAGCTCATCGTTTCGAGCCGCAGGTATTGCAAGATACGCCTGGAAACCCTCAAGAAGATGGGCGTCGTGCTCAAGCGTGCGAAATACTTCATCTACCATCCCGACATCCCGGCGGGAGTGCGGCAGTACTATCCCGAGATGATCCGGCCCCTTCTGCTTGCGCCTTCGAAGACCCAGCAGCTCGACCTCTTCGATAGCGCGCCCCTTCTGCTTCCGGCCGCATCCGCTGTAGCATCGCCAGCTCCGGGGCAGGCTCTGTCCCTGGCCAGGGCGGGGTAGGCGTTGAACTCTTAAAAAGGTATAGATATGTCTCTCTGCATTTCCTACGATTCTTCTTTCGATGGCTTCCTGAGTGCCGTCTTCGAAATATATTCCCAGCATCTGGATGTGGAAAGCTTTGTGCCCGACCGCGACACCGAATCGACGGGCGACTTGTTCCAGCAGGTTTTCCGTATAGAGACGAATGAGGAATCGGCATCGCGCTTGCGGCGTGCAATCGGCAACTATGCTAGCGCGGAGGTACTGAACCTGCTCGAAACAGCCTTCCTCTCGGAAGAACCGGGAGTCGAGATGAAGATTCTTGCGTTCCTCCGGAAGCTTTTTGCGGGCGAGGACCGCAATTTCGGGAAGAACATGGCTTCCCCCGAGATGCTCCCGCTATACAAGCTTGCAAATTCCGTGCGGCACGAGGCGGGCGGAATGCTTGGCCTGGTGCGTTTTTCGAAGGCTCCGGGGAACTTCTATGTATCGAAAATCGACCCGAAGTACGATATCCTCATCCTGATAGAACCTCATTTCCGCAACCGGTTCTCGAACGAGAACTGGGTCATCTACGACGAAAAGCGGAAATACGCCCTGTTGCACGACCGTAGGGGCGAAAGCCAAGTCGTGACCGTGCCCGATGCGTCTACCTTGACCGAAGCCATCCGGAACGACTCTTTCTCGTTGCTTTGGCAGGATTACTACAACTCTATCGCCATCAAGGAACGCGAGAACCCGAAGCTCTTGCGTCGCTGCCTTCCCGTGCGCTACTGGAAGAACCTTACGGAGCGTCAGGGCAGCCGCCTGCAGGCTTGCGCGCCTTGATCTTGCGCGATGCTCCCTTAACAAAAAAAATCCGCCGGAAAACCGGCGGATTTTGAAGTCTTTGTTGACTGCGCTTAGTTGATGCGTCCGACGAGGTTGCCGGAGAGCATGAAGTCCCTCGTGCTGCCGTAGCTGTGGAAGCCGGCGGAGAGGCTGAAGCGGTCCGTGAATGCCTTCTCGAGGTAGATGGCTCCGAGAACGTCCTTCACGTGCTTGGCTGCGAACTTGCTCTGGAAGTCCTTGTGCTCGTGACGGTCGCCCACGTATTCGGCTTCAACGATGATGCGGTCGACAATCGGGGTGTAGATGGCAAGGCCGCCGGTCAGCGGGATGACCATGTCGTCATCGGCGCTGATGTTCATGAGCGCTGCTTCACCGAAGAGAGAGATGAAGTTTTCGGCGAGCGGGACATTGAACTTGAGCGACACGTTGTGCTTCACCGTGGCGTCGGCATCGTAGACCATGTCGAAGATGTTGCTGCGGTAGCCGAGCTGGATCTTCAGGTCCTTGAGGCTTTCGAGGTTGTGGAAGTTGAACACGGCACGGAGGTCACCCTTGTCGAGGTTGGCCGACTGGCTGATGAAGGACACGTTGAGGTCCATCGTTTCGGACGGGGTGATGCCGAGTTGCAACTGGTTTTCGGAGGGCTGCGTGGACATGAAGCCGTTCAGGTAACCGTCGATGTAGCCACCGAAGTAGTCACCGTTCTTGTCGGTGTTGTCCCAGCGACCGACCTTGAAGTTGATCAGGTCGTTTTCCTGGAATGCCCAGGCTTCGTCGAGAGAGTAGTAGTCATCGAGCTTGCCGTTCTCGTCTTTGCGGAAGGCATCCTTCTTGGCGTCCTTGTCGGAGTATCCTTCATCCAACAGGTCACCGGGTCTGAATGCCAGGGCGATTTTGCCCTTGAAGTTTTCACCTTCGGCGAGCACTGCGAAGTTGGCTTCGCCGTTCCAGGTTTCGAGGTTGTCCCTCATTTCGTCTTCTTCGCTAGCCCAGAAGACCTTGCCGGCTTCCAATTCAAAGTCGGCGTTGATGTCGAACGCGAGCTTCGGAGTTTCGAGCACGGCGTTCTTGATCATTTTCTTTCTCTTGCGGCGCTTTTTCTTCTTGGCCGGTTTCTGTTCGTCGGCTGCGGCAACCTGCTCTTCGGCGGGGGCTGCGGCTTCGGCGACGGGGGCTTCAGCTGCGGGTGCGGCCTCTTCGGCTGCAGGAGCGGCCTCGGCTACGGGCGCGGCTTCTTCGGCTGCGGGAGCGGCTGCTTCGGCAGCAGGGGCTGCTTCTTCGGCTGCGGGAGCAGCTTCTTTGGCAGCGGGGGCTGCGGTTTCGGCTGCAGGAGCTTCAGCTACGGGAGCTTCGGCGGCGGGTGCTGCTTCGGGTGCTGCTTCCGGGGCGGCAAACACTGCTGCTGCCAGGACGCAAGAAGCGAGGATCATCTTTTTCATCTTCGGAATTCTCCTTTGTGAATTAATATGCCGAAAGTTTAGAAAAAACGATGAACAAATGGGAGAATTTACCCAAAAAATGGGAGAATTTACTCCAACTTTTACAAAAAAAGTTAATTTTTCCTGCCATGAGGTTTAATTTGAAACGAATTTTCTGCTTTATCGCCATTTTGTTCGTAACGTTTGCGCTTGCGCAAGAAACGCTTCCCGTTTATAAGAAAGTAAGAGAAGAGGTGAACGAGTCTGCCCCCGTTGGCGAACTGTCGAAGTCGGACTGGATCAAGGAACTCCCGATTCCCAAGGACAAGGTCAAGAAGGTCACCTGGGTCAAGGAGACAGTCGAGGTGACCGACAAGAAGGGTCGCCCCGTCAAGGACAAGAAGGGCCGCGTGAAGACGAAGGTCAAGAGGAAGAAGGTGGAAACCTGGGTCGAGGTGGATTCGAAGGAGCCGCCGAAGTTCGTGCCGATCGAATGCAAGTACGGAAGCGCCTGGGTGCGTCGTGCCGAGCTTGCCCGGTTCCAGCAGGAATCCCTGGACCTGAGCGGCGAGTACGCCTCGGCGACGGGTAGCGTTTATCTGAAAAAGTCCCCGAACAACCCCAAGCGGTTCGACGTGGTTATCCAGAACGGTCCGGAGGGCAACCGTGCCGAAATCGAGATGGGAAACCTTGAAATCCGCGAGTCGGGCCGCAATGCGCGTTTCGCATACCAGGAAGACGGCTGTACCGTGGATATCGCCGTGACGGGTCGCAAGGTGAAGGTCGCCCAGCGTGGTTGCAACGAGTACAATGCGGGCCAGTACAAGCTTGAAGGCGACTACGACACCTACAAGGGCAATACGCGCAAGGTCGTGAAGTTCGACATGCCCGAGGTGCAGATCAAGTACAAGAAATTCTTCTGGTGCGGTAGCGGCTTCGACAGCTGCGAAGAGATGAAGGACGAGAACGGCGCCGTGTATATCACCTGGAGCAAGGGCGGCAACGGCTTTATCGAACGCAAGGCGGGCGAGACCGTACATACCTACCGCCCGTTCGAACACGTGATTCCGCACAAGCGCGAGTTCTACAAGGGCGAAAAACCCATCGCCATCAAGACCAAGCGCACCGACATGGCGGGCGAGTGGATGATCTGGTACTACTACCCGAAGGCTGAACGCTTCAAGATGGTCCGCGCCGGCATGCGCGAAGACATCGCCTACATGGAAATCTACGAGTGATAAGGGATATCGGACAGAGCCGCGTTCTTTTTTTGGATTCCGGCCCGCTGGTCCGGCTGTTGCAGATGCACCCTGATTTTTACCCGGCGGTGTCGGGCGTGCTCGACATGGTGTACGAGAAGAATATCCAGGTTCTTGTGTCGCCGATTACTTTGTTTGAAATTGGCCGTCACGCCTTCGAAAATGGTGAGGGCGTGCTGGCGCGGCAGTACCGCGAGTTCTTTGAACATTCGAAGAACGTGAAGGTTTGCCCGGTGAATGCCGAAATCTCGGTGAAGGCTGCCGAACTCTACGCTGCCTCGCAGAAGACGAACCACAAGATTTCCGAGGCGGAGTCCCTGCGCCTTGCGACGGCGTTTGTGAACGGTGCCGACTGCATCTTGACGGAATGTGCGAATTTCCGTAGCCTTTCCGATGCCCTCGTCGTGACTTTGGACGAAGTGTAAGCAACTGCTTAAGGGGAGGATATTTTGTACAAATTTGCGCAACTTTTCATGGCGGTGCTTTTTGCTGTGCTGCTCGCCAGTTGCGGAAATTCTTCCGGTGTTAATTCCAAACGTCATCATATAGCGGAAGGATGTTCTTTTTCGCGCAACGGAATGGAATTGTACCGTTTGCAGCGTGATGGGAAATGGGATTCCTTGATGGCTGCGTGCGATACGGCTTTTGTCGTAGATTCTATCCTGGTTTACGATACGCTGTATAACGATACCTTTGTAAAACGTTTTGCCAGTTTTGTTTATAGAAGCCGTGTCGATAGTGTGTTTGATACGTTGACGGCGCGCATTGCTGATTCTACGCTTAAAAACGACAATTGTACGCGACGTGTGTCGTGCCATTTTGATTCCGTGCATAAGGAATTTTCTTGCCATGAGCCTAGGGTGCGTTTATGTATGCCTGCTTTTTCCAAAGCTTATGTTGTCGATGGCAGGGTAAACTTTGCGCAATGTAGTACGAGGCGAAGAATTCTATGTATTGACGATACGGTTCGTGTGGATTCCGTGATTTATAGAACCGCAACGAAGCTGGATACGGCTTTCTTGAATTACGGCAAAAAGGCATGGACCACATTTATCCCTTGGATAAAAGCGCCCCGTTTTGATACGGCTAAATTTCGTAGCGCGCTAGATACTCTTGATTTGCGTTATCCGGCATTTGCCATGGATACGTTGCAGACGGGTTACTTTATTCAATGGGAAGGTCTGCCTGAATGGGTGACTCGCGGAAAATTGATGGTAAATGGTTCCTTGGCCTATTATAAAATGAACCGTGCGTGCCCGGAGGTGTGCTACCCTTCGGACTATTTTGAAGAACCGTTCTTTTTTGCAAATGGCCTGGTGAAACCGTTGGAACGAGATACTATCATCACCTGGAAATTGAAGTTCAATTATTTGGGGGGAAGATTTGAAGGAAGTTCAGATTCCCTTTCTATCACCACTTTGTTCAAGGCTGGAAAATGACTTAATTTGCCTTTAGATTCTGGTCATTAATAGATTTCTCCCTTTCTACTTCCTACTTCCTACTTCCTACTTCCTACTTTTTTTTATCTTTTTCCCGTAAAATTACGGAGTTTTTATGTCCAACTATTGTCCTGTTATCGGTCTTGAAATCCATTGCCAGCTCGCGACGAAGACGAAGATGTTCTGCGGCTGCGAAATCGAAGTGAATACGTCCCCGAACAAG
>JAEEGH010010925.1_pt1 | contig 20707 bp, 19 predicted proteins | sample 9134181 | NCBI WGS metagenome assembly JAEEGH01 (sample SAMN16246544, study PRJNA631951) | gut metagenome | biome: gut microbiome; feature: rumen; material: DP-attached | host: Bos | place: Iran: Karaj | collected 2018-10
GGGGTGGGGCGGTCGATGGTATAGACCATAATCTTCCGGGGCCTGAGCTCCCGGACGATGTCCATCCAGGGGCCGAGCACCTCCGGGCTGGCGGAGTCGAAGTCGGGGCTGCGCAAGAACATAGTCTGCAGGACGAAATCGCCCTTGAAGCCGCGCAGCGCCTCCAGGACCCGCTCCAGGGAGTATCCGGGGGCCGGTTTGTTGATGCGGGCGACCAGCTCGTCCGTGGGGGCGTCGATCTTCAGGATGGGGTTGTCCACCCGCTTCAGCGCGGCGGCGATCTCCGGGACGTGCACGCGGGTGGCGTTGGACAGCACGGAGACCTTGGCGCCGGGATAATAGGCGTCGCGGAGCTTCAGGGTGTCGTCGATGATGCGGGGGAATTCGGGATTGAGCGTGGGCTCCCCGTCGCCGGAGAAGGTGATGGAATCGATCGGGGTGCCCTCCAGCAGGCATTCGGCGAGCTTGTCCTCCAGGGCGGCGCGCACGTCGGCCGCCGTCGGCAGGACGCGGTCGTCGCGGCCGTCGGCGTTCCAGCCGCACTCGCAGTAGATGCAGTCGAAATTGCAGAATTTGCCGTGGCGCGGCAGCAGATTGATGCCGAGCGAGGACCCCAGCCGGCGGCTGTGGATGGGACCGAAAACTGTCTCTTCACGTATCATCCCTCAAATGTAACATTATTTTCGCGGAGTGAGAAAAAAAGAGTAACTTCGTACCCCGTATTATCATCGATTGTCATGAAAGCTACCCTCAGCACAGATTTCCATTTCCCCGGACAGGTCGCCAAGTACACCGGCAAGGTCCGTGACGTGTACAGCATCGGCTCCGATTATCTCGTGATGGTCGCGACCGACCGCATCTCCGCCTTCGACGTCGTCCTCCCCAAGGGCATCCCCTACAAGGGCCAGGTGCTCAACCAGATCGCATCCAAGTTCCTGGACGCGACGGCGGACATCCTGCCGAACTGGAAGATCGCCGAGGTCGATCCGATGGCCACGGTCGGCTGGCGCTGCGAGCCTTTCAAGGTGGAGATGGTGATCCGCGGCTACCTGACGGGCCACGCCTGGCGGGAGTACAAGGCCGGCAAGCGCAGCCTCTGCGGCGTCCCCCTGCCGGAAGGGATGGTGGAGAACCAGCGTTTCCCGGAGCCTGTCATCACCCCGACCACCAAGGCCGCCGAGGGCCACGACGAGGACATCAGCAAGGAGGAGATCATCGCGCAGGGCCTCGTCTCGCGCGAGGACTACGAGCAGCTGGAGGCCTACACCCGCGCCCTGTTCGCGCGGGGCACGGAGATCGCGGCCGGCAAGGGCCTGATCCTCGTGGACACGAAATACGAATTCGGCAAGCGCGACGGCAGGATCATCCTGATGGACGAGATCCACACGCCCGATTCCTCCCGCTATTTCTACGCGGAAGGCTATGAGGAGCGCCTCGCCAAAGGCGAGCGCCAGAAGCAGCTCTCCAAGGAGTTCGTGCGCGAGTGGCTGATGGCCGGCGGCTTCCAGGGCCAGGCCGGGCAGCAGGTACCGGAGATGACGGACGCAGTCGTCGCAGGCATCACCGACCGCTATGTCGAACTCTACGAGCACATTACCGGCGAAAAGTTCGTTCCCGCTCCGGATGCGGACCCCGCCGCCCGCATCGAAGCCAATATCAACGCATTCCTGAAAAAGTAGCCCTATGATAGAACGTTATTCCCGCAAGGTGATGCGGGACGTCTGGACCGAAGAGAACAAGTTTGGCGCCTACCTGGAGGTGGAGATCCTCTCCTGCGAGGCCTGGAGCAAGCTGGGGGTCATCCCGGCGGAGGACGTGGAGAAGATCCGCGCGAACGCGAAATTCGAAGTGTCGCGCATCCGCGAGATCGAAGAGCAGACGCGCCACGACGTCGTGGCCTTCACGCGCGCCGTCAGCGAGAGCCTTGGCGAGGAGCGCAAGTGGGTGCATTACGGCCTGACTTCCACGGACGTGGTGGACACGGCCAACGGCTACCTGCTCCGGCAGGCCGACGCCATCCTGCTGCAGGACCTCGAGGATTTCCTGTCCGTGCTGAAGAAGCGCGCCCTGGAGTTCAAGGACACCCCCTGCATCGGCCGTACGCACGGCATCCACGCCGACATCACGTCCTTCGGCCTGAAATGGGCCCTGTGGTACGAGGAGATGAAGCGCAACATCGACCGCTTCAAGTACGCCTGCCAGGGCGTCGAGGCCGGCAAGATGAGCGGGGCCGTGGGCAATTTCGCCAACATCCCCCCGTTCATCCAGGACTACGTCTGCGAGCGGCTGGGCATCGCCTCCGCGGACATCTCCACGCAGGTGCTCCAGCGCGACCGCCATGCGCACTATATGGGCACATTGGCCCTCATCGGATCCACAATGGAACAGATGGCGGTGGAAGTGCGCCATTGGCAACGCACCGAGCTCCGTGAGGCCGAGGAGGCCTTCGGAAAAGGACAAAAAGGATCCTCCGCCATGCCGCACAAGCGCAACCCCATCGGCAGCGAGAACATGTGCGGATGCGCGCGCATCCTCCGGGGCTACATGGTGAGTTCCTATGAGAACATCCCCTTGTGGCACGAGCGTGACATTTCCCACTCTTCCGCTGAGCGTATCATGCTCCCCGACGCCACCATTCTGCTTGACTACATGCTTAACCGCTTCGGCAAAATCTTGGAAAACCTTGTCGTCTTTCCAGAAAACATGCTGAAACACATCTACATAACCAATAAGGTCATCTTCGCGCAACGCGTGATGACCGCCCTCATCAACAAGGGATTCGCCCGCGAGAAAGCTTACGATCTCGTGCAACCCATCGCCATGAGGGCCTGGTTCGACGGCCTCGACTATCAGGAACTTCTCCTCCAAAACGAAACTATTCAACAAAATTTCACACCGGAGGAGCTTGCCCAATGCTTCACATTGGAATATTACATGAAGGAAGTGCCCACCATTTTCAAACGCGTCTTTGAGAATTGTTAACCATTAGCTATAAAGCCAAAACCCAACAGTCTATACCCCCCCCCATTCACCTCTTTCCCTCTACTCCTTTACTCCTCTACTCCTCCAATCCTCTTTTCCTCTTTTCTCTTTTCTTCCCTCTTTCTCCGTTCACCCTCAAAAATCCAAAATAATGAAAAACAACCTGAATGTCCTTGGAAACCGGAACTCTCTTTTTGATGAGTTCATTGCTGAGATCAGAAGCGCGGATGTGCAGATCGACAGTATGCGCTTCCGCCGGAATCTGGAGCGCATCGGCGAGATTTTCGCCTACGAAATCAGCAAAACGATGAAATTCAAACCGCAGGAGGTCTCCACCCCGCTGGGCATTGCTGAGATTCCGCGCCTGATGGAAAGGCCCGTGCTGGCCACCATCCTGCGTGCCGGACTGCCCCTGCACCAGGGCATGCTCAACTACTTCGACCACGGCGAGAGCGCCTTCATCTCCGCATTCCGCAAATATTACAAGGACGGCACCTTCGAGATTCAGGTGGACTACATGTCGGCACCGGAATTGGACGACAAGACGCTCATTCTGGCCGACCCCATGCTGGCCACTGGCAAGTCAATGCTGTTAGCCTACGAAGAGCTGATGACCAAAGGAGAGCCAATGCACACGCACATTGTGAGCATCATTGCCAGCCGCCAAGGTGTTGAATATCTGCAACATCACCTGAAGCCTTCCAAGTGTACTCTCTGGATTGGAGCCATTGACGAGGAACTGACCGCGCACTCTTACATCGTGCCCGGCCTTGGCGATGCCGGCGATCTGGCCTACGGCATTAAGACATCTGATTAAAAGGAGATTATCTCATCTATAACCTGGTCGTGGGGTTCCGAGGGAACCTCATCCAGCAACTGGAAATCGAAACATATCCCGATGGTCTTCACCTCGGGATATTTTATTAAAAAACGGTCGTAATACCCTTTGCCACGACCTAATCGGTGACCTTGTCGGTCGAAGGCCATGCCCGGCACCACGATAAGGTCGAGTGGACCTTCGTAAGGATGACTTTGCGGTTCAAGGATGTGGAAGTCCCCCTCCTGCATTGGACAGTCGGCAGTGAGTTCAACCGGAATGATGTCGTCGCCCACCACGGTGGGGAGGATGATCTGTTTCCTGTTTTTCCATTCTTCCAAAAAATCCAAAGTCCGCACCTCATCGGGAAGGGAAGCGTAGAGCATCACGGTGCGCGCCTGTTGGAAGGCGGGGTGCGCGGCAAGTTTCTGGAGGATATGGCGGGATTGCGTGTCAAGTGATTCCGGGGCACACGCTTTTTTCAGCTGCCGGATGTGCCGGCGCAGTTCCTGTTTGTCCATGAAAATAGGGTTAGAAGATTAGGCTTCCTGCTGGCTGTGAACCAGTTTGTCGTCGATGAAGATACGTCCGCAGGCCTCGCACACGATGATTTTCTTGTGCAGGGCAATGTCGAGCTGGCGTTGAGGCGGGATTTTGCTGAAGCAGCCGCCGCAGGCGTCACGCTCAATCTTGACGATGGCCAAACCGTTATGGGCGTTCTTACGGATACGCTCGAAAGCCATCAGCAGACGATCGTCCACCTTGGCTTTGAGAACTTCAGCCTTTTCCAACAATTCGGCTTCTTCTTTCTCCGTATCGGCGATGATGCCTTCCAACTCGGATTTCTTCTGCTTCAGAACCTCTTCCAGTTCGGAAAGCTTTTCGGAGGTTTCCTGAATGAGGGCCTCTTTTTCAGCGATGTCAGCGTTGTATTTGGCAATATGCTTTTCAGAAACCTGGATTTCGAGGTTCTGGTATTCGATTTCCTTGCTTAAGGATTCGTACTCGCGGTTGTTGCGGACGTTGTTCTGCTGCTCCTCATATTTCTTGATGGCAGCGGCAGCCTCCTCTTTCTTGGTGTTCTCGCCGGAGATTTTCAATTTCAGGTTATGAATCTCATCGTTGAACTTGGCGATACGGGTGCGTTTACCTTCGCATTCGTCCTCGTTGTCGCGGATCTCTTCCGGCAATTCGCCACGGATCATGCGGATATCATCGATTTTTGTACAAATCTGCTGCAGATTATACAGGGAAAGCAGCTTCTGTTCAATGGTGATTTCCTCGGCGGTGACCTGATTGTCTTCGTGTTTTTTCACCTCGATGACACCGTCAGCAGTTTTCTCAACGGTGACGTCGTCTTCAAGTATCACTTCAGCGGCGGGTGTTACCTCTGCTACTTCCGGGGTGTCAGGTGTCGGCTCCGCATCAGCGGTTTTGGTTTTCTTTTTGGCGGTTTTTGGGGTTTGTGTTTCGGCGGCAGTCATTTCCACTTGAGCCGGATTTTCTTCTTCAGCAACTTTTTTCTTGGCCATATTCTGAATGATTAACTAATTACATTACAAATACTCAATTTCCAATTTATCCATTTTAGAAATTGCGGCTGCAAAAATAGGAAATTTTTCCGTAACTTCCTTATATATTATTTCACGGATAAAGTATTCTCCCTCATAATGTCCTATGTCGGCGAGGAGCATTTTCCCGTTAGGGCGGAAAAAGTCGTGGTATTTGATGTCGCCGGTCACGTAGGCATCGGCTCCGGAGGCCAGGGCATCCTCGATGAACGACGAGCCACCACCGCCGCACACGGCCACCCGTTCGATGGTCCTGTCCACGCTGCCATTGTACCGGATGACACTCAAGTTCATCTTTTCCTTGACAAATTTGAGAAATTCGACTGTGGACATGGCTTGTGGCAGTCGGCCGATGCGTCCGAGGCCGTTACGCGCACTGCCATCGGTCTGTTCGCCCGCCGCGGGCACTAATACACGCACATCCGTCAAGCCGAGACGTTCCGCAAAAGCATCGTTGCCGCCACCCGCCGCACTGTCAATATTGGTATGCATGGAGTAAAGCACCATCTTGTGTTCCAATGCTTTGCAGATGATACCACCCACTCGGTCCTTGGGCTCTATTTTGCAGATACCCCGCCGTAAAATCAGAGGATGATGCGAAATCACCAGATTGGCGTTCATGGAAAGGGCTTCTTCAATCACCTTCTCCGACATCTCAAAACAGACCAGCGCACCGGTGATTTCCTGTTCCACATCACCACATTGCACGCCGCAGTTGTCAAAATCCTCCTGTAAAGAAAGGGGAAATCTCTGCTCCAAATAGTCTAATACGCTTTTAATTTTCATAAAATCTCGTTTTTTATTGACGGAATCTTATTTCTTCTCGACGGAAAAACCGAATTTTCCTATTATTTTACCCAAATCATAATAATGCCCATGGGAATAGGAAACCAAGTTTGCACGCTGAAGCTGTAAAGCATCGGTTTTGGGGTTAAAAAGTTTTTCGTCGGCATGTACGGCCACCACTTCCGCCAAGAACATGTCGTGAGTGCCAAGGGAAATCACCTGCGTCACCTTGCACTCGATGTTCACGGGCGCCTCGTTGATAAGGGGAGCGCTGACGTGCGAACCATGTACAGGGGTGAGACCTGTTTCCAAAAACTTGTTGTATTTCTTGCCTGAACGCACGCCGCACCAGTCGGCGACAGGAGCCAACTCGCGGCTCACCAAGTTGATGACAAACTCCCCGCTCTCCCGGATCAGTTGATAGGAATGTCGTTCCGGCCGCACGGAAATAAAACACATGGGCGGGTCCGAACAAACCGTACCCGTCCATGCGATGGTGATGATATTATATTCGTCAAGGGTGCTGCCGCACGAGACCATGACCACGGGAGAAGGGTTCAGCATGTTTCCCGCACGCAGCAGCCGTTTGCCATCCTTCTTCATGACTAACGTCCTACAGAAAAGGCGTTTTTGTTAGGGATGATGAGCAGCGGCATCGGGGAGGTACTCAGAATCTGGCGCATGTTGCGGGATGCCGTGAAGTCGGTTTCAGCCTCCTCACGCATAATGGTGATAAGGTTGGCATCCAATTCTTTGGCCGATTCAAGAATGGTTTTGCAGACATCATTATTGGTTACATTATGCGCTTCGGCGGTGTAACGAACGTTGGCCTCGTCGCACATCTCCATGGCGTTACGCAGCTGCACGTTGATGATGTGGCGCGCCTCGGCCGTGTTCGGATAGTTCACACCGAACAGATAGATCTGCGCAGCAAAGGCCTTGGCCAGATAGATGGCATGGCGCATCTTCTGCAACGTCTCGAAGCTGATGTCTATCGGAACGAAGATCTTGTGTAAGTCGCGGTTAATCTGGATGTTCTCACGCATAATCAGAACCGGCACTTCCGAGTTGTTGATCATACGGTAGGCGTTGTTGCCGATGTAGCCCTCTTCGAAACCGGATGCGCCGTGTGCACCCATCACAATCATGGATTCCGGCAAATTGGAAGCATACGTGTTAATCTCGATATGCGGTTTTCCTTCCAGGATAACGCTGTTGATGTTGGTTTCAGGCGACTCCTGTCGGCACAGCTTCACCCATTCGCTCATTTTCTCCTGGATGTGCTGCACGTAGGTTTTGCTTTCGTCATATTCGTTTGCACTGGAGGTCACGCTGGGAGTTTTCACCCATACCAAATGCAAGTTGGCTTGTGATTTCAGGCAGATGGCCACGGCGTGACGCATGGCGACCATAGCACTGTTGGAAAAGTCAATACCGACAATAATATTTTTCATATCAGACAGATTTTAATTCTACAATATATTTAATGAAAGGTGAATCATAATTATTTGGACTCCGAAGAGTAGTTGGGGGCTTCGGCGGTGATGGTGATGTCGTGCGGATGGCTTTCCTGGACGCCGGCGTTGGTGATGCGGCAGAAGCGTGCCTGGTGCAGGTCACTGATGGTGCGGGCACCGCAGTAGCCCATGCCGGAACGGAGACCACCGGCCATCTGGTAAATCACCTCATAAAGGTCGCCTTTATAGGGCACGCGGCCCACGATGCCTTCGGGCACAAGTTTCTTGGCATCGTCCACATCGCTCTGCATGTAACGATCCTTGGATCCGTGCTGCATGGCCTCCAAGGAGCCCATACCCCTGTACGTCTTGAACTTCCTGCCGTTGAAAAGGATGGTGGTGCCCGGCGATTCCTCCACGCCGGCCAGCAGACCGCCCAGCATCACGGAGCTGCCGCCCGCCGCCAACGCTTTCACGATGTCGCCGGAATAGCGGATGCCACCGTCGGCGATGAGCGGGATATCGTAAGATTGCAGAGCCTTGTACACGCCATAAACAGCGCTGAGCTGAGGCACACCCACGCCCGCAACCACACGCGTAGTGCAGATGGAACCCGGTCCAATGCCCACTTTCACGGCGTCGGCACCGTTGTCGGCCAGCATCTGCGCGGCTTCACCGGTGGCGATGTTGCCCACCACAACGTCCACGTTTGCGAAGTTCTTCTTGATTTCCAATAAGGTGTTGATGACATTCCGGGAGTGTCCGTGGGCGCAGTCCAGCACTAAGGCATCCACGCCAGCCTCCACCAAAGCCTCGGCACGTTGCACGGCATCGGCGGTGATGCCCACGCCGGCGGCCACCCGCAAGCGACCCAGCTGGTCCTTGCAAGCGTACGGTTTGTCCTTCGCCTTGGTGATGTCTTTGTATGTGATGAGACCCAGAAGCGTGCCGTCCTCGGCCACCACGGGCAGTTTCTCGATCTTGTATTGCTGCAGGATGTCGCTGGCCTCATTCAGTCCCGTGTTGCGCGTCGTGGTGATGAGGTTTTCCTTCGTCATCACCTGGTCGATGGGCTTACGCAACTCTTTCTCGAAACGGAGGTCGCGGTTGGTGACGATGCCGATGAGTTTGTTCTGGCCGTCCACCACCGGGATGCCACCGATATGGTATTCCGCCATGATGCGCATCGCGTCGCCCACGGTCTTGTCGGCGGTGATGATGACGGGCGAGTTGATCATGCCGTTCTCGGCCCTTTTCACCGATGCCACCTGCCGCGCCTGATCGGCAATCGACATGTTCTTGTGAATCACGCCGATACCACCCTCGCGGGCGATAGCAATGGCCATATTGGCCTCTGTCACCGTGTCCATGGCGGCAGAAACGAACGGCAGATTCAACATGATGTTGCGCGTGAAACGCGTCTGGAGGCTGACTTCTTTGGGTAAAACATCGGAGTAGGCGGGAATCAACAGGACGTCGTCAAACGTCAATCCGTCAAGAGCAATTCTATCTGTAATAAAAGACATAATAACATACTTTTTATTACGTGCAAAAATAATATTTTTTTGCAAACGGACCGATGAAAAAAACGATAAAAAAGGTTATTTTTGCAAGCCCGTTTCAATTGGAGTGCAATTGTTTAATTATCAAAATTATATAAAAATGAAAAAGGTTATCCATACCGACAAGGCTCCCGCCGCCATCGGTCCTTACAGCCAGGCTATCGAGGCCAATGGCATGTTGTTTATTTCTGGTCAGATTCCCGTTGACCCCGCCACCGGCATCGTGCCCGAGGGCATCAAGGCCCAAACGGAACAGGTGATGAAGAACATCGCCGCCATCCTCTTGGAGGCCGGCTATTCCTTCGACGATGTGGTGAAAACCACTTGCCTGCTGAGCGACATCGCCAACTTCGCCCCAATGAACGAAGTCTATGCCCAGTATTTCCTCGTCAATGCGCCGGCCCGCGCCGCCTTTGCCGTCCGCGATCTGCCCAAGGGCGTTTTGGTGGAGATCGAAACCATAGCGGTAAAATAGCCGTTAGCCATTTGTCATTAGCTAAAACTGTTAGCCAACAGCCAATGGCCAATTGCCAAAAGCCAACATGAACTATCTCACCGTCAATAATCTATCCAAGTCGGTAGGAGAGAAAAAACTGTTTCAAAACATAACCTTCGGCTTGGAGAAAGGCCAGAAGAGCGCACTCATTGCCCGCAATGGTACAGGCAAGAGCACGCTCCTCAACATTATTGCCGGTCGCGATGTCCCCGATGAAGGCCAGGTGGTAATCCGCAACGACATCGTGGTCTCCTATCTGCCCCAAATGGACGGTTTCAACGATAAGGATTCCGTGCTGAACGCCCTGTTCGACGAGGAGACGCCCGTAGTACGCGCCGTGAAGGAGTACGAGACCTGCATGTCCCTGATGGAAAAGAACCGACATGACCTTGTGCCCCAGAAACGCATGGACGACGCCATCCTTGAGATGGACCGCCTCAACGCCTGGGATTATGAATCCAAAGTGAAAGAGATTCTTTCCAAATTCGGAATTCAAGATATTTTCAAGAATATCAATGAGTTGTCAGGTGGACAACGCAAGAAGGCCGCGCTGGCTAAAACCCTCATCGCCGACACCGACCTGCTCATCCTCGACGAACCCACCAACCATTTGGATGTGGAAATGATCGAATGGCTGGAAAACTATCTCTCTTCCGCCAATATCACCTTGCTGATGGTGACGCACGACCGCGCTTTTCTCGACAAGGTATGCAGCGACATCTACGAACTGAGCAACGGCAATTTGTATCACTACAGGGGCAAATACGACTATTTTGTGGAGAAAAAAGCAGAACGTCTGGCCAACGAAGCGGCGGAACACGACCGTCTGCGCAACCTGTACCGCCGTGAACTGGAATGGGTGCACACCTCCCCGCAAGCCCGCACAACCAAGGCCCGCGCCCGCATCAACCAATTCGAGCAACTGCAGGAACAGATGGACCGCAAAGTGGAATCCGCCCCCGAAGCCTTTAAGGTGCAATCTGAACGTATTGGTCACAAGATATTGGAAATCAGCCATCTGGATTTCTCCTATCCCAACCAGACCATCATCCGGGATTTTTCCTATATTTTCAAAAAAGGGGAAAAATGCGGCATCGTGGGCAAGAACGGCACCGGAAAAAGCACTTTCTTAAAGATGATTATGGGAGAAGTGAAACCTGACGGCGGCAAAATCACCCCCGGATTGACCATCCAATTCGGATATTTTTCCCAAAACGGCATGGAATATGCCGGCAACAAGATCGTGCTGGAGCTGGTGAAAGAACACGCCGAAGTGATCCGCATGGACAACGGCAATTACATCAGCGCCGCCCAGTTCCTGAACCATTTTGGATTCCCGTTTAGTCAGCAATACACCTATTATCAAGACCTTAGTGGCGGTGAGAAACGAAAACTCCACCTGCTCATAACGCTACTCAAAAATCCCAATTTCCTCATTCTGGATGAGCCCACCAACGACTTCGACATAGACACGCTGAATCTTTTAGAGGACTTTCTGACAAATTTCGGGGGATGCATGATCATTGTCTCCCACGACCGCTGGCTGATGAATAAATTGGTGGATCATATCTTTGTGTTTGAGGGGGATGGCAAAATCAAAGACTATTACGGCAACTACACCGAATACCGTCAGATGAAAGACAAGGAGATGCGCATTCAAAAGCGTATCGAAAAGGCCAACCGACCCATGGAGGAAAAGGCGGTACGCGAAACGCCCAAAAACAAGCTGACTTATAAGGAGAAACGGGAACTGGAGTCATTGGAGGTGGAAATTGAAGAATTGGAACGGGAGAAAAGCGATATTGAGGGCAAGATGAGTGCGGGGCAGGGCACGGCGGATGAGTTCGCCGAGTGGGGCTGTCGCTATGCGGAAATCAAAACCGTTTTGGAGGACAAGTCCAACCGGTGGTTAGAACTGAGTGAAAAAGACGCATAATATGATATTCAACCAATATTTTTACCATCCCGATCTGACACAACCCGTGGTGACACTCAGCCAAGAGGAATCGGAGCATTGTGTGCGGGCGCTGCGGCACCGCGCGGGCGACGAAGTGCTGCTGACCGACGGACTGGGCAACGAGGCACACGCCACCATCCTGACCGACAATCCGAAGGCCTGTCAGGTAGAGCTGCACAACGTGCGCAAGGTGAAGGAGAACTCCCACCATCGGCTGCATCTGGCCATCGCACCTACCAAGAACATCGATCGTATAGAATGGTTGGTGGAGAAATGCGTGGAGCTTGGGATAGAATCCATCCATTTCATCCTTTGCGAAAATTCGGAACGACCGCGCGTCAACATGGACCGGATGCGGCGCATCGCAGTGTCGGCCCTCAAGCAGTGCCAGACCACGTGGCTGCCGCCGATGACACTGACCCGCTTTGACGACTTTTTAGAGTTGCACGCCCCAATGTCCGCCGACAAGTACATCGCCTGGTGTGACGACGACAACACCCGTCAGCTGGCGCGGGAGATTTTCTCGCACGAAGATGTGATCCTGCTTATCGGGCCGGAAGGCGACTTCAGTGCGGCGGAAATAGAAACGGCCCGCCAGCATGGTTATACGGAGGTGAAACTGGGCAACCGCCGCCTCCGCACAGAAACCGCCGGACTGTACGGCTGTCTTCTGATGGCAGTGAAAGATATTTAACAATCGTTTTTTCAAGAAAAAATATCCATTATGAAAAAAATATCCATCCTCTTGTCTATTATCCTGTTAGTGCAGGTTTGCGGGCGGGCGCAGAACGAGAACCCGAAAGTTCAACTCGCAGTGCGCGCCGGCCTTAACGGCTCCACACTGATGATTCCCAGCAGCACAATCCAGAATGAAAGCGCGTTCGGCTATTCATCGAACCAGAAACTCAAAATCGGAGCCACCGCCGGACTGGTGGTGGATGTCCGGCTGAGGGAAAAACTGTATCTGCAAACCGGCGTACTCTATTCGTGGCAGCGGCTGGCGCAAACCCAGAACGCCCAATATTCCGACACCATGGGAATCCGTCACTCCATCGCCTCCAACAATCTATACACCACCCACCATTTGAAGGTCCCCTTGATGATTTTTTTCCACTCCTCCGAAGAAAAGAACCATTTTGTGGCCGGGGCAGGCCTCTTCGTGGATGTGGCGATGGCCGGCAAGCTCGCCTATAACGGATCGGAAGTGCTGACAACCGAGGATAAAGTCTTCTCGAACATTTTGGAAGGGGAACTCGAACTTTACAAGCCAGGCAAAAAGGAAATCTACTATTGCGAAGCCAACGACAATACCTTCCAGCATTATGCATTAGCCCAGGATAAGATTCTCCAACGGCTGGATTTCGGCGTGGGTATGGAGTTAGGCTATCAGATTTCACAGTTCTACATCGGAGTACATGCTGATTTCGGTCTGCTGAACATCATGAATCCGAATTTCACCCAGCACAAATACGTGCAACGCAATCTGAATTTCCAATTGATGTTAGGGTATAAAATAAATTAAAAAGGTCCTGTTGAGATACGAGGAATCGCGTCTCAATTAGAAATTCGTGCCACAGCACGTCTCACTCAGAAACGACCAAGGGCGTCCGAAAAACATTAAATCATGATGGAAACCTTTCCTAAAACCGATTATCGTGCGCTACGACATACATTACATCAGCTGGCGGAACCGTCCGGCCAGGAGCATCGCACACATCAATTTATCGTGGACAAATTGTCTCAATGGCATCCTACAAAGCTGATTACCTTTCCAGATAACAATCACATTCTGGCGGTGTACGACAGTGGCTGTGCGGGACGCACGCTACTGCTCCGTGGCGACTTTGATGCCGTGCGTGTAGATGAGACCTTGGACGTGCCGTACGCTTCAGCTACGCCAGGGGTGGCACATAAGTGCGGACACGACGGCCATACAGCTATCTTGTTGGGATTGGCGGAGATGTTGGCCGCCAACCCACCCGCCAAAGGCAGAGTGCTGCTTTTTTTCCAAGCGGCGGAGGAGACAGGCGAAGGCGCACGTCAGCTGATAGAGACCAACATATTGGAAGAATACAAACCGGACAGGGTTTTTGCCCTGCACAACATCCCCGGCGAGGAGTTGGGCACTGTGATTTGCCGGGAGGGTAGCTTCACCTGCTCGGTCATCAGCTGCGACATCCACCTGCATGGGCACACAGCACATGCCGCCGAACCGCAAAAAGCATTATGTCCCTACCCTGCTGCCAAGACAATCACAGACAGCTTGTTGGCTTTAAACCAATACGATATGTTTCGTGATGATTTCCGCTTGGTGACGCTGGTGGAGTTCCGCATTGGCGAGCATGCGTATGGAGTGGCCGCCGGCCATGGGGTGTTGCGCTTCACGCTACGCTCCAAGGATGATGCACTGCTTCAACAGACAAAGACCGAAGTGGAAAGACAGGTGGCTGAGGTTTGCGGCGCGGCGGGACTGGGCCATGAGATTGCCTGGAAGGAGTATTTCGCCGCCTCCAACAACCACCCCGATGCCGTGCAGGTTATCCGCCGCGCCGCTTCGGAATGCGGGTTGCCCTATAAGGAAAAGGAGATTCCTTTCTCCTGGGGCGAGGATTTCGGCCTGCTGACGCAACATCATGACGGGGCCTTGTTTGGATTGGGCTCAGGAATAGACCAGCCATCGCTGCACCATCCACACTTCGATTTTCCAGACGAGCTTGTCCCCGTCGGTGTACGGTTGTTCGCACAATTGTGCTATGAAAAAGAAATGATGGAAAATTAGCCTAACAAATTGGCCAACAGTTCAAAATCAGCTATGGTCAGCTGTTCGGCGCGGCGGGTGAAAAGAGGGTTGGTCGCTACCACGTCAGGGGCGAAAGCAAGCGATTGCAAGGCGTTACGCAATGTTTTCCGTCGGTAGTTGAAGGCCGTCTTCACCACTACCTTGAATTTCTCTTCGTCACAATTCAGCTTCTTGTCAAAATTACGGGTTACGCGAACCACCGCCGATTTCACTTTTGGTGGTGGTAGAAATTCGTTTTCATCCACCGTAAACAGATATTCAGTATCGTAAAACGCTTGTATCAAAACGCTTACAATACCATACTGTTTTTTTCCAGCCGTTGCCGTGATGCGCTCGGCCACCTCCTTCTGGAACATGCCCACCAATTCCACAGCACGGTCTTTGTAATCTAACATCCGAAAAAGGATTTGGGAGGATATGTTGTAGGGAAAATTGCCGACAATGACAAATTTGTCCGGAAAATAGGTGCCGAGATCGAAGCGAAGGAAGTCGCCGGCAATGAGGTGGTCGCCCAATTGTGGAAAATGGCTTTGCAAGTAGGCCACCGATTCCTCGTCCAATTCGATGACGGAAAAACCGGCGAAATCCCGATGGAGCAGGAATTGGGTGAGCACGCCCATGCCAGGTCCGATTTCCAGCACGTGTGCGTCAGGCGTGCGCACCGCCTCCGCGATGCGTTGCGCAATGTCCTCGTTTTTCAGGAAATGCTGGCCTAACCTCTTTTTTGCCCGAACATCCATCCTAATCCGGTTTTAACGAATATTGTCACCTCGCAGGGCCCGATAGTGCTTGCGGGCTTCCACTACATACAAGCTGCTGCTGAAATCGCGGATGATTTTCTGATAATACTCCATGGCCTTTGGAATGTCCTTCAGATAATATTCGTACAACTCCGCTAATTGATAGACAGCATCGTCGGCCAACAGCTCGGTGCCGTGGTTCTCCTCGATTTTCTTCAGCAGGGATTCCGCACCCAAATAGTTTTTCTGCTTGATGAAAATGAGCGCCTTCTGATACAGCGCATCATCCACCAATGTGCCGAACGGCGACATGGCAATGACCGTGTCCAGTACCTCCAAGGCCTTGTCGTCTTTGTTTTGGAAAATGAGGAAATCGGCTTCGGCATATTTTTTCAGGGGCAGGTTTTTGGTTTCCTGTCCGAACAGCATCTGCGTGGTGTCTTCATCCTCTCCTTCTTCTTCCTCTTCCTCCTGATTATCGGCAATCAGTAGGGAGAAGTAGATGGCATCGTTGGAGATAAGCTTGGTGGTGGCGGCGGCCAGCACATCGAGCTGGCTTTTTGCCCAATCGAACTCTCCGATGTAGAAGGAGAGTTTGGCGTTTTTGAATTTGGCCTCACTGCCCAAAGCATCGTTCGGCAGTGCCTTATCCACTTGCGAGTAGTTCAGCGAAGCCTCCCAGATATCACCCATATACAGCTGAATGTCAGCCATGTCGATTTTGTATTGGCTCTTTTCTTTGTTGTCCTTGGTATTGGAGGTGGCGTGGGTGAGCAGGTCGATGGCCGCCTGGGGTTTGTTCACATAAAAAGCCAGTAGATGGGCGTATTTGCGGATCCAATCCATAGTGCCGGAATGGATACCGTTTTCTTCCAAGGCTTTTTGGAAATCACGCTCCAGATTCATGGCATCCACCATCTTGACGGGTGATGTGGAGGTGAGTTGCTGATAGCGCACATCTAAGATTTTCATTTTGGCCAAAACGTAGTTCAGAGCATCCTCGCCTTTGGAAATCACATAGTTCAAGGCTTCAATGGCTGTTTCATAGTCCTTGTTTTCCGCCGCCACAAGGGCTAACGGATACGTCTTGAGACCCTCTTTCTTGGTCCGCTTGTCAATGGATTTGGCCAACTCCAACGCCTCTGGAAAATCCTTGTGCAGCTGGTTGATCCAAAGAAGAAGATTCAGATAGGAGATGTTGGACGGATATTTCTGCGAGTACTTCTGAAGTGTGGTCTTGACGGTGTTGTACTTGAGTTGGTCTTCGTCGTCCTGCAACAGGTTCTGGATGGCGGTCTGCGCCTGCTCCAAATACTTATCGTCATCTTCTTTCACCAGATTCAAGGCTTCGTCAATGACCTTTTCCGTCTGGTTCAAATGCTGATACAAAGCGATGATTTCCTTGGCTAAGAACTTGTCGTTATTCAGCAACTTACGGCCTTTTAAAATACTCTCGATGGCATAGTCGTATTTCATACGGGAGTAGAAGGCGCTGTACAATTCCTGAACGGAAAACTCCTTGGCTTGGAGGTTGCGCAGCAGTTCCTGGTACTGTTTTTCGGCTTTCTGGTTTTCACCGGCACGCTCGTATGCATAGCCGAGGTCCACCTTGTAACGCTGTACATTCGGAAAGTTGCGCACCTGTTTTTTACACAGTTTCTCCAAATCATCATACCGCTGCAACTCCATTAAAGAGGCGTAGTAGTAATAATAAACGTAGGAATTGGGCTTTTTGGACTGTATTTTCTCAAAAAGCTCCACAGCCTTGTCAAATTCTTTGTCTTTATAATATTGTAACGCCAACTTCTCCTCTTCGCTTTGTTGGGCAAACAAAGCGCCGCAGGAGAGAATCAGCAGCAGGACAAAGAGAATTTTCTTCATAGATGATATTAATCAATGATGTCAAAACGAGTGTAAGGACGAAGAACTTCCGGCACGATGATGCCCTTGTCGGTCTGATAGTTTTCGAGAATGGCGGCCAGTACGCGAGGCAGGGCCAAGGCACTGCCGTTCAGGGTGTGAGCCAGGCGCATCTTGCCGGTGGCATCCTTGAATCTCAGTTTCAAGCGGTTGGCCTGATAGGACTCGAAGTTGGATACGGAGCTGACTTCCAGCCATTTCTGTTGAGCTTTGGAATAGACCTCAAGGTCATAGGTGAGGGCGGAGGTGAAGCTGATGTCGCCGCCGCACAGACGCAGCACACGGAAAGGCAGACCCAGCTTGGTGAGCAGTCCTTTAGCGTAGTTGGTCATTTTCTCCAGCGTCTCGTAAGAACGGTCAGGATGTTCGATGACCACGATTTCAATCTTGTCGAATTGGTGCAGACGGTTGAGGCCGCGCACGTCCTTGCCGTAGGAGCCGGCCTCGCGACGGAAACAGGCGGAGTAGGCGCAGTTCTTCAACGGGAAGTCGCTCTCCTTGAGGATGACGTCGCGGTAGATGTTGGTGACGGGCACCTCGGCAGTGGGGATGAGGTAGAAGTTGTCGAGCGGAGCATGGTACATCTGGCCCTCTTTGTCGGGCAGTTGACCGGTGGCGTAAGCGGATGCGGCGTTGACCATGTAGGGCGGCTGCACCTCCAAGTAACCTTCGGCGGTGGCGCTGTCGAGGAAGAAGTTGATGAGCGCGCGCTGCATCTTGGCGCCCTTGCCTTTGTAAACGGGGAACCCGGCGCCGGTGATCTTGCTGCCGAGGTCGAAGTCGATGATGTCGTATTTCTTCACCAATTCCCAGTGGGGTAGGCAGTTGCTGCCCATCGGGGAGGCGTCGCCCTCTTGATAGACCACCTCGTTGTCCTCGGCACCCTTGCCGAGCGGCACGGAGATGTGCGGCATGTTGGGCAGCAGCACCATGGTCTCGTTGAGCGTCTTGACGGTGCTGTCGTATTCCGCCTGCAACTCCTTCTCCTGGGCCTTCAACTCCGCGGTTTGCGCCTTCATCTGCTCGGCCTCCTCGCGCTTGCCCTCGCGGAACAGTTGCCCGATGGATTTGGCCATCTTGCCCTGCTCCATCAAATTGTTGTCAAGGTTGCGTTTCACTTGCCGCGAACGGCTGTCGAGGTCGAGGATATTTTGGATTAATTCCGTGGCATCGAAGTTTTTAACTTTCAGTCTTTCAATGACTTTTTCGGGATTTTCCCGGATGGTTTGTATCTGTAGCATGGTTTTTATAATTAGCCCGCAAAGTTACATGAATTTTCCCGATTTTTCGCCGTGTGCGGTTCTGTTTTGACAAGTTTTTCATCCCTGCTTGAAAAGCACGTGGATATACTCCGTCGTATTGTGGGCGTGATGGGCGCGATTGAGGTCGTTGTCGGCCTTGAAACGCTGGTGCCGCATGGAGATGCAGTCGTAACGGCCGTACTTCTCCATTGTCTTGCGGATGAGCTCTGGCGAGAGCAGTCCTTCGTTGTTGTATGAGAGGCAGATGTAGGGGAATTGCGCCTGCGCGATCAACTCCTCGAAGGCGGGGAACACCTTCACGCGGCTGCAATAGCGGGAGCGACGGTAACGGTGAATGCCGGTCTTCCCTTTGAAAACCAAGGGTTTGTATTCTGATATAATGTTGAGTATGTGATAGTTGGCACCGTATTGGCGGACGTTGTAGGGTGGGTCCAAATAGAGGATGTCGCCCGTGATGTGTCCGATGAGGTCGTTGGCGTCGGCGTGGTGGACGGGATTCTGCTGCGATGTGCAGATGAAGTCGGCAGGGGAGAGGATCAGCTTCTTTTGCGCCATGGGCTTCAGGCGCTTGAGGAAGGCCCCATAGACGGAGGCCGTGTTGGTCAACCGGTCTGCGCATTCCAACAAACTGCAAATCAAGAAGTAATAGCAGTCATCGTCGATTTCTGACTGTTGATGCCATCGTTCGATGGCTTGTCGCATGGCGTCGATTTTCTGTCCGTTCTCATCGGAGAAGTACTGTCGCCCGGAGCCGCTGCCCAGGCAGAAGTTCTGGTAGATGAGACCGTCTTGTACGGGCGGCAGGTCGTTGAGCTCGCTGATGAGGAACTTGGCATCGGGGATGGGGGTGCAGTTGCCGATGTAGTTGCGGTTGAGGACGAAACTGTAGTGTTCAAGGTCGTTGGCGATGACTTGGCGCACGTGGGGTTTGAGGGCGTTGCCGACGGCGCCGGTGCCCGCGAAGAGGTCGCAGAAGGTCTTGCCGGACAGGTCGTCGCCCACGATGTCGCGGACGGTGCCCAGCAAGAAGCCCGACATCCTGTTTTTCGACCCGATGTAATTCATCTCTCCCGATTATCTCACGCGCAGTTTCCGCCCGATCTGCAGGATGGTGGTCTCCTTGATCTTGTTGAGTTTGCAGAGTTTGCTCACGGTGGTGTGATATTTGCGGGCGATGGAGCTGAGGGTGTCGCCCTTCCGCACCTTGTAATATTGTGGAGAAGAAGTGCTTTGTTTGTGTTGGGAATTGGTTTGCTGCGATTGTGTGGCAGTTTGATTGTCAGCATTTTGCACTGTCACATCAGTAGTCTGCACCGTGGTGTCAGACTGCGCATCGGGCACATTGTTGTTGCCATTCACTACAGTGAAATGCTGTTTGGAGCGATCGATGTTGGTGTAAGCCTTCGACATGGTGGACACGGTGATGTCCACATCTTTATTGACCGGCCGGCTGGTGTCGTTGAGGCGATGGGCGAAAAGCCACTCGTAGGTTTCTTCGAGGTAGAAGATCTTGGCCAATGCGCCGTGGCTTTGTCCGGGCAGCTTGGTGAAACGCAGGCGGGAAGTGTCGCCGCAGGCCTTCATGGCGTTGACGATTTTCTGGGATTGGGAGAAAGCGATGGCCTTGTCGGCGGTGCCGTGCATAATCCAAAGGGGCACCTGGCAGAGCGGGCAGTGGTCGGAGAGGTTGCTGCCTCCACAGAGCGCCATTGCTGCGGCCACTTTGTCGGGATAGGCCGCCACGAAATGGATGGTACCATAGCCTCCCAAACTCATTCCGAGCACATATAAACGATTGGTATCCACAGCATAACGTGCTTCAACCCATTCCAGCACATTCATGATACGCTGAGGGTTCCACGACCCTCCAGGATTCTGTGGAGCCACGACCACGGCATCAATCTGCCGACCCATTTTCAACGCATCAAGCGTACCATAGCGGCGCACACGATTCAGGTCACTGCCACAAAGACTCTGTCCATGCAAGAAAAGCACGATCGGCTTGTTGGCATCTGTGGAATCATATCCAGCGGGAGTATAAACCCAAAAATTGTATCCGTTACTCACCTTATTAGTGAAGGAGGAGAGCACCTGCGCTGACAAGCACAACGGCATCACAAAAGCAAAAAATAGCAATAATCTCTTCATCACCAAAAAATTTATATTTTAGAGTGCAAAAATACAAAAAAAAATAAAGACTGAAAAAAATCACAAAGAAGGGTTATTAAAATCAAAAGATTATTGTTACTTTTGCACGTCAAACTCAAAAAAGAATTAAAAAAGTCATTTTTACCCTTATCATATCATCAATCATTTGTATATCAACAACATCATGTCATAAGGATTGCGTATGCAAA
>JAEEGH010010927.1_pt1 | contig 20703 bp, 12 predicted proteins | sample 9134181 | NCBI WGS metagenome assembly JAEEGH01 (sample SAMN16246544, study PRJNA631951) | gut metagenome | biome: gut microbiome; feature: rumen; material: DP-attached | host: Bos | place: Iran: Karaj | collected 2018-10
AACTTTCAAAAAAGTTTAATTTACTGACTTTAAATCAAAGCAACGCATATATGCATATATGTGTTGTTTTTAAATACTCTTATATATCATATAAAAATAATTTTAATTTTTTAAGAATATGCGTTGCATAAGAAAATTTAAAAAAATATGCAATTCAAAGCTAATCAATAAAATACAAATATATTTCAAAACTAATCAAATCAAGCAACGCTTTTGCAACGGATAGGCTTTTTAAGCGTTGCAAACAACGCTTGTTTCTTCTTCTTACAAAAAAGCAGCGATTTTTCTTCTTCACTCTGCAACGCATAAAAGCAAAGCACAACAAGGGGGCACGGGGGAAAGTTTTATAAAGCCAAAATGTTCTGTATTAAATTAGCCCTTTACTCTATGTTTCAAGAAAACTATAATTAATTATAATAACTATAATAACAACATAAAAGTTTTTTCGTGGCAGTGATGATCTTTTTGGAGTTGTAAAAACACGTTCACTTCAATGGTTATCAAATGAAAAAAGATGGGGTATATGGAGACAAAAATGAAACGAAAAATAATATTTCTTGCTATTATGTTAAGTGTACTAAGTTTTGTATTTGGGGGAGATTATTCTCTAAAAAAGATTCAGGAATACTCGACGGGAACCTACAATGAGGGGCTTTTTATTCGTAAATATGAACAGGTTGCTCCTCAAGATGATATTTCAAAAAACTATTTAGTATTTACAAGAAACGGAGATTTATGTATATATCAGGCAGATTCATCAAGAATGATATATTTAAATGATAACTTGAAGATTGAAAAAGAAATATGCATGAATCTTCTGATTCATGCATATGACTTAATGTATACAGATAACAATTTACTAATGACAGATAAAATAGCAAAAATATATCTTTTTGATATTCAACTGCAACTAAAAGCCTATTTTGAACTGTATGATATATTCAGTTTATGTGGACAGGGTGTATGTTTGACATCATCATATTATGATGAGGCCTCTGATATTATTTTTTTCAAAGATACAGATGATAATCTTCACAGCATTATCCATCCATGCCTAAATGATGAAGAAAACAGAAAGAATTATAAGAATCCTGAAGAGACATTAAAATTGTTTGAAAATGAAACTATAATTAATAATACAGGTATAAGAGTTACTAAAAGTGGAAGTTTATTTATTAATGGGAAATATACTTATTGGGGACAACATAAAATTGGAAATTTTGTATATCAAATAACTTCAGATGATTGCCTTGTTTATGAAAGTCAAAATGTTCAAAATAATTTTTATGTAAATATTCTGGATGAAAATGGTAAAGAAGAAAAAGAATCTGTAGCCATTCACCCAAGCGGAGACATCTACATTCTCCGCATGAATTGGGAAACAAATACCCATAACCTTTACCGTGTTGAAAATACCTGGGATCCACAGTGGCGAAAAGAGTGGTATGAAAACCATAAATCAGAAAGTGTTTCACAAAATATACTCTCCACCAACGTAGCCGTGAACAAAGAAATGACCTGCAGCGACAACCTTCGCCTGCGTTCCGAAGAAGCCACAACAAGCAGGGTAATAACAACAATGCAGAAAGGCACCAGAGTCAAAATCCTAAAGCTTGGCAAAGCCGAAACAATAGACGGTATAACCAGCAACTGGGTACAGGTAGAAGTCCTTTCCGGATCCAAAGACAAAGACGGTAAAGCCCTAAAAGCAGGAATAATCGGCTGGTGTTATGGGGGGTATCTGGAATAAACATTCATATTAGAATGAAATAATTATCCTATAGATATTTTTAGGCAGGTAAAAACAATAAAAAATGAAAAGTAAAAAAGTGGTATTATCGCTATTGATTGTTATTCTCTTAAGCAAGTTAACATGGGGAACACCATTATATACAGTAATGCACAAAATGGATGATGTAGGAATAAATATAGTATGTCGAGATGGAAATATAGTAATAGAGTCATCAACAAAAGGAGAAGAAATATATATAGAATATGTAAAGGGTAATACCTCGTACTATTATCTGGATAACAAAAAAGAATGGCAAAGTAGAAGAATATCAGAAATAAGAAAAACAGAAACAGAAGAAAATACAACCCAAGAAAAATTCTTCAAAATAACAAAAACTGACAATGTACCTATAAATTTAATAAATAAAACAACTCAGATGAAATTACCATATAGCAGTGATATAGGACAGGATCTGACAAAGGGCTTTATGATAGTCAATCATAGAAACATTACAGTTTATATCCAACCGGAATTTGATTTCTATAATTACGATAAAAATAAGATGGGTACAGGTGCAAACGTAATTAAAAGACAACAAAATGTAATAAAAGAATTGAAAAAAGAAATAGCTTCAACAAATCAAAACGAAAAAGAAACCGCAGAATCAGCCAGAAAACAATTAAATATAATCCTTGCAGAAAGCATAATTAATTCCAGCATTCAGGAAGACAATATATGTGAACTGGTAAGCCAGAAAGAAACAGGAAAGGCAGACAGGAAATATAAAGTATATGCACCTGGAAATCTTGAAGTCAATGCAAATGAATACCTGAGGAATTATATAAAGGAAGGCCCGTATAAAGCAAATGCACCAGTGTTTTCAAGTGATTTATATTCAAATAAATATGAATCTTTAGAAAACTATAGAAGTGTAGGAAAGGATGCGAACGGGAAAAATAATCAAGAAGGGGAGTTATTGGCGGCAGCCGCCAGACGCTATCTGAACTGGGCGGTTGAATATGCCTTCAATACCCAGAACATTAAGAATAAGAAAAAGATTTATGATACAGTAGACAATATTTGGGAAAAAAACAGTGGTCTGCAGACAAATAATTATTATAGTGGAAATTTTCCTGTTGAGTCTGATTCTGAAGATAATCCCATACCTTATGTAAAAGGTGGGTTTGATACTCCAAGGACTTTCTGGAGGAAAATGCACTTTCAGCATAACAGCAATCAATTTATGAGTGCAGACAACTATTTATTTGATACGTATTGGTATGATAGTAGCAGTTACCTTCCTGGAGTAGGAATAGAGAAAGATATAAACGGTTTATTCAAATTAAAGTATGCAGGCTGTGACAGCATGGGAATGTTGTGTGGAATAATAGAAATGAGTGGCCTTAATCAGTTTGTTCCAAATATTGAGGGGAAAAATCCAGCTACAGAACTTGATAATTATACAAGGTCTTTTGATTCATACATAAAGGAATCCCCTGAAGATAATTCTTTTGATACAGAAAAATATAAATCCATACGATATACAATTCCAGATTTGGAAAAAATAACAACAGTAGTACCATCCTACGATGAAATACAATTGGGAGATTTATTGATAAAGATAGGGGCAAAGGAAACTGACATAGCTGTAGTAATTGATATAGGAAATAAGACTAAAGAATCAATACAAGTTGTGTATATGAAGCGGGAGAAATATGGTACAACAAAGAAAGATTTCTGGGCAAATCTGGATTTCTCAGATTCTTACACAGTAAGAAGACTTTTAGTTAAGAAGGAAAATGCAGCGGTTCCTGCGGAAAAGTACAAGGATGCAGAATGGGATATTCTAAGGAAACAGGTTGATTTAACCAAGAGTTCCATAAGTATAGGAACGAAAATGGAGCAGGGGCAGAATCAGCAGAATGATAAGAACTGGCGATTTATACCTAATACAGGAGAGTATCTGATACTCGGAGAACTTACAGTTGACTTAGTTAACAGTGCAGGAGTTCAGCTGAATGAAATATATGATAAGGAATATATGGTAAAGCAGTTATATGTAAAGGACAGAAGCTTTAAAGATGCAGAGGGAAGAGACGCCAATAATAATATTCTGACTGACAAGGGAAACATATATATAAACAGGGCAGACAAAATAGAGATGGCCTATTTTGAAGAAGGCAAAACAAAGGTTTTTGGAAAAAGTATATTTAAAGTCACAAGAGAAAAGAACGGAAATGATAAATCAGAATACTACAAAAGCAGAGTTCTTAATAAGAATGACATACAGGCTGGAATAGACAGCAGGGGAAAAATAATAAATACTAAACAATACAATACAACTTCCCTGAGTATAGGAATACGTCCTGAATCGGCTGAACATGCATATCCTGGAGATGACTATATACTGGGATTAGAAGTATCAGATGGAAATAATTCATACAAGGTAGAATGTGATCAAAAAGACTATGTAGCGGTTTATGACAAGAAGATGCTGTGGCGGGCCAACCTTTATATAGATGAAAGAGAAGAAGACTGGAATAATGAACATACGTGGAATACACCACCGGCAGGTGATAAGATTGCAGGTACCTGGGCAGATTCTAATTCCAAGTCTTATTTAGCCAATTGGAATGCTTCGGACTGGGGATACAATCAATGGAACAGGAAGTATGAGTTATGTACTGATTTCAATGTAACTGATTTCACACAATTAAAAGTTGGTGATGGAAAACAGGTTGTTAAATTTTCATCTTGGTCACCAGTAAGAAATCAAAGAGATATAAATAATAGTGAATTTAATTTAAAAAATAATTTAACAGACAGGGTCTCATATGATTATCCAGATAAAGATAAAAAAATAAATGCATGGGATAGTCCGTTTGATTTTTTATGGAAACTAAATGAACAGAAGAAAGCAATAAAGAAACAGTTTACAAATGAAGTACAAACAATTAATAATGATTTAACTCTTACACAACAGCAAAAAAATGATAAATTAAATGCAGGAGGAAAATTTCCTCGCGGAAATAATAATACCGAATCTGATAAATTCACATCTTCTGTGTCTGTAAAAAGTCTTTCGGAATGGAATGTAACAAATGCACCAGATAACAGATGGCGATATTACTGGAAAAAAACTGTAACAGGAAATAATGATAATCAGAAAGCTTATGTACCAGGATTGGGATTGTTTCATTATAGACCTAATCATGATTATAATGATGTAAAAAATAATACAAATGAAAACATTACAATATCTGAAAATTACAGTTCAGGAACAGATTGTATAGGATTAGTACAACGTGCAGCTGGATATCAGAATATAAGCGGCAGTGATTTTAATTCAGGAAGAATATATAAATGGCCACAGATAGGAAAAGACAAGGCTGAAAACCCTGATATTAATCTAGATACAGAAAGCAGATGGAAGAGTAATGGAGACTATAAAACAGAACAACCAGATAATACAGACATTATAGGCAGACTAGGAACTTATACAAAACAATTCATTTTTACAAGTGATTTATATAAAGGATGTAATGGAACAGATTTACAAAAATATACTTATATGACTTTAAAAGTTGCATCATCAACTACTGCTCCAACAAAAATAACATTTGAAGAAATTCGTAAAAAGATATTACTGATAGTACCAGGCGATATAATACAATATGGTGGCGAACATATAGGAATGATTGCTTCAATTGATTATAACTCAGTAGAAGAAGCTCAGACAATGATAGATTTGATGAAAGCCGTAAATGTCATTGAATGTGTGTATAATAGTCGTGTTAATTATGTTATTAAGAGAAATATTATACAAGGAGGAACATATTGTAATGATGAAACCGAAACAGGCTCTTGGTTAAGAAAAGATACTACAAATTTACGTAATTTTACAATCGACAGATTATTATTTAATTAAAAGGTGAACGTATATGTGGAAAAATATTTTATTAATTTTATTTTTAGTAATAGCAGGTAGTTGTTTTGCACAAAAGTTTGAAGTAATACGAGAATTACCATTTGGGGAACCAATTGAATATTATGAAGAGTCCGATCCTAATGAAGGAAAAACAGCAGGAATTGCATCTATTTGTTTTAAAGATAATGTATTTTATATATTGGATAATTCAAAAGATACTTGGATTTCTTTAGCTGATATAAATGATAAATATACTGCACAGTATTTAGATGGGGCTATCAAAACAACCTTCAATAATGGAGTTTATTTATATGGAAATTTTAAGGAAGGATATGAATTAAATTTAATAATAAAAAATAAAGAATTAAATTACCCGGATTATAGTATTATTGTACAAGAAAAGATCGATGAGTTTTCTTCAATAATTTATTCTGAAAATCGTTTATTTTCAACGAAATATGATAAATCTCTAATCTACTGGGAACTTCTTCCAGAAGGAAAAACTATATACCATAATGCAGAGCAGACAAAAAAAGAAATGGAAGATGGAATGGCAGAACATCTTGGAATTACAGATGATGATGGAATTTATTTTGGTGAAACATGTATAACAACAAACTATCCACCAAACTATAAGTATTATTGGAATAGTGTAAAAATTCTAACAGATAAATATAATAACATTGGCAGTATAGGTACTTTTTTAGGAACTGATAAAAAAGGAATTTCATATTTCTATAAGTTTATAAATTCAGCAAATGAAAAAAGGCCAATAAATAATCCTGATTTACCAATTACTGTATTAATAAGTGCATTGGATTCATGGACTCATGAGGTAGAAGTAATTTCTCTACCAGCAGGTGATTGGAATCCCCCTCGAAATAAGAACGGACTTATAGCAGTCTGCAGTCAGTGCATAGACGAAGATGGAAACATATACTTTACAGACTGCAATAAAGAAAAAGGCTGCTACGAAATCAAAAAACTGAGCAATGACTGGGTAAAGAAATACGACTTTTACAATCGGGAAGTAGGCCGCATGAATGCAAACCACATTCCGCTTCAAACAACAGCAAATCAATCCTCGGACAACAACGGCTATAACTTTGACCACGAATATTTGTGGATTCTTGAACACGGAAAGGACTTGTGCAAAGTAAGAAAAGTAGACGGCCGTGAAGGATATGTAGAAACAAAGTACATCAATTTTGGAAACGAAAATAAATCTTCATCTGTACAATCAAAGACATCATCAGAAGTATATTCAAAAGTCGCAGTAAACAAAATCCTTAAAGCAAGTGATAATCTTCGTCTTCGAAAAGAAGAAGCAACAAGCAGTGCAATCATAACAACAATGCAGAAAGGAACGAAAGTCAAAATCCTAAAGCTTGGCAAAGCCGAAACAATAGATGGAATAACCAGCAACTGGGTACAGGTAGAAGTCCTTTCCGGATCCAAAGACAAAGACGGTAAAGCCCTAAAAGCAGGAATAATCGGCTGGTGTTATGGGGGATATCTGGAATAAACATTCATATTAGAATGAAATAATTATCCTATAGATATTTTTAGGCAGGTAAAAACAATAAAAAATGAAAAGTAAAAAAGTGGTATTATCGCTATTGATTGTTATTCTCTTAAGTAAGTTAACATGGGGAATTATTTGAAAGGTGAGTCTGAAAATCCACAATGGATGGTTAGAAAAGGAACTTGGGAAAATATTCAAAATATAGTAAATAATTATCAGCTTAGAAGATTGAGTTTAACAGAATAAAGATATATAAAGATGAAAAAGAATAAATTAATTGTAATATTATATTTTTTAATTATGTTTAGTTTGTCAGCACAGACCGTTGAAAGATTGGCAAAAAGAGAAGATATAAAACTTAAAGTCAAAATTGTAAATGTAATGCCGGAAGGGATAATGGTTGATGAGAAAAATGATGATATATATTTAATAAATGGCGGTAGTGGAGGCTCTTGGATTTATAATTGTGAAAATAATTGTGTACTTTTTGATAAAACAGTACCAATATTAAATGGTATCGAGCGTGTAAAATTAAATGAATATCTAATTAGCTATTCAGATACAGGAATATTTATCAATAATATAATAAATGAGAAAATTGCAAATCTAAATAATAAAGTACAATCCGGCATAAGTTTCATACTGAAAAAGGGAAGTGGTTATATAATATATTACGTAGATACAAATGGCCTCCCTGGAGCAGTTGACACAGAAGGTAAAATCTACACAAACAAAGAAGTAATATCATATTTGAAACAGTATGATTCCGAAAAATATGAAGAAAGTCTATTACGTGCAGAAGAGCTTGGCTTGAAGAATGCATTTGAAAAAGCAGAAATTCTAGTTTGGGGAAAGACTGTTTATAAACCTAAACAATATTTATTACAATATGATGAAGGAGGTTTATCATATTCTTTTGAATGTTCAGGAAAATGGGGTACCTTTGTTGGTTGTTATCTTAATGATGAAGAAATAATGAGTATGGACAATCTGAATGATTTCACAACTTTGATTGGAAAAGGGAAGGATTATTCCACCAGCTGGTACGTCGGTTTTGGCGGCAACATCTACTACTACATAGCCGGCGAAGAATACACTGAAGTCTTCCGTATCCGCCGCACTTGGGGCGACCCGGACTTCTATGCCATGGCCATCAACGGTTACACAGATGATGAATACGGAAAATATGTAGATGAAGTCCTTCCAACTTTAAGCAAATCAGCCCTGCGCCTTTTACGCAACACAATCTTTGCATTGTACGGTGTTCATTTTAATAGTGATGACCTTACCACATATTTTGATAAACAAGTCTGGTACACCGATGAAGGAAAATCATTTTCAGATATCCAGCTTCCCGCTCACCGTCAAAAGCTTGTAGAAATAATACAGGGATTGGAAGAAAAATTCGTGGATATCTAAAGATTTATCTTATATTACTAAATAACCAATTTATGTTTTATAGATACAAATTTATCATCTGTTTTTAAATTATAAAAACATTATTTATTCTGTTTTTGTATTTTTGTTTGTTCTAATTGTTTGATCTTTCTTATCCTAGTAATTTCCTTATATGTAGCTGTACGTTTTTCTTTTATTTTATCATCTTTATAAACGTTTCCATTTTTAATTTTAATAATACCAAATCTTTGTTCTTCAATATTAAAATAGGAAAAGGAATCATTAAGTATATTATCTAAATCATACAATCGTTCAAATAAATAAGATTTATAATTTTGATTTTTTTATTGAAGAAATCTTTTGAGCATCGCATTAATTCTTTTATATAATCATACTTTTTTGCTTTCATATTTATGTACTTTAAATCAAGAAAATTTCTGATTTTTGTTTAAAATTTGTTCATTAAAAACGCATTCATATAATTCACCTTCAATAGCTAATATTTCTGATGGTGTTGGAGAATCATGAAAATGTCGTAAGCGTTTATTTACTTTCATTGTTATAACAAATTGATACTTATTTAATTAATATATCATAAATATAGCAATCCGTGTTATAATAATTACGCTAATTCAGCTGTCAGAATCTGCTATAGAAAAAGATAATACTCGAAGTTCAATAAATACAAAATAAAAAGAGGTCATCATGTATAAGAAAAAATTTATATTTTGCATATTAGTTTGTATCCTTCTTTCTGGATGTAAAAAAGAAAAAGAAGAAACAGCACAAAAAATAATACAGCCAGAAATCGAAACAAAAATCGAAACGGAGAAAAGCACTGAAATAGTTGTAGATGAGATAACTTCAGGCGAAAACATTTTAGAAGCAGAAGCTCCAACTATTGTATTAGAATCATCAAGCGATTGTGCTGTTCCAAATAAATATTTTACTAAGGATGACGTTTTTACTGCAAAAGGAATTAACGAAACTATAAAAACTATAGATGAAAAACATTTCTTACAGTATTTACAAAATCTTATAAAATCAAATGCTTATGAAAAATTGACGGCCTATAATCCATATCATGAAAAAGAAATTTCGAAAGAAACTTCTGAACCAATCAAGTTTGAAGATGGTTATACATTTTATCCTGAAACAATTCAATTACAGGTTTCTGATAAAGACATTATGGAAATGGAAAAATATTCAGAGACCACTTATAAATATGATAATGATTGTGTAACTGAAATCAAAGTTGATAAAGACGGTTTAAACTGGATAAGTAAAGAATCAAAAAACAGATACTTTTATAAATCCAGATATTCTGAAAGTGCTGAAACTTATGAATATGATAATCAGGGAAATCTTATTACTACCACAAATGAAAAAGGAGAGAAAAAGTCAAATTTTTATGATGGCAACAATAACTGTATTAAAGAAATATTCCCAGATGGGACAGAAGTAACTTATGATTATGAAAATGGAATTTGTACATGTGAACATCATCAGAAATATAATATTTACATGAAATATGATAATAAAAAAAATATCATTGAAAAATTTAATCAGGCATATTCAAGTTCATGGACAAACTCTGAAGGAATGGTAATTACAAATTATTATCCAAAACATTATGAAATATTTTTTTATGATGATTCTAGTAAAAAAATTGCAGAATGGAGTTATAGTTTAGAAGAAATAAGCTATGAATATGACAAAGACGGCAATTTAAGAAAATACGTGAGCACATATTCAGGCGAAAGTTTTTATGATGAAAGTGATAATCAGGATTATGAAGATAAAAGAACTATTGATACATATTCTCCAGAAGAATATGACGAAGAATATGATGAAAATGGAAATACAATTCATTATATAATTGATGGTCCAGGTGACACTTTTCAAAACTGGTTCATGAATGATAAACATGGAAATGTTGTGATTCAAAGTCGTTCTTGGAGTACTTGGAGTAATAGAACTGATATAAAATATTTTTACGAATATGACTCAAATGGAAATATAATTCATAAAGTTACATCATCTGGCGGAGAAGAATTCTTTAAATATGATGAAAATAACCAATTAAAAGTACATTTTTCAATTTGGGAAAATCTTACAGGCTATTCTATAAGAACTTTTGAAGATGGAAAAATAATAAACGAGTCTAGTGTAACTTATAATTATATTGGATATTATGCTGGTGACAAAATTATAATGAATGAAGATACAATCTACAAATATGATGAACATGGCAATATGGTTTATTCCTTAGGCGACCGTGGTTATTTATATGTTGTTTACTGCAAATATGAATATGATGAATCCGGCCGAGAATTAAAAATACAGGAATATCATAATTATTAGTGACACCTTTTAAAAAGGGGGGCATTCATTAAAATTTTAAAACATTAAAATTTTAAAATATTGAACTATTCCATCCTATTTTGTAAAATTAAAAGTATGAAAATTAGACTTGTTTTTTGGGTATGCTTGCTGGCTGCACTTTTTGCTTCCTGTGCGAAAAAAGATAAAATTGCCATTGAAAATACTGAACCTGTGGGGGATATTGATTTAAATTCTGCACAAGAACCAATTTCAGAACCAGACCGTTTTTTATCTGCCATTGTTCTTTCGCCTTCGACTCAGCTTTATCTGCAGGGCCGTGACGATAATATGCATTCAATTTTCAACTTAAAAAACAACGATACTATAGAAATTCTTCTTGCAAATAATTCAGAAGACCCGGAAGAAAATTTTGTAAATGGGGCTTATTTTCATGCCGTTTATGATTCAGTTGATTTTTGGATTCCACAAAGTGATATTGCTTTTTCTTCAGAAAGTGCCGTTGTTATTTTTGATTCTACCTTGTATGAAGATGCCGGACTGCTTGCCCCAAAAACTGACGGACTTACAAAATTAAGATTTGGTACAGTTATTGCAAGAAATCCACAGCCTCAAAGTCAAGACCCAGAGGCTCAATCATACGAAAAGATTTTTTATTACGATAGCAGCAAAAAAATTGTTCAAAGTGGCTTTATAAAAGAGGGAAATACAAGCAATAAAGAAGACGATATCGAAGTTCTTAAAATTGTAGAGCAACTCAAAGTTACAAAAAAAGCCGTCGACCGCAACAATCTTTTTGCCCGTGCCGAAAAATACAAGCCATCACCCCAGGTAAAGGCCGCCCTCGATGACCAGATGGTTGAAAAACTTTCCTACAACTACGATGAAGTAGTAAAAAGCCTGCAGAAACAACTCTACGGAGTCCACGTCAACGAACTTATGACCGTAGATCAGAGCAAAGACCCCTTTGCGAATTAATTTTGAAGTAATTTTGAAGTAATTTGAAATGCTTGGTCACGACTCTGTGGACTCTGTGAAAATCTTTTGTTGAAAATTCTTCATTTTTGGTTTAAAATCTATATATGATGAAAATTGCATATTTTGCATCATTATTTTTTGTATCTTTAATAATTCTTTTCTGCGTGATTTACTCTTATAAAAGAAATACTAAATATGCAAAAGCTGTATGTAAAATGCTGATTGTCGGCTTTTTTACTGTTTTTATGTATGCGCTGTCAATCACTACCTTAAATATAACTGTAAGCACTATTTTTACTACAATATATTTTATTTCTCTTGACTGGCTTCTATTTTATGTTCTTTATTTTATTCTTGATTATGCGGATAAACGTAATCTTGTGGCCAGAAATCATTTTTTGAGTTTAATTCATTCCATTTTGCTGATTATTGCAACTTCAGATTCGGTTTCTTTGTGTATGAATTATTTTGTTCATCATGCCTTTGAAAATCGTTTAATGTTCCGTGCAACTTCCAATTTATTTTACTGGAATTATAATTTTAAAGCGGGCTATCAGTTTCATCTTCTTGTATGTTATATTCTTGTTTTGTTAATCATGGCAGTTTTTATTTATTCTATGATTAATTCAAAAGGAGAATTAAGAAAGCATTTTGTTTACTTTTTTTTAAGTTTTCTTCTGATTATTGTTTCTAACGTTTTCTATCTTATTCAAAAATGGCCCTTCGACTATTCGGTTTTATTGTATGGTCTGATGACAATTTTTATCTGCTATTTTGCTATTTCGCAGCGGGAAAAAAATAAGCTTATTATTCTTACTGAAATATATTCAACAAATATTGAATCTGCAATGTTCTGCTATGATTATGAAAAAAAATGTATTTTTATTACACCAAATACTTACAAAATTTTTCAGAATGAAGAACTGGTTCAGGACATTGCTCAGAATTATTTAAAATCTGATTTGTTTAAGTCTGTACTCGAAAATAAAACTGATTATGTTTCCTTTGATGATTCCTTTATTATAAACAAACAGACTTTTTATTTCTTTGTTGAATTTAAAATCATACGTGATAAAAAGAATCATGAAATCGGAAGCTTTTTGAATTTTACAGATAAAACTCAGGAAATAATCGATTTCAATAATAAAAAGATAAGTCAGACTCATGATAAACTTACAAATCTTTTGAATGCAGAGACTTTTTATCAGCGGGCAGAAGAAATTCTGAGTCTTGATTCCAAGGTTGAACGATATCTTGTTGTTACGGATATTAAAGATTTTAAGTTTATAAATGATGTTTTTGGCTCTATTATTGGTGATCAAATTCTGATTGAAGAGGGTAGAATACTTTCTGATATGGATTATCCTGATTGTATCCAGACTCGTATCATGACTGACCAGTTTGCAATTCTTATCAATAAAGTAGATTTTGATCAAAAGGAATTTCTGGAGCGTCTTGAAGAAATCCAGGCGATTACAAAAAGCCTGAATTATCATGTTGTTATAAATATTGGAATTTACGAAATAACCGACTCTTCTGATGATATAAAATCTATGATTGATAAAGCAATGATTGTTATTGATCAGATAAATCTTGATAAAAAAGAACATATTGCTTATTTCAATTCCGAGATGATGAAGAAAGTTCTTATTCAAAAAGAATTTCTTTCTAATTTCTATAATTATCTCGAAAATCAGGAATTTGATGTTTTTTATGAACCCGTTTATGCTGAGCGAAAAAGAATAATTGCTTATGAAGCCTTGGTAAAATTGACAGATAAAGAAAATGGGATTTTATATCTGGATGAATTCCTTCCTTACATAGAAAAATCTGTTTTTATGGGAATGCTTGACGAATTTGTTTGGGAAAGAGTTTGTCAGGATATAATCAAAAAGAAGTTTTATGAGAAAAAACAAAGGGTTTTGATAAAAATTCAGGAAATGGATTTTTACTATACTGATTTGACAAACACACTTATTGAACTTGTAAAAAAATATAATCTTGAGCCTTCTATGTTTGGTCTTGAATTTGATGAAAAAAGCATTCTTGAAAAGGAAAATAATCTTCATATCGTCAATGCTCTAAAGGAAGCTGGTTTTAAAATTATACTTGATAATTTTGGTTCAGGTTATTCTTCTTTTTATATGTTTGAAGAATTAGAACCTCATGCCCTTAAAATAAATTTAAAAGATATTAATACAGAAATTGGAGATAAAAAAGGCAATGTGATTATTCATTCAATGGTAAAGCTTGCAGAAAAAATAAATACAATGCTTATCTTTAAATCTGTAGATACAAAACAAGATTTTGACTTATTGAAAAAAATGAAATGCAAATTTTTCCAGGGAAAATATTTTTTTAATGAAAAAGAGGAGAATACCTTATGAAATATATTTTTGCTATAATTCTCCCGATTATTCTTTTTGACCTTGTACGAAGATGGTATTTAATTATTACACAACGTAAAGAATTTCATCTTTTTGTTACACCTGCCTTTATTTGCTGTTTTTCAGCAATTATAGTTTCTGCTATAATTTTTTATACAAAAAGTGAAAGGATTGCGAGCATTTTCATAAGCATCAACTTCATAATCCTTGATGCTATGGTATATTCTGTTTATCAGTTTACTAAATCTTATGTAAAGGCAAAACTGAATATCTGGTATGTAAGATATTTTCTGCTTACTCTTCTTACAATTGATGTTATTTTTCTGATTCTTAATATTTTTAATAACAGATATTTTGATTTAGTCTTTTATACCATGAAAAAGTATTCCTACAGTTACTGGAAAGTCTACATAAAATTACCAATGGTATTTCATTATCTGGTATGTGGAATTATCATTATTTTTACGGAAGCCCTTTTGATTCAAAAAATTATTCATATTCCGTCTTTTTATAGAAAAAAGTATTCGTCTTTTATTATCTTTTACTTTTTAATTACCGCCCTAAGTTATTGTTCTAATATTTTTCATCTTCCTCAGGATTATGCCATTTATTTTTATCCTCTGATGGAAGATATTGCTTTTTATTATTCTCTCTTTCTCGTAGATTATATTATAAAATTTATGTCGCATAAGAGTTTGATAGATAAATCTTCAAAGATGGTTTGTTTCTTTGACCGGGAAAATTCTTTGGTTTATATAAATAACAGTGCAAAAGAATTAATGAAGGAACTTAAATTTGAAAGATATACTATTGAACAATTCCTCAAAAACTTTATTACAAAAAACTCTGCCAGAAATGTTGATATCGCTCAAAATGAAGAAATTATTGAAATGAATGATAAGCAATATTATCTGGAAATAACTTATAAAAAGGCTTATCAAGATAACATTCTTGTTGGCTGCTACTTAGAGATAATTGACAAAACTGAAAAAAAATTAAAGGCAATTTACGACAAGCAGGTTTCTAGTTATGATAAGCTAACTGGTTTATATAACAAAAATACTTTTTTTGAACGTTGTGAAGAAAGGCTTTCTGAAGAGCCTGATGCTCAGTGGATTATGATGGTTTCAAAAATCGTTGATTATAAAGTCATCAATAATTTATTCGGAAATGAAACCTGCGAGACTATCTTAAAATTACAGGCTGATTTCATAAAAAATAATTTGCATGAATCTAGTGTAGCCGGCCATATTTTTGCAGATAACTTTGCAATTCTTATGAAGCGGGAGTATTTTGATGAGGAATTCTATATAAGCAAAATAAAAGAAATCTCTCAAATTACTAAAAACTTCTATTATTATATGAATATTTATTTGGGAGTTTACGAAAAAGCGGATGTATCCGAAGATGTTCAGTACATGTATGATAAGGCAATTCTTGCAATCGACAAGAGGCCTGAAAACTCAGTAAACAGAATCTGTCATTATTCCAATTCAATTATGAAAAACTTCCTTTCGGACCGCAATATTATCAGTGATTTTAATTTTGCTCTTAGTTCTTCTCAATTTGTAATCTACCTGCAGCCTGTTTTTAATCAATATCCAAATCTTATTGGTGCTCAGGCTCTTGTCCGCTGGAATAAACCCGAAAGTGGTCTTCTTTCTCCTGAAGATTTTATGGCTATTTTTGAACATACAGAGATTATTCATAAGCTTGATTTATATTTATGGGGAAAAGCAGTTCAACAGCTTGTTCGCTGGCATAAGCTGGGTAGGGATGATTTATGCATTTCAATAACAATTAATACTTACGATTTTGATTATATCGATATTTATTCGGTTTTTGAAAATTTCCTGCATCAGTATGATATAATGGCAAAAAATCTTAAAATTTGTATTCAAGAAAAAGCCTTTATCCAGCATTCAGATAAAATTTCTGACATAATTAAGAAATTACGTTCTTTAGGTTACGGAATAGAAATTGCCGGTTTTGGTGGAAGAAACTTTTCTTTTGAAATGATTACTAAAAATGATATTGATTTTATCCGCATAGATTTACGTGATTTTGACAGTCTCTACAATGTTGAATTGTCTCATTTTCTTTTCTCTTCCTTCCTGAAATTTTCTCATGAAATGGGATTTGATATTCTTATTGACGGCATTGAAAACGAAAAACAACACAAACTTATTCTAGGCTCTGGTTGCAATGTGTGTCAGGGGGATTTTTACTGTACTCCATTATCCCGTTTTGATTTCGAACGTAAGTATTTGTAATTAAATATTTGTAATTTATAAATTAACTATTCTGCTCAATAAAAGTAGTAAAGAGAATGTGAGAACCGTCTTTCTGCGTAATTCCGTTTATTAAAATCTTTACTCTGATATATTTTCCATTATGTTTCTGGAATCTGAAAACGAGTGTAGGGGAATTTTCAAAATCCTTGTAATATGCCTGAAGAAGTTTCCTTATAAAATTCGGTCTGTCTATAGGGTGAATAAAATTAAAGGCCTGTCGTCCGTTTAAGGTATTTACATCTTTTTGAGTATATCCTGTGACATTTGTAAATTCAGTATTGACTGTTAAGAATTTCAAATTAAGTTTTTTGTTAATATTCATAGGATCAAACTGCAAATGTAAAATACTAATGGCATCCTTTGAATTACTGATAAAATCAAAAAGATATTTGCTTGATGAAGAAATAAGAGAAACTTTATTCAATTCGTCCGTAATATCTTCAAACAAAATAAAAATGGTATAAATATCATCCTTCTGATAAATCGGCGAAGCATGGAATTTTATATACATCTGCTCATTATTTGCAAAATCTTTTTCTTTTATAAATCCGACAGATTCAGAATTAAATTTTATTGATTTTTTAATTGTTTCAATAAAAATCTCTTTTGATTCTTTAGAAGAAAAATTCTTTAAAAATCGCATCAATCTTCCGTTCGAAATGTTTGTAAGGCCACAGATTTTAAGCGCCTTTTGGTTTACCCTCAAAAGCTGAAGCTTATTGTTTTTCTGATTAAAGTCAAAAATAGCAGCCGGCCCTAAGAACTTATCAAACATGAAGCTTTCGTTTGAGTTTACATTATAAAAGTTATTGATTTCCTGGAATTGTTCTGTTTCTTTAGTTTCAACTTCAACAACCTTCTGCTGACTGGACAAAAGCTCAAGATATTTACTTTCCTGGATTGGCTTTGAATATAAGAAGCCCTGAATTACATCAATACCAATTCCTTTTAGAAAGTAAGCCTGTTCCTGAGTTTCAACACCTTCTGCAATTGTTTCATAACCGAGATTTTGTGCCATCTGAGCAAGAGAAGAAATAATTTTTCCTCCCTTATCCATATTGGATTGTTCCTTCAAAAATCCCATGTCAAGTTTAAGGATATCAATAGGCATATCTTTAAGAGTATTCAGTGAAGAATAACCGCTTCCAAAATCGTCCATTGCAATTTTATATCCCAGATTCCTTAACTTGTTGATTCGGTTAATCATATTCTGGGGATTGTCCATATAGGCAGTTTCGGTGATTTCAAAATGAATCAATCTAGGTGGAACATCGTAATCTCTGGCAAGATTCATGATATTATAAATAAAATTATCGTTTTCAAGACTAATTCTGGAAATATTTATGGAAATTGGCAGTAGTCTTACATCATTTTTAATCCATCTGCCCATAGTGGAAAAAGCCATTTTCCAAACTTCCATATCGATTTTTTTAATAAATCCGTTCTTTTCGGCAATAGGAATAAAAACTTCCGGGAAAATTACCTTACCATTTTGATTGTTCCATCGGCACAAAACTTCTGCGCCAACAAGTTCACCAGAGTTTGATTTATACTGTGGCTGAAACCAGATTGAAAACTCGTGATTATCCAGCGCTTTTTGTATTTTTGATGTAATTTCAACTTCCTGAAGTTTGCTTTTTCGGTAAGTATCATTATAGAAGGTAAAAGTATTCTGGAAAGTAGAAATGTTAACATCCATACAAAGCGTTGCACAGTTCATCATTTCTGTAAGTTCCATATTTGTATCGTTAGAAGCATAAACACCAAAACGCATGGTAATAGGGAACTCAATTCCAAGATTTTTACAATCAAAATTGGTAATATCAAGAATACGTTTTATATTGTCTTCCAGATTTTCCATGCAGATACAGAAGGTACCACCACCCAAACGGGCACAAAGTCCATCCTTACCAACTGCATTTTTTAATGAAGCAGCAACTATTTTTAATACTTCATTACCAGTAAGATAGCCGTATAAATTATTAACAACCTTAAATCTGTTTATATCACCATGGAAAATTACATAACTCTTATCTGGATTTTTATTAAACAGTTCATTTGCATTTTTCATAAAAGATGTTACGTTTAAAAGCCCTGTCTGAACATCCGTAAAAAAGTTTATGAACATCTGGTCGTTCATATAATGAATACAGTTTTCTTTTTTGTTCTGACCGAAGGCAATCGCTTTTGCCATTTCGTAGCAGGATTTATAACCGCAGGAACCGCAGTCGATATGACGTTTTGCCTGTGTATCCTTTAAAAGAATACCAAACATCTCATTATAAACTTCTTCTGAAAGAGTAATCTGCTGTTTATAAAGATCAGGAATATTAGCATCAAAATCATGAACTTCCAGATTATTAAAGAGTTCACAGGTTTCATGCCATTTTTCCTCGTAAGATTTTTCCTTTTCATCTTTTTTCTTGTCATGCGACTGTTGTATATATTTTAAATACAACTCTTCCATTTTAAGATATTCTTTTTCAGTACCCGAACCAGCATGACATCCATTTTTACAGGAAAGAAGATCAACCAGATATGGCTGAGAAAGCGGATTCTGCGAATATCTTTGATTTATTAAAAGTGAGAAAATATCCTTGGAATGTCCTTCCATACTAACAAAGTTTGTATTTGGAGGGAAAAACTGTGCAACTTCTTCCTTAAAATTACCATGAAAAGAAATGCGGCTCTTTGCTTTTATAGGAGTTTCATCAAAAGTTCCATTAAAAGAAGAAATATCCTGCTGACGTACTTTTTTCATAAAAGTGTTGTAGGTAATTGTAAAATCAATTCCATCAGCATTTTTGGTTTCAAGCTTTTGTGCAATACAGGGACAGATATAAGCAATCTTATTTGAATCATTCAAATATTTGTTAAGATAGATTTTGCAGCAGTTTACAGGTGGCTGAACTGGAATAATTTTCCTAATAAGTCCGTGATGATATTTTTCTATTTTATTGATGATTGAAGGGCAGGTATTTGCAATAAAAGCCCTTTCATCCGGAGCCTTGTCATAATTATCCTTTATATATTTAGTTGTAGCCCAGACAGCAATCTGTTCACCAAAGGAAGCATCATATATTTTATCAGCACCTAGAGATTTTAAATAACCAATAATCTGATTCAATTCATTTTCATAATGAAACTTAAAAGTTGGAGAAATAAGGACGGTAATTTTCTCACCTTTTTTAAGGGCATCAAAAAACTCATTTGTATCGTCATGATAGTCACGGGCATTTTGAGGACAACAATCTACACAAGTTCCGCATAAAGTACACTTGTTGGAGTCTGTTACAATAAAATCCTTTTTGCCTTCACTTACACAGATATTTGCACCGAAAACATCACAATTTGTAATACACTTATTACAGGCAATGCATTTCTGATTTGTAAAAATAATACCGTTATTAAAACGTCCCATAAAAACTCCAGTAACTAATATATTATTATAACAGAGATTTTTCATTTTTTCCAATTTTATTGTGATTTATTGATAAATATTGTAAAATTAAAGATATGATTTGTAACAAAAATCTTGTAGCCTTTACAGGCGGTGGAACTGGTGGTCATATTTATCCAGGACTTGCCGTTGCAGAACAGTTAAAAAAATCTTCCAGCGAGCATGGACAGACCTTGACTATTGCATGGATAGGCAATTCAAAGGGGATGGACAAAAAAATCATTGAAAATGCAAGCGGCTCTGATGGAAAAAAAATAGCTGATTTCTTTTATGGCATTCCTTCCGGTAAATTGCGCCGTTATTTTTCCCTGCAGAACTTTTCAGATATTTTTAAGATTATTGCTGCTTATTTTTCGGCCAGAAGAATATTACGTAAATTAAAACCCGCGGCCTTGTTTTCTAAAGGGGGATTTGTAAGCGTTCCTCCTTGTTTAGCTGCAAAACATCTGCATATTCCAGTTTTTACTCATGAATGTGATTTTACTCTGGGGCTTGCAAATCGTATAAATTTTAAATCTGCTGATACAATGTTTGTTTCCTATGAAGAAACAAAAAATAAGTTTTCTGAAGAAGCTCAAAAAAGAATCCTTGTTACCGGAAATCCTGTTCGCGATGCTTTTTATGACACAAATCCTCAGAAAGGACTGGATTTTTTACA